>Ga0126313_10000841_pt1 | contig 15337 bp, 15 predicted proteins | sample Plot105A_FD_89954 | JGI IMG/M metagenome (GOLD analysis project Ga0126313, IMG submission 89954) | Serpentine soil microbial communities from UC McLaughlin Reserve, CA, USA - Plot105A | ecosystem: Environmental > Terrestrial > Soil > Grasslands | place: USA: UC McLaughlin Reserve, Lake County...
ATAGCCTTGTTGCCCGCCCGATCTGTTGCCTCGCAGTTGACTCGGGTGGTTCCGAGCGGGAAGGTGTCTCCGGAGGTTAGCCCCGATTCGGAGGAACACTGCACACCCACGCTTCCGTCGACGGTATCTGTAGCGCTAGGCATCTGCCAGTTCACCTTAGCGCCGTTTGGTCCGGTAGCCTCCTCGGTTATGTCAGAGGGCACGCCGAGTATAGCGGGCGGCGTTGTGTCTCGGACCGTGACGTTGAAGCTGCCTAGCGCGTTGTTGCCGGGGATGTCCCTGGCGGTGCAGGTTACCGTGGTCTCGCCTATAGGGAAGGTGCTGCCTGAGGGTGGTGTGCACGTGACTTCGGGGTTGGCCATATCTTCGTCGGTGGCCGTAGCGGTGAAGGTCACCACCGTCCCATTAGCACTGGTAGCCTCCTCGGTTATCCTAGCTGGAAGGTTGAGAGCAGGCGGCGTGGTGTCATCCCATTCGACTTTGCGGCACTCCAAGCCCGCGCAACTCTTGAGCGCCTCCAGCTTCGCGTGCAGGTCGGAGATGAGCGCGGGGGAGGCACTGTTGTAGATGTTGGTAAGCTCGGTTGGGTCTGAGTTCAGGTCGTAGAGCTCCCGCTCGCCTGTTCCGTACTCGACGTAGTTGTACTGGGCCGTCCTGATCGCGGAGTAGTTGGGTATGGCCCGCACATATGCAAACTCCTCTGGCGTGCGTCTGTGCTCGACCAGGAAGGCGCTCCTCCATGAGGGAGGTGGAGTGGAGGTCAGTAGCGGCTCGAGCGAGCGCCCATCCACGAAGTCAGGCGGTGTTACTCCTGCCCACGAGGCGATGGTGGGAGCAAAGTCGTTGTTGAGCGCCATCTGGGGACGGCTCACCCCTTGAGGAACGCCCGGTCCGCGGATCAAAAGCGGTATCCGGGGCGCTGCGTTGTAGTCTGCAGCCTTGGCTTCGAGGCGGTGCTCACCGAGATAGATGCCGTTATCTGAGGTGAAAACGATGTACGTGTTCGAGAGTTGATCTGTGTCTTGCAAGGCGCCAACCAGCTTGCCCACCATGTCGTCGAGCGACTGCAGGGCCCTGAGACGATCCCGGTAGAACCCCGTCATGTCGGAGATTTCAGCCGAGGTGAGCCGTGGCTTGTTGCGCACCCAGGCTGGCTTGTCTGACACATCCGCCTCATTGAAGGAGGTTGGCCTGGGCAGAGGTGTGTCGGTGAACATGCTCGCGTGGCGCGGGGCGTAGTAGGAGGGGAAGTGGGGAGCGTTGGGGGAGAGGTGCATTAAGAAAGGTGCCCCACCCGCCGTTCTCCTTATGTAGTCCTCGGCGGTCTGGGCGTGCAGGTCGGTATCGTGTATGTCCGAGCGGAAGTAGGTAACTATCTCGCCGTTCTCGTTGATGTCGTATTTGGTATCGCTGTTGTAGTCTCCCTCCCAGGCGTACCACCTATCCCAGCCGGGTGGTTTGTGTGTGGTCGGGTCGTAGTTTCCGTCGCGGTCGAGGCCGTAGCGGTTGAGGTACTTGCCGATCAGTACGGTGTCATATCCCGCACCGTCGAGCCAGGTAGCCACTGTGGAGTTCTCAAGCCCCTGGTCGTAGAAGCTCCAGAATCCTCCAGATGGAGGTACGTTGACCCACACCTTATGGTTGTGGGCGTACTGGCCCCTGAGGATGGTCGCCCTTGAAGGGCAGCACAGCGAGCGTGTCACCCACGGTTTTTCGAACTCCACGCCCTGGGCGGCCAGAAGCTTCTGCGTATTAGGCATGACGGGCTGCCCGTTGACGACCTTGTCGACGTCCGAGGCTCGCATGTCGTCGGCGAGTATGAACAGTATGTTGGGCCTCGGATCCCCCGTCTGGGCCAGGCTACTGTGTGTCTGGCTCGCCGTCATACCCAGACCTGCGACCAAGCCCAGCAATGCGAACAATAGGAGGTGCTTGTAGATCTTCCTCACCATTCGTCTGCTCCTTACAAATGCGCCCAGAGAGCTTCCCACACTCTACTTGGCTATTCTCCTACAAGATTGGAGCACATCGCGATGAATCGCCAATGAATCGCCGATGAATCGGCGCCCGAAGCAAGAATGTTCCTCGTCTGTTATCTACAGAACGTCAGGCTTTAGGGTATCCGACTGCGGAGAGGATTCCTAAACTACTCTCGAGCGTAAGGACTGGTAAAAAGCGCCAATTTAACGAGGATTCGGCCTAGCATCTTACTCCCCAACTCCTAGCAATCCGGGCCTCGACATCGACCGGTACACGTGCCTTGCCTGCGATATCCATAACAGCGTCAATCTCTTCTATCATCGCCCCTTCTAACCAAGCTTTTGCATCTTCATGCTCAAACTATATACCTATGTTTTTGCATCAACCTGCACTACGTGGCCATGATACGCGACATGAAAGAAGCGTCGGGCTTGCGTACTGGTTGTGAGCAGCGGAGCATACTTCGCGTCGTTGTAACTATAAAAACGGGCGTTACTCGCCCGTGGCATTCTTCTGGTCGTGTGCAGCAACCGTGCAGCAACCCGAGAAAATCTCCTGAAATGCTGGGAAAAGCACCGACGCAGAAATACGTCAGTTTGCAGGTATTTTGCAAACCACCGAATCCTCCAGCAAACTATCACACTGCCTTCACACGGCAGAGGTCGCTGGTTCGAACCCAGCATCGCCCACTCTCAGATTTCTCCAATTTGCAGGCAAAACATCGAGAACGAGGGGAGGCTCCTTCTTGGCTATACCACTATTGGGCAGCCAAACTATCCGCTCTACGGATGTTGATCCTCTAGGGTGGGCTCAACAAAGACCTGGAGGCAGTCGCAGATCCGGGAAACCTCCTCGCTCTCGCCACGCGCAGTAGCCTCAGCAAGGTACTCGAACATCACTACGATCGCTTGCCTGGCTCCGTTCAGCAGCCTCCCATTCCACAACGCTTCACGCCATAGCTCAAGCGCCCGGGGGTGACTGGCGAAGACTAGCGCGTGATTAAGTACGTCGAGTGCTTCCACGGTCTCGGGGCCGATTGAGCCCGTGGCTGGGCGCTCCGAAATATGGCGTTCGAGCCTGTCGACTATCTCAACAAAGTGACTATCGTCCCGGGACTGCGCCATCACCGTTATCGTGCCTCCTCGCGCTTTGCGCAGATCTGCGAATAAGATGTCTCTAGCGGTCCAACTGCTCAAACGGCACCAAGCCACGCGACATGATAAGTTCCATCGCCTTGTGCACTAAGTCATCCTCGGATGTTATGGGAAAAAAGAACTCGGGGATGAGACTCGCCCCAAACTCGGGATCGTACGGGATGCTGCGAAAGACCACCGGCTCTCCCGATTGCGTCATCTGTGTGACGAATTGTGCCTTGGTCTCGATAGGGTATTCGAGCCGCCGTGCCCGAGCAAGCTCCAAAAGCTCCGAGTACTGCACCGGAACGTCACCAGAACCCATTTAGGCATCCTCTCCTTTCCCTGAGAACGACCACAGCACTCCTGGGCATATGCTACCTCAAAACCGTACCTCCTGTGGAGAACCGTGCTAGCAGATCTCTGTTAGTCCACAAAATTTTGGTCCAAGAGAACGTTGGCGTCTCGTTGCGGCAGAGAACCACAGATCTCTGGACACATGCAAAACTGGAGGTCGCGATGATGGGTGGCTGACGTTGTGTCAGGCCACGAAGTGTGGCAACAGCGTGCTCAGACGTCCGGGATGCCCGGCTTTCCATAGGCGCCCGCATCCAAGCCGCAGACGGTCGTACCCGAAGTGAATTGGGATAAGGCCCGGCACCAGCACCCGGGTCACATGGACGCCACAGTTCTTCAGAACCGCCGGCGTAAGATCGCACGTATAGATCCGGTAGTCGAGGGAGGCTAGAGTCTCGATCAGATGTTCGAGTGTGCCTGTGTCACCGCTTGATTCGTCCTCAGTTGCATCCCAATGCCCGGGCTCTTTGACTCCTGACATCCGCGTCAAGTAGTGGCGCAGCACGTCATGGAACGGTTTGCGATTGTAGAGGGCGTAATGATCTTCCGGCGTTCGAATGTCAGGCAGGAATCGGTATTCTGACGCGTTGCGAGATCTCTTACGCAACGCGACAAGGGATTGACCGAGCTCGGTAACCGCATGACCGAGCGCCTGGCGCCAACTGGGGTGACATCCTAGACCGTAGGCGAAGTTGTTACCTTTCAGCGCGACGATGAGAAAACACGGTATCCCTACATCGTAAACCAGGTAGCAGACCTTGATCAGAAACCCCATTGCCTGGACCGTGCGCAGCTCATCGCGGAGCTGCGGCGCTGGGATCGCTTCGATGGGTATCGCAGCGGTGCGGGGTTGACGGTACCAGAAAAGCATTACGCTGTCCCGCTCGACCACCTCGCAGGCCGCTGCAACAACCGCTGAGTCCTGATTAACGTGCGCCGCAGTACCGTTGGACGTCTCAGCAACCAGCCGGCTGCGCGTCAGAAGCACCCGGGGGTAGACAAACTCGACCGGTACAAGGCGCTTGGCTCCGCTGAGAAGATCCAGTACCTCGACCCACTCCAGCGGCGTGTGTTCGGAGAACGGCGCAAAGCCAAAGTTCTGAGTGGCGTACTGCGCGCTGCTGTAAAGGCCGCACTCGCTTGGCGAGATCGCGATTTCCTTCAAAGAGGCGTAGGTGTCGACGACGGCAACGGGCGGGTTCTGCGGTGCGAATTGCGCGTAGCGCTCGATGCACTCCATGGTCGCGCGTAAACGTGCCAGCTCTGCGGAGGGACCTGCTCCGAATCCGTAGACTGTCTCAAGAGCTGTGGGCATCCAAGCGGTGGCGGCAAAACTCGACGACCGTATCGGGCTATCCTTCGCGGGGGATACACTGACTTCCATATGGACCTTCTCTGCAACGTCATAGACCGAAGTGGCATCGGCCGACGCTCGCAGGTGACCAGCTGAAATGTCTGGCTCGGATTGTCCCATCTAGAATGACACGCCAGTCTACGAGCTACCGAGCTCCAGAGCAGCGAATTCCTCATGTGCGGCTAAGGAGTCATGCCGCGAGAATCTAGGCCACATTGGTCTTCCGCGCACGCCAGCGGCCAACGATGAAGGCTCCCGACCGTGCGGCTTCGGCAAGCACCATCCCGCCCATCGTGAGCACTCGTCGAGCCAACGGCGTTAACCTGGGTTCCATGATACGAAGGTTTTCCATAGCCCCGTAACCAAGTGGTTCCCAATTCCGCATCATGTTATTACTCTCGGACGTGTCTTCCAGCCTTTCAATCTCAAAACCAGCGGTGTCTAGATATCGCCGAAACTCGTCTAAGGTAGTGAGGTACGGTACAGCGTGTAACCGACAAATCGGCTCAATAAACGTGGCTAGCTCCTGATGACTCAGACCCTCTTTGCGCATCCAGTCGATGCCGAGGAAGAGCCCCCCGGGACGCAGCACCCGGGCGCACTCTTGGTAGAATTTTGCCTTATCCGGCATGTGGCAGCCAGACTCGAAAACGTACACGCTATCGAACGATTCATCAGCAATGGGCATATCCATGGCGTCCCCAAGTATGAACGAAGTTAGGGACGACAATCTACGCTCGGCGGCACGCTTGCGAGCGGTCTCGACATGTCGCTCGAGGATATCTACCCCGACAACATGCGCGCCCGAGTACTGAGCGATGTTTAACGCTGGACCACCGATACCGCAGCCGACGTCCAGTACCTTGGTGTCTGGGCCGAAACCACCCTCCTCGGCGATCATTTGCTCGGTCGAGACTATGGCCTCTGGCAGCGATTCGGTACTAGAAAAGAGTGCGAAGTGGAAGGACTCGCCCCAGGATCGACGATAAACGTCCGTGAGCCGATCGTAGTAAATCCGAACCAATGGTTTGTACTGCGCAACGCGCGCAGCAGGATCGGTTGCGGTCCTCTCGAACTGCGATTCGTCCATTTGCACCTTTATCCTCCCCGCCGGTTCAGTGCGTGGCCGTAGCTTACCGACGCCTTTCCTGCTGAGTCTACAAAGACCCGCCGAAAGTCATAGCGATTCACGCAGCCCGTGGATTGTTTTATCCATGTGTTCGACCGGCTCCGAGAATACAGCGCTGAGTCAGGCATCGTTATCGAGCGGTGAGCCGATAGCGAGACAGTAGAGTATGGCTTCGTAAGGAAAGGCGAGGCCCGCAGTTGAGCTCAGCTCCTCGTCTCGAAACCCGCAGATCGGCAACCCGGCGAGCCCTAGACCAGCAGCTAGGAGCAATACGTTCTGAGCTATGTGGCCAGCCTCGAGCAGCGCCAATCGATACGACTTCTCACCGTACTTTCCCAACGACAGGCGCGCGAAATCCATGAACAAGAACAGCAATACACTCGCTCCTTCGATCGGATGATCGTTTAGCAACGATATCATGGCCTCCGAAGGTTGGGCCGTCGCGTATGACACCATCCGATGGGGCAGCGGCTGATAGTAATAGAATCTGGTCTCCACACCGTCGACACGCAACGGGTAGACGAGGACCTCAATAGGGTAGAGCGCTCCACCAGACGGATAAGTTCGTCCGGCCGCAGGCCCCCCCCATACTAAAGGGTAGGGAGGAGCCGTCAGTTCCCCCGCTCCGGAACCGGCGCCCAGTGCCAGAATTGTGGCAAGTACTACCTGCGTCATGGCCCGGTCGGAGAATCGCCGCGCAGTACGGCGATTCTCTAGCACATCTAATAGGCGGATATCTCCGAGTACAGGTGAGGGGAGTTCCACCAATCCCTCGCCAGCAGACTCACGCAACACTCGTTCTGTTTCAAGCCCTGGGTGGGCAGCCGGCCATGCGCTCCACCGTGGTGTCGTACGCTGGTGCAGGTCCGCTAACGTAGGACCTAAGCTCCAAGGCAACAGAATCTCTTCGTTCATCAATCGGCAGACGAGGTCTTCATTTGGTGACTCAGGGTGTGCCTGGTCCAACGCATGGCGAAGCCACGTCTCCAAACGCGGGGTTTGCAGCAGGACAGCAAGCGTATGCAATCGGGCACCTTCTTCAGGTAGTGTCAGAGATTCTCTGCCCGGCCGTTCTATGATCCCATCTTTGCCGACCGCTCGGATGCGGACGCCGTCAGCCAGACGCACCATCATAGCTACCACGTGTCCTCGACCCACCCACAGTACCGGAGTTCATACCACAGAACCCTTACGCGCTCCTCTATGATCGCCGCACGGTGACATAAAGGGCAAGCGTCTGCAGCGCCTCTATCTCATCAGTTGGTGGGAGGTTCTCCAGCGCCTTAAGGGAAGCAGCGACGTAGTCCTCGTGGACAGCTTCAACTCGCTCAAATATGTTCTCTCGCTCCAAGAGATCCACCAACTTTGAACGCTCGAAGCCTGCTTGCCGCATACGTCGGTACTCTGCCCGGGCCTCCAACGACCCATATTTATCCAGGTAGATCAGGGGCAACATCGGTCTATCCTGCGCCAGGGATTTACCGGCAGGCTTGCCCAAGGTATGAGCCTCCCCGATCAGATCGAGCATGTCGTCCCGGAGCTGGAAAGCGAGCCCCACGTTCGTACCGTACTCGTCCAGCGCTTCGATTTGGGAACGGGTCCCGCCCCCAAGAATCGCGCCTATAGTAGTGGAAGCAACGAATTGCGACGCTGTCTTGTCTCGAACTATCGACAGGTAGGCCTCTTCTGGATCTAACCGATCATACTGCACCAGTTCTTGCACCTGACCCCGGCAGCACCGCTGCGCTTGACGACTGAGCGTGTTCACTGCCTCAAGCACCTTCGCCTGCGCATGGATCGCCTGCCCCTCACTCAAGACGGCAAAGGCCTGCGACAATAGATAGTCGCCCAGCACAAGAGCCGTCCCCAGCCCCAGTCGCACGTGGAGCGACGGTAGACCACGACGTTCGTCGGATTCATCGACGATGTCGTCGTGAATCAGTGAGGCGCCGTGCAGGAGTTCGATCGCCTCTGCTGCCTTGGTGACTGCCATAGGGTCGGCGCCAACGGTCGATGCGGCAACGAATACCAACAACGGTCGGAGCATCTTTCCGCGCTCGAAATACTCGATCAGCACCGGGCTCAATGGCGCTTTCGAGAGACCGGCTAGCACGTTGGTGCGGCATGTTTGCAGGTAAGGATCGTACCGGTTCAGGACCTTCTCAATATCCTTCGTAGCTTCGCTCATCGAAGGCGTTTGCACGTACTACCTCCTCGGGCAGATCTGGTTTTCCGTTACACGGATGGGCTACTCAATCATTCATCTTTACCGGTGTCCCACCCAGACTTTGATCGGCGTAAGCCGATCGCGGGCGCAGACGCCAACAGGGCCTTCACAGAGAAGGTGGTCGTCATGGTCCGGCTTCCGTATGTCACCACTCCGCCGACGTTGCTCCCGTTAGACCAGTTTGCCTCTGTCCACGGAAAAGTTATCCAAGCGTGTGCTGGCCAGCCTCCATCGACTTCTTGAGTTCTCAGCAAGTAGTCGACACCTCGCGCGATGGCTGTCTTTTCGACTTCGATGCCAGGCGCGCTCAAGGCGAGAACCGCGAACGCGGTAGAAAGAGGGTTACTCCCATAGTCGCCCCAGCCACCATCGAGATGTTGGTTATTCAGGAGAAAGGCCCGAGCGGAGTTCAGTGCTTGGCTGCCAGGCGTAAGGTGCCCAAGCACCAGCATGGCACGGTAGGTCCCGTAGTAGGGGCCAGAGTACCACTTGCTGGACCACGCGCCACGCTCGTCTTGCACCGACTCAAAGTAGGGAACGGATCGTGACAGGGCACCGTGATAGCGTGCGGGGTCGTACAGTATGAGACCGTACATGAAGTTGGCTACCACCTCCGGATGCACGCCCGTACCTCCCATCACGGCCAGGTAGGCGCCCATCGTGTAGTCCACCGGTGAGCTACCAAGAGGGTCGACAATCCACGTAGGGACCCCGCCTTCCGGTTCTGCCGCGTCGAGGGTCAGCCGAATCGCTTCGTCGCACGTAGAGGCCAGCGCGGGCCCCCCCACACGACAGAGCGCTTGGAGTACCTGGCCCAAGTCGTCTGCGTCTGGAGGAAGTTCCGGGACGTGGGTGATGTAGCTCCATCCACCGCGCACGTAACGGTGCTTCGCTCGCAGAAGCGCTATGGCTTCCGCATCGAGCACCCGCCGAGGGACGGGAAGACCGGCCCCATAAGCATCGAGTAGGCCATCCAAGGCGACCGCCCGAAAGGACAACAGGGCAGGGTGGGTCTCGTAGCGTATTCCATCCGGATACGAGCGAGGAAAACGGAGGTGGTGAATTGCCTCGCGGAACCCATCACGCTGTTGGGCGAGGAGGAATCTCGTCCCTGCGGCATGACCCTCGGCTACGGCCGCTCCCTCGTACCTCCTCGGAGGAGCCGACATTATTTCAATATTGTCCTCCTCCCATCGTGTCCAGCCTGCAACCGTTAGTCGAGCGAAATCACGTACTGCGGCCATAGCCTCATGGGATACGCTCCGCTCCGACAGCAAGTCTCCCGCATCGCGGTTCTTAGACGATTCTGAGCTGACGGGCATGAAACTGTCTGGCTGCAAGAACCGAAGTAGCTCGAGAGTCATAGCATCTACAACGTCGTAAACATCGGTGTCGCTGGCTTGAGTGCGCCCCTGTTCCGCGAGCATTTCAGCAAGACGTAGCACGACAGTGTTGGGCGCCCGTCGGCGGCAGTCGACCAGGAGATCTACGAGATCGTCGATGAGCAGAAAGATGCTGCCCAAGTTCGCGGCCGCGTGCTGAGCCCCCGTCGACGCCTCTCGCTGTGTCGTAGCGAGGGTCGATATCCAGAGCGTCACCACCGACGGTAACCTAGATTTCGCCTCGACGGCGGGGAGTAAGCCGCTCATCTCTTCTCTTGATGCGGAGGCGACGTAACTGAGGCTTCGCTCGGCTTCATAGATGCTACCGACCACCTGGGCGAGACGAGCCCAAGCCGGATCATTGCCGGTACTGCGGTGCAACGCACGACCCTCCGCGGCACAGGTGGCCACCAAGGCAAACAGCAATCTCAGGCGGGGATCTGTAGCCCTCGCATACGCAGCGGCCAGTGCCGTTTCGCTCTCGCTCGTGGCTTCGAAGATCCCGCGGACCACATCATGATTCAGCACGTCAAACAGCTGCTTAGCTTCCGTCGACTCGTCGACCAGATAGTCCAGCACGGCAATAGCCGCGTTGAATGCGGCTCCGAGTTCGGTGACAGCAGCGTTTACCTCACCGGTCGAGTCCTGCATTAGACCGTACAACACAGAAGCTTGCTCGAAGCCCAACGCCGCCATAGCGGGAAGGCGATCCCAGAGATAGGGATCCGTTTTCGCAGTCGCTCGATAGTCTCCCACATCGACGAAGTCAGGAAAGCGCTCTGGGAGCGCTTGATCCCGAAGCCACAAACCCAGCTGCCATCGCGCCATCGAGGCACGCTGGTATTCAGCCATAGTCATCGTAAAGCCACGGGCGCGTAAAGCCGCGCGAACAACGGCGCGGAGGTGACGATCGTCTAGAACTCCGCTGTACATCCTTATCGGGGCCTTCTTTCCGGCAAAATCCTCACGGTTACACCTCTAAAGGCGAAGGCCACGGGAGTTCCCGCGGCCTTCGTCTCTCTGTGAACAGCGGCGAGGAGCCTGCTAGCCTAGCTCCAGCAGTTTGTGGGGGACGGCGGCGGCGCGATATACTTGGTCAACCAGAGGGTCATGCTGCTGTAGTAGTCGATGCTAAACCACAGCGAGTTCCGACCAGACGCTGAGCAGATAGCGCTTTGGTTCCACTGGGTGAAGTACACATAGTACCAACCACCACCGTTGTTGTACCAGTTGACGGTGAAGGTGGCGTTCGTGATCGGGGTTCCTCCCTCAGAGGTCAGAACCAGAATCCACATCTTCAACCTCCTCTACATGGTAGAAGTTGCAACGCCTACAAGCCGCAGCCGCGGGACGCATGAAGCGTCACCCCCGCAGGGGTATGGCCGCGGCTTGCTGCTGGGTTCTCCCGCTCCCTTCTCAAGGCCTCCGCCGGCCATGTCCCTCGAGGTGTGGCACCTCAGAGGATCCAGGAGCTGGCCTGGGACGGATGTCATCAGAAGGCCGTCCAGCGTCGTCGGGTGGCCGATCCTCCTCTTCCCCCCACTCGACATCTGTTGGCTCGCCTAAGCCGGACCTTTGCTCGACTCCGTGAGCTTTCGCGACGAGCTCCTCTTCCGAGTTGATAGGAAAGAATTCCTGCGAGATGAATTGCCTCGCTTCGCTAACTCTGTGTCCCCGGCCGCGGTAAGTTATCTCCGCGTCTTCCCCACCGAGGGCCCTAGCGATCTGGCCGAAGTTGCGGATTGGGTACTCGGTATTGTCGGAAACCCTCCTCACTAGTTCGACGAGTTCTTCTAGCGCTTGCGGATTACGCGCCACAGAAAACCTCCTCCTAGCTATTGCTCCGTTTGAATGGTGAGTAAGTAGATCCTCGCTATCGTCAGTACACCTATCACCTCCTATCTCTCTCAGACTCAAGCTCATCGAAGTCTCGCAGTTTTAGTTTGCGTTGGTGCTCCGTGGCGCCGAGGCCACCGGGAGAAGTCCCGTGAAAGTAGTGTTTCTGCCACGATGCCCTACGCTCGGCCAGAAACTGTCCCCGACTCCGGAACCACTGTCTGTAGCCCTCAGCGGTTTCGTGGTCTGTGTGCAGACTGCGGATCTCAGGTCGGAACGTTTCCAGCTCTCCTCGCCGTTGCGGCACCAACATGCAGATCGGCTCATCTGTATTGAAGGTTACGGGAGAGTTGAGATGGGTTAACTTCCAATTCATAGTGAAGGTTGCTACCGCCCAATCAGTCTCGACGATCCCCTCCAGAGGGTACGTTCCGTCCTTCGGCCAGTTTGCCGGACCCCGAACAAGAAGGTTGTAACCTGGCGGCGTTCGGAAGAGGTATGGAATCTGCCAGGTGAGGATCCCAAATCCAAAGTGACTCATCGCCGGGTATGGCGCGTATCCACTTTGATATTCGACTTTCAAACTGGAGGGATCATCATGCCCGGTCCAAGTTACCCGAAACGTGTGGCTGTTCAGGATGAACCATCCCGCTTGGTTAGCGATCAACAAAGGCAAACACCTGTTGGCAAACCGCCCTGTCTGCTCCATCCAGGGGCGGGAGGTGGAAGCCCGAGCCAAACGCAGAGCAGGCCATCGGGAGAGGCGATAGGCGATTAGTTTGGGTTCGTCCAGTTCTGCCGCCGGAGTTCGCGTCATTCTAGCGCGGTCGGCGTCTCTCTGGCGATTTTCTATGTCCTCTAACATCGCGTCGCTCATGCAGTAGGTCGCTCACACAGCGTCCTGTCACCTGCTTCCCTCCCTTGAATATGTGCAAATGGAAGCAGGCAGCGATGAATCCGCGATGAATCCGCGATGAATCCGGAATGAATTTCGAGTTAACGTTCGGTCAATTCCCGTTTAGTTGGGCCGATATCAGAGATATCAGAGAATACTGGTTCCGTAGGGATGATTTACCTTTGAGTGAACAGTCGCAGTAACCAAGTCTCTTCGGGAGCGGCTAACTCCAGGACTCGGTATGATCGGGATCCCGCGTAAACCATATGGAAATAGCGTACCGGCAACCTTGTTGCACTGCGGTGACTTCATGCTCGTACTGTTGTCCGCATGGGAAGCTGACCAGCAAACCCACCTGAGGAACAATCTCTTGCCTGATGGTGGGGAAACGCAATAGACCACCTTCGTAATCCACCGCACTAGTGTTCAAGTACAACATCGCCGTGTGCTCGCGCCACGGCGTGTGATTCGGAACCCAGCGTCCGTCCTGGACCTGCTTTACGTTGTCCGCATGTAACGCGTGGTAATCGCCAGGTTTCATCTCGGTCAGCAGAGTAAAATCGATGTAGTAGGGGCCCGACACTCCATGCAACCGACGTACCTCTCCGAGTATTTGCTGGCGAAGCGTGGTTAACCACTTGTCAAATTCCGTCATACCAATATGTCGAAAAATTCGGCCGGAGACCTCCGTGCGATTGGGCAACTTATTTGCAAAGACGTCAGGGGGGAGTGGCGCAGAAGTCACTTGCTGGAGAGCGCCAATTACCTCTTTGGCTTGCTCAGACGACACAAAGTCAGGGCAGATCAACAGCATCTCAAGGGTTCCTTTCAGCACTGGCATGGGCCTTCAGCGGTGGGCTGCTACCCACTGCGAGGCGCTCCGGGTTGTTACATCTGACGACTTTCCCGTACATTGCTCTCACGGCTAATAAAGCAGATGGCGATGAATCGCCGATGAACCACGGATGAATCTTTGGTGAATGGCCAGATCCTGATGCGTCGAGCTAAGAGTGCAGTGCAAAAAGTTCCGGGCTGATCTTCCGTGTCCTGCTGGGCAACGATGGTATCCGAGACGTGCGCTTCAAATGGGCGGCACTAAGAGCTGGATGATGCGCGAAGCCCGCAAGAAGGTGAGGATTTAAGATAGGACGTGTCTCTAGCGGTAGTCAATGCAGTTGGCCCATCTCTGTAATGCCGAGCGTCGAGGATAGAATGGCGGGACACCGGCATTCCGAGCTCGTGGGCCTGCGCAAGCGAACGGTGAGGGTTCAACAAGGACAACTTAGAGCTAAGTAACAATCCGCTAGTTTGCAGGTATTTCTGGACAACGGCAAACATGCACGATAACAGTACCTTGACTTCGCACGGCAGAGGTCGCTGGTTCGAACCCAGCATCGCCCACTCGGACCTTTGTACGGCAACCGTGCAGTAACGAGCTCCCACAGGGATGTCCGTAAAGGTTGATCTTGCTGGCTGGAGGGGCTTCAGGGAAGGATGGACGAGGCTCTCGAACCCTGGTTGAAAGGCTAACCGCCAGCGAGTCGAACCGGCAACACCACCCGGAAGCACGTCTCTCCCGGTTTAGACGTGACCTGGATCTGGCCACGATGCTTATGGACGACGATGTTGTAGGCGATATGCAGGCCCAGGCCTGTGCCGGCACCAGGAGCTTTCGTAGTAAAGAAGGGTTCGAAAATGCGCGGCTGGACCTCGGGCGGGATTCCTGGCCCATTGTCGATGGTCTCGACGGCTACCTCGCCGTCTTTGGTGTATGCGCGTAAGACGAGTTCCCCCTGGCCTTGCATGGCGTCGATCGCATTGTCGATGATGTTGGTCCAAACCTGGTTCAGCTCGCTCCCGTAGGCCTCGATGCGCGGCACGTCGTCGGCATAGTCTCGCGTGATGCTGATGCCCGCCTTGAGCTTGGGACGCAGGATCACCAGGGTATTCTCCAGGCTCTCCCTTATATCTACATCCTGGATCGGCGCCTGGTCCAGATACGAATACGTTTTGACGGCCTTGACGATCTCTGAGAGCTCTTCAGCGCTCTTTACCACTTCCTCGAGTAGTCCGTAGACCGAGGAACCAGCCGCCAACCACCGCACTACGACAGGTAAGCGGGCGCTAGAGAAATGTTCGGCCAATCGTTCTAACGCATCCCTGTCCCAACCGAAGGAGACGAGCACGGGCGAGAACTCCCATGCCTGCTCGACGCCATGGTCCTCCAACCACTCCTGCAGTTCGCCCTCTTGATCGCTGAGAGAGAGCGGGTCGGACGGGGTAGGCGCAGCCGTGCGCTTCACGGTCTCCTCCTGCAGAGCGTTTACCATATTGATTTGACCGGGATCGGTAAGCTTGGCAAGTTCGGTTGCCGAGCGCTCCCGTTCGGAGAGCGCGTCGCGCAACTGCGCCGCGCTACGCACTATGGCGGCGGCCGGGTTATTCAGCTCGTGTGCGAGCCCTGCGGCAAGCGTGCCGAGCGCGGCCATCTTTTCGCTCTGCACCAGCATCGATTCGGTGCTGCGCAGCCGGGAGGTCACCGTACGCAACATCGTCAGATACGCCGAGGGGCTGCAGGAGAGCAGCGTATCGAACGCAGCTTGACTGATCATCAACAGGCGAGTTTCCTGCAAGGTGCGTACCGAGGCAGACCGTGGCGCCTGCTCGAGTATCGACATCTCGCCTATGAAATCACCCACCCCGCGCACTGCGAGCACGACGTCCTGCCCACCCTGACGCTTGCTAACCTCGAGCTCGCCGTCGAGGACGACGTAGAGCGCGTCGCCCGGGCTGCCCTCTTCAAATACTAGCTCTCCCGCATCGAGGGATACCGTCTCGGCCATCCGATACAGTTGCTCCAGATCTTCTTCGGCGAGGCCGGCGAAGAGCGGCACCCGGCGTAGCTCGTCGAGCGGCACCACCCTACTCCGGTACTCTGCCGAGGTACTGGTGGGCAAACTGCACGGCCATCGAGCCTTCCCCGACCGCGGAGGCAATCCGCTTCACCGACCGCCGGCGCACGTCTCCGACCGCGAAGATTCCGG
>Ga0126313_10000842_pt1 | contig 15336 bp, 17 predicted proteins | sample Plot105A_FD_89954 | JGI IMG/M metagenome (GOLD analysis project Ga0126313, IMG submission 89954) | Serpentine soil microbial communities from UC McLaughlin Reserve, CA, USA - Plot105A | ecosystem: Environmental > Terrestrial > Soil > Grasslands | place: USA: UC McLaughlin Reserve, Lake County...
CGGGTAGACGTCCTTGCGCCCGCTGGAGCCCGCGTCCCACACGACGACGGTCGGCTTCGTGCCGTGCTCGGTGAGGATCTTCACGAGCATCGAGGCGAAGCCGAAGATCGCGTTGGTCGGAAAGCCGGTCGACGTGGCGATCGACTCGGGCAGCGCGAAGAACGCGCGGTAGACAAGCGAGTTGCCGTCGATCAGGTAGAGCTCGTCCGGTCGGTCAGACATCGGTCCGGCACTCTACGCATCCGTCGCACTGCCTCCGGCGCAGGCGTTATCTTGGCCTCAGGAGGAGCAACTTCAAGCAAGGAAGCCGTCCCCATGAGCCTCACATACACATGCAACTTCTGTGGCGAGACGATCGGCCACAACGTCCCCTACGTGACCCTGAACGGCAACGGCGAGCGATCCGCCGACTTCTGGCGTACAGGCTATGTGGGGCACTACCACGCCGATCCCACCGTCGGCTGCTGGAACCGGATCCTCGAGGCGATCCGCCTCTTCGACGCGCCCCGGCTGGACGAGATCCCGACGGCGTCCCACCAGGCGATCTCGGCCCGGCGGCGCAAGCACCGGCCGCTCGACGACGAAGCCGCGCCGCAGCTCTGAGCGGGCCGGCACGCGCGGTGCCGGCCTCGGCTGGTCTGCTACGCGTATGCTCGGTCGATGAGGGTCACGGTCACCGGTGCGACGGGACGCATCGGCCGGCATCTGGTCGCGGCGCTCAAGCAGCGCGGCGACGAGGTCACGGCACTGTCGCGCGATCCCGACAAGGCGACCGAGCTGCTCGGCGTCGAGGCGTTCGCCTGGAACATGAAGGAGGACGCCGCACCGAAGGAGGCGCTGACGGGGCGCGACGCCATCGTCCACCTCGCCGGCGAGGACGTCGGCCAGCGCTGGAGCAAGGACGTCAAGGCGGAGATCCTCGACAGCCGCGAGCGCGGCACGCGCAACATCGTCCACACGATCTTCGACACCAAGCCGCGCCCGAAGGCGCTCATCTGCGCCTCCGCCTCGGGCTACTACGGCGCCCGCGGAGACGAGCCCGTCGACGAGTCCGGCACGCCCGGCCGCGACTGGCTCGCGGAGGTCGTCGCGCGCTGGGAGCGCCAGGCCGACACGGCGAAGATCGGCACGCGGACGGTCGTGGTCCGCACCGGGCTCGTGCTCGACGCCGACGGCGGCGCGCTGGCGAAGATGCTGCCGCCGTTCAAGGCCGGCCTCGGCGGCCCGATCGGCAGCGGCAAGCAGTACATGCCGTGGATCCACCTCGACGATCTCGTCGGCATCTACCTCGCAGCGATCGACAACCCGACGTTCCAGGGACCGGTCAACGCCTCGGCGCCGAACCCGGTCACGAACAAGGCCTTCGCGAAGGCGCTCGGCCGCGCCCTGGGCCGCCCCGCCGTCGCGCCCGTCCCCGGCTTCACGATCAAGCTCATGTACGGCGAGATGAGCCAGATCGTGCTCACCGGCGTGCGGATGGTGCCCGGCCGCGTCGCCGAGCTCGGCTACGCGTTCGCGCACCCCGATCTCGACGAGGCGCTGGCGCACACGCTGGCGTGAGCGCGCCCGCGCACGCTCAGCCCTCGGAGCGCTGCCAGGGAAACGGCCCGATGACGCGCCAGTCCGATTCGCTCTTCGCGGGCACGACGAGCCACGCGAGCGCGCCGACGACGCTCAGCAGCAACCCCGATGCGAGGCCCGGCTTGTCGCCGTAGCCCTTGCGCTCGGAGAGGTAGGCGCCGACGATCGCCGACCCGAGCCAGAGGATCAGCAGGTAGAGCGCGAGGGCGCCGACGTCGCCGGCCGCGAGGACGATCATGCGCCGAGGTAGGCCTTCTGCACGTCGGGGTTCGTGCGCAGCGCCTCCGACGCGTCGGTCAGCGCGACCTTGCCCGTCTCGAGCACGTAGCCGCGCATGGAGACGCCCAGCGCGTAGTTGGCGTTCTGCTCCACGAGCAGGATCGTCGTGCCCTGCTTGTTGATCTCGACGATCGTCTCGTAGATGCGGTCGACGAGGATCGGCGCGATGCCCATCGAGGGCTCGTCGAGCAGCAGCAGCTTGGGCCGCGCCATGAGCGCGCGCCCGATCGCGAGCATCTGCTGCTCGCCGCCGGACATCGTGCCGGCCTTCTGGCGCTCGCGCTCCTTCAGCCGCGGGAACAGGTCGAAGACCCGATCGAGGTCGGACTCGATCTCCTTGTCGCGGCGCAGGTACGCGCCCATGTCGAGGTTCTCGCGCACGGTCATGCGCTGAAAGCAGCGCCGCGCCTCGGGCGACTGCGAGATGCCCAGGCGCACGATGTCCTGCGGCGGCGTGCGGGAGATCTCCTTGCCGTTGAAGCGGATCGAGCCGCCGCGCGGCGGCGTCAGCCCGGAGATCGAGCGCAGCGTCGTCGACTTGCCGGCCCCGTTGGAGCCGATCAGCGTCACGATCTCGCCCTCCTCGACGGTCAGCGAGACGCCCTTGAGCGCGGCGATGTTGCCGTAGTACGTCTGCAGGTCCTCGATCTCGAGCATCGCCATGCCTGCCTCCTCAGCCCTGCTTGCCGAGGTAGGCCTCGACGACGAGTGGGTTGGCGCGGACCTCGATGGGATCGCCCTCGGCGATCTTCTCGCCGTGGTCGAGCACCGTGATGCGCTCCGAGACGCCCATGACGACCTTCATGTCGTGCTCGATGAGCAGGATCGTGAGGTTGCGCTCGTCGCGCAGCCGGCGCATGAACGCCGTCAGGCGGTCGGACTCCTGCGGGTTCATGCCGGCCGTCGGCTCGTCGAGCAGCAGCAGCCGCGGATCGGAGGCCAGCGCGCGGGCGATCTCGACCCGGCGCTGGTCGCCGTAGGAGAGGTTCACCGCCAGCTCGTCGTGGACGCTCTTCGCGAGGCCGACGTAGCTGAGCATCTCGCGCGCCTTCTCCTCGACGTCGCGCTCCTCGCGGCGCACCTTCGGCGGGCGCAGGATCGAGCCGATCAGCCCGGCCTTCATCCGCGCGTGCTGGCCGACCATGACGTTCTCGACGGCGCTCATCGTCGCGAACAGGCGGATGTTCTGGAACGTGCGGGCGATGCCGAGCGTCGTGATCCGGTCCGGGCGCGTGCGCGAGATGTCCTTGCCGTCGAACACGATCCGCCCGACCGACGGCTTGTAGAGCCCGGTGAGCATGTTGAAGAACGTCGTCTTGCCGGCGCCGTTGGGCCCGATGATCGAGACGATCGACCGCTCCGGGATCTCGAACGTGACGTCGTTGACGGCGACGAGGCCGCCGAACGTCTTGGAGACGTGCTCGGTCGCCAGCAGCGGCGCGGCGCTGCCGGGACCGGTCGCCGGCGGGGGCATCTCGACGGGGGTGCTCACGGCGTGCGCACCTCGATCGCATCGCCCGCGCCGACGCCCTCGGTGAGCTCGAGCGCCCGCCGTCGCTCGGGCAGGATGCCCTGCGGCCTGAGCACCATGACGAGCAGGATCAGGAAGCCGAAGATCCCGAAGTTCAGGATCGTGAGGTCGAAGTCCAGGCCGAACTTGCTGGGCACCGTGTTGAACACGTCCGGGATGAAGTACGTGTTGATGAACGACAGCAGGATCGCGCCGATCGCGACGCCCCAGATCGAGCCCAGGCCCCCGAGGATGATCATCGCGAGGATGAAGATCGAGAAACCGAACGTGAAGTTGTTCGCGTTCACCGACGTGAGGTAGGAGCCCAGGAAGGCGCCCGAGATGCCGCCGAATGCGGCCCCGGTCGCGTACGCGAGCAGCTTCGTCTTGACGAGCGGCACGCCCATCGACGCGGCGGCGACCTCGTCCTCGCGGATCGCGATCCAGGCGCGGCCGAGGCGCGAGTCGCGCAGGCGGAAGTTCACGAGCAGCACGACGCCGACGAGCACGAGGCAGAACCAGTAGAACGGCCTGAGGCTGAAGGCCGAGTCGAACGGCGCGAAGAACGGCAGGTCGATCGAGTCGATCGGCGAGATCGCCTGGCGGCCGTTCGTGAGCTTGTAGCCCTCGGCGAAGTTGATCTCGTCGCCGTTGATCGCGAAGCGGTAGATGATCTCGCCGAAGGCGAGCGTCACGATCGCGATGTAGTCGCCGCGCAGGCGCAGCGTGGGCAGCCCGATGAGCATGCCGGCGATCCCGACGATCACCACCGCGACGACGATGATGAGCAGGAAGTTCAGGTGGATGCCGGGCAGGTTGGAGGCGAACTCGCCGGCGGCGACGTGGAACCCCTCGCCGCCGTCGACGGATGAGAAGTGGTCCGATGCGAACCAGCCGATCGTGTACGCGCCGAGTGCGTAGAAGGCGACGTAGCCGAGGTCGAGCAGGCCGGCGAACCCGACGACGATGTTCAGGCCCAGCGCCATCACGACGTAGGCCGCGGCGAGGATGCAGTTGTTCGTGATGTTCGACAGCGGGTCGAAGAACAGCGGCAGCAGCGCCGCCGCCGCGAGCGCGACGACCGCGATGGCGAAGTTCTCCCGCCCCTTCAGCGGCGTGCCGGCGAGCAGCGCGCTCATCCGGCCTCCCTCGTCTCCTCGCCGATCAGGCCCTGCGGGCGGAAGACCATGATCATGATGAGGTAGGTGAACACGACCACCGCCGTCCATTCGGCGCCGAGCCGGAACTCCGCGAGCTGCTGGATGACGCCGATGATGAACCCGCCGAGAACCGCGCCCTTGAGGTTGCCGATCCCGCCCATGACGGCAGCCGTGAACGCGATCAGACCGGCCTGAAAGCCCTGGAGGTACCAGATGCTCGTCTGGTACAGGAGGTTGATGAGCCCCGCCGCGCCGGCGAGCATGCCGCCGAGCAGGAACGTCATCGAGATCGTCGTGTTGACGTTGATGCCCATCAGCCGGGCGGCGTCGGGATCCTGCGCGGTGGCGCGCATCGCCTTGCCGAGGCGGCTGCGGTTGATGAAGGTCGTCAGCAGTAGGACGAGCGGGATCGTGACGGCGGCCGCGAGGACGTCGCCGTTGTTGATCACGACGCCGCCCACGGTGAGGAGGTCGTGGGACTGGTTGATGAGGTCGGGCACCGAGGCCTGCGAGGAGCCCAGCCAGAGGATGCCGACGTTCTGCAGGATGAACGACATCCCGATCGCCGTGATCAGCGGCGCGAGCTTGGGCGCGTTGCGCAGCGGCTTGTAGGCGACGCGCTCGATCATGACGTTCAGGCCGCCGCAGACGAGCATCGCCGCGAGCATGGCGGCGAGCAGCCCGACGATCATGCCGGGGACGCCCATGCCCTCGTGGATGCCGAACGTCCCCCACAGGCCGAAGGCGACGAACGAGCCGATCATGAACACCTCGCCGTGGGCGAAGTTGATGAGCTCGATGATCCCGTAGACGAGCGTGTAGCCGAGCGCGATCAGCGCGATGATCGCGCCGTTGGACAGGCCCAGGACGAGGTTGTTGCCCAGATCGGTGAGGGTCCCCTTCTGAGCGAGGTCCGAGATCGCGAGATAGACCGGCAGCGCCAGGAGCACGGCGATGAGGCCGTACTTGCTGGCGGCCTCGCGCAGCGTGTCCGAGAGGCGCTGGCGCGGGTCGGCGATGGCGGTGGTCGTGCTCATCCGTGAGGGCGAGAATCGCGTGTGCCGGGGCGGCGGGGCGGGCGGCTCGAGCCGCCCGCCCCTGTGCCTCTGGCGCGGCGTCCTAGCTGACGTCCGCCTCGATCTTCTTGGAGTACGTCGGCTGTCCGTTCTTGATGACGTACAGGCCGTAGTCCGTCAGCGTCGTGTCGCCGTTGGCATCGACCGAGTAGGTGCCGAGCACGCTCTGGCGATCCTTCGTCGCCAGCAGCGCCGCGGTGACCGCCTCGCGGTCGTTGGCCTTGTCACCGGCGCGCTTGAGCGCGTCGAGGGCGAGGGCCATCGTCTCGTAGCCGTAGATCGCGTACGGATCGACGGTCTGCGTCTTGTACTTGGACTTGTACTTCTCGAGGATCGGCGCGGAGCCCGGCAGGTCCTTCGCGCCCAGCGTCGCGACCGTCGTCTTCGTGCGAGCGCCGACGCTGGCGGGAACGCCGCCCTCCTTCGGGTTGGAGAACGCCTCCTCGGTGACGCCGTCGGGGCCGTAGAGCTTCACGGTCTTGTTGGCGGAGGCGACGTCCTTGTAGACCTGGACGCCGTTCTCACCGGTGACGCCGGCCCACACGAAGCAGTCGGACTTGACCTTCGACGCGATCGCGCGGTAGTTCGGCGAGTTCTTGTCGGTGCCCTGCTCGTTCTCGATCGTCAGGCCGCCTGCCTCGGCGGACTGCTTGATGTTGCGAGCCAGACCGGCGCCGTACACGGACTTGTCGTTCCACAGCGTGGCGGTCTTGCAGCCGTCCTCCTTCATGACGCTGACCAGCGCGGCGCCCTGGATCTTGTCGCGCGGCACGACGCGGGCGTACGTGCGCTTGCCGGTCGGGTAGTACTTGTCCGGCTCGCCGGGCTCGGAGCCGGGCTCGTCCGTCGTCAGACCGATGTACGTGTTCGACGGGCTGACCTGCGGGATGCCGGCCTTGTTGAGGATCGGCAGCGAGACCTTCGTTCCACCTGAGTTGAACTCGCCGAGGTAGAAGATCGTGGACTTGTCACGAACCGCCTGGCGCGCGTTCTGCGCGGTCTTGCCCTCGTCGGCGGTGCCGGGGTTCTGCGCGGTCGAGTCGTCAAGTGACACGTACTTGATCGTGTACTTGCCGACCTTTCCTCCGACCTCGTCCAGCGCGAGCTTCTCGCCGTTGATGACCGCCTCGGACTGACCACGCGACGTGCCCTGCAGCGGCAGCGACGAGTAGATCTTCAGCGTGGTGCCCGCGGCAACGTTGCCCCCACCGCCGCCACCACCACCCGAGCTGTCGTCATCATCGCCGCAGGCCGCTACGCCGAAGGCCAATGCCGGCACCAGCAAGCCCAAAGCGGCTGCTCGATTGAAACGCAAGAGATTCCCTCCTCGGTGGGACTGAACACGGAAGCGCGCCGATCGTACACGTGTTAAGAACCTTGCTGTGCGGGTTGGTGCCTGGCGTGCAGGCGCGCCATCGCGTGACTCGCCGCGCGGTCCGGCGGGGGTGGACCGGCGGTCAGCCGCGGACCTGCAGCACCTTGTCCAGCACGAACTGCGAGCGCTGCACGCGATTGCCCGCATACGTGGCCAGGCTGGTGTCGCCAAAACGGTCTATCGAGTAACGACCGAGCACGGAATCGCGGTTGCGGATCGCGAAGAACGCGTCGGTCACCGCCTGGCGGTTGTTGCCCCGGACGCCGGCGGATCGGATCGCGTCGAGCACCGCGCTCGCCGCCTCGTAGGCCTGCAGCGCCTCGGGCGCGGGCTGGCGGCCGAAGGTCATCCGGAAGCGGTCGCGGAACGTGCGCGCGCTGCGCGGCAGCAGCCGCGCGGGCAGCGCCGGCGTCGTCACGCGGATCTGGCGCTGCACCGCGGCGGGCAGGCCGTCGAGGAACGCGTGGTCGGCGACCGCAGCCGGGCCGAACAGGAGCATCGACGGCGCCGCCGCCGCGACGGCCGTGAAGATCCGCGCCGCGCCGGTGTCGGTCGTGCCCGCGAAGAGAAACGCATCGGCCGCGGTCTCGGCGACCTTGCGCGCCGCGCCGCCGAGGCCGCCTCTGCTGGCGTCGATGCGCCCGCGGTCGAAGACCTTGATGCCCTGGCGCTCGGCGGACGTCTCGACCGCGTCGGCGATGCCGCCGCCGTAGATCTGGCGGTCGGCGAGCAGCGCGATGCTGCGCACGCCCGCGGCCTTCATGTAGCCCACGAGCGCCGACGCCTGGACGTGGTCGGCCGGGACGACGCGCGCGAAGGTGCGCTCGCCCGAGGGATAGAAGCGGTCCGGCTCGCCCTGGCGGCGGCTCGTCCGCGTGAGCCCGTCGTACGTGCTCGACGGGCTGACCTGGAGGATGTGGCCCTCGTTGGTGAGCGGCAGCGACAGCGCCGTCGCGGCGGAGTCGCGCTCGCCGATGTAGGCGATCGCGTTGAGGTCGCGGACGGCCTTGCGGGCATTGTCGAGCACCTTGTCGGCCGTCCACGTGCCGGTCTTCGGAGAGGCGGAGTCCAGCGGCACGTACGTGATGTTCAGCGGCCCGACCTTGCCACCCGCCTCCTGCAGCGCGAGCTTGATCGCGTTGACCATGTCGCGCGCGCGCTCGCGGTCCGGGCCCTGCAGCGGCAGGCTCGAGTAGATCGTCAGCGTGTCGCTGCCGCTCTGGACGGCGCTGTCGCCGTCGTCGCCGCACGCGCCCAGCGCGAGTACGATCGCAGCGAGCGCGCAGACCACGGCCGCGCGGAACCTGCCGGACATCCCGGGGACTACTCGCGGTTGGGAAGGTACGGGGCGAGGATCTTCGCGGTGGCGCCCAACGTGATGATCAGCGCCGTGATCATGAACGCGTCGATCGACTTCCAGCCGATCGCCCAGAGGACCACCCAGACGACGAGACCGAGGGTTGTGGCGAGGACGAGACCCATGCGTCGCCAGACTAACGGATGAGCCCGGCGGCGAGGTCCGCAACGAGTTCGCCCGCGACCGCGACCGGATCGCCGGCGTCCGCGACCGCCCGGATCAGGCGGCTCGCGACGATGACCCCGTCGGCGCCGGCGGCCGCGGCCTCGGCGGCCTGGGCGGGCGTCGAGATGCCGAAGCCGAGCGCCACCGGCAGCTCCGAGCGCTCCTTGACGCGGGCCAGCAGGCCGCCGACGTGGTCGCCGAGCGCGGTCCGCTCGCCGGTCGTGCCGACGACCGAGACGACGTAGACGAAGCCGCGCGCCTCGGCGGCGATCGCCGTCAGGCGGTCGTCGGGCGTCGTCGGCGCGACGAGCGGGACGAGCGCGATCCCGGCGGCGTCGCAGGCGGCGCGCACGTCGCCGGCCTCGTGCAGCGGCAGGTCGGGGACGATCAGGCCGCTGATCTCGGCCTCGGCGAGGCGCGCCGCGAACCGGCCGGCGCCGCGTGCGAGCACGAGGTTGACGTAGCACATGAGCACCACCGGGACGCGCCGCGACAGCGCCGCGCCCACCTCGAGGACGCCCTCGAGCGTCGCGCCCGCCGCGAGCGCGGCGGTCCCCGCGGCGTGGATCACGGGACCGTCGGCGAGCGGGTCGGAGTACGGGACGCCGAGCTCGACGAGGTCGGCGCCGTTGGCGGCATAGGCCTCGCCGATCGCCAGCGACGTCTGCATGTCGGGAAACCCGCCCATGACGTAGGGCATCACGGCGGCGCGCCCGCGGCGCAGCGCGAACGCCGCCGCGATCCGGTCGGCGCCCGTCTGCGGCACGGCCGGGACGCGGTCGCGGGCCGGGGTCGTCGGGTGCTCAGCCATCGTGGGCGATGACCTCGGCGAGGTCCTTGTCGCCGCGGCCCGACAGGCAGACGAGGTCCAGCGTGGAGCCCGCGCCGTCCTCGTGCAGCGCGTGGTGCAGCGCGTGCGAGGTCTCCAGCGCCGGGATGATGCCCTCCAGCCGCGTGACCTCCTTGAACGCCCTGACCGCATCCTCGTCCTCGACGGCGACGTAGCGCGCGCGCCCGCTGTCGCGCAGGTAGGCGTGCTCGGGGCCCGAGCCGGGGTAGTCCAGGCCGGCGGAGATCGAGTGCGCCTCGGTGACCTGGCCGTCGGCATCCTGCATGACGGCCGACAGCGACCCGTGCAGCACGCCGCTGCGCCCGCCGACCGTGAGCGGCGCGCCGTGGCGCCCGCTCGCGAGTCCGGCGCCGGCCGCCTCGACGCCGATCAGCGCGACCTCCGCGTCGGCGACGAACGGCGTGAAGATCCCGATCGAGTTCGAGCCGCCGCCGACGCAGGCGATGACGCGATCGGGCAGGCGGCCCGCCCGCGCGAGCAGGTCGGCGCGTGCCTCGTCGCCGATGACGCGCTGCAGATCTCGCACGAGGGCCGGATACGGTGCCGGGCCGACGGCCGACCCGATGATGTAGTGGCTCGTGGCGACGGTCGTGACCCAGTCGCGGATCGCCTCGCTGACGGCTTCCTTCAGCGTCCGCGCGCCGGCCTCGACGCTGACGACCTCGGCCCCGAGCAGGCGCATGCGCTGCACGTTGGGGGCCTGGCGGCGGATGTCCTCGGCGCCCATGTAGACGATGCACTCGAGGTCCAGCAGCGCGCACGCGGTCGCCGTGGCGACGCCGTGCTGGCCGGCGCCGGTCTCGGCGATGATCCGGCGCTTGCCCATGCGCTTGGCGAGCAGCGCCTGCCCGAGCGCGTTGTTGAGCTTGTGCGAGCCGGTGTGCATGAGGTCCTCGCGCTTGAGCCAGATCTCGCGGCCCGCGAGCTCCGACAGGCGCTCGGCGAGGTACAGCGGCGTCGGCCGGCCCGCGAAGTCGCGCAGCAGGCCGCCGAGCTGCGCCTTGTAGCCGGCGTCCTCGCGCGCGGCGACCCAGGCGGCCTCGAGCTCGGCGAGCGCGGGCATCAGCGTCTCGGGGACGTACTGGCCGCCGTAGGGACCGAAGCGATGCTCGACGCCGGCCTCGACGACCGGGCTGCGGTCGGTCATGCGGCCATCCTAGGACTCATGACGCCTGTGCGACCTGCGCTCCGCGCACGGCCTCCTGAAACGCCTTCAGCTTCTCGGGGTCCTTGATGCCGGGGGCCGACTCGGTGCCGCTCGCCGCGTCGACGGCGAACGGCTTCGTGGCGGCGACCGCGTCGGCGACGTTGGCCGGCGTCAGCCCGCCGCTGAGAATGAGCGGGGCGTCGAGCCTGGCCTGGCGAACGAGCTCCCAGTCGATCGTCTCGCCGGTGCCGCCGGGCACGCCCTCGACGTGCGCGTCGAAGAGCAGGAAGTCGCTGTGGTACGCGGCCGCCGCCTGCAGGGTGGCGCGCGACCGCACGCGCACCGCCTTGATGACCTTCGCACCGCTGCGGCGGGCGATCTCCGCGCAGAAGGCCGGGCCCTCGTCGCCGTGCAGCTGGACGAGATCCAACCCCACCGACTGGACCACGGCGTCGATCTCCTCCATGCGCGCGTTGACGAACACGCCGGCGAGATGGACCGTGCGCCGCAGCGCCGAGCCGATCATCTGGGCCTCGCCGAGCTCGCAGCGCCGCGGCGAACCGGGCCAGAAGATCATCCCGAGCGCCCACGCTCCGGCCTCGGCCGCGAGATGGGCGTCCTGCAGGCGCGTGATGCCGCAGTGCTTGATGCGCGTGGCCATCGACCCATCGTAGAGCGGCGACGGGATGCGGCTGCGGCGTTCAGCGACGCGATCCGGTCACGAGCCCGGGCGGCGCCCGAGCCGCACCGAGACCGTCCGCCGCGTCCCGTCGCGCAGGATCTCGAGGCTGACGCGATCGCCGGGGCGGCGCGCGCCGATGAGCTGCGAGACGTCGTCGGCGTCGCGCACCTTCCTGCCGTCGACGGCCTTGATGATGTCGCCGCCCGGGCGGATCGTCTCGACGCCGAGCTCCTGCTCCTCGCTGCCGGCGCGCAGCCCTGCGCGGTCGGCCGGGCTGCCGGGCTCGACGCGCTGGACGAGCGCGCCGTCGGCGGACGCGAGGTTGAGCACGTCGAGGCTCTCGTCGATCGTCCGCGTGCTCACGCCGAGGTAGGCGTGCTGGACGGAGCCGCCGCGGCGCAGCTGCGGGATGACCTCCTTCGCCGTGTCGATCGGCACCGCGAAGCCGATGCCGACGTTGCCGCCGCCGCTGCCGCCGGTCTCGATCTGCGAGTTGACGCCGATGACCTTGCCGCGCGCGTCGATCAGCGGGCCGCCGGAGTTGCCGGGGTTGATCGCGGCGTCGGTCTGGATGACGTTGTTGATCGTGAACCCCGGCTGCAGGGATGGGATCGAGCGCTGCAGCGCCGAGACGACGCCCGTCGTCAGCGTGCGATCGAGACCGAACGGGTTGCCGATGGCGACCGTCGGGTCGCCGACCTGCACGCCCCTCGACGAGCCGAGCTCCAGCGGCGTGAGATCCAGGCCCTCGGCGTCGACGAGCAGCAGCGCGAGGTCCGTCGACAGGTCGCGGCCGGCGACGCGGGCCTGCGCCGTGCGCTTGTCGCCGAAGCGGATCGTCACCCGCGTCGCGCCCTCGACGACGTGGGCGTTCGTCACGATCGAGCCACCCTTGCCGATGACGAAGCCCGACCCCGTCGACTGGCCCTCCTGCTGGGGCGCGAACGGCGACGCGGACTGGGTGACGTTCGCCGTGATGAAGACGACGCCGGGCGCGTCGCGCTTGTAGATCTCCCGCGGCGAGAGGGCGCCCCGCTTGGGGTTGGCGAGGTCCGCCCCGCCGGCGAAGACCGTCGTCGTGTCGTCGCCGCCGCCGGCGCCGGTCAGCAGCAGGACGGCGGCGACCACGGCGCCGCCGAAGAGGGCTGCGAGGAAGTGTGTGAGCTGGCTCATCGCCGCTGGCCCCTACGCAGCGGGCGCGCCGCTCACGGCGAGCGCATGTCGGTGTCGTCGGCGCCCGTGAGCGCGCGCAGCGCGGCCTCGGGATCCCGCGCGCGCATGAGCGACTCGCCGATCAGGACCCCGTCGACGCCGACGCGCTCGAGCGCGTCGAGCTGCTCGCGGGCATGGAAGCCCGACTCCGACACGACGGTCTTGCCCGCCGGGATGTCCGACAGCAGCTCGAACGTGCGCGCGACGTCGACGCTGAAGTCGGCGAGGTTGCGGTTGTTGATCCCGATCACGTCGGCGTCGAGGACCTCCAGCGCGCACGTCAGCTCGTCCTCGTCGTGGACCTCGACGAGCACGTCGAGGTCCAGCGAGCGGGCCTCGCGGTGCAGCTCGGCGAGCACGCGCGCGTCGAGCGCGGCGACGATCAGCAGGATCGCGTCGGCGCCCGCCGCCGCCGACTCGTAGAGCTGATAGGGGTCGATGATGAAGTCCTTGCGCAGGATCGGCAGCGCCGACGCGGTGCGCGCCTCGCGCAGGTCGTCGAGAGACCCGCCGAAGTGCCTGCCCTCGGTGAGGATCGACACGGCCGCCGCGCCGCCGCGCTCGTAGGCGAGCACGACCTCGGCGACGGTCGCGCCGTCGCGGATCTCGCCCGCCGAGGGCGAGCGGCGCTTGTGCTCGGCGATCACCGAGACGCCGGGCAGCGTGAGCGCCTCGGAGAACGGGCGGTCGTCGCCGCGCCGGTCCAGCGCGGACTCGAGCTCCGACAGCGGGATCTCGGCCTGCCGCCGGCGCACGTCCTCGCGCGTGCCGGCGACGATCCGCTCGAGCACGTTCACGCGGTCGCCGCCTCCGCGGCGGCGAGGGCTGTCGTCCGCGCGACGAGCTCGTCGAGCGTGCGGGTCGCCGAGCCGTCGTCGATCGCCGCCTGCGCCGCCTGGACGCCGGCCGCGAGGTCGTCCGCGCGGCCCGCGGCGTAGATCGCGGCGCCCGCGTTGAGCACCGCGAGGTCGCGGCGCGGGCCCATCTCCCCCGCGAAGATCGCCCGCGCCGTCGCGGCGTTGTCGGCCGGCGAGCCGCCCGCGACCGCGTCGTGGTCGGCGACCGTCGACAGGCCGCAGTCCTCCGGGCGCACGGTGTAGGTCTTCAGGTCGGCGCCGTCGACTTCGACGACGGTGGTGGGGGCCGAGATGCTCATCTCGTCGAGCGCGTCCTGCGAGGATACGACCAAGGCACGGTCGACACCGAGCAACGCCAGCGCGCCGGCCATGATCTCCACGTAGGCGGGGTCGGAAACGCCGATCAGCTGGCGCCGCGCGCACGCCGGGTTCGTCAGCGGCCCGAGGAAGTTGAAGATCGTGCGCACCGCGAGCTCCTTGCGCACCGGCACGACGAAGCGCGTCGCCTGGTGGTGGCGCGGAGCGAACATGAAGCCGAAGCCGAGCTCGTCGATGCAGGTCCCGACGGCCGCCGGCGCGAGGTCGATGCGAACGCCGAGCGCCTCCAGGACGTCGGCCGATCCCGAGCGGCCGGTCGCCGAGCGGTTGCCGTGCTTGGCGACCGCGCAGCCGGCTCCCGCCGCGATGAGCGCGGCGGTCGTGGAGACGTTGAACGTCGGCCGCCCGCCGCCCGTGCCGGCCGTGTCGACGAGCTCCTGGCGCGATGTCGACACCGGCGCCGCGAGCGCGCGCATCGTGCGCGCCAGCCCGGCCAGCTCCTCGACCGTCTCGCCCTTCGTGCGCAGCGCGATCAGCAGGGCCGAGATCTGCACCTCGGAGGCATCGCCCGCCATGATCACCGCGAGCACCTCGGCCGCCTCGTCGGCGCTGAGGTGCCAGCCCGACGCGACCTTGTCGATCGCCTGCGTCAAGACGCGATCTGGCACGGCCGCAGCCTAGCCGTCGTCGGTCCCGGCGGCCGCGATCTTCTTCTGCGGCCGGCGGCCGGCGGGCACGATCGGCGCGATCTCGCGCAGCTCGGCGACGATCCGCGCGGCGAGGTCCGACGGCGACTCGCCGGGCCGCAGGCCCTCTGCCGGCGGCAGGAAGCGCACGTGCAGGCGCGGGCGCCTGGGAAAGCGCGGGATGTCGACCGAGCCGGTGATCGCGACCGGGACGATCACGGCCTCGGGCACCGCGGCGGCGATCCGGCCCAGGCCGCTGCGCGGGCGCAGCGTGCGCCCGAGGCTGCGCGTGCCCTCGGGGAAGATCCCGATGCAGCTGCCGGCACGCAGCTCCGCGATCGCCGGGTCCAGCGCGCCGGCGTCGCCGCTGCCGCGCAGGATCGGGATCTGCCCCATCCCGTCGAGCACCTTGTCGAGGCCCTTGACCTTCCACAGCGACGACTTCGCCAGCGCGCGGATCTGGCGGCGCTTCATCGCCGCGATGCCGACCACGACCGGATCCCAGTAGGAGTCGTGGTTGCCGACGACGAGCAGCGGTCCCGTCGCGGGGAGGTGCTCGACGCCCTCGACCTTCAGGCGGGCCCACAGGCGCACGATCGGCATGCAGATGCCGAGCGCGACGCGGTACGTGCGGGTCATCGGCGCGCGTTCGCTCTTCATGATCGGCGCAGTCTAGGTGTGGCCCCGCCGCACGGGCGGCCAGCCCGGGTCGACCGGCGGGCCTGCCGGCGCGCATCGTGCCGGCGCCTGCGGTCCGCCGCGCCCGATAGCGTCGCGCCGATGGGTATCGCAACACGCGCCACGCCGGGGCGCCGTCGCCGCACGGCCCGCCGGGCAGGCGCCGTCGCCGTCGTGCTCCTGGCCCTGCTGCCGGCCGTCGACGCGGGCGCCGCCGCCGTCTCGGCCACGGCGACCGCGGACCCGGCCGACACGCCCGGCAGCCTGGACCTGACCGCGGCATCGCTCGAGCAGCGCGACGTGCGCATGTTCCTGCAGATCACGACCGCCGCGCCGTGGACGCACGCCGACCTCGCGGCGAGCCCTGGGCGGGAGCTGTGCACGACGCTCGTCCACGGCGACC
>Ga0126313_10000843_pt1 | contig 15330 bp, 13 predicted proteins | sample Plot105A_FD_89954 | JGI IMG/M metagenome (GOLD analysis project Ga0126313, IMG submission 89954) | Serpentine soil microbial communities from UC McLaughlin Reserve, CA, USA - Plot105A | ecosystem: Environmental > Terrestrial > Soil > Grasslands | place: USA: UC McLaughlin Reserve, Lake County...
CCCGACCTCATGGTCATGGCGTTCGTGACGCTGTTCGTCCCTGAGCCGGTGCTGAACACGCCGACGCACGGCAGCATCCAGTACCACCCGTCGATCCTCCCGCGGCACCGCGGGCCGAGCGCGATCAACTGGGCGATCATCCAGGGCGAGGAGACGACCGGCATCACGGTGTTCTGGCCCGACGAGGGGCTCGACACCGGCCCGGTGCTGCTCACCAAGGAGGTCGAGATCGCGCCCGACGACACGCTCGGCAGCCTGTACTTCGACAAGCTCTTCCCGATCGGCGTCGAGGCGATGGTCGAGGCGGTCGACCTCGTCCGCGACGGCAAGGCGCCGAAGATCGTCCAGGACGACGACGAGGCGACCTACGAGAGCTGGTGCCGCAAGGCCGACATGGAGATCGACTGGGACCGGCCGGTGCGCGACGTCTACAACCAGATCCGCGGCTGCAACCCGCGCCCGGGCGCATGGACCACGATCGACGGCACGCAGGTCGAGATCCTCGACTCGGAGCGTGTGGACGAGGACCCGGGGGCGGAGCCGGGCACGGTCGTCGACGTCGACGGCGACCGGATGCTCGTCGCCGCGCACGGCGGCTCGATCGCCGTGGAGGTCTTGCGCGCGGACGGCGACAAGACGGCGGCCGGCGACTACGCGCGCGGCGCGGGCGTCCAGGCGGGCGCCCGCCTCGGCGGCGGAGAGCGCTCAGCGGCGTAATCGCGCGACCACCGGCCCGGACGCGGCGCTTCGCGGTCGGCGCGCGCGGGTAGCCGCGCGGGCATGGCACAGCTCACCCAGCTCGACAGCAAGCTCGCCGAGGTGCTCGGCCTCGCCCAGGCGGCCCAGGTCGCGACCCGGACGGTCGCCGGGCTCGCGAAGGGCGACCGGGAGCTCGTCGCGACGCTCAACCGGATGCGCGACGAGGCGAAGGAGACCGAGAAGCGGTGTAAGGCCGTGGCGGAGAAGCGCGACGGGAAGAAGACCGCCATCACCAAGAAGGCGCGCGAGACGAAGGCCGAGGCGGGGCAGATGCTCGAGACCTATCTGGGCGGCGAGGAGGCCGACGCGCTCGACGGTCTCGAGTTCCTCATCATGGCCGAGGCCGGCGAGCTCGGGCACTGGGAGATCGTGCGCACGATGGCCACGAAGGCCAAGGACCGCAACGTCGTCAAGCTCGCCGACTGGGCGACGCCGATTCAGCAGGGCCACTTCGAGGCCGTGCGCAGCTCGTCGCTCGCGCTGGCCCAGGAGGAGGACCCGAACGAGCCGGAAGGCTAGATGGTCGATTCCACGACCCCCGCGGCCGTCTGCCGCACACCAACGGCGGGTCGGCTTCGCCGACGCGGGCCGCGGAATCCACCATCCAGGCCAGGCCGCGGACGGGACGCGGGGCGCGCATCCCGGCCGCGCATCTGACGGACCGCCCTACGGACCGGCCGTGAAGCTCACGTGGCCCGTGAGCTGCACGCTGCACTGCGTGGCCTCCGGCGGGTCGTTCACGTTGCCGAAGCACGTGCCGCCGGTGCCCGACGCATCCACCATCACCGCGGCGCCGAGCGCCTGGCTCGCCCACGCCGTCGACGTCCAGCGCGCGGAGCCGAGCGCATACGACAGCCGGCCGGTGTTGATGCCGTAGCGGATCAGGCGGTTGCCCGCCCCCGAGCCCTGGTTCGTGCGGGCCCACATGAACGAGGACGCCGTGTCGCTGAGGGAAAGCCCGGCGATGCTCGCGGCGTTGAGCGCGCCCGAGCGAGCGCGGTAGACGCGCCGGTCGGTGCCGCCGGCGCGCAGCGTGCGCACGTGCAGCTCGCGCTGGGTGCCGTTGCGGTTGACGCGGATGTACGCCACCCGGCTGGCCGACAGCTCCGGGTCCGTGAGCACGCCGCCGAGGCGGTTCTGCTTGACCAGCGCCGTCGTGCCGCGCGCGCCGGAGGTCGTGTTGCCGATCCGGAGCACGTCCTGCGTGCGGCCGCCGTGCGTCTCGGTGCGGATGAACGCGATCTCGCCACGGAAGATCGTCGGCTCGCGCTCGTCCCAGTCCGGGGAGGACAGCGACTCGAGCTTCGTCTCGACGGCGCTCGCCAGGCTCAGCCGGTAGAGGTCGCAGTCGGTCGGCGGCGTGTTCTGCGTCGCCGGCGCCTCGCAGCGCGAGTAGACGGCGTAGGTCGACCCGCTGCGGTTCGTGCCGAGGTCGAGGTCGAACGCGACCGCGTTCGGGGCGACGGCGAGGCGCTGCGGCGCGCCGCCGTTGCGCGACACGACGAGGTGGTAGTCGTTCGTCGCGGGGTCGAAGCGCGACCACGCCACGGTGCCGGCCCAGGCCGCCACCGGCGCGGCGCGCTGCTCGGTCGCGATGGTGGTGGGCGCCGCGTGCGCGGCCGGGGCGAGCGCCGCGCCAGCCAGGATGGCCGCCGCGACGGCCAGGACGGCCGCCGCGACGGCGCGCCCGGCGCGCCGGAGCGGGGGAGGGGAGAGGGAGCGAAGGCGGGACATGCACCCATCGTGCCGCGCCGGGCGCGCGCCGTCCGGCCACCCTGGGTGCACGATCGCCACACCCGCCGGGGGCTGCGGCGAGTGCGCGGCGGGTACCCGACTGCCGACCCCACCCGAGAAGGAGCCCGAATGGCCGATCCCGTCCCCGCCGGCAGCGACGTCTCCGCCGGCACATACAAGTGCACGAACTGCGGCTACGAGCTCGACGTCGGCTCGACGAAGAACCTGCCGCCGTGCCCGTCGTGCCACAACGGGCAGTACCAGACGCTCAGTGGCGGCGACTCGGCCGAGGACCCCTACCCCGACCGCAACTGACCGGCGAACCGTCCCGCCGGCGGGGCTCGGTCGCCGCCGGCCGGCGCGTCGCCGCCGGGGTCTCCCAGGTGACCGCGCGGTGGCAAGAACCTTGCACCGCGGCGCTCGCATCCGCGCAGCGCTCGCTGCACCTGAGCGCACCGTGCGCGACGGGAGCACGCAGGATTGGCAGAAGTGCATGCCACGTGGTCAGGAGCATGACCGTCGCGGTGCCGGCGCGCCGCGCCGCCTCCCTACGGTGGCTGTGGGTGACCGAGTTGGGGGGTCCAACGTGCTACGCCCGCCGCCTGAATCCGGAGAGTGGGTTCAGATCCTCGAGGCCGATGCCGGCCTCGCAACCGCCATACCTGAATCGACACGAGACGACGCCGCGATCTTCGCGCTGGCGCTCACGCGCTGGCTCGAGCCCGGCGAGTGGCAGCCCGCGCGCGAGGCCGGCGACGGCGCCGGCCACCTCGGCATGCTCGTGCTCGAGGGGTTCCTCGTTCGCCAGGTGCACGTCGTAGACCGGCCGCCGATCGAGCTGCTGGGCCCCGGCGACCTGCTGCACCCCTGGGAGCGCGACCACACCGAGCCGTTCGAGGCGGGAGTCCGGTTCGACGTGCTCGAGCCGACGCGCCTGGCCGTGCTCGACCGCCGCTTCGCGGCCGTGATCAGCCGCTGGCCGGACCTCGTCGCGGCGCTGGTCGCGCGGGCCATCGCGCGGTCGCGCTCGCTGCTGCTCAATCTCGCGGTCGGCCAGCTCGTCGGCATCGACATCCGCCTGCTCGTGCAGCTCTGGCACATCGCCGAGCGCTGGGGTCACCCCGTCGGCGACGGCTGCCTCGTGCCCGTGCACCTGACCCACCAGCTGCTGGCCGGCCTGATCTCGGCCCAGCGGCCGACCGTGACGAGGGCGCTCGCCGGGCTCTCCGAGCAGGGCCGGCTCACCCGCCGCGCCGACGGCCTGATCGTCCTGCACGGCGAGCCGCCCACCGAGTTCCGTCACCTGCGCTCCACCCTGCCCTGAAAACCGGGGCGGTGTTCGCCTTCAAACGCGGGCGGTGGGGTGCTCCGGCGAGCGGGTACCGCAGGAGTCGTACGGCGTCGCCGGCAGAGACGAACCCCTCTCCTCGTCGGCCCATATCGCGCCGTGCCACAACGACATACATCTCCTCCCCTGAACGCGAGCGCCCGGCCCCGGCCGGGCGTTTCGTTCGGCGTCAGGAGCTCAAGCGGGCGCCCGCAGCCAGCCGACGCGCTCGCGGCGGCCGTCCCAGCGCACGCCCGGCACCAGCACCTCGGCGTGCGCCTCGATCCGCGCGCGGTGCTCGAGGAGGTCCTCGAGGACGAGACCCATCTCGCCCTCGATGTCGATCGTCGGCTCGTAGCCCAGATCGAGCAGGTGCTGGTGGTCGGGCGCGTAGTGGTGGCTGGCCGCCTCCTGACGCGGGTTCTCGACCGGGCACACCTCGACGTCCAGTCCCACTTCGCCGGCGACCCGCGCCACCATGTCCGCCAGCTCGGCGAGGCCGTAGACCTCCTGGAACTGGTTGAAGACGCGGTACTCCCCGGGCTCGGGCGGGTGCTCGAGCGCCAGCGTCAGGCACTGCATGGAGTCGCGCAGCGCCAGGAAGCCGCGGCGCTGGCGCCCCTCGCCGAACGGGGTGAGCGGGTGGCCGATCACCGCCTGGCAGCAGAAGCGGTTGATCGCGGTCCCGAACGCCTCGTCGAAGTCCAGGCGGGTGCGCAGCGCGGGGGCCGCGGGCTCGTCGCCCGGGCGCGTCCCGAACACGACGCCCTGCATGACGTCGGTCGCGCGCAGGCCCCAGACCTTGCACGCGAACATGATGTTGTTCGAGCCGTGGACCTTGCTCCAGTGGTACCAGGAGCCGGCCTGGCGCGGGAATGGCAGCGTGTCCCGCCGGCCCCGGAACTCGACCTCGAAGAAGCCCTCGGGGATGTCGATGTCGGGCGTGCCGTACTCGCCCATCGTGCCCAGCTTGAGCAGGTGCGCCTCGGGGGCGAGCTCGTGCATCGCGCCGAGCAGCGCGAACGTCCCCACGACGTTGTTGACCTGCACCTCGATCGCGTGCTCGGCGTCGATCATCGAGTACGGCGCCGAGGGGCACTCGCCGAGGTGGACGACCGCCTCCGGGCGCCACTCCCGGAAGATCGAGCGCACGAGGTCGAGGTCGCGCACGTCGCCGTCCCACCACGCCGGCTCGGTCCCGAAGCGCTCGGCGAACGCGGCCCGGCGCTCCGCGGGCGCCGCGATCGGGATCGCGCTGACCGACTCCATCTCGGCGACCCACCGGCGCCGGGCACCGTTGTCGACGCCGGCCACGTCGTGACCGCGGGCGGCGAGGTGCTGCATGAGCGGCCACCCGAGGTAGCCGTCGGCTCCGGCGATCAGGACGCGCATGGCTCTCCTCTCGTCGTTGCGTGAAGCGTTACCCGTCGGGCGGCCACAGGCGCGCGGCGAGCCTGTCGCCCGGTGCGCGCGGGCGCCGCGCCGGCGGTGCCGCCGCGCCGGGCGCGGCCACCTCGTCGTAGAGCGCGCGCACCTCGTCGGCGACGCGCTCCCAGTCGTACCGCGGCGCGCGCTCGCGCGCGGCGGCCGCCATGCGCTCCGCGACCGAGCGGTCGCCGAGGACCGCGTCGATCGCGTCGGCCAGCGCCGGGGGGTCGCCGGGGTCGACGAGCAGGCCGGTCCGCCCGTGCTCGACGACCTCCGGGATGCCGCCGACGTTCGAGGCGACCGCGGGCAGCCCGACCTGGAGCGCCTCGACCAGCACGGTCCCGAGCTCCTCGTAGACCGAGGGCAGGACGAGCAGGTCGGCGGAGGCCAGGACCGCCGGGGTGCGCTCGTGCGCCACGAAGCCGGTGACGTGGACGCGACCGTCCAGGCCGAGGCGGCGGCAGGCCGCCTCGACCTCGCGGCGCGCCGGGCCGTCGCCGACGAGCACCACCTGGGCGCCCGGCGTGCGCAGGCGGCCCGCGGCCGCGACCAGCGTGTCGACGCCCTTCGAGCGGGCCAGCCGCCCGAGGAACACCACGCGCGGGCGGCCGCGCAGGTCGGGGAAGGGGTCGGGGCCGGGCTCGGCGAACGCGGCGCGGTCGACGCCGCGGCGCATCACCCGCACGCGGTCGTGGCCGGCGACGGGCGCGACGCGCGCGGCGAGGCGCTCGGTCAGCACGATCGTCGCCGCGGCGCGGCGCTGGGCCCAGCGCTCGATCGGCCCGCCCACCGCCACGACGATGCCCGTCCGCACGTCGCGGGCGTGGACGGTGTGCGACGGGCTCTCGTGCACCGTCACGACGACCGGCAGCCGCCGGCGGCGGGCGGCGAGGAACGCGAGCGGCAGCACGGTGAGGTCCTCGCCGAGGTGGGCGTGGACGAGGTCGGCCCGCCGGGCGAGCAGCGGCCCGAGCACGGCCGCCGGCAGCGCCCAGAGCTGGCGCGCGCGGCGGACCGGCAGCCCGACGCGCATGACGTTCGCGCCCGCCCCGAGCCGCTGCCGCCACGGCGCGGTCGGCGGGCGCGTGGTGAGGACGACTTGCATCACCCCGCGGCGCGCGAGCCGCCGCGTGAGCGCCGCCGTGTGGTCCTGCATGCCCCCGATCGGGTCGAACCGAGCGCCGCGGCCGGCGATCGCCGACTCGGGCGGCTCGAACACCGAGCAGAGGCGCAGCACGCGCAGCGGGCGGGCGGGCATCACCGGTCGCCGGTCGCGAGGGGGGGTCAGTCGGGCGCCTCGGCGAGGAGGTCGTCGAGGTCGAGGTCGCCCATGAACGCGTTGCTGAAGTCGACCTTGCCGTCCGCGCCGCGCGGCCACTGCTCCGGCGGGCGGTCCCAGCACAGCTCGAGGTCGTTGCCGTCGGGGTCGGAGATGTAGATCGCCTCGTGCGTGCCGTGATCCGAGCACTGGCGCAGGGGCCAGTCGGCGCTCTGCAGGCGCCGCAGCGCGTCGGCCAGCCCGGCGCGCGTCGGGTAGCGGATCGCGACGTGGTGCAGGCCGGCGACGCCGTCCGGCTGCGGCCCGCCGCCGGCCGACTTCCACGTGTTGAAGCCGAGGTGGTGGTGATAGCCGCCGGCGGCGACGAACAGCATGTCGCCGGTCGTGCCCCACCCCGGCACGTCGCGGGCCTCCATCACGACGTCGAAGCCCATCAGGTCCACGTAGAAGGCGCGCACGCGGTCGATGTCGGCGGTGCGCAGGTGCACGTGACCGATCGTGACGCCCGGGTCGATCGGCTTCGGCGCGCGCTGCATCGGCACGATCGTGCCCTGGAGCTGGCTGTGGTCGGATGCGCTGGCCATGGCGCGGAGCGTACGCCGGTACGCGCCGAAGTGATCAGCGCCCGACGGCGTAGCCCTGCATGCCGCGCGGGTTGGCCCCGGCGCGCAGGACCCCGTCGCGGTCGCGGCTGACCGCGCTCAGGCGCCCGATCGACCACGGCTCGTTGACGACGACGTCGTGGCCGCGGGCGCGCAGGCCCTCGATCGCCTCCGCGCCGATGCGCTCCTCGATCGTGAGGCGGCCGGGCTCGGCGACGCGGGGGTAGAACGAGCTCGGGAAGTGCGTCGAGGTGAACGCCGGCGCCTCGATCGCCTCCTGCAGGTTCAGCCCGAAGTCGGCGTGCGAGAGCAGGAACTGCAGCGACCACTGGTCCTGGCCGTCGCCGCCCGGCGTCCCCCACGCCAGGTAGGGCTCGCCATCGCGCAGCGCGAGCGACGGGGTGAGCGTGGTGCGCGGGCGCTTGCCGGGCGCGAGCGAGTTGGGCAGCCCGTCGGCGAGCCAGAACATCTGCCCCCGAGTGCCCAGGCAGAGGCCGAGGCCGGGGATGGCGGGCGAGCTCTGCAGCCAGCCGCCGCTCGGCGTGGCCGAGACGAGGTTGCCGTGGCGGTCGGCGACGTCGACGTGGCAGGTGTCGCCGAGGCGCTCGTCCTGGGGCAGCGTCGGCTCGCCCACGCCGAGCCCGGCGGCGACCGCGGCGGCCGAGGGCGGCGGCGCCAGGCGCGGCTCCCGGCCGCCGGGCGAGCCGGGGCGCAGCTCGAGCGACGCTTCGTCGCCGACGAGCGCCCGGCGCTCGGCCGCGTACTCGGCCGAGATGAGCGTCTCGAGCGGCACGTCGGCGACGTCCGGGTCGCCGTACCACGCCTCGCGGTCGGCGAACGCGAGCTTCGCGCACTCGACCACGGTGTGGACGAACTCGGCGCTCGTGCGGCTCATCGCCGCCAGGTCGAAGCCCTGGAGCAGGGCGAGCTGCTGGAGCATGACGGGCCCCTGGCTCCACGGGCCGGCCTTGCACACGGTCAGGCCGCGGTGCTCGCCGGTGACCGGCCGCTCGATCGTGGCCTCGAAGCCCGCCATGTCGTCGCCGTCGATGACGCCCCGGTGGCGATGCCCGGTGCTGTCCATCACGTCCGTGCGCTCGACGTAGCTCGCGATCGCCTCGGCGACGAAGCCGCGCAGGAACGCGTCGCGCGCCGCTTGGATCTGCCCCTCGCGGTCGCCGCCGCTCGCCTGCGCCTCGGCCAGGATGCGCCGGTAGGTCGCGCCCAGCGGGGCGTTCTTCCACATCGTCCCGGCGCGCGGCACGCGGCCGTGGTCGAGCCACAGCTCGGCCGACGTCGGCCACTCGTCGCAGAACAGCTCCTCGACGCCCTCGATCGCCTCGACGATGCGCGACACCAGCGGGAAGCCGCGCTCGGCGTAGTGGATCGGGAAGCGCATGACGTCGGCCAGCGGCAGCGTCCCGAAGTCGCGCAGCAGCAGCAGCCAGGCGTCGAACGCGCCCGGCACGCACGCTGCCAGCGGCCCGGTACCCGGGACGAGCTCCAGCCCCAGCTCGTCGCGGTAGTGGGCGATCGTTGCCCCGGCAGGCGCCGGGCCCTGGCCGCACACGACGAGCGGCTCGCCGCGATCGGCGCTCCACAGCAGGATCGGCGCGTCGCCGCCGGGACCGTTGAGGTGCGGCTCGACGACCTGGAGCGTCAGCCCCGCCGCGACCGCGGCGTCGAACGCGTTGCCGCCCTGCTCGAGGACCGCCATGCCGGCGGCGGACGCGAGCCAGTGCGTCGAGGCCACCATGCCGAAGCTCCCCGTGAGCTCCGGCCGGGTGGTGAAGCTCATCGGCCGGCGACGCGGTCGGTGCTCGGCGCGACGCGCTCGCCCAGCCGCGGGACGCGGCGGCCGTGCCGGGCCAGGTGGCAGGCGACGAGGTGCCCGTCGCCGTCGACGTCGCGCAGCTCCGGCACCTCCTCCTCGGACTTCGGCAGCGACTCGTGCGCGAGCGGGCAGCGGGTGCGGAACGCGCACCCCGCCGGCAGATCGATCGGGCTGGGCAGGTCGCCCTCCAGCGTGATGCGCTGCCGGCCGCGCTGCACGTCGGGGTCCGGCGTCATGGCGGCCGATAGCAGCGCCTGCGTGTACGGGTGCTGGGGGCTCGCGAAGATCTGCTCGCGCGTGCCGGTCTCCACGATGCGCCCGAGGTACATGACGATCACGCGGTCGCAGAAGTACTCGACGATCGACAGGTCGTGCGTGATGAACAGGCACGCGAAGCCGAGGTCGTGCTGCAGGTCGGTGAGCAGGTTGAGGATCGCGGCCTGGACCGACACGTCGAGCGCCGACACCGGCTCGTCGGCGATGAGCAGGCTCGGCCGCACGCTGAGCGACCGGGCCAGGCCGATGCGCTGGCGCTGTCCGCCGGACAGCTCGTGCGGGTAGCGGTGGCGCAGATCCGGATTCAGCCCGACCTGGTCGAACAGCTCCGCCACGCGGCGCTCCAGGTCCTTGCCCTGGGCGATCCCGTGCAGCCGCAGAGGCTCGCCGACCGCGGCCCCGTTCGTCATGCGCGGGTTCAGCGACGAGTACGGGTCCTGGAAGACCATGTGCATCTCGCGCCGCAGCGGGCGCAGCTGGCTGCGCGAGAGGTGCGTGATGTCCTTGCCCTTGAGCCGGATGGTGCCGGCCGTCGGCTCGAGCAGGCGCATGATGCAGTTGCCGACGGTCGACTTGCCGCTGCCGGATTCGCCGACGAGGCCGAGAACCTCGCCGGGGGCGACCGTGAACGAAACTCCGTCGACGGCGTGGACCACCGCGCCGGCGCGGCCGAGCCGCCCCGACAGCGGGAAGTGCATGCGTAGGTCGGTGACCTCGAGCGTCGGATCGCTCACGATCGCCACCCTTCCGGCCAGGGCTCCTCGCCGGGATGGAAGCAGGCCACGAGATGGTCGGGGCGGACCTCGCCGAGCGGCGGCTCCTCGGAGCGCGAGCGGTCGTCGGCCCGGGGGCAGCGAGGCGCGAACGTGCACGCCCGCGGTGGCTCCGGCAGGGAGGGGACGATGCCCGGGATCTCTTGCAGGCGGCGCCGGCCGGAGCCGTTGCTGGCCTGCGGCAACGCGGCGAGCAGCCCGACGGTGTATGGATGCTGCGGGTGCGCGAACAGCTCGTGCACGGGCGCCTCCTCGACCTTGCGGCCGGCGTACATGACCACGACGCGGTCGGCGATGTCCGCAACCACGCCGAGGTCGTGGGTGATGAGCACGATGGCGGTGCCGAGCCGCTCGCGGACGTCGCGCAGGAGGTCGAGGATCCCCGCCTGGATGGTCACGTCGAGCGCCGTCGTCGGCTCGTCGGCGATCAGCACCTTCGGGTCGCACGCCAGCGCCATGGCGATCATCACGCGCTGGCGCATGCCGCCCGAGAGCTGGTGGGGGTACTCGCCGACGCGCCGCTGCGGCGCGGGGATGCCGACGAGGTCGAGCAGCTCGAGGGTACGGTCGCGCGCCTGCGCGCCCGACATCCCGAGGTGGCGGCGCAGCACCTCGCCGATCTGCCGGCCGACCGTTAGCGCCGGGTTCAGCGACGTCATCGGCTCCTGGAAGATGAACGAGATCTCGCGCCCGCGCACCGCGCGCAGCTCGCTGTCGCGCGCGCCGAGCAGGTCGCGGCCATCGAAGCGCGCCTCGCCGCTGACCTTCGCGCTCGGCGGCAGCAGCCGCACGACCGACATCGCGCTCACGCTCTTGCCGCAGCCCGACTCGCCCACCACGGCGAGGACTTCGCCGGAATCGAGCGACCACGACACGCGGTCGACCGCCTGCACCGGCCCGTCGTCGGTCTGGAAGCGCACGGAGACGTCGTTCAGCTCGAGCAGCGCCATCAGTTCTGCGTCCTCGGGTCGAGCACGTCGCGCATGCCGTCGCCGAGCAGGTTGAACGACAGCGTGGCGAGGAAGATCGCCAGGCCGGGGAAGATCACGAGCCGCGGGGCCTGGTCGATGAACGGCTGGGCGGCGGACAGCATCACGCCCCAGGACGGCGTCGGCGGCTGCACGCCCAGGCCGAGGAACGAGAGCAGCGACTCGCCGATGATCGCGGTCGGGATCCAGACCGTCATCTGGACGATCAGCGTGCCGGTCATGTTCGGCAGGACGTGGCGGCCGAGGATCGTCGTGTCGCTCGCCCCGTTGGCGATCGCCGCGCGCACGTAGTCCTCCTCGCGCAGCGCCAGCGTCTCACCGCGCGTGACCCGGATCAGCGCGGGCACGGCCGCGAACGCCAACGCGATCGTCGCGTTCGTCAGCGACGGGCCGAGGATCGCCGCCAGGCCGACCGCGACGATGAGGAACGGGAACGCCAGCATGACGTCGGTGATGCGCGAGACGACCGGGTCGACCCAGCCGCGGTAGTAGCCGGCCACGAGGCCGATCGGCACGGCGACCGCCATCGCCAGGAGCGTCGAGAACACGCCCACCTGCATCGAGGCGCGCGCGCCCCACACGGTGCGCGAGAAGACGTCGCGGCCGAGCTCGTCGGTGCCGAACAGGTGCTCGGACGACGGGGGCGCGAGCGCGGCCGAGAAGTCGCTATGGCCCGGGTCGTACGGCGCGATGACCGGGGCGAAGATCGCCATGAGGACGAACATGAGCGCGACGACCAGGCCGGCGACGGCGAGCGGCCGGCGCAGCAGGCGCCGCCGCATGCGCCGGCGCATGCGGGCGCGGGGGCTGAGGACCGCGGCCTCCTGGACGCTCATCCCGGATCCCCCGAGACGCGGATGCGCGGGTTGAGCACCGAGTACAGCGTGTCGACCAGCAGGTTGATGACCACGTAGCCGGCGGCGGCGACGAACACGACTCCCTGGATGAGCGCATAGTCGCGCTGGTTGACCGCCTCGATCGTGAGGCGCCCGAAGCCGGGGATCACGAAGATCTGCTCGGTGATCACTGCGCCCGAGATGAGCGCGCCGAGCTGGAGGCCCACCACCGTGACGACCGTCAGCAGGCTGTTGCGCATCGCGTGGCTGACGATCACCTGGCGCTCCGAGAGCCCCTTCGCGCGCGCGGTGCGCACGTAGTCAGCGCCCAGCGAGTCGAGCATGGACGAGCGCATCTGGCGCATGACGATCGCCGACACGCCGGTGCCGAGCACCAGTGCCGGCATCGCCATCCGGCGCAGGTTCTCGACCGGGTCCTCGACGAACGGCACGTAGCCGGACGCGGGCAGCCAGCGCAGGTTCACCGCGAAGACGAGGATCAGCAGCAGGCCGAGCCAGAAGTGGGGGATGGACAGGCCGGCGAGCGCGAGCGTGCCGCTCGCGTAGTCGGCCGCGGAGCCGCGTTTCACCGCGGCGATCACCCCCGCGGGGATGCCCAGCACGAGCGCCACGAGGATGCTCAGGAGCGCGAGCTCGAGCGTGATCGGAATGCGGTCGAGGATCGTGCCGCCGACGCTGATCCCGGAGCGCCGCGACTCGCCGAAGTCGCCGGTCAGCGCGTGGCCCAGCCACGACGCGTACTGCACCGGGACGGGGTCGTCGAGCCCGTACTTGGCGCGGATGTCGGCCAGCGCCTGCGGGCTACGGTCCTCGCCGGCGAGCACGAGCGCGGGGTCGCCGGGCAGCGCCCGGGTTCCCGCGAACACGATGATGCTCGCGAGGAAGACGACGATGAGCGCCGCGCCGACCTTGCGGAAGAAGAACCTGCGCATCGCGCTAGGACCCCGTCGTGAACCCGGCCTCCTTGAACCGCAGGAGCCCGTCGCCGAAGAACTGCACGCCGGTGACGTTCTTGCCCATGCCCGTGAAGTACTTGTCGTGGTACAGGTAGATCAGCGGGCTCTCGTCCATGATCATCTGGCTGGCCTGCGAGTAGATCTGCGTGCGCTTCGCCTTGTCGAGCTCGCCGCGGCCCTGGTCGAGCACCTTGTCGAGCGCGTCGTTCGTGTAGCCCGAGTCGTTCTGCGAGCCGGTGCTGCCCACGAACTGCTGGATGTTGCCGTCGGGGTCGATGCGCCCCGACCAGCCGAGCTGGAACGTGTCGAAATCGCCGGCGTCGCCCTTGTCGAGCGCGCTCGTGAACTCCGTCGGCTGCAGCTGAACGTTGAAGCCTGCCTCCTTGGCCATCGCCTGGATCGTCTGTCCCAGGCGCAATGTCACCGCGTCTGTGTTCAGCATGAGCCTCACCGGCACCGGCGTGGGCACGCCGCTCTGCTGCACGAGCTGCTTGGCCTTCGCCAGGTCGCGGGCCGGGCACTTGAAACCCTTGTCGTAGTAGGGGCTCACCGGCGAGAGCGGCCCGCAGCCGGGCACGACGTTGCCCTGGAAGACGATCTTGCTGATCGCGTCGCGGTCCAGCGCGAGGCCGAGCGCCTGGCGCAGCTCCTTGTGCTCGGCCAGCGGCGTGCCGACGTTCTCGTACTTCTCGCCGAGGCCGTTCTTGTTGCCGACGTTGATCGTGATGCCCTGGTAGCCCAGCGACGTGCGGTCCACGAGCTGGAGGTTCGAGTCGGCGCGGATGGCAGCGAGGTCGGTCGGGTCCAGGCGCTCGGCCACGTTGACGTCGCCGGAGCGCAGGTTCGCCGAGCGCGCGCTGCCCTCCTCGAAGATGCGGAAGACGAGCCGATCGAGCTTGACCTTCGAGGCGTCGTAGTAGTCCGGCGCCTTCTTGAGGACGATCTGGTCGCCCTCCTTGCGACTGACGTACTGGAACGGCCCGACGCAGACGGGCGAGCTCGAGAACTTCTCCCCGAGCTTGTCGAGCTGCTTGGGCGACATCACCATGCCCGAGCGGTCGGCGAGCTGGGCGGTGAGCGGCGCGTATGGGCCGTCGAGACGCAGCTCCACCGTGTCGGAGTCGACGGCGCGCACCGACTTCACCGGCTCGAGCTCGCTGGCGCGGCTCGACGCCTTGAGCTCCCGGTGGCGGTCGAGCGACGTCTTGACGGCCTTGGCGTCGAGCGTCGTGCCGTCGTTGAACTTGAGGCCCTGCCTGATGTCGATCGTGACCGTCTTGCCGCCGTTCGTGATCTTGGGCATCGACGCCGCGAGCTGGGGGACGATCGCGAGCTTGTCGTTGACGTCGTAGAGCTTCTCGCACAGGTTCGCGAACACGATCCGCCCGACGAACGTGCGGGCGAGCGTCGGGTCGAGCAGGTCCGGGTCCTCCGCGAGCGCGACGGTCATCGTGCCGCCGGCCTTGGCCGGGCCCTGGTTGGCCGTCCCGCCGCCGCCACCGCCGCTGCCGGTGTCGGTCGTGCTCTCGCCTCCGCAGCCGGCGGCGATCAGCGCCGCGGCGACCGCCGCGGTCGCCCAGATCACGATTCTGCTCATGCCTCTCCTCCCACAGAGAACGGGCCTTCTCTGAGCCGCTGCCTACCCGCTGGCGAACAGAACATCCCCGAAAGGTCGGCGCGCGGACGCTCGATGCGCCGCGCGGCGGCGCGCCGGGCCGGACCGCGCCGGACGCGGCGCCTTGGCACTGTTCCGGGGGTGCCACATCGCAGCGGACGCCACTTCCTCCAGATCCCCGGTCCGACCAACGTGCCCGAGCGCGTTCTGCGCGCGATGGCCGCGCCGACGATCGACCACCGCGGCCCCGAGTTCGCCGCGCTGGGCGCCGAGATCCTCGAGCGCCTGCCGGAGGTGTTCCGCACCTCGGGGCCGGTGATCGTCTACCCCTCCTCGGGCACCGGCGCCTGGGAGGCCGCGCTCGTGAACACGCTGTCGCCCGGCGACCGCGTGCTCGCGTTCGAGACCGGCCACTTCGCCACCCTGTGGCGGGACCTGGCCGAGCGGATCGGGCTCGAAGTGGACTTCGTCCCGGGCGACTGGCGCCACGGCGTCGACGCCGACACCGTGCTCGGGCGCCTGTCGGCCGACCGCGACGGCGCGGTCCGCGCCGTGTGCGTCGTGCACAACGAGACCTCCACGGGCGTGGCGAGCCGCATCCCGGCGATCCGCGCGGCCATGGACGCCGCCGGCCACGACGCGCTGCTGCTCGTCGACACGATCTCGTCGCTCGGGTCGATCGACTTCCGCCACGACGAGTGGGGCGTCGATGTCACGATCGGCTGCTCGCAGAAGGGCCTGATGCTGCCGCCGGGGCTCAGCTTCAACGCGGTCAGCGACAAGGCGCTCGCGGCGTCGCAGACGGCGCGCTTGCCGCGCTCGTACTGGGACTGGGAGCCGATCCTCGAGGCCAACCGCGGCGGGGTATGGCCGTACACGCCGCCGACGAACCTCCTGTACG
>Ga0126313_10000845_pt1 | contig 15328 bp, 15 predicted proteins | sample Plot105A_FD_89954 | JGI IMG/M metagenome (GOLD analysis project Ga0126313, IMG submission 89954) | Serpentine soil microbial communities from UC McLaughlin Reserve, CA, USA - Plot105A | ecosystem: Environmental > Terrestrial > Soil > Grasslands | place: USA: UC McLaughlin Reserve, Lake County...
ATGCGCGCCCTGGTCGTCGAAGACGAGCTGAAGATGGCGGCGCTCCTGCGGCGCGGCCTCACCGAGGAGGGCTACGCCGCCGACGTGGCGCGGACGGGCCGGGACGCGCTCTGGATGGCGCGGGCGGCGCCCTACGACGCGATCCTCCTCGACCGGATGCTCCCCGACGGCGACGGCGCGGAGGTCTGCCGCGAGCTGAGGGAGAGCGGCGTTTGGGCGCCGATCCTCATGCTCACCGCGCGCGACGGCGTCGACGATCGCGTCGCCGGGCTCGACAGCGGCGCCGACGACTATCTGACGAAGCCGTTCTCCTTCTCGGAGCTCCTGGCGCGGTTGCGTGCTCTCGCCCGACGAGGCCCCGTCGAGCGTCCGACGGTGCTCGACGTGGGCTCGCTCCGGCTCGATCCGGCGACGCGGCAGGTCTGGCGCGGCGATGTCGCGGTCGACCTCTCGGCGAAGGAGTTCGCGCTCCTCGAGACATTCATGCGTCGGCCGGGACACGTCCTGTCGCGGCTCGACCTCCTCGAGCACGCCTGGGACTACGCCTACGAGAACCGCTCGAACGTCGTCGACGTGTACATCCGCTACCTGCGGCAGAAGATCGACCGGCCATTCGGTGTGCGCTCGATCGAGACCGTGCGGGGGGCCGGCTACCGCCTACGGCGCGACGGGGGCGCGTGACCGTGCTGGGCCGCCTGCCGATCCGGTGGCGCCTTACGATCGCCTTCGCGGTCGCGATGGCGATCGTCCTCGCTGCGACCGGGTTGTTCCTCTACTTCCGCGTCGGCTCGACGCTCGACGGCACGATGGACCAGGGCCTCCGCACCCGGGCCGCCGAGCTCGAAGGCAGTGTGCAGCGAGGCGACCCGCTCGACGGGGCGCCTCGGGGGCTCGCGCAGGTTCTGGACGAGAACGGCGACGTCGTCGCGGCTGCGCCCGGCGTCGAGCAGCCGCTCGTGGCACGCTCGGACCTCCCGGCCGGAGGCTCGGCGATGCTCGAGCGGCCGTTCCCCGGCGGAGACGAGACGGCGCGGATCCTCATCCGGCACGTCGACACGTCGCGGGGACGCCGGTTCGTCGTCGTCGGAACCTCCCTCGAGCAGCGCGGCGACGCGCTCGAGACCCTCTTCACGGCGCTTGCGATCGGCGGCCCGCTCGCGCTCCTGCTCGCGTCGCTCGCCGGGTACGGGCTCGCCGCGGCGGCGCTTCGGCCCGTCGAGCGGATGCGCCGCGAGGCCGAATCGATCTCGGCGGCGACGCCCGGCCGGCGGCTCTCGCTTCCGGCCGCCGACGACGAGATCCGGCGGTTGGGCGGCACGCTGAACGGGATGCTCGCGCGGCTCGAGCTGGCGCTCGCGCGGCAGCGGCGCTTCGTGGCGGACGCAAGCCATGAGCTTCGGACGCCGCTCGCGGCCCTCCGCACCGAGCTCGAGCTGGCGCTGCGACGCGAGCGCTCGCGCGAGGAGCTCCACGCCGCCGTGCGATCCGCCGCGGACGAGACCGAGCGGCTGACACTCCTCGCCGAAGACTTGCTGCTGCTCGCGCGTGCCGAAGACGGGAAGCTCCCCGTCCGCCGGGAGCTCGTGGACGCCGTGGAGGTGGTGGAGACCGTGGGCAGGCGGTTCGAGCGGCGCGCATCCGAGGCCGGGCGCCGGCTGACCGTCGCGAGCGAGCCGGGCTTCGAGGTCTCGCTCGATCGCCTGCGCGCCGAGCAGGCGCTCGGGAACCTCGTCGAGAACGCGCTCGGCCACGGCCGCGGATCGGTCTCCCTCGAGGCCCGGCGTGCGAACGGCGCCGTCGCGTTCCACGTCCGCGACCAGGGCGCCGGGTTCGACCCGGCGTTCGTCCGGCACGCGTTCGAGCCGTTCAGCCGGCCCGACGAGGCGCGCTCGGACGGCGGGACCGGTCTCGGCCTCGCGATCGTCGACGTCATCGCCCGTGCGCACGGCGGAACCTGCGGCGTCGCCGCGACCGACGCGGGCGCGGACGTCTGGATCGAGTTCCCGGCCGGCGCCTCGGCCGACTAGGCGCCGCGGAAGAACCGGCTTCGGGCCGGTCGTCGGCGCCCGCTCGCTGCGCGCTCCATCGCCTCGAATTCGTCGAGGCTCTGGCCGGCGCCCATAGCCACGGTGGTCAGCGGCGAGTCGACGCGGCTCACCGGGAGGTCCGTCTCATGCCGCAGCCGCTCCGCGAGGCCGCGCAGGAGCGCGCCGCCTCCGACGAGCGTGATTCCGCGGCTCGTGATGTCGGCTGCCAGCTCGGGCGGCGTCCGCTCGAGGGTGTCCCGGACCGCGTCGACGATGTGGCCGATCGGCCGTTCGAGAGCGCCCCGCACCTCGCCGGGCGTCAGATCGACGCGCCGGACGAGCCCGGACATCGGGTCACGGCCTCGCACCTCGCTCGTGCCGTCGACCGGCATCTCGTACGCCGAGCCGATGTCGATTTTCACCTGCTCGGCGTTGTCGCCGCCGATCAGGAGCCGGTGGTGCGTCTTCGCATGGGCGACGATCGCGTCGTCGAGCTCGTAGCCACCGACCCGGATCGACGTCGAGACGACCATGCCGGCGAGCGAGATCACGGCCACCTCGGTCGTGCCGCCGCCGACGTCGACGACCATGTTCCCGGCCGCCTCCTCGACCGGCAGCTCGGCGCCGATCGCAGCCGCCATCGGCTCGTCGATCAGGACCGCTCGCCCCGCGCCCGCCGACATCGCCGCCTCCTGCACGGCCCGCTCCTCCACCTCGGTGATCCCGCTGGGCACGCAGAGCACGACGCGCGGCGCGGTCATCCGGCGGCCGAGCGTCTTCTTGATGAAGTGGCGGAGCATCGCCTCGGTCACCTCGAAGTCGGCGATCACGCCGTCCCGGAGCGGCCGGATGGCGCGGATGGACGCCGGCGTGCGCCCGATCATGCGTCGAGCCTCCTCGCCGACCGCGTGGACATCCCCCGTCGTGTCGTCGATGGCGACGACCGACGGCTCGAAGAGCACGATCCCCTCGCCGCGAACGAAGACGACCGTGTTCGCGGTCCCGAGGTCGACCGCCATGTCGCGCCGGCCCGGCGCGGTCAGGTGATGAAGAAGCCCCACGCCGCACAAACGGTAGGCGCTAGGGCCGGCGGTCGCGACGCTACGGCTTGCCGCCTCCTCCTCCGCCACCGTTGCCATTGCCGTTGCCGTTCGTGGGCGGCTGCGTCTCGGTGGGTTGCGTCTCGGTGGGTTGGGTCTCGGTCGTGGTCTCAGCGGACGTCGTGTCCGTCGGCTCGGGCGTCGCGCTGGGCGCCGGCGCGGGCGCAGGCAGGGGCGCAGGCGCGGGCGCAGGCGGCGGCGCAGGCGGCGTCGAGCCCTGCGGGAACGTGTCGTAGCCCGACGTCGTCGCCGCGGGGAACTCCTCGATCGGCAGGTTCGCAACCGCGACCTGCATGAAGTCGTGCCAGATCTCGGCCGGGATCGTGCCGCCCGCGACCGCCGGCACGCCCTCGACGTTCAGGAGGGAGATCTCGCCCTTGTGGTACCCGAGCCACACGCACACGGCGAGCTGCGGGACGATCCCGCAGAACCAGGCATCCTTGTACTGCTCGGCCGTTCCCGTCTTGCCGGCGACGGGGCGCCCGATGTTGGCCGCGACGCCGGTTCCGTACGTCACGACGCCCTCCATGGCGCGGATCGTGAGCGCGATGTCATTCTCGTCCGCGACGCGCTTCGCCTTCGGGCGGTCCTTCTCGATCACGTCCCCGCGCGGGTTGCGCACGTTCCGAAGCGGCGTCGCGGGCCGGAAGATGCCGTTTGCGGCGAAGGTCGCGTAGGCGTTCGTCATCTCGAGCGGCGTCACGGGCTGCGTGCCGAGCGCGATCGAGCAGACCGACTGAAGATCGGAGTCGATCCCCATCTCGTGCGCCGTCTCCGCGATCTTCGTCGGTCCGACGGCCACTGACACCTGCGCGAAGATCGTGTTGACCGAGTGTGCGAGCGCCGTGTGGAGGGGCATCGTGCCGGCCGATTCGTCCGCGTAGTTGTGGACGTCCCACGGCTCGCCGTTCGTCTCACACCCCGGATCGTGGATCACCATCTCGGGTGGCCCCTGCCACACGGACGACGGCGAGACGTGCTCCTTCATGGCCGTCAGGTACGCGAATGGCTTGAACGAGCTGCCGGCCTGCCGGTGAGCGTCCGCGGGGAGGTTGAACGAGAGCGGCTTCTCACGCCCGGGCACCGTCGCGGAGAGCGCCTTGATGCGGCCGTTCGCCGGGTTGATCGCGACGAGCGCCGCCGCGGGATCGCCGTCCGTGGGCAGGTGCCGCTCCATCACGTGTTTTGCGAGGAGCTGGAGCTTCGGGTTCAGCGTCGTCTGGACGGTCAGCCCGCCGCCGCGAACCCGCTTCTCCCCGTAGCGCGCGACGAGCCGCCGCCGAACGAGGTCGAAGAAGTACGGGTCGCGGATCCTCGTGAATCGGTGTCCGCGGTCGAGGTCGAGCGGCTGCCGCCTCCAGCGCCTGTACTCGCCCTGCTCGAGCGCGCCGTTCACGAGCATCGCCGCGAGAACGTCGTTTCGCCGCGCCTTCGCCCGATCCGGGTGGTGGAACGGGTCGTAGATCGACGGCGCCTGCGGCAGCCCGGCGAGGAGCGCCGCCTGGCCGATCGTGAGCTTCGACGCCGGGCGGTTGAAGTACGTCTCCGCGGCGGCCTCGACGCCGTAGGCGTGCGCGCCGTAGTACACCTGGTTCATGTACTCCTGGAGGATCCGCTTCTTCGACCACTTCTCGGAGAGGTGGACGGCGATGCACGCCTCGTCGAGCTTGCGTGAAAGTGTGTCCTGAGTCTTTCCGATGTAGAGGTTCCGCACGAGCTGCTGCGTGATCGTCGAACCGCCCTGGACGGGACGGCCGGCCTGGAGGTCGGCGAGGGCGGCGCGGGCGATGCCCTGGAGGTCGATCCCGCCGTGCTCGTAGAAGCGGCGGTCCTCGATCGCGACCGTCGCCTTGGGGAGCCACGGGGACATCGCGCCGTTCTTCACCGGCTGGCGGTTCCGCGCGGACTGGACCGCGCCGATCAGGGAGCCGTCAGAGGCGTAGACGAACGAGTTCTGGCCGAGCTTGATCGGCCGTAGGTTCTCGAGCGTGCAGGTCGACGCGATGAGCGGGACTGCGGTCGAGTAGCCGATGACGGCGAGCGCCGTGACCGAGGCGATGAGGGCGAGGAGGACCACGCCGACGACCGCGGCGATCCGGCGCGGGACGTTCGGCCTGCCACGCCGGCGCTCCCGGCCGCGCCGGGCGCGGACGAGCGCCTCCGTCGCGACCGCGCGTGACCCGCCGTTCGTCCGCTGGGACGAGGCGAGGCGCGAGACGGGCGGGCCGCCGTTTCGGCCGCCGTTTCGCGAAGCGCTCCGAGAGCGAGAGCCCTTGTGTCGGGAGAAGTGGTCGCGGGCCGCAGCGACCTGCTCGGGACGGAGCCGCCCCCGGCGCGTGCCGTCGGCCACCGGGAACCGCGCATCGAGCCACCGCACGACGGCCGACGTGGGGACGCCGAGCTCTCGGGCGAGGTCCTTTGGGGTGCGTGGGAAGGGCGTCCCGGAAGTGTGCCCATCCGGATGGGACGACGCACCTGCCCTGCACCGACGCGGATGCCGGGCCGTCCCGGGTGCGCGTGAGGTCTCATCCGCCGAGCTGGCGGTCGAGGTTGTGGGCCGCACTGATGAGCGAGAGGTGCGTGAACGCCTGCGGGAAGTTCCCGAGCAGCTCGCCCGTCGGCCCGATTTCCTCGGCGAACAGCCCGACGTGGTTCGCGTACGTGAGCATCTTCTCGAAGGCGAGCCGGGCCTCGTCGACCCGGCCAGCGCGTGACAGCGCCTCGACGTACCAGAACGAGCAGATCGAGAAGGTGCCCTCGTCGCCCTCGAGGCCGTCGGGCGCCGCCTTCGTGTTGTAGCGGTAGACCAGGCTGTCGGAGACGAGCTCGTTCCCGATCGCATCCAGCGTCGAGAGCCAGCGCGGATCGGTCGGCGAGATGAACTTCACGAGCGGCATGAGGAGGAGCGAGGCGTCGAGCACGTCCGTCTCGTAGTGCTGGACGAACGCCTGCCGCTCCTCGTTCCAGCCGCGTTCCATGATCTGCTCGTAGATCTGGTCGCGGATCCGCAGCCAGTGGACGAGGTCGGCCGGCAGGCCGCGCTGGCGAGCGATCCGGGTTGCCCGCTCGACCGCGACCCAGCACATGAGCCGGGAGTACGTGAAGTGCTGCCGGCCGCCGCGAGTCTCCCAGACGCCCTCGTCGCGTTCGTCCCAATTCTGGCAGAGCCAGTCGATGACGCGCTCGATCGCCTTCCAGCTCTGGTGGTAGAGCGGGCGGCCGTACTTGTTGAAGAGGTAAACGGAGTCGATCATCTCGCCGTAGATGTCGAGCTGGCGCTGCGTTGCGGCGCTGTTCCCGATCCGCACGGGCCCGGAGCCCTCGTAGCCCTCGAGGTGGTCGAGGACGACCTCCTCGAGGTCGGGCCGCCCGTCGATTCCGTACATGATCTGGAGCGGGCCCGACTCGCCTCCCATCGTCGCGTTCAAACGGTCGTCGAGCCAGGCCATGAACGCCTCGGCCTCCTCGGTGAACCCGAGCCGTAGGAGCGCGTAGACGGAGAACGCGGCGTCCCGGATCCACGTGAACCGGTAGTCCCAGTTGCGCTCGCCTCCGAGCTGCTCCGGGAGGCTCGTGGTCGCGGCCGCGACGATCGCACCGCTCGGCTGGTACGTCAGGAGCTTCAGGGTCAGCGCGGAGCGGTGCACCATCTCGCGCCAGCGTCCCTGGTAGCGGCACTGCTTCAACCAGCCGCGCCAGTAGGCGACCGTCCGCTCGAAGAGCTCGCGCGTCTCGTCCTCCGAGTGCTTCCGCGTCTCGTACCGCTCGTCGACGGACTCGAGCGTGAAGGTGGCCGTCTCTCCCTCGCGCAGGGTGAAGCAGGCCGTGACGCCCTGCTCGGTCGCCTCGAGCGGCACGGCCGAGTCGAGCGCGAGGTTCAGGCCGGGCCCGTGGAAGACCGTGCCGCCGTCGACGACGTGCGTTTCGTGCTCGGCGCGTGCGTAGTCGAAGCGCGGTTCGAGCTCGATGCGAAGGTGGAGCTCGCCGCGCACGGCGACGAGGCGGCGGATGATCCGTTGGCGGTGGGGCCGGTCGGGTTCGGCGATCGGCATGAAGTCCTGCATCTCGACGACGCCCTCGGGCGTGAGAAAGCGGGTCATCAGGACGTTCGTGTCGGGGAAGTAGAGCTGCTTCGACTTGCCGCCCGGGACGTCGGGCGCGATGCGCCAGAAGCCGCCCTTATCCCGGTCGAGGATCGACGCGAAGATGCTTGGCCCGTCGAAGCGGCCGGGGCAGTACCAGTCGATCGTCCCGTCCGTGCCGACGAGCGCGACGGAATGGAGGTCGCCGATGATCCCGTGCTCGGCGATCGGGAGGTAGCCGGGGCGCGCGAGAGCTCGGGCGTCCTCGGACTCGGGGGCGAGGATCGAGTCGGCCATGCACGTAGTCTCGGCCGCGCGACCGCGGCTGACAAGCGAGTAGGTCGTCCGCGCGTGGATCAGGCAGACTGCGCGCGTGGCCTTCGTGTCACGTGGATTCCGCGGCCGCCGCCGCGGCGAGGCCCGCGCGGGCCGCGTCCCGCCGGGTCAGTACGTCGAGACCGACTTCCCGGTCCTCTCGGCCGGCCCGACGCCGCGGACTCCGCTCGAGGCCTGGACGTTCACGATCGAGGGCGAGGTCGACGAGCCGCTCACCTTGACGTGGGACGAGTTCCGGGCCCTGTCGTCGGAGACGATCACGAAGGACATTCACTGCGTGACCAAGTGGTCAAAGCTCGACACGACGTGGCAGGGGGTCTCGGTGGACACGCTCCTCGAGGGTGTCGAGACCGCGGCCGAGTACGCCGTCGCGTTCTGCGACGGCGGCTACACGACGAACCTGCCGCTCGAGGATCTGACCGGCGGCACGGCCTGGGTCGCCTACGCGTACGACGGCGCCCCGCTCGACCCCGAGCACGGCGGCCCCGCACGGCTCCTCGTCCCTCACCTGTACTTCTGGAAGAGCGCGAAGTGGGTCCGCGGCCTGCGGCTCCTCGATCACGACGAGCCTGGCTTCTGGGAGGGGCTCGGCTACCACAACCGCGGCGACCCGTGGCTCGAGCAGCGCTACGCGGGCGACTGACGCCGCTCGCGTGGCGGGTGGCCGACGTCGTCGACATCGTCCACGAGACGTCGCGCGTGAGGACGATCCTCCTCGACGTTCCCGACTGGCCGGGGCATCACGCGGGGCAGCACGTCGACGTTCGCCTGACCGCAGAGGACGGCTACCAGGCGCAGCGGAGCTACTCGATCGCATCGGCGCCCGAGGACGAACGGGTGGCGATCACGGTCGAGGAGCTCGCGGACGGCGAGGTGTCCCCGTATCTCGTGGGTGAACTCCGCGTCGGCGACGGACTCGAGCTTCGCGGTCCGGTGGGCGGCTGGTTCGTCTGGGACGTGTCCGACGGTGGTCCGCTCCTGCTCGTCGGAGGCGGCTCGGGCGTGGTCCCGCTCAGGGCGATGGTTCGCCACCGTGTGGCGGCGGCGAGCGATGTCCCCGTGCGGCTGCTCGTCTCGTCGCGGACCCTCGACGACGCGATCTACCGCGCTGAGCTGGACGGGCTCGCGGCGCGCGGCGACGGCCTCGAGGTCGTCCACACGCTCTCGCGCGAGCAACCAGCCGGCTGGACGGGCAGGACCGGCCGCATCGACCGCGAGCTTCTCGCGGAGGTCGCCTGGCCGGGCACCGAGAACCCGCTCGCATTCGTGTGCGGTCCCACGGGGCTCGTCGAAGCGGTGGCCTCGGGGCTCGTCGACCTCGGCTACGGGGCCGGGCGTGTGAAGACCGAGCGATTTGGACCGACGGGATGACCTACGTGGACGGAAACGCGATCGCCGGGCTCCTCCGGGAGGTGTTCGACGAAGAGCTCACCGCGGCGGTCTCCACGTGCGGAACATGCGGCGAAGTGGCCGTCGTCGCGGAGCTTCGCGTCTACCTCCGATGCCCGGGAGCCGTGGTCCGCTGCCCCAGGTGCGGTGCCGTCCTCGTCCGGATCGCGGAGATCCGCGGCCTGCACGTCGTCGATCTCGGCGGCCTCCGAGACCTCGCGCGAGCCTAGCCGGACCGTCGCACGAGAATCGTGCGCGCGGGCGCGCCGTCCGAGCCGACGAGGCACAGCGGGAGGCAGACGAGCTCGTACGGGCCCGGGTCGACCTGCCGGAGATCGAGCCCCTCGACCGCGACGATCCCCGACCCGAGCAGAACTCGGTGCGCGTCGGGATCGCCGATCGAGAGGTAGTCGAGGCCGACGAGCCGGACGCCCCGGCCGACGAGGAGCCGGGCACCGTCGCCGGTGAGCCGGATGAAGTCGCGTGTGAAGCGGTCCTGCGACCAGAGCTCCGAGTTCGGCGTCTTCAGGAGGATCCGCTCGGCGCCGTCGGGAAGGTCGAGCGACTCGAGCGCGCCGGCATCGATCTGATCCGAAAGCGCAGTCGCGTCGACAACGTGGGCCGGGCCGACGAGCTCGTTGAGCAGGAGGTCCTCGGCACCCGAGCCGTTCGGGATGAAATGCACGGGCGCGTCGACGTGCGTGCCGGTGTGCGCCCCGAGCGAGATCTCGCTCACGTTCGCCGGCGCGCCCTCGTCGATCGACTGCACGCGCTCGATCCGGACGCCCGGATTGCCCTCGTAGACGGGCATCGACTCCCGGATCGGGACGCTGACGTCGAAGATCTCCACGGCGGGGAGTCTGCGGCGGTCTGCGTCTAGCCGCCTGCGGTCTTCATCTTTCGTGTGTCGCGCGGCTCAAGAAACGGCTCCTTGTCGGGATCGTGGCCGCCCTCGATCTGCCGCGCGCGCTGGAGCTCGGAGTCGAACTCCGCGCCGAGCAGGATGGCGATGTTCGAGATCCAGAGCCACACGAGGAACGTGATTACGGCTCCGAGAGAACCGTAGGTCTTGTTGTAGGAGCCGAAATTCGCGACGTAGAGCGTGAAGAGCACCGACGCGATGATCCACACGATGACCGCGAGGATGCTGCCGGGCGTGACCCATCGAACGCCCTTCTGGCGCACGTTCGGCGCCGCCCAGTAGAGGACCGCGAACATGAGGCTCACCAGCAGCAGGAGCACCGGCCATTTCGCGATGTCCCAGGCCGTGACGGCAGCGTCGTCGAGGCCGATCAGCCCGCCGACCTTCGCTGCGATCGGACCCGTCACGACGACGATGACGGCGCTCACGGCAAGGAGGATGAGCATGGCGATCGTCGTTCCGATCCGGACGGGAAGCGTCTTCCAGACCGGCCGGCCCTCTTCGACGTCGTAGATGACGTTCGACGCCTGCATGAACCCCGACACGTAGGCGGATGCGGACCAGATCGCGGCGGCGAGGCCGATGACGAAGAGGATCCCCGCCGATCCCTGACTCTGAGCGAGGCCGTTGATCGCGTTCGTGACGATGTCTCGCGCAGGGCCCGGCGTGAACGTCGCGAGGTTATCGATGAGCGGCTGTGACGCCGAGGTCCCGATCAGGCCGACGATCGAGAACAGCGCGATCAGCGCGGGGAAGATCGAGAGGATCGAGTAGTAGGTGAGCGCGGCCGCCCACGTCGTGAGGTTGTCCTCGCGGAACTCTGCGAAGGTGCGCTTGAGGACGTCGATCCAGGACCGTTTTCCAAGGTCCGTTGGACTCTCCGGCGCCTGCTCGGCCATGCGTTCGTCGGTCGTGGCTTGGCTCATCGCTCTTCGGTTGGTCCAGCTACCCCCGGCCCGCTCGGGCAAACCTTGCGATGCGGCGGGTCCGACCGCCGCGCGGGCGAGAATCCGTGTGTGGAGGATGTCGAACGCGAGAAGCGCGCGGCCGGGGAGGCGGCCGCCGACCTCGTCGAGGACGGCATGGTGGTCGGGCTCGGAACGGGCTCGACGTTCGCGTACTTCCTCCAGGCGCTCGCGCGACGACGGCCGCGGATCCGTTGCGTGGCGACGTCGCTCGCAACCGAGAGCGCGGCCGAGTCGCTCGGCCTTCGCGTCGAGCCCTTCACGGCGCTCGACCGCCTCGACCTGACGGTCGACGGAGCCGACCAGATCGATCCCGCCTGTCGGCTCGTGAAGGGCGGCGGCGCGGCGCACACGCGCGAGAAGATCGTGGCCGCGGCGGCCCGCCGGTTCGTCGTGATCGCCTCCCAGGACAAGCTCGTCGAGGCGATCGGCCCGCCGATCCCCGTCGAGCTCTTTTCCTTCGGCCTGCGCTCGACGCTCCGTCGGCTCGGCGCGGTGGAGCTCCGCGACGTCCCGCCGAGCCCGGACGGCGGCATCATCGGCGACTGGGTGGGACCCGTGGACGATCCGGACGAGCTTGCCGCCCGTCTCGCCGCGACGCCGGGCCTGGTCGACCATGGGCTCTTTCCGGCCGGGCTCGTTTCCGACGTGCTCGTAGCCCGCGGCGATGTCGTCGAGCGGATCAGCCCGGGTCCGACTGCGACCTGATTCCGTGGCGGACCGCGACCTCGAGCTCTGCGAGCGTCCAGTCGATCCGCTCGTCGGCGAGCGTCAGCGTGCGTCGAGCGGGATCGTGAAGCGGTGCGCTGTATGCGTCTGCGAGAGGCGTGCGACCTTCGTGTCCTTGAGCCCCGCGGCGCGGCCCGCCTCGAGGACATCCGCCTCGCGGATGTCCTTCCGTCCCTTCGGCGCGACGATCCACACGTGGCCGTTCGGACGGAGCGACGCCACGAGGTTCGCGATCCGTGCGAGCTCCTTGACGCTCTCGGCCCCGAGGAAGATCAGGTCCAGATCCGGCTCGGGCGCCGTCGCGTAGGCCGGCACACGCGCGCGCAGGTCGGCGAGGAACGCCTGGTCGGAGACGTCGAGAACGGCGACGCGCGAGTCGGGCTTGACCCCGAGCTTGTCGAGGAGGCTCTTTGGGTTGCGGATCCGCTCGGCCCAGCGCGCGGCCTTCGGCCCGAGCACGAAGGTTGCCTCGTCGCCGCCGAAGCGGACGATGAGCTCGCCGTCCTCTTCCCGGACCGAGTCGATTGTCCGGAGCGGAATCCGGAGCCGTTCGTCCCCGCGGAACAGGAGCTCGTCGGTCTCCAGCAGTGCGCGACCCTCCGAGGTCGCGCCGCCGTGTCGGAGCGTGGCTCGGTGTTCGTCGCCCACGCGGGCGACTCTACGCGACGCGGCGCAGGCGCGGCCGCTGGGCGATCCGGCGGTCGCCGTCCCCGTGCCAGCGCGCCACGGGCCGCTCGTCGCGGCGGTGGTACTCGCAGACGTCGTAGTCGCCGTCCGCGCGGGCGACCGTGGTTGTGGCGTCCCGGTCGCATCGGCGGTTCTCGGTTCGGTAGTAGCCCTCGCAGCGGCCCATCATTCGTATGGTCGGAAGCGGACGCGTCCGTCGCACCCCTCTTCGAGTGACGCTGCCCGGGTCCTTCCGTTACGGTCTGCCGCCGTGGCCGCGACGCTCATGGACGGAAGGGCGCTCGCCGAGCGGGTTCGCGCGCGGGTCGCAGAAGAGGTCGCTGCCCACGAGGGCCCGATCGGCCTCGCGACCGTGCTCGTCGGGAGCGACCCCGCGTCGGCGATCTACGTGCGCCGGAAGCGCGAGGCGTGCGAGGCGGCCGGGATCGAGTCGATTCACCACGAGCCCGACGCGTCGATCTCCGAGGACGACCTTCTCGGCCTCGTCGCCGAGCTGAACGGCGACGAGCGCGTCACCGGGATCCTCGTCCAGCTGCCGCTCCCCGAGCCCATCGACGAGAACCGTGTGATCCGCGCGATCGATCCGGTGAAGGACGTCGACGGCTTCCACCCCGTGAACGCCGGCTTCCTCCTTCAGGGGCGCCCGACGCTCACGCCCGCGACGCCGTCCGGGATCATGGAGCTCCTGCACGCGTACGAGGTTTCGCTCGCGGGCGCGAACGCGGTCGTGGTCGGGCGGTCGAACATCGTTGGGAAGCCCGCAGCGCTCCTCCTCCTGGCCGAGCACGCCACCGTGACGCTCGCACACAGCCGGACGCGCGATCTTGCCGAGGTCGTGCGCCGCGCGGACGTCGTCGTCGCCGCCGTGGGCCGCGCCGGGATGCTGACCGCCGACATGGTGAAGCCGGGCGCGGCCGTGATCGACGTCGGGATCAACCGGATCGACGGCACGGTGGTCGGGGACGTCGCGCCCGAGGTCGCCGATGTGGCCGGGCATCTGACTCCCGTCCCCGGCGGTGTCGGGCCGATGACGATCGCAATGCTGCTCGCGAACACGGTCACGGCCGCGCACTACCAGGCGCGGTCTCTGGCACATCCTCTTGCCTAGTGCGCCGGTTGAGTAGTGGGAATGCTCTGCTACAGTCCGATCGCCGCCCAGCAAGCGGCTCTCAGCACCCTGAACGACGGCTCGCTGCCGGGCCGTCGTCGTTTTTGAAGGAGGAAGTCTTGGCAGAAGGCACCGTCAAGTGGTTCTCGAACGAGAAGGGATACGGCTTCATCGCCCGCGAGGGCGCCGAGGACGTGTTCGTCCACTTCTCCGCCATCACGGGCGAGGGATACAAGTCTCTCACCGAGGGCCAGAAGGTCGAGTTCGAGGTTGTGCAGGGTCAGAAGGGCCTGCAGGCGGCGAACGTCCAGGCGATCTAGCTCGGGCGTAGACCGATTTCCGGCGGGCCCCGACCAGGGGCCCGCCGTCTTTAAGGTGTCGGAAGAGCAGAGCCGATGAGCATTAGCCGCGAAGACGTCGTCCACGTCGCGCACCTTGCGCGCCTCGAGATCCCGGAGGACGAGATCGAGCGCGTGCGCGAGGAGCTCGGCGCGATCCTCGAGGCGGTCGGGAAGGTCTCCGAGGTCGACCTCGAGGACGTCGCGCCGACGTCCCATCCGCTCGACGTCGTGAACGTCTGGGGGGAAGACGAGCCGCGGCCGTCGCTCCCGCGCGAGTCAGCGCTCCGGAACGCCCCCGAGCCGGAGGACGGCGCGTTCCGCGTGCCGGCTGTGGGCTGAGCATGGCGTGCGTCCGCTGTGACGGTTTTGCGCGTGTTCCGGTGCGATTTGTGCGCCACACGTGCGCGTTTCCGGAGTACGCTCAGGCGCGAGCAGGGGGGCGGGTCGGGACCCGCAATCTGACGCGTGAAACCACAAGCGCCTCGGGAGGGTCGCGCACGTGATCGACACGCTCCGCCTGACCGCCGAGGACGCCGCGCGCTTCCTCGACCGCGGCGAGGTCTCGGGCGCAGAGCTCGCCGACGCCTACCGCGCCGCCATCGGCGAGCGCGATGCCGAGCTCAACACGTACCTCCACGTCACCGAGGAGTCCGGCGAAGGCGTCCCGGTCGCGCTCAAGGACCTCATCACCACCGAAGGCATCCCGACCACCGCCGGTTCGAAAATCCTCGAGGGCTACGTCCCGGTCTTCGACTCGACCGTCGCCTCCCGCACGAAGGCCGCCGGCCTGCCGACGCTGGGCAAGACCAACATGGACGAGTTCGCGATGGGCTCGTCCACCGAGAACAGCGCCTACGGCCCGACACGCAATCCCTGGGATCCGACCTGCGTTCCGGGCGGATCCAGCGGAGGCTCCGCCGCTGCCGTCGCCGCCGGTCTGGCTCCCTGGGCGCTCGGCTCCGACACCGGCGGCTCGATCAAGCAGCCCGCCTCGCTCTGCGGGGTCGTCGGCCTGCGCCCGACCTACGGCACGGTTAGCCGCTACGGCATCGTCGCCTTCGCCTCGAGCCTCGACCAGGTCGGCCCGCTAACGAAGACCGTCCGCGACTGCGCCCGCCTCTACGAGGTCATCGCCGGCCGCGACCCGTGCGACTCGACCACCGTCGACCTCCCCGAGCCGGTCGAGATCCCCACCGCCGAGGACCTGCGGGGGCTCCGGATCGGCATCGCCCCGGAGCTGAACGACGTCGAAGGCATCGAGCCCGGCGTGAAGGCGGCCGTCGACGCCGCGATCGAGCTCGCGGAAGGTCTCGGAGCCGGGGTCGGCGAGACCAGCCTGCCGCGGGCGGTCGACTTCGGCCTAGCGTGCTACTACCTGATCGCCCCTGCGGAGGCGAGCTCGAACCTCTCGCGCTACGACGGCATCCGCTACGGCTACCGCGCCGACCCGAACGGCGGCGGGCTTACCGAGCTCTACGAGCGCACCCGCTGGCAAGGCTTCGGCGCCGAGCCGAAGCGCCGCATCCTCCTCGGCACCTATGCGCTCTCTGCCGGCTACTACGAGGCCTACTACGGTCAGGCCCAGAAGGTCCGGACCATGATCAAGGATGAGTTCGCAGCGGCCTTCGAGGACTACGACCTC
>Ga0126313_10000846_pt1 | contig 15324 bp, 15 predicted proteins | sample Plot105A_FD_89954 | JGI IMG/M metagenome (GOLD analysis project Ga0126313, IMG submission 89954) | Serpentine soil microbial communities from UC McLaughlin Reserve, CA, USA - Plot105A | ecosystem: Environmental > Terrestrial > Soil > Grasslands | place: USA: UC McLaughlin Reserve, Lake County...
GCGGGAATGACGTATGGGAGGGCGTAAGCGCAGCCTGAACGGGGGCTCGTAGGGACGGGCACGGCATGAAACCTGCAACCTGAAGCCTGTAGCCGCGGTTCGTGGGCGGTTCGGGAACCGCCCACGGACCGTTTCAAGCGCGATCATCCAGTTTGATCGTCCTGGCGATGCCTAGCACGGTACCCGAGCCGTTCATGGCTTCCAGGCCGATGTAGGGGTGGGTGGTGTGTACCGTGATCACGGTCTCGAAGCCGTGTCGGGGGGCTAAAGCGAGGGGCTCGAGTTTATCTGGGCCAGCTCCGGCCAGTACCTGCCAGGTGGCTACTTCCGTGGCGCCGTTCCAACTGGCGTAGATCGTCACCTTGTCGTCTGCTCCGCGCTCGGCGGCGATGGCGGGGTCGTCGGTAGGTTGCCCGGTCCATGGATAGCGGAGGGCCCTGTAAGTCTCGCCCTCGGTAGGGAAAGAGGCGCTGAAGAGCAACTTGCCATCGTGGCTGAACTCCGAGAAGACCGGCGCGCTGCCCCAGCCCACAAAGACGTTACCGTTCGGCAACACCTGCACACTGCCCTGGGTGTCGGAGAGCAACTTGTCGGGGTGGGTGTACTCGCGGGCCAGGCTGGCAGTCATTTTGTCTTCGTCGATCTCGACCATGATGCCGCGGGACTGTACCTCTCTTGTTACGTAGCCGTTGTCGAAGATAGTTATCTTGCCGTCGGGGTGGCGGCGGGCGTCGTGCTGGAGGGCGAAACGGGCGCCCTCTTCTATCTCGAAGTCGCTCTTCTTCCCGCCCAGACGCCACACGATCTCGCCCGTCCTGCGGTCGACCTTGTACACGGTGGAGGTGTTGCGGGAGGAGATGAGCAGGTGATCCTCATCGTATACGTCTATGGAGTTGATATGGAAATAGTCGTAGGGCTTGGTATAAGTGGCGTCGATGCCGACGTGTTCCAGGCTGTGCCACTCGAAGATGACCTTCCCGCTCTCGATGTCGATCTCCTGGACAATCCCGTCGAGCACATTTCCTTCCACAGGATCGCCCACCGGGATGGAGTCCCCTGGAACCTTGTTGTAGATCGTGATGAGCGCCGTATCCTCGGGCGTGATGAGGAACTCGTGATGGTCCCCCTCGTAGCCGTTTTCGGCAGTAAAGCGGGCTATCTCGCGATAGGAGTGGTTGCAGATCACGTACTCGCCCTGACCGTAGCCGGTGTGGTGACCCTCCCACCAGGTGAGCACCGTCTCTCCCTTGTATGGCTGCGCCTTGAAGTTCATCACATCCATAGCCTCGTTCTGCAAGAGGTACAGCCACACGGGTTGCCCGTCGTTGTCGAGGATCATGCAACCGTCCTGGCCCGGCCCTTCCTCGTCAGGCCCGTTCTTCGGGGCGATGAAGACGCGGCCGGGAGCAGTATCGTGCGCCGGCGTGGTGATCTGGATGACCGGCGGATGGAGATCCGGACGCGAGCGGAAGCTCCACGCCTGCCCCACCGGGCCGGATGCGGCGGTCGCCCTGGCGCGTGGGGCGGAATCGCAGCCCAGGGTGCCGCCTAGCGCGACCAACGCCGCGCCGCCGGACGCGGCTTGAAGGAACCTCCTTCGTGTGATCCTGGGGTTCAACTTGCTGCCTCTTTCTCGCCCTTGCCCAGGCTACATCTTGGTCTGGCGCATCGTGAATGATGGCAAACGTCCGCTATCCTACTACGAGATTGACGAGCCGTCCCGGTACGTAGATGCTCTTGCGGAGCTCTTTACCTTCCAGGTGGGGACGGACCCTGGCGCTCGAGAGCGCGAGCTCTCTGGCCGTCTCTTCGGAGATGTCTGCGGGGGCGTCGATGCGGTCGCGCAGCTTGCCGTTCACCTGAACGATGAGCGTTATCTGATCAGCTTGGATCAGGGCTTCCTCGTAGCCTGGCCACGCCTGCTCGTGCACCGAGTACTTCTCCCCCATCGCGGTCCACATCTCCTCGGCGTGGTGCGGCGCGAACGGGGAGAAAACCGTGACGAAGGTCCGCAGAGCCTCGTGCCACTCGTCGTTGCCGACGCGGCCCCTGATCGCGAGCAGGTAGTTAGTGTGCTCCATGAGGGCTGCGATGGCCGTGTTGAAGTGGAAGGCTTGGAGATCGTCCGTGATCTTCTTGACGAGCCGGTTGGTCCTGCGGGTGAGTTCCGATGGGTCGGCCTCGCCGCCCGAGGAGTCGCCACCCGCCGCGAGCGAGAGGGCGCGCCTGAGCCAGCGCGAGACCCCCTCTATGCCCTTGCCGTCCCAGGGGCCGCCCTCGTTCCACGGACCGATGAACATCAGGAAGCCGCGGAGCGCGTCGGAGCCGAAGCGGTCCACGTACTCCTGCGGGTTGACCACGTTGCCCCGGCTCTTGCTCATGCGGTTGCCGTCGGGACCCAGTATGATCCCCTGGTTGCGCAGCCGGATCATCGGCTCGTCGAAGTCCACCAGACCGAGATCCCTCATGACCTTCGTGAAGAAGCGCGCGTAGAGCAGGTGCAAGATGGCGTGCTCGATGCCGCCGGTGTACTGGTCGACAGGGAGCCACTTCCCTCCCCGCTCGGGATCGAACGGCCCCCCGTCGTAGTGCGGCGAGAGGTAACGGTACCAATACCACGAGGAATCCATAAAGGTATCCATCGTGTCCGTCTCGCGCGTGGCTGGACCCCCGCAGCGGGGGCACTCCGTGTTGTAGAAGTCAGGGTCGAGCTTGAGGGGCGATTCGCCCGTCGGCATGAACTCGGCTTCTTCTGGGAGCAGGACCGGCAGGTCCTCTTCGGGTACTGGGACGATGCCGCACTCGTCACAGAAGATTATGGGGATCGGGGTCCCCCAGTAGCGCTGGCGGCTGATCAACCAGTCGTGAAGCCTGTACGTGACTGTGGCCTTGCCGGCGCCGCGTTCTTCGAGCCAGGCCGTCACCTTCTCCCTGCCCTCGGCGCTCGGGGTACCGTCGAAGCCATCCGAGTTGACCATCGTGCCCTCGCCGGTGTAGGCCGCCTCGAGCACTTCGCCGTCCCATTCGGGCGGCGCTATCACGGTCCTGATCTCGATGCCGTACTTCCTTGCGAACTCGAAATCTCGCTCGTCGTGGGCCGGCACCGCCATGATCGCGCCCGTACCGTAGCCCATCAGGACGTAGTCAGCGATGTAGACGGGGATCTCCCCTCCGCTGGCCGGGTTTATGGCGTAGGCGCCGGTGAAGACGCCGGACTTCTCCCTCGTTATGTCGGTGCGGTCGATCTCGCTCATCCTGGCGGCACTCTCGACGTAGGCCCGCACCTCTTCAGCCTGCCCCTGGGTCGTTATCTCGTCGACCGCCGGGTGCTCCGGGCTCAGCACGAAAAACGTGGCGCCGAAGAGCGTGTCCGGGCGGGTGGTGAAGACCTCGACGGGGCCGTAGCCTTCGATCTCGAACCTGATCTCGGCTCCCTCGGAGCGCCCGATCCAGTTTCGCTGCAGCGTCTTCACCCGCTCGGGCCAGTCTATCTGTGAGTAGTCCAGAAGCTCCTCGGCGTAGTCGGTGATCTTGAAGAGCCACTGCGCCAGGTTCTTCTTGATAACCGGCGTCCCGCACCGCTCGCAGCGCCTGTCTGGCCCCACGACCTGCTCCCGCGCGAGCGTCGTGTTGTCCTTCGGACACCAGTCTACGGAGGCCTCCTCGCGATAAGCGAGCCCTTTCTCGAAGAACTTCACGAAGAACCACTGGTTCCAGCGATAGTACTCGGGGTCGCAGGTCACGACCTCCGAGTCGAAGTCGAACATCGCGCCCATCTGACTGAGCTGGCCGCGCATCCGCTCGATGTTCGAGTACGTCCAATCGCGGGGCTGGATGCCCCTCTGGATCGCGGCGTTCTCGGCCGGCAGGCCGAACGCGTCGAAGCCTATCGGGAAGAACACCCTGTAGCCGTTCATCCGCACAAAGCGCGCCCGCGTGTCCGAGGGCGTCATCGCGTACCAGTGCCCCACGTGCAGATCCCCACTCGGGTAAGGGAGCATCGTGAGCGCATAGTGCTTGGGCTTGCTCTCGTCCTCGTCGGTCTTGTACAGGCCGCTCTCGGCCCAACGCTCCTGCCAACGGCGTTCGAGTTCCGTGGGGTCGTAGTATCTCTTTCTGGACGATGTCTCTTTAGACGGTGTTTCGCTCACGAGAGACTCCTTCGGTTACGTGCTCGGGGTGGTTCTAGATCGAAAAAAGACGCGCAGGATTCTATAGTCGAGAGTCCGACTTCTGCACCTTATGATCTCTGGCGTGCATACACCTAATATAGCATCAGGTATGCCCTTGACAAAAGGAGGAAGCCGCCCTGAGGTCCCTCCGGACGACGAATGAGAGCCTGCCAGCGAGAGGTCTAACCCGCCGCATTGGCAACTTTCCCGGCCTTCGCACGATCGCGCCGAGAGAAGAGATCTCGAACGAGTGAGACCAGGTGTCCCAGGGCCGCTGCGCTCGAGGCCGCGACAAGGACAGATCCCCATACTCTGGGACTCGCGAGCACCCTCAGCGCATTCATTTGACCGACTCCTTTCTTGCCGTCGTCCGGCCGATTCTCGCTGAGGGCTACCGGCGCTTTACGTGCTCGGGCCAGATGCCGAAGGCGATGATGCGGGCAGGAAGGTCGCGTACCGGGCGCAGACGCAAGATCAGTTTCACCAGCGCGGGGACCGAAGGCGCCCCGTCCGGGCCGAGAGACGAGGAGATCACGCGCCGCTGGGCGACGGACTGGAAGGCCTGTATCGTGCGGGTCGGTAGCTCGCGCCTGAGCTGCACCGCTATCAGGTCGCGCGAACGTATCCGTCCTTTCTTCAGCGGCACCGCCAGGATATTCGCCGCCGCGACCGCGTCGGCTATGGCGAGATTGATCCCAACACCACCGACCGGAGACATGGCGTGGGCGGCATCCCCGATGCAAAGCAGCCCTGGCCTGTGCCAGCGCCGCAGCCGGTCCGCCTGCACAGAGAGAAGCTTCACAGCCTTCCAGTCTTGCAATTCTCCTGTGCGATCGGCGAGAACCGGCACAGTCTCGCCGACGGTCCGACGGAACGCGTCGAGACCGGCATCGCGAACGCTCTCGTACTCACCTTTCCTGATGACGTAGGCGATCTGCCAGTATTCGCCGCGGTTTATGACGACCATGAAGCGTCCGCGACCGGCGTACCCTGAGGTATCCTCTGGGTCTCCCCGCTGCCGTGAGAGCCTGAACCAGAGTACGTCGATGGGCGGAGAAGTCCTGACCATCTTCAGGCCGGCCTGCTCCCTGAAAGGAGAGGACCGTCCGTCGGCGGCGACCGTGAGAAGGGCCCGCGCCTCGCGGGGACCGTCGGGCGTCTCGTAGCGCACGCCGCGCACGGTCCCGTCTTCAAGGATCAGCTCTTTCGCCTCGGCTTCCATCTCCAGGCGGAAGTTCGGGTAACGCTTCGCCTCTCCCGTCACGTAGTCCAAGAAGTCCCACTGGGGCATGAAGGTGATGTAAGGGTAGCGTGTCTTCAGGCGTGAAAGGTCCGCGACCGTAACGGTCCTTCCAGGGAGGCGGGCTTCTATCCTCGGGACCTTCGTGCGTTTCACGTCGAGGAGCCCGTCCGCGAGACCGAGCTCGTCCATGATCTCCATGGTCGAGGGGTGGAGTGTATCCCCGCGGAAGTCCCGCAGGAAGTCCGCATGCTTCTCGAGCACGAGCACGTCCACCCCTTCGCGAGCCAGCATGAGCCCGAGCATCGCCCCCGCGGGGCCGCAGCCGATCACGCAGCACGTCGCCCGCCGGATCTCTTCGGTCTTCATGGCACAGCCTCCTTCCCGTTGTTGTCAGGTGATAGCCTTCGTGAACAGGTCGACGATCTCCTCGATCCTCTCCTGTGCAGGGGGGCGCGGCGGCCCTTCGGCGAAGAGACCGTCGAGAACGGCATAGGTGAGCAGGGGTCCTACGAACATGCGTGCCGCCGCCTCCCCGTCCACGTCCGGACCGGTCACCCCGCGCTCCCGGCTCTTCTCGATGAATACGGCGAAGCTCCTCATGGCCCGCTCGGGGACGGTGGCGCGGAAGATCCCACCCAACTGTGGGAACCTGTGGGTGTCGGCGATAGTAGTCCTGAGCAACGCCAGGTAGTCGGGCTGCATCATGGTCGCCACGATCTTCCGCGCGAGCTCCAGAAGTTCCCGGCGCAGATCTTCCTCGCTGCCAGGTGACATCTCCTCTATGGACTCCAGAGCACGGGTCTGGGGATTCTCGAGGGTCAGCTTGCGCATGACGTCGGCGAAGAGCTCCTCCTTGCTCGCGTAATAGACGTAAAGGGTCCTCTTGGAGACCTTCGCCTCCGCCGCAATGACGTCGGTGCTGGCGGCCGCAAAGCCGTCGCGCAGAAACACCCTCCGCGCTCCCGATAGGATCTGGTCCCGCTTCGCCCTGGCCCTGGGCCCTAGCTCTTCAGACGCCGTAACCAATGAGTTCTCCTATCTAAGTAAACTAAACAGTACCGTTTATTATGGATTGGTTCGTGAGGTTTCTCAAGGTCGTCTTGCAAGGTCGTCTTGGGTTGCAACCCTGCGACCCATAGAAGGGATGAGCTCGGCAGAAGTCTGCTTGTAGTTGGGTTTTCTCTAGCGCGGGCTCCCGCTGGATCTCATACGCGATTTCGCATTATTATCCGACACCACACCATATAGTATTTGGCGCCTCGAGCCCCACAGGCAGATAGCGTGCCCCGCAGGTCATTCGGGCGTCGATCTGTGCAAGATCTCGTATGCCAAAACTTACCAGAATCTACCTTCCACGCACCTAGGGTGAATAAGGGCGTGAAGAAGGGCCAGGACCCAATCGTAGGGTCCTGACCCCTAACAAGCAATCGAGGGGTGCTAGCGCCTGCGCAGCACGAACAGCCCCACCAACGCTCCGTTGATGGGGTGGTAGATCAGATGAGGATGAGGGCGAGCAGGGCGGCCACGAGCGTGCAGAGTACGTTCGTAAGTTCGTTACCAGCGCGGGGTAAGAGGCCCCCGATCAGACTGTCCGCGATCGTGCCCAGGAACGCTGCTGTCGCGGTGAGGAGCGCAGGGCCGGGTGATGAGAGCAAACCGAGGGTGAGTCCTAGCGCGACAGTGAGGCCTGCGGCCCCTACGCCGGCGAGTGTGCCTGGCAGTGAGATGGCCCCGTCGGTGCCAGGTGGGACCTTCCCTAGAGTGGTGATCAGCCGCGACGTGCGGCTGAAGAGCTGGCCTATCTCGGACTCTGCCGTGTCCGCAAAGGCCGCCCCGATGGAGGCGACGAAGGCCACTGTGAAGAGGTCAGAGCCGGTTGCCGCGGCGAGGATGGCGCAGGCGGTGGCGACGGCGCAGTTGGCAATGGCGTTGCGGGCGCTGCGGCGTCCGCCGTGTTCCTGGGCCGTGCCTGTGCGCTGCTTGCTACGGTAGCCGAGCCGGGTCAGGAGGGAGCCCCCGATCACGAACAGGGCGAGGACCGCGAAGCCGCGTGCTCCGAGGGAGGCGTAGATCGTCGTCCCGACGAGGAGCCCGCCAAGGGCGCCGCTGCGGCTGATCATGCGGAGCGCGTAGGCGATGGCGGCGAAGGCCGCGGTTACCAGGAAGGCGGTCAATAGCTGGGAGGCCAAGTGGTCCCTACGAATCCCTGAGCCGTTCGAGTAGGCGACGGGCGTAGCGCTCGCACTCCGCCGGGACGGCGTGCAGGAGGGCCGGTTCGACCATGCCGGCCTTCACGCCGGTCTCTGTGAGGCGCTGTACGCCCTGGTAGAGGAGGGAGCCCGCCAGGGGACTCGGTTTGCCCGGGACGGCGACGATCACACCGTAGAGGTGCGGCGCGCCAGGGTCGCCGACCGCACCGACGGCGTCGATGGCGTCAGGACGATCCTGGCCGATGGCGAAGACGTGCACGGGCGGACCTTTCGTAGGACCCCGGGATTCCCGCATGCTACCCCAGAGCGCCGTGGTCTTCGTGAACCCGGCTTCCAGCGCTGCCCTGGAGAGTCCTGACCAGACGTCGCCGGCCACCCCGCGGGCGAGCGGACTCTCGTAGTCCACGAGCATACCTACTGTGGTCTCCGACACGCCAGGGATGTTAGCAGAGTCGGTGGCTACCCCTCCCCCACCTCGCGCTTCCGCAGGCGGCGCAAGAAAACGTCTATCTCCTTTACGGTCTGGAGGTCGCCGTTCTCCTGGGCCACCTCTTTGCCCTTCAGGAAGACGCTCCTGGCTTCGGTATCTTCGTGGAGCTCGTAGTGGGCGCGGCCCAGCATCCTGTAGGCGACGGAGTAATCCGGCTTGTTCTCGACCGCGCGCCGGAGATGATCTCTGGCCTCCCCGTAGCGTCCCTCCTTGAAGAGCTCGTTGCCGACCGAGTAGAGAACCATAGGATTTCCCGGGTCCTTCTCCAGCAGCTTGCGGAAGATATCCGAGCGGGGAGCGTTCATACGCCCTTTTTAGCACGCGGGAGAGGGATCGGTGCGCATTCACAGAAGTCCAGCGGTTTAGACTTGAAGGATGACAGGGTAGCACTACTGCTGGCTAACGAGACAGGAGAGCGAGATGCAACTGAGCACCCGTAACCGACTGCCTGGCACCATCACGGAGGTCGTGAAGGGAGAGGCTGCGGCCAAAGTAACGCTTCAGGTCGGGGACAACCACGTGGTGGCCCTCATAACCCGCGAAAGCGCTGACGAACTCGGCCTTGAACCGGGCAAGCAGGCGACCGCTCTAGTCAAGGCGACGGACGTCATGATCCTGACCGAAACCGGAGACCTCGCTTGACCTGATGCCTGCTGCCTGAAGCCGCGGTTTGTAGGGGCGGTTCGCGAACCGCCCCTACAAACCGCCCTAGATATACGGCCCGACCCTTTCGTCCCCCGCGAGGCGCCTGTACGCCTCCGCCACGGCGAGGACCTTTTTCACGTACCAGTCGGCGTGGTTGTAGGAGTACAGGGCTCTGTACCAGTCTTGCGGCGCCCCGCCGGCTTTGAGGTAGCTCGCGGCCGCGGGTATGGCGTCCTCCGGGTCCATTATGTTGGCGACCCCATCGCCGTTGCCATCTACGCCCGAGGTCTCCCACGTCGACGGCATGAACTGCATCGGTCCCATAGCGCCGGCGTAGGATGTTCCCATATACTGGCCGTGGTTCGACTCGACCTTCCCCACGGCCGCGAGTACGTACCAGTCAGGCCCGAACCCGTACTTCGCGGCTGACGCCCTGTAGAGTTCCATGTACTCCTTCGTAGAGATAGTATCGACGGTACTGGCCACAATGTCCTCTTGCGCGACCTCGCGCTCGTAGGCGCTATCTGCCTCTCCGGTAGCCGCCTCGCTCTGCTTAATGCGCGCCTTCTCCGCCGCTTCGAGCCTGTGCAGACGGGCTTCCGTGCGCGCGTTGTTGGTACTAAGGCGGTCTATGGTTTCGTTGAGCTCCTGCACGCGCCGATGAAGGTCGTCTGTCGTCGCCCGCTGCTCCCTTCTGGCAGCATTGTAGTCGCGTCGTTTCTGCGAAATCTGGCGTTGCGTGTTCAAGAGCGTTTGCTTGGAATCTTGAAACTCGGCAAGATTCTGCCGACTATCTATGAGGATGTGGATCACTTCGGGATCATCGGTCCCCTCGACACCTTCATAGGAACCGAAGAACCATCCGTCAAGCAAGTCGATCAGGCTCTCGACGCTATCGCCCTTGTAGGCGGCCTCGGCCTGCTCCCTGTACCTGGCTTGCGCCTCGCGGAAAGCCGCATCGTGCTCGGCTATCTGTCGCTTCAACTGCATGGTCTGTCTTCTGAGATCCGCGACCCGCGCCTTTGCATCGTCCGCCCGCGCCTGGGTCCGATCCAACTCGGCGCCAACAGCGGAGATCTCCTCGATACTCTCCCGCAGCGCGGCATCCTGGCCGCTTATCTTGGCTTCCAGCATAGGCGCCTGCGAGGACCCGGCGACAGACGCGTCCTCAGGCGCGCGTTGAGCCTGCACCAGTTCCTGCGCCCCCGCTGCTCCTGCAAAGACAAACACCAGAGACACTACGCCCAGAATTGCGAAGATCCTTAGCCGTCCTCCCGACATGCCGTCTCCTCCCCCCACACGCCAGAAACCTCGAGAAAGCGTAGAGAACTAAGTTTACATTACCTCGACTCGCGACGGTAGGTCTGATCGTGAACCAGGTATCATCCTATTGCTATGTACACAAAACTAATTGTGTTTATAGTATCTTAGGTTGAAGCGATTCACCAGGGGTATCGGCCTACCGCGGATCGTGCATTCGGCTACCAGCTAAACGCTACAAGCGAAGTGCTGACTAGCTGAAATGCTGACTAGCTGAAATGCTTCCAAGGAGGTTCAACTTCCTCGCGAAGTCAGGAGGGACACGAGGGCTCTCAGGTCCTCGGTCTGGCGGAAGCGGATCTCGACTTTTCCTCCGCTCTTCAGGCTCTTTACCCTGACGGGCAATTCGAGGGCTTCGCGCATGAGGCGCGAGGCTTCGTGGAACTCTTCCGGGGTCGTGTCACCCCCCTGGGATGTCGAATAGGAAGGCTCGCGAGGGCTGCCCAGCAGTTCGCGGACCAGCTCCTCGGTCTTTCTGACGGAGAGCTTCTCGGCCTCTATCCTCTGTGCCAGCTGGATCATCTGCTCCTCGGTCTCCAGCCCAAGGAGGGCGCGGGCGTGTCCTTCTGAGAGCTTTCCGTTGCCCAGGAGAGCTTGGATCCTCTCTGGTAGATGCACGAGCCGCAGGGTGTTGGTAACCGCGGCCCTACTCTTGCCCAGCCTGCGCGCCAGCCGGTCCTTCGTAAGCCCGAACCCTTCCATGAGAGCCTGGTAGGCGGCGGCGGTCTCCAGGGGGCTCAGGTTCTCCCTCTGCAGATTCTCCACGAGCGCCAGCTCTATGGACTCGTCCTCGCCGGCCTGCCTGATCAGGACGGGCACCCTTTCTAGTCCGGCTTCTTTGGCCGCCCTCAGCCTTCTCTCCCCTGCAATGAGCTCGAAGCCGCCCGCCGTAGGACGCACCACCAGGGGCTGCAGGATACCGACCTCCTGTATGGAGGCGGCGAGCTCCTTTATCCCTACCTCGGGAAAGCTGCTTCTCGGCTGGCGCGAGTTCGGCCGGATCGCCGACACGGGCAACTCCTCGAATTTCAGCCCCCCTACATTCTCCCCGGTCGCGATGAGAGCCGAGAGTCCCCTGCCAAGTCCTCTTCTACCCACGACTCACCACCTCGTCCGCGACGGCCGAATATGCCTCGGCTCCCGTGCTCTTCGGCGCGTACAGGGTTATGGGCATCCCGAAGCTGGGGGCTTCACTCAACCTTACGTTCCTCGGGATGATGGTGTGAAACACGCGTTCTCCGAAGAAGGAACGGACTTCGTCGGCCACCTGATGGGCCAGGTTGGTACGCGGGTCGAACATGGTGAGGAGCACCCCTCCAACCTCGAGACCGGGGTTCAGTTCCTCCCTTACCATCCTGATGCTCTGCATGAGCTGAGTCAGCCCCTCAAGCGCATAGTACTCGCACTGTATCGGGATGAGCACCTCATCGGCGGCAGCCAACGCGTTGAGGGTCAAGAGATCCAGGGACGGCGGGCAGTCGAGTAATACCCTGTCGTACGATGACAGCTTCTCCAGAGCCCGCTTGAGCTTGAATTCTCGCGCCAGGCTCGAAACCAGTTCGACCTCGGCCCCGACGAGGTTGATGGTGGCCGGTGCCACGTCGAGACCTTCGATCTCCGTCTCTACGGCCACATCCTGCAATGGCTTGCCCTCGAGCAGAACATCGTACATACATCCACCAGGGCCGGGAGAGACGCCGAGTCCACTGGTGGCGTTCCCCTGCGGGTCCATGTCGACGACTAGTATTCTTTCGCCTTTCCCGGCGAGATAGGCCGCCAGGTTGATGGCGGTCGTGCTCTTGCCCACACCGCCTTTCTGGTTCACTATGGCTACGACATTCCTCACCGCGGGCATCTTAGCACGTCGTTTGTCAGCATTTCTCAGCCGGCGCCCAGAGGTCTCTTGGCCACGAGGCCCGACCGACGGGGATACTGTGTCGGGGTTTCCCTGACCTTCTCCAGGATCACCAAGTTCCGCTCCTTCTCGCCGACCTCTGACAACATGGGAACCTCCATTATCTGTGCCACCTCCGCCCCGAGCGCATCGACCGCCCTGTTTCCCTCCTCCAGCTCCCCTGCTTCCAACCGGCCTTTCATCGCGATCGCACCACCACCGATCTGGAGTAGCGGCACACTATACTCTGCGACCACAGATAATCTGCCAACTGCCCGTGACGTCACGACATCGTAGGCGCCGCGATGGGCCCGTGTTCGACCGAGGTCCTCCACCCTGGTATTCGCGACTTCCACGCCATCGAGTGAGAGGCTGTCGACCGTGTACTGCAAGAACCTGGCCTTCTTTCCGGTCGATTCTACGAGCGTAGTCGCGAGTTCTGGTTCCATGATCTTTATCGGGATGCCAGGAAGCCCACCTCCACTTCCCACGTCGACCAACCGTCTGGCATTAGAAAACGGCTCATACAGAAAGCAACTCAAGGAATCGAGGATATGGTTTAACATGATCCTGTCCTCGTCCCTCGTGCCGATCACGTTCGCGCGGTCATAGGAGGCAAGGAGTCGAGTGTACTCGAGCAAGCGCTCACGCCGACTTCCGTCTAGATGCAGCCCCCAGGCTGCCGCCTGAGCCTCCAACAGGCTAATGGAATCCATCGACTCGTTTCACGTGAAACATGAATGAGCGACAAAAGTTTGTACACACAAATTCTTGTCGTGCAGTGCGTCCAAGGGTGGTCGCGAATCCCTGCGTTTCACGTGAAACGAGTTCCCAATACTTACGGGATCGGAGAGACCTTCACGCGGCGATTATCGCCGCTGCCTTCGCTCTCGGTCGTGACGCCTGAGTTCTCTGAGAGGTACAGGTGGACGACACGCCGTTCCGAGGAGTTCATGGGCGGCATCTCGACGATCCGTCGCTCGCGGACGGCGCGGCGGGCAGTTCTATGGGCCATACCCTGTATTGCCTCGACGCGGCGTTGGCGGTACCCCTCAGCATCGAGCACCACACGCTTGAAGAAGGGGCGGTTCCTGAACGCGGAGACGTTGACGAGATATTGGAGTGCATCGATGGTCTCGCCCTTCTGGCCTATGAACAAGGCCGTGTTATCCGGGGCGACGTCTGCGGCGATGAACCCCCCTGCGTCGTAGACCTCAACACCGGCTTCGAAGCCCATGGCGTCGAGAACCGAGGATACGAGCACCCTTACTTCATCCAGCAGATCCTGCGGGGCTTCGACCAGTTCATCCTCCGAGGATTCGCCGTAGACCTCGGAAAGAGGAGAAGAGCCCGTGGATACAGGGTCGTCGGCGGGTTCCGCTTCGGGCTCGTCCATCACAACGGTATCGTCAGAAGTGGATTCCGGGGAACTTTCCTCCTCTGAGATTGCTGCGTGCTCGTCTGCAACATCTACGATGATGCGGGCATCACGCGCCCCGATACCGAGGAAACCGGCGTTGCCTTCATCGAGCACGCGGAAAGGCACCTCCTCCGAAGATAGCCCGAGCTCCACCGCGGCCTTCTCTACGGCCTCCCGGACAGTAGCGGCGTAAAACTCCCTTTCATCCGTCATTTCTTCTTCTTTCTACGCTTCCTCTTAGCGATCTTGGCGGCTTGCTTGGCGACGTCCTCTTGGCTGCTCGCCGCCGCTTGTTCCTTGCCGTTCTTCTCGGCCTTGCGGTCGTTGGCGGCGCCCTTGGACTTGCTGCCATCCGAGCCCTTTGTGCCATCAGAAGTCTTCCTACCCGGGCCGTAGTTATAGATGACGTAGTTCTGGACCAGGGTCATAAAGTTCGAGGTGATCCAGTACATGAACAGTCCGGCGGGGAAATTGAGGAGGAAGATGGTGAAGCCGACGGGGAGCAGTCGCATCAGCCAGCGCTGCTGGGGGTCTACGTTCTTGGCCGTGATCTCGGTCGACGCGAGCATGGTCACCGCAGAGATGATCGGCAGGATGTAGTAAGGGTCCGCGTGGGCGAGGTCCTGGAACCAGAGTATTCCGCCGTGAGTAAAGCTCTCGTATTCCGGGGGCGTCCTGCCAGGGATGCCGCCGAACTTCCGGATAACGTAGAACATCCCGATGAATATCGGCATCTGGACCAGGATCGGGAGGCATCCGCCGAGGGGGTTCACCCCCTGCTCCTGGTAGAGTTTGCCCATCTCCTCCCGCTGGCGCTGAGGATTGTCTTTGAACTGGGCGCGGACCCTATCCATGTGCGGTTTCAGATCCTGCATCGCGCGCATGCTCCTGACCTGCTTCACCGTCAACGGGAAGAGGAGGCTGCGTACGATCACCGTCAGCATCACGATCGAGAGCCACCAGGCTACGCCGAGCGACTGATGGAAGTAGAGCAGCACCCCACCGAGAATGTTGACGATAGGTCCGAAAACGCTCTGGAAGAAGTCCGCGATGTTGTTGATCATCAGATCCTACTCATCTTACTGGGTCGAATCCTCCCCTCGCGAACGGGTGGCAACGCAGCACCCTCATGACGCCCATGAAGACGCCCCTCGGTACGCCGTATTTCTCTATGGCCTGCAACGTGTACAGGGAGCAGCTCGGTGTATATCTGCAAGACGGCGGCAGCATGGGGGAGAGGTAGGCACGGTAGAGCCGAATAAGTCCTATGCTCGCCCTTCTCAAAAGCATATCCCGCCGTCAAACCGGCCGGCGCCCGACCGGGCCGCCGACCTTGCCCAGCGCCTTACCGAACTCTTCCCGAAGCTCCTCAAACGTCGCCTCGGCGGCCGCTGGCTTAGCCGACACCACGAAGTCCAGTTCAAGGGAGGTCTTGGAGATATACGAGTGAAACACTTCCCTGAGCCTCCTCCGCACAGCGTTTCGTGTTGCCGCATTGCCGACCTTCCTGGATACAGAGAGGCCCAATCGGGGCGTGTCATATTCATTGGGGAAGGCGTGCACCGAGAAGAGCTTGCCCCTGTAGGCGGTGCCCTGACGATAGACCCTCTCGAACTCCGGCGAGTCAGTCAGACGCATGCGCTTGCTGCGTGGCAACTTCAGACTGCCAGGCGCTTGCGGCCCCGACGCCGGCGATTCGCGACGACCCTGCGCCCGCCAACCGAACTCATGCGTTTGCGGAAGCCGTGCGTCTTGGCTCGTTTGCGACGATTTGGCTGATAAGTACGCTTCATTGAACTCCTCTACCGGCACTCCGAAGTACTCAGACGACCGAAAGGAGTATATCCGAAGCCAGCAACGCCATCCAGCGATCCCGGAGCAAACGCCGCTTTCGCAAACGAGAGACAAACGGTTCCGTCTCGCAGAAAAA
>Ga0126313_10000847_pt1 | contig 15315 bp, 10 predicted proteins | sample Plot105A_FD_89954 | JGI IMG/M metagenome (GOLD analysis project Ga0126313, IMG submission 89954) | Serpentine soil microbial communities from UC McLaughlin Reserve, CA, USA - Plot105A | ecosystem: Environmental > Terrestrial > Soil > Grasslands | place: USA: UC McLaughlin Reserve, Lake County...
CGCCGGTGGGACCGAGACCAACCTCTTCACGACGGCCGACGTCACACCTCTCGGCGCGAACGCCGCCGCCGGTCGCATCATCTTCTCGATGGGCTGCCACTCCGGCGTGTCCGTCGCCGACGTGGTCTTCCCGAACGCACTCGGCTCCGACTGGGCGCAGACGTGGGCGGCAGCCGGCGCGATCGACTGGGTCGGCAACACCGGCTACGGCCTCGGCGACACCGATGCGGTCGCGTACTCGGAGCGCCTCAACCAACTCTTGGCGCAGAAGCTCGACGGCTCGATGACGGTCGGCGAGGCGCTGACGTACGCGAAGCAGGAGTACGGCGCGATCCCGAGCATCAGCGGGTATGACCTGAAGGTGATCAACCAGGCGTCGATGTACGGCCTGCCGATGTACCGCTTCGGCACCTCGGGCACGGGCACGGCGACGCCCACGCCGCTTCCGACCTCCACCGATCCGTTCACCGGTCTCACCTCGACTTCGTTCTCGCTCTCGCCGAGCTTCACCAAGGTGACGAGGCCGCGCGGCAGCTACTACAGGGCGAACGGCAACGCGTCCTTCGTGAACCGGAGACCGATCGAGCCGATCACGAACCTCGACGTCACCGAGCCGAACCTCGTGGCGCACGGCGCGCTCATCACGGGCCTCGCGTCGCAGGACGAGGGCAACTTCGACCCGATCTTCAGCCGCGTCGTCGACGATCTGTCAGCGCTGTCGCCCGAGCTGGTCGGATTCGTGAGCTTCCCCTCGAGGCTGCAGTCGATCGTCTCGCTGAAGACCCCCAACGGCGCGCGCCAGCGCCTCGTCGTGTACGCGGGCCAGTTCAGGAGCGGCACCACCGCCGGGATCGGTTTGCAGCGGCTGTTCACGAGCCTTTCGGGAACAGTGCTCTACTCGCCGCCCGGCACAACCGATTTCTCGCCGCCGACGTTCGGGCCCGTTAGCGCCGGGCGTGTCGGCAGCAATGTGGCGTTCAGCGTGAACGTGACCGATCCGGACGGCGCGAGCGACGTGAAGCGCGTGCTGGCGATCTACAGGGACGGCACCGGCGTCTGGCGCACGGCCGAGTTCTCGCACACCGGAAGCCTCTGGAGCGGCGCAGGGCCGGCGAGCGGCGACAACGTCGAATGGTTCATCCAGGCGGCCGACGCCGCTGGCAACGTCGGCGTCACGAGCAACAAGGCTGACATCGAGTCGCTCACGCTACCGCCCACAGGCACGATCTCGGCCCAGCCGAGCGGCCAGCAGACGAACGGCTGGTACACCGCCCCCGCGACCGTGGCGCTGACCGGCCCCGCGGGCGTCACGATCACCTACAGTGTCGATACGTCGCCGTTCCGGAGCTACGACGGGGCGTTCCAGGTAACGGGCACCGGCGTCCACGTCGTCTCGTTCCGCGGGAGCGACGGCTCGTCCGGCACGATCATCATTCCGATCGACGTTACGCCGCCCGAGGTGATCTACACGGCCCCGGTCGTCCTGCGCATAGGCGAGACCAACTTCAACTTCTACAGCTGCGCAGACGCGGGCTCCGGCGTCGCCACCTGCAGCGCCGGAACGATCGATACCTCGACCGCCACCCCGTCGGGGACCACGCGGTCGGTCACCGTGACCGCGACCGACTTCGCCGGCCATACAACCAGCACGTCGATCCCGTACACGGTCGTCCGCGGCACGCAGACGATTACGTTCAACCCCATCCCGGACAAGACGTACGGCGATCCTGACTTCCAGGTGTCGGCGACCGCCTCATCGGGCCTGCCGGTCACGTTCTCTGCGGGCGGCAACTGCGCCGTCAGCGGCTCGACCGTCCACATCACCGGCGCCGGCTCCTGCACGATCACGGCCTCCCAGGCCGGCAACACCAGCTGGAGTCCCGCGCCGGACGTGAGCAGGACGTTCTCGATCGCAAAAGCTGCAGTGACCATCACGGCGAAGGACCGCTTCAAGTTCTACGGCGAGACTCTCGACCTCGGCACCACCGCCTTCACAGCCACGGGTTTGGTGAGCTCCGACACCGTGACGGGCGTGACGCTGACGAGCGACGGTGCCGCGGCATCCGCGCCGATCGGGGTCTACGACATCGTCCCCAGCAACGCGGTCGGCAGCGGCCTCTCGAACTACAACATCACCTACAAGAACGGCAAGCTGACCGTCGGAGTCGCCGGATTCGTCGGCCTCGACAGCGTCTCGATCAGCTCGGCCAGCGCTCTCGTAGACAGCTATCAAGGACCCGCTCCGTACTCCTCCACTTCGGCTACGAAGCAGGCCGAGGTGCTGAGCAACGGGTCGATCACGATCGGCGGCGCGAAGATCTACGGAAACGTGCGCTCGACCGCCGGCGGCGTCACTCTCACGAAGGACAGCCTCGTTACGGGTAACGTCACCGCGGGCACCACCGTCTCGAACAACAACGGGACCGTGCAGGGGAAGATCACGCAGAACCAGCCGGTGCCGAAGATCACCGCGCCTCTCCCTGCCGCGTGCAGCCCGTTCAGCTCGACAAGCGGTGTCAGCGGCGGCACGTTCACGTACAGCAAATCGACCGGCGACCTGTCGATCACGAAGGGCACGGCGACGATCACCAACGGGACTTACTGCTTCCACAACGTTTCCCTGAGTGGTGGCTCGACCCTGAAGGTCAGCGGGCCCGTCGTCCTCAACCTCACCGGCATCCTCAATACGAGCGGCGGCAGCGTCAGCAACACGACGAACAACGCCGCGAACCTCAAGGTCTCGAGCAGCTACACGGGCTCGAGCGGCGTCTCCGTCAGCGGTGGCACCAGCACCTACTTCAGCATCTACGCGCCCGGCACCGCCGTCTCGATCAGCGGTGGGTCGGACGTGCTCGGCGCGATCCTCGGCAAGTCGTTCACCTCCTCGGGGAACGCGAAGCACCACTACGACACGGCGCTCGCCGGCGTGTGGGCCTCGTTCTTCGGCCTCTAGGCGCCGCTCGGCGCGAGAGCAGCGATCGGCCTAGCGCGTGCCGTCGCCGTGTGGTCTGTGTGGCCGGAGCGAGCCGCGAGCCGGAACACCAGGCCGCCTGAGAACCGCTCGCCCGCCGCCTGCTCGCGCCGCTCGAGGCGGCCGAAGAAGCGGGCGGCGACTGGCGAGGCCGCCCGCCGTCTCGGCATCGCCGACGTCGACGTCCGCGTCAGCGACCATCCTCGACGCGACCGCCGACGACGTCGAGCGGGCGCGCGAGCTCCTCGCGCCGCTGTTGACCGAAGAGCCCGTTGGGCGCTGTACGTGGCTGTCCTCGGGGCGCGGGGCTATCTTCCGCATGCCAACGAGCTCGTCTAGCCCGTGAGAACAGGCCCGCCGGTCGTCATCTACGTCACACGCGAGAACCCGCAGACCGCCCTCGACGAGCTGCTCGTCTTCGACATCCCGGGAGCTGCTGATTACGAGGCGATCGTGCCGGGCGGTGGGATCGAGCATGGCGAGACGGTCGAGCAGGCCGCGCGCCGCGAGGCGCGGGAGGAGACGGGGATCGAGGTCGGCGACCTCCGAGAGGTCGGCACGCTGCCGGGCAGCCACTTCGTCCAGGGGTGGGCCGCGGGCTCCACCCCGGATGAGTGGGACCACGTGAAGACGCCGGGCGACGAGCTCGTCCACTGCCGCTGGGTCGAGCTCCGCCCCGGCCTCGAGGTCTGGGGCGAGCGCGGGGCATTCATCGACGCGCTGATCCGCCGCCGGGCGGTCGTGTACGCCACGCGCGAGCGCGACGGACGCACCGAGCTGCTCACGATCGAGTCGATCGACTATCCGGAGGAAGGGATCCAGGTACCCGCGGGGCGCGTCGACCACGACGAGGAGCTCGAGATCGGCCTCTGGCGCGAGCTCGCCGAGGAGACGGGGGTCACGCGCGGCCGGCTCGTCCGGGAGCTCCCGGACTTCGAGTGCCGCTACGAGACGTTCTCGCGCAACCACGCGTTCCACGTCGTGATCGAGGAGGAGACTCCCGACCAATGGGAGCACGTGGTTCACGGCACGGGCGCGGATTCCGGGCTGAGGTGCATCTGCCGCTGGGTGCCGCTCACCGCCGGGCTGAAACTGTGGCGGAACGAGGGAGATCCGATGCTGCGCTACCTGCCGATAGAACGCGGGTGAGGGCCGCTCTCGTCGCAGTCATCGCCTTCGCGCTCCTCTTCGGCGGCAACACTGCGGACGCACTCCGTCATCCGGCTGCGCCGCGTTGCCCGATCTTCCCGAAGTCGAATCCGTGGAACCAGCGGGTCGACCGTCTGCCGGTCGCATCGAACTCCGACGCCGTCATCCGCTCGATCGGGCTCGACGAGTCGGTCCACGCCGATTTCGGCTCGGGCCTCTGGGCGGGCCGGCCGATCGGGATCCCGATCACCGTCGTCGAGCGCGGCCAGCGCAAGGTGCGCGTCGCGTTCGACTACGCCGACGAGAGCGACCGCGGGCCGTACCCAATCCCGCGGAACGTCAAGATCGAGGGCAGGCGCACGTCGGACGGCGACCGCCACGCCCTGATCCTGGATCGCAGCGCGTGCCGCCTGTACGAGCTCTTCGCCCTCCATCCGACGGCGAACGGCGGCTGGCGCGCCGGGTCAGGCGCAACCTGGAACCTGCGCTCGAACCGCCTCCGTCGCGCGAGTTGGACGTCGGCCGACGCCGCGGGGCTGCCGATCCTCCCCGGCCTCGCCCGCTACGACGAGGTCGCGCGCGGCCGCATCGACCACGCGCTGCGGTTCACCGTCCGGCGGACGCGGCGGGCGTACGTCTACCCCGCCCGTCACTTCGCCAACGACCTGACGGAAGCAGACCTGCCGCCGATGGGCCTCCGCCTCCGGCTGAAGGCGAGTTACCCGATCACGAGCTTCCCCCGGCAGGCCCGGATCGTCCTCGAGGCGCTGAAGCGCTACGGGATGCTGGTCGCCGACAACGGCTCGGACTGGTACATCAGCGGCGCCCCGGACCGGCGGTGGTCGAACGACCAGCTGCACACGCTGCACCGTGTGCCCGGGTCTGCCTTCGAGGTCGTGAAAACCGGCGCCGCCATGCCGCCGTAGACCACCATGTGAAGTACGTCACGCTCGCCGTTCTCGCCCTTGCACTGCTCGCGGGCTGCGGCAGCGACAACGGCGGCGGGTCGAGTTCAGCGACGATCGACCTTGGGGAGCAGAACGGCTCCGGAGAGTCAGGGACGGCAACGTTGACGGCCGACGGCGGGAAAACCAAGGTCGTGATCTCCCTGGACGGCGCGCCTTCGGGTACGCCGCAGCCGGCACACATCCACAAGGGCAGCTGTAAGAACCTCGACCCGACGCCGGCCTACGGCCTCACGAACGTCGTCGAGGGCAAGTCCACGACGGAGGTGGACGAGCCGCTCGACGAGCTGCGCGAAGAGGACTACGCGATCAACGTCCACCGCTCGGGCACCGACCTGAAGACCTACGTCGCCTGCGGCGACATCGGTCACGGCTCGGGCGGCGACGAGAAGAACACGGAGACCGACTCCGGATACGGATACTGAGCTCCGCGGGTCCGGCCGACTTCGGCGCTACGCTTCCGGCTTGCCGCGTCTGAAGCGGAGCGGGAGCTCGCTCGCCGCGGTCGCGGCGGTCGCCGCGCTTGCAATCGGCGCTCCGACGGCAGCGGCGCCTCCGAGGCCGATCGTCGGCGGCGAGCCGGCGACTCCCGGCGAGTACCCGGCCCAGGGCTTTCTCCGCGTCGACCTCGGCGGAAATCGCCGCTGGTACTGCGGAGGCACGCTCGTCGCCACGCACTCGTTCCTGACCGCGGCGCATTGCGCCACCGACAACCAGGGCGACCCGATTCCCCCGACCGCCGCGAGCGTCACGCTGGGCGAGGTCGACCTGACCGCCGTGGGGCCCGAGGACGTCTACGAGGTCCAGGCGGTCGAAGTGAACGCGGATTTCAACGATCCCCAGGTCCTCTCGCACGACCTCGCGATGCTCACGCTCGAACAGCCTGCTGCCTTCCAGCCTCTTCCTCTTGTCGGCACCGACGAGACCGCGCTCTGGGACGAGGGCTCGACCGCCACGATCGTCGGCTGGGGAACGACGGCAGACGGTGGCGCTGACAGCGACGTGCTGCTCGAGGCCGAGGTTCCGATGACGAGCGATGCCGCCTGCGCCGACGCCTACCAAGCTGAGTTCGACCAGACGACGATGGTGTGCGCCGGGGACGGCGTCCACGACACGTGTCAGGGCGACAGCGGCGGGCCCTTGATGGTGCGAAACGGCTCGGGCGCCCTGGTGCTGGCCGGCGTCACGTCCTGGGGAATCGGCTGTGCCGATTCGGACTTTCCGGGCGTGTACGCGAGGCTGGGCGCGCCTGCGTTGAACGGCTGGGTCAAGTCGCGGCTCACCGGGGTACCGGTGTCACCGCCTCCCGGACCTCCGCCCGGGCCACCTCCCACCCCGCCGCCTGCTCCGCCCGGGCCGCCTCCTGCCCCGCCTGGGCCACCACCCGCGCCGCCGCCCGCTCCGCCCGGGCCGCCGCCGGCGCCGCCTCCGCCTCCCGTCGAGCTGCCTCCGCCTGCACGCGTGATCCGCTGCGTCGTTCCGCGCCTCAAGGGCCGGACTCTCTTCCGCGCGCGGCGAGCGCTGGTGCGTGCGAACTGCCGGCTGGGACTGGTGACCCGGCGCTACTCGACGAACGTCACCGCCGGGCGCGTGATGCGACAGCGGCCCGCAGCTGCGACGAGGCTGAAGCGCTACGCGCGCGTCAGCGTCGTCCTCAGCCGCGGGAAGAAGAAGCGCTAGCGCGGCGCAGCTCCCGGAGCGCGCGGCCGAGCGACTGCCCACCGCGAAGCGTCGGCTCGAACAGGTCTCCGTGTCGCTCGAGGCGCCCGAGCGCCTCGCGCATGCCGAAGTCGCGCGGCCGGACGTGCTCGCCCAGCTCCTCCCACCGGAGCGGCGTCGAGACCGGCGCGCCAGGCTTCGGCCGCACCGAATACGCGGACGCGATCGTCTTGCCGTGCCCGTTCTGACGGTGATCGACGAGCACGCCGTGCCGCTTCCTCTTCAGCCATTCGGTAGTGACGAGGCCCGGGTTCGCCTCCTCGAGGCGGCGCGACACTCGCTCCGCGAGCTCGTACGTGTCGGCGTAGGAGGCGCGGCGCGCGATCGGCACGAGCACATGGATGCCGTCGGCGCCGCTCGTCTTGACGTAGGAGCGCAGCTCGAGGGCCTCCAGCGCCGCGCGGACGAGGTGAGCTACTCGGATCGCCTGGGCGAATCCGTTCCGCGACTCGGGTGGGTCGAGGTCAAAGACGACGTAATCCGGGCGGTCCGGCTTGTCGACGCGCGAGTACCACGCGTTCATGTCGATGCAGTTCATCTGCACCATCCACACCGCAGCGGCCGGCTCGTTCACGAGCGTGAAGTCGACGAGGCGAGGCCCGCCCTCGCGCGGCAAGGTCCGGAACCGCCGCGTCGGGACCCACGACGGCTTCCCCTTCGGCGCCTGCTTGTGGAAGTAGGGTCGGCCCAGAATCCCGTCGGGGTAGCGCTTGAGCGTGAACGGCCGGTTGCGCAGGTGCGGAATGAGCGCGGAGCCAATCTCGGCGTAGTACTCGGCGAGGTCGCCTTTCGTCACAGCGTCCCGTGGAAAGAGCACCTTTCCCGGGCTGGTTACGCGCACACGGCGACGGCCGACGCGCAGCTCCTCGGCGTTCGGCGGCGCCTCTCTACGCGACACCGGCGAGGAGGAACGCGCGGTTCTCCTTCAGCATCTCGCGGGCGATGACGAGCCGCTGGATCTGGTTCGTGCCCTCGTAGAGTTGGGTGATCTTGGCGTCGCGCATCATCCGCTCGAGCGGATACTCCTGCATGTACCCGTAGCCGCCGAGGATCTGGACCGCGTCCGTCGTGACCTCCATCGCGACGTCGGAGCAGTAGAGCTTCGACATGGCGCTGATCTTGGTGAGGTCAGAGCCGTCGGCGCCGTCGTCGATCAGCTGGCCGCACTTGTAAAGCAGCCCGCGCGCGGCCTCGCACTTCGTCTCCATGTCGGCGAGCATCCCCGCGATCAGCTGGTGCTGCCCGATGGGCTTGCCCATCGTCTCGCGGTCCTTCGCGTACTCGAGCGCGTAGTCGGTCGCGCCCTGGGCGATCCCGAGGCCCTGGGCGCCGATGCCGGGCCGCGAACGGTCGAGGATCCGCATCGCGATCTTGAAGCCCTCGCCCTCGTCGCCGAGGAGGTTCTCGACCGGGATTCGCATGTCGTTGAAGAAGATCTCGCCGGTCGTCGAGCCCTTGATGCCCATCTTGGGCTCGATCCGTCCGACCTCGAAGCCGGGCAACGTGGCCTCGACGAGGAAGGCCGAGATCCCGTCGTGGCCGAGCGCGGGATCCGTCTTGGCGAAGACGGTGTAGAGGTCGGCGACGCCGGCGTTCGTGATGAAGCGCTTGCCGCCGTTGATCACGTATTCGTCGCCGTCGCGCCCGGCCTCCGAGCGCATGGCGGCCGAATCGGAGCCGGAGCCCGGCTCGGTCAGCGCGTACGCGGCGAGCCACTCGCCGCTGGCGAGCCGCGGTACGTAGCGCTCCTTCTGCTCGACGGTTCCGGCGAGCTTCACGCCGAGGCTGCCGAGCTCCTGCACGGCCAGGATCAGCCCGCTCGTCGCGCAGACCTTCGAGACTTCCTCGATCGCGACGAGGGTCATCAGGGCACTGGCGCCGAGGCCGCCGTACTCCTCGTCGTACATCACGCCGAAGATCCCGTGCTCGCGGAAGAGCTCGACGACATCCCACGGAAACTCGCCGCTCTTGTCGATCTCGGCGGCGCGTGGCGCGATTCGCTCGCGCGCGAGCTCGCGGATCAGGTCGCGCATCTCGCGTTGTTCGTCGGTCAGCGGGTCGGTCGGCACGCTTGGAATCCTAGTTCTCGGCGTGTTAGCGTCCGCCTGTCGTGAAGCGGATCGCACTGCTGATCGCGGTGCTGGCGCTCGTCGCCACGTCGCTGGCGGCCGCCTCCAGCGGCGGTTACGCGTGGCAGCTCACGCCCACCGGCTCGACGGCGAGCTTTCGCGGTCTCTCGGCAGTGAGCGAGCGTGTGGCCTGGCTCGGCAGCGACGCGGGCACGGTCCTGCGGACGACCGACAAAGGCGCTACGTGGCAGTCAGTCGGGCCGCCGGGTAGCTCGGGGCTCCTGTTCCGCGACGTCGAAGCGTTCGACGAGAACACGGCCGTCATCCTCTCGATCGGATTTACGCCCGATGCGTTCCGCATCTACCGGACGACCGACGGCGGCCAGACCTGGACGCTGACGTTCCAGAACACGGAGCCGACTGCGTTCTACGACTGCATGGCGTTTTTCGACAAGCATCGAGGGCTCGCTCTATCCGATCCGATCAACGGCCGCTTCCGGATCATCGCGACGAGCGACGGCGGCCAGACGTGGCGGATCGTCAACGCCGACATGCCACCCGCCCTGCCGATGGAGTTCGCCTTCTCCGCGAGCGGCCAGTGCATCACCACGGCGGGTGGCCGAGATGCGTGGTTCGGGACCGGCGGTGACGCGGTCGCGCGGGTCTTCCACACGGGCGACCGTGGACAGACCTGGACGGTGGCAAACACGCCGATTCGCAGCACGCCGAGCGGCGGGATCTCGGCCCTTGCCTTCCGAGATCCGCGGCACGGGATTGCTATCGGCGGCGACTTCGCCCCAGGGTCGGCATCGCTGGACACACTTGCTCTGACCGACGACGGCGGCGCGACGTGGCAGTTGAACCCGACTGCCCCAGACGAGCTCCGCTCCGGAGCTCACTGGGTGACCGGGCGCGACGCGATCATCGTCGGCCCGGGCGGAAGCGACGTCTCGACCGACGGCGGCCTCACCTGGCGCGGATTCGACGAGGGCAGCTTCCACACCGTCGACTGCGCGGGAGGACACGCCTGTTGGGCGGCCGGCGCGCAGGGGCGAGCCGCGTTCCTGGTCAGAGAGCGCTGACCAGCGCGCGCCGCTCGTCGCCCGGACAGGCGGTCGCGTAGAAGTCCGAGTGCGACCGGACCTGCCGCGCCGCGGGGTAGCGCCGGCGGTACTTCTGGATCAGCTGCCGAAGGGCGCGGCGCGCCTCCGCGGTGAGGTCGGCCCCCGACGGAGTCGTCGCAGAGGAAGCACGGCGAGGCGCCCCACTCGCGCCGCGTGACGAGCTTCAGCGCAGGTCGTCGGGGAGGTCGCGCCGTTTCAGGTCCTTCGTGGTCGGCCCCTCGATCGCCGTCCCCTCGGCCGCGTAGCGCGAGCCGTGGCACGGGCAGTCCCAGGTTCGCTCGGCACGGTTCCACTCCACGAAGCAGTAGAGGTGCTGGCAAACGGGCGACATCGCGTGCAGCCGGCCCTCCTCGTCACGGTAGACGGCTGTCTTGCGCGCGCGCACCCGCACGATCGCCCCCTCCCCTGGCTTCAACCGGTCGACGTCGGACGTGTCCGCCGGAGCAAGGCGGTCGACGAAGAAGTGGATGCCCGCCGACATGTTCTCCTTCAGGAAGCTGCCGACGCCGGAGCGCCGGACGAGCCGCTTCGAGTCGAAAAGCTCGGCCCAAGGGTTGTCGCGTCCCTGGATCAGGTCGCCGACGATCATCGCCGCGGCGGTTCCGTTCGTCATCCCCCACTTGCTGTAGCCCGTTGCGACGTAGATGTGGTCGGAGCCGCGCCGGAGTCGACCTACGTACGGCACGTAGTCGTGTGGCATGTAGTCCTGCGTCGACCAGCGGTAGCGGATCTCGCCGGCGCCCGGCCAGTGCTGGCGCAGGAATCGTTCGAGCTGGTCGTAGCGCGCCGGCGTGTTCTGCTCGTCGCCCGTCTTGTGTCCGTTGCCGCCGACCTGGATGAAGACGCGATCGCCGTCTCGCAGGGTGCGGATCGATCGCGTCGGCGTGCCGCTGTTGATGTACATGCCCTGCGGGTCCTGCGCCTGGCCGATCATGGCCGCCACCGCATAGCTGCGGTGCGGGTAGGCCTTGGCGAAGAAGAGGCCGCGGTCGAGGATCGGGAGGTGGGTCGCGATGACGACATCTCGGGCGTGGAGGCTGCCGTGCTCCGTGGTCACCTCGCACGGTTCGCCGTGCTTGACGTCCTGGACACGGGTCTGCTCGAAGACGTGGCTGCCGTCGCCCGGGATCGTCTCGGCCAGGGCGAGCAGGTATTTCCGCGGATGGAACTGAGCCTGGTTCTCGAGCTTCAGCGCGGCGAAGACGTCGAAGGGCAGCGGCGTCTCGTCGACGAGCTCGACGGCGAGGCCGGCCTTGCGCTCGACCTCGGCCTCCTGCCGAAGCTGCGCCACCTCGTCCTCGGACTCGGCGTACACGTAGTTCGTCCGCCGCTCGAACTCGCAGTCGATCCCGTCCTCCTCCACGAATTGCGCGATGCGTTGGAGCGCTGCCTCGTTCGCCTGCGCGTAGGTGCGTACACCCTCCTCGCCGAAGCCCTTGCGGATCTTCGAGTAGCTGGCTCCGTGACCGGACGTCACTTTCGCCGTCGTGTAGCCCGTCGCCCCGTGGACGATGCGCTTGGAATCGAGGAGGGCAACCGTCTTGCCCGCGCGCTTGAGCAGCGTCGCAGCCGTGATGCCGGTGATCCCCGCGCCGACGACTGCGACGTCGACCTCGACCCGGTCGGCCAGGGCCGGATAGGCCGTCTCCGGTGTCGTGTCGATCCAGAAGGAGGTGCCGCCGAGGCTCATGGTCGTAGATTCTTCCTCGGATGCTTCTCCACGGTGGCTTGATCCGAACCCTCGATCGGTCGCTCCCGACGGTCTCTGCGCTGGCGATCGCGGGCGACCGCGTGGCCGGCGGCGTCGGAACGCACGAGACGGCGCTCCCCGGGCCCGAGCGGGTCGATCTCGGCGGACGCTGCGTCGTGCCCGGGTTCAGCGATGCGCATGTCCACTTCCCTACCTGGGCGGTGGCGCGCGGCGAGGTGCGGCTCGAGGGGACACAGTCGGTCGAGGAGGTCGTCGCGCGGGTGCGCGAGACGGTCGGCTCGGCCCGCGGGGGTGGCTGGCTGCGGGGCCGCGGCTGGCGGAGCGGCGAGTGGGCCGAGCAGCCGACGAAGGAGGCGCTCGACGAGGTCAGCGGCGAGACGCCGGTCGCCCTCCTCGCTCAGGACTCGCACTCGCTCTGGCTGAACTCGGCCGCGCTGGCGCGCGCGAACGGAGACCTCGAGGTCGCGGGCGGCGTGGTCGAGCGCGACGAGCGCGGCGAGCCCACCGGCGTCCTTCGCGAGGAGGCGTGCTGGCAGTTCCGCGACCGCTGGATCGAGATCGCCGACGACGAGTACCTCGCGGCGATGCGCGAGGGGCTGCGGGTGGCGGCGTCGCGCGGAGTGACGGCCGTCCACGACAAGGACGGCTGGATCGGCGCGCAGCGTTTCTGGCAGTCGCTGGACGCCGAGGGGGCGCTGACGCTGCGCGTGTGGCAGTCGTTGCCGCACGACCAGGTCGAACGGCTCGCAGAGCTCGGCCTCCGCAGCCGGCTCGGGAACGACATGTTCCGGCTCGGCTACCTGAAGGCGTTCATGGACGGGACGCTCGGCTCGCAGACCGCCCGCATGCTCGACGGATCCGGCGTCCAGATCACGAGCCGCGAGGAGCTCGCGGAGATCATCCGCCGCGGCGCGGCGGCCGGCTGGCCCGTCGCCGTCCACGCGATCGGCGACCTCGCGAACCGCGAGGCGCTGGAGGCGTTCGAGGAGACGCGCGAGGTCTGGGCGCCGCTGGGGCTCAGGCAGCGGATCGAGCACGCCCAGCTGCTGGCGCCGGAAGACCTCGGCCGGTTCGCGTCGATCGGGGTCGCCGCCTCGGTGCAGTTCAGCCATGCACCGTCCGATCGCGACCTCGCCGACCGTTTCTGGCCGGGCAAGACGGAGGGGGCGTACGCCTACCGTTCGCTCTGGGATTCCGGCGCCGTCGTCGCGAACGGCTCCGACGCGCCGATCGAGGAGCTCGATCCGCTGGCGGGTCTCGTCGCGGGCGTCGAGCGCACGCTCGACGAGCGGCCGGCGTGGCGCCCCGAGCAGGCGCTGGGAGTAGAGCAAGCGCTCCTCGCCATTTGCGTGAACCCAGCCTGGTTGGCGTACGAGGAGCGGCGCCGCGGGAAGCTCGTTCCCGGGTACGTCGCGGATCTCGTCGTGCTCGACCGCGACCCGGTGGCCGCGTCGCCGGAAGAGCTCCGGGGCGTGCAGGTGGTCGCCACGATGGTCGGCGGCCGCTGGACGCACAACTCGCCCCCTTGGGACTAGCCCTTCCTGGGGTCAGCCCCCCGCGCAACGGCGTGACATTTCGTCCACCGCGCGGACCTGTCCAGCAGGATGACCCCGCCGCAGAAGCTCCGACACGACACACTTCCGCACGGCAATTGTCACTGCTTCGTCACGGGGTCTGACCCCGCCGAAGCGGCACGTCCGCTGTGGGGTCAGCGGAGAGCGGCGAACGCGCGGTAGAGCTCGCGCGCCGCGTCGACCGCGAGCGGGATGTGCTCGACGAGCAGGCGCTCGTTGGGCGAGTGGATGTTTCCCTCCGGAAGGTCGAAGCCGGTCAGCACCGTGGGGATCCCTCGGTCGGCGAGCGCCGGGACGATGGGGAGCGTCCCCCCCACGCGGATCAGCAGCGGCCGGGTCCCAACGACCCGTTCGAAGACATCGAGACCAAGCTGAATCGCCGGTGCGTCGGGCGGAATCAGGCCCGGAGGCGCACCCGACCACCGGGCGACGTCGACGTCGGCACCTTCCGGCGCCGCTTCGCGGAGCAGCCGCTCGAAGACCGGGGCGATCTCGTCGGGATCCTGACCGGGCGCGAGGCGGATCGAGACGTTCGCCTCCGCGGCCACCGGCAGCACGGTCTTCTGGAGATGCGGCTCGCCGCCCACCATCCCGTTCACGTCCACGGCGGGCTGGGCCCAGGTTCGCTCGTAGAAGTTGTCGGCCGCCTTTGCATCGGCAGGTCGCGCGCCGCCTTCGGCGAGCAGCGCCGATCCCGGCTGGAGCGCCTGCCACGCCCCGCGCTCCTCGTCCGTCGGCGGGACCGTCCCCACACGGAGCTCGGCGGGCGGCAGTCCTTCTTCCACCGGCAAGACTCCGCCGAGCGTCTGGATCAACGCGTGGTTTGCGTTGAGCGCGGCGCCGCCGAAGACGCCGGAATGCAGATCTCGTTCGCCGGTCCGAACCGAGACATGGAAGTACACGAGGCCGCGCGTCGCCACGTGGAACACAGGGGCCCCGCGCCGCAGCATCGCTGAGTCGAAGACGACAGCGGCATCGGCCCCTCGCTCGTCCCGCGTGATGAAGTCGACGATCTGGTGGCCCCCGGTCTCCTCCTCGCCGTCGCAGGCGAACCGGACGTTCACCGGCAGCTCTCCGGCGGCCGCGAGCAGCTCCGCCGCCTTCAGCAGCGTGTAGAGCTGGCCTTTGTCGTCGGCCGTGCCGCGGCCGTAGAGCCAGCCGTCCCGGACGGTCGGCTCGAACGGCGGCGATTCCCACTCGTCCAGCGGCGCCGCCGGCTGGACGTCGAAGTGGCCGTAGCAGAGCACCGTCGGCGCGTCGCCGTCGCCCGACGCACGAATCTCCCCGACGGCGAGCGGAAACGTCTCCGTCTCCACGAGCTCGGCCTCACCGCCGGCGCCCCGGATGAAGTCCCGCACCCACTCTCCCGCGCGCCGGACCTCGCCCGCGCGCTCGGGAGCGGCGCTGACGCTCTCGATCCGCAGGAGCTCGGAGAGCTCCTCCAACCACTCCGCCGGCAACTCAGCCACGGCGGCCGAGTCTAGGTGTTAGGCGACGCGCAGCTTCTGCGAGTCGGCGAGGGCCCGGAGCTTCTTCAGGCTCTGGTTCTCGATCTGCCTGATCCGCTCGCGCGTGACCTGGAAGGTGCGCCCGACCTCGTCGAGCGTCCGCGGCTGCTCGCCGTTGAGCCCGTAGCGCAGCTCGAGCACCCGCCGCTCGCGCTCGGACAGCGTCCCGAGAATCTTCGTCAGCGCCTCGCGGCGGAGGACGTCCTCCGCGAGCTCGTCCGGCAGCGGCGCCAGCTCGTCGGTGATGAAGTGGCCGAACTCCGACTCCTCGTCGTCGCCGACCGGCTTCTCCAGCGAAACCGGCGTCTGGGCGCTGCGGCGGATCTGGTCGACCTCGTCCAGCGTCAGCTCCAGGTCGACCGCGATCTCCCCCGAGCTGGGCTCGCGGCCGCGCTCGGCGCGGAGCTTGCGCTCTGTCCGCATGATCTTGTTCAGCTTCTCGACGACGTGGACGGGCATCCGGATCGTCCGTGCCTTGTCGGCGAGCGCTCGCGCGACGGCTTGGCGGATCCACCAGGTCGCGTA
>Ga0126313_10000848_pt1 | contig 15315 bp, 12 predicted proteins | sample Plot105A_FD_89954 | JGI IMG/M metagenome (GOLD analysis project Ga0126313, IMG submission 89954) | Serpentine soil microbial communities from UC McLaughlin Reserve, CA, USA - Plot105A | ecosystem: Environmental > Terrestrial > Soil > Grasslands | place: USA: UC McLaughlin Reserve, Lake County...
TAAAGTAGATAGTAGTAATATAGCTTACACAAAAAGCTATTTCTCAAATCAGCAATGTAAGCTGTGAAGGGAAGAAAATCTTTTTTCTAAGATTCCAGAAACGAGCGAAAAAAAAGAGCCTCCTGTAGAAACAGGACGCTGTTGATTAGGACATTGCTCCCAATTGTTATGGCAATTAGGACGGGAGCTCTGTAAAAAGTTTTTTAGAAAAAAAGTGCCCCGCCTAGAAAAGCAGGGCTTCACCCTTAACCATACGAAACCAAGTTCTTAAATTCTATGTAGAAATCTTACGATCTAAATATCTATCAGAAGGCGATCTAAAGGTACATAGGTCACAGTTTCGTACAGCCGCAGTTTCGGTGAAAGCCCAAATAAAATCGATCAGTGTAAGGTAAGAAGTCATATACAAAATATACACAAAGGTTTGCTAAAAGCCTTGTCCCTGCTGAATAATTTGATTTACATCATCTAAAGCCTGGTTGCATTTTGCCTGCACATATTCAAAATCTTCCATCATCGTTTTTCTGTTTTCAGCTTCAGCATTTTTTTCAATCCTGTTAAGTGTTGGATACAACTCATCAGTTAAGCCAACATATCCTACAGTCGATTTCATGCTATGGGCAATGCGCCTGATATCATTGAAATTGTTTTCTTCAATACCTTGTTTAAGTAGTGCCAGTTCTTCTGGAATTTGAATTGAAAATTGCTGTAATATCTGGTTTTCAAACCCTGCGTCATTACCTGATAACTGATGCAAATAATCAAGGTTGATATGGTGAATAGTGCCGTTAGAACTATGTTGTGCGTGGCGGGCAATTATATTATAAAGTACTGTTTCCTTGATTGGCTTGGATACATAATCGTTCATACCTAGTTGAAGGCATTTTTCCTTTTCGCCTGTCATGGCATGTGCAGTCATTGCAATAATAGGAATGTCTTTATTCAGCTCATTTCGAATTACTCCCGTTGCAGTATAGCCGTCCATTTCTGGCATTTGTATGTCCATCAATACAATAGAGTAGCTATCGTTACGCAATTCTTCAACTGCTTCCGCGCCATTACTTACGATCTTATAATCAATAGCCCAGCTTTTCATTAAATGAGCAATTAGCTGCTGATTCATAATATTATCTTCAGCAATCAGGGCTTTAATCTTTTGCAGGGACACAGCTTCGGTTTCCGCAGCAGCCATAGCTTCAGAAAAGAGTTGTTCAATATCAGGCAGTTTGTAATCCAATTCCACTATAAATTCTGTTCCCTTAGCTGGTTCGCTTTTCAAATTGATCTTTCCGTGTTGCAATTGCACCAGTTGTTTTACAATAGCTAAGCCTAAGCCTGTTCCCCCAAATCTTCTGGTTGTTTCCGCTTCTGCCTGCTGGAACCGTTCAAAAATATTTTTTTGCTTTTCCGGAGCTATCCCGATTCCCGTATCAGCAATGCATATTTGTATACTCACACCCGACTCAGTTTTGTTGAGCATGTGTACATTTAATGAAATACTTCCTTCATCAGTAAATTTTACTGCATTACTTAGAAGGTTAACAACAATCTGTGTCAAACGCACAGCGTCCCCCTGTAAAATATCAGGAACATCCTTATCAATATTTATGTGAAAGAGCAGGCCTTTCGCCTTGATCTTTTCTATAAACATCGCTCCAACTGAACTGATCAAACTATGAAGGCTAAAACGAACTTCCTCCAGGTGCATCATGCCTGCTTCAATCTTTGACAAATCAAGAATATCGTTCACTAATGCCAGCAAATTTTCGCTGGCAGAATGAATGTTCCGTATATAATCTCTTTGCTCATTATTAAGTTGCGTACGTTTAAGAAGGTTTGTAAATCCTAAAATAGAATTCATAGGTGTGCGAATTTCATGACTCATATTAGCCAGGAATTGTTCTTTCATATTTGCCACCTCCCGGCTACGTTTGTCTGATTCATTTAAAAGGGCAATGATCCTTTGTTGTTGCCGCCCCTGGTTTACTATATACCAGAACGCTAACACCACAGCAAACAAGGCAATGATGGTGACAACTACGCCCCACAGCCTGGCCGTTTTACCCGTAGATTCGTTCGACGCAGTAAGGTCTCTGAGTTTCGATTGGCGGATGTGATCGAGCCTGGTTATGATTGTGATAATACTATCTCTCAATAGTTGTCCCTCGTTAGTATTGATAACAATCTCTGCAGATGTTTTACCATTCCGGTAAAAAGCTTGCAGTATTTGTTCGCTAAACTGAACTTTCTTTTTCACCAGTTGATCAAGCAGATTGATTTCTGCAGCCGGCACCTGTGATTTAAAGATGTTTTTAATAAGTATTAATTCAGCTTCGATAGTATTGATCTTAGCTCGTGTATTTTCCAGAAGGTCCTGGTTCGAAGTAATGACAGCCCCGCGGATATCACTTTCAACAGTAAGAATATTTGATTCCAGTTTACGAAGGTCATTCTGCACCTGTAGTTCGCCCAACAACCGTTTGTTGCCCTGGATGAGGCGGTTAATATTGTACCCGGAAATAACCTGGAGAAAGACTATTATTAATACTCCCAGCAAAAACAACCATAATACCCAATATCTTAATTCCGGTTTCCGCATGTTTATATGCTACCGAAAATACGAAATTCAGCTATGGCCGGATGAGTGTTTTGTGTTGATAATGTTTTTTTTAGCGAAACGGAATATGCCAAAAATACACAGGCCCATAAGAAGCAGGCTGGGCAATAAGATGGATATTCTTTTTTGTGCAAATATTTCGACGAAAAAATAATATTCTGCAACAATCAGAACAGTGAGAAAGAGTATGAAGATTAAAAACTTTTTCATAAAAAAACAGGAGGCTGCGGAGGCGGCCTCCTTAGTTAGTTAATTTGTATTATAGGAAACAATACGTTGGATTTTTCATAGGTAAATCTTTGGTTGCGACCTTGCGACTTGTATTGTAACTACTAGAGTTACGAATTACGATCAGGGACAGGCGATACAGCTTAACACCACAAAAATAGCCTGCAAGGTTCAGCAAAAGGTAACAGTTAGGCTAAAGTGTTAAACACCTCGACGAAGTATAAATAAGCAACGGTGAAATTAAAGCAGGTTTAGGCGCTTATTCAGGTTTGATTTATGCGTATCTGCTACCGGTATGCTGGTTTTACCAATGCTTATCGTTCCTTCCTGTATATAGTCAATTTTATTAATGGCTACTATATAACTCCGGTGTACACGAACAAACTTAGAGGTAGGTAATTTTTCTTCAATTGATTTTAAAGTAGCATGAACTACATGAAATTTTTGCGGAGTATGCACCTTCACGTAATCTCCCATAGCTTCCAGGAAAAGAATATCGTCAATGCTGATTCTTTTTAATACACCATTGTCTTTTACAAAAACGAAGCCCTGCTCTTCCACTTTTACTTCTTCCTTATTGCTTTCCAAAACTTCATTTGCTTTTTCCACAGCCTGCTTAAAACGCGGAAGCGCAATAGGTTTTATAAGATAGTCCACTACATTTAGTTCAAACGCTTCTACAGCATAATCTGCTTTTGCTGTTGTAAAAATGATGAGTGGTTTTTTATTGCCCATTTTTTTTATGAGCTCAAGCCCTGTCATCTCAGGCATTTCTATATCAAGGAGTAAAAGATCAACGGAGGCATTATTTAACTGTTCGTTTGCTTCCATTGCATCGCTGCATTCTGCTACCAGGTCCAGTGACGGAACCTGTCCAACTAACTGCTTCATGGCCATACGGGCCATCTTGTTATCGTCTACAATTAAACACTTCATGGTTAAGGGTGAACAAATATAATAAACCAACAGTTTGTTCTAAAAAAAAAGACAAAAAAAGCAGAACGATGTTACCCTTTCATAATCATGCCAAATTATTTTACACCAATTACAGGCAATGCTTTTTGCCGAATGAGTTCGTTAAAAGCAGCTATCTCTTTTTCTTTGAGCCCTTTTAGTTTATTCAATTGTATATCGATCTGTCGGGCTATATCTGCATACACTTCTCTTGACTGTTTACTTGGTGAAATGTTGCCACTATTAGCGACATCAAAAAGTCCGGAAAGCTTATCATTTAAACGTATCGGATAATTTAAAACGTCCTGTATACTTTTTGCTTTTGTTTGATAAAGCGTTTCTTCTATTGAGGTCAACTGTTTGTTGATGCTGTCAGCCATTATCTTTATTTCCTTAGGCGCATCCTTGTCCTGCAAGCTCATAAAAGAATTGATCTGCTTTCTTAAGGCATGAATATCTTTTATTGCTTTTTGTGTTTCATTGAATTTATCCTGTACTGTTTTAAGGAAGAAAAATTGTTCTTCGTACTCAACCTGAGAGGTTTTGTAATTAGGATCCGCCTTTAATATAAATGGCACCTCTAAAGAATCCTGCCCTACTTTGAACCTGGCATAGTAGTTACCTGGAGCTGCTACAATACCTGCCGGAACCCCGTTCCATAAAATCATGCTATCTATACGTTCTGATTCGGGATACAAAAGATTCCATACAAATTGATTCATGCCTTTTGATACATCGATTTTAGCATTGGCTTCCTTAGCATCAGTTGAAAATGTTTTTACGAGCTTATGATCTTTATCCATAATAGTGACAAAAGCCTTAGTGGAATCCTCCACATTTTTAGTGTAAAAATTGAAGACCGCACCTGATGCAGGGTTCGTTCCAACATTTCGTTGCGTACCAAAATTCTGTGCAAACGTATTTGCCTGTATGCGATATGCAGTACCCGGATCAAACACATGCAGGTTTCTACTTGTACTTGAATTATCCATTTGCTGAACCACACTTAAATTGTCAATTATCCAGAAAGCTCTTCCCTGTGTAGCAACGATCAAATCATTTTCTTTTATGACCAGGTCGGTGATAGGAACAACCGGTAAGTTTTGCTGGAACGGCTTCCAGTTGGCCCCGTCATCAAAAGAAATGTACATCCCATACTCCGTTCCTGCATACAATAAGCCGGGGCGTTTTTGATCGGCGCGAAGTGCCCTTGAAAAATGCATTTTGTCAATGCCTGTCGTGATCAGTTTCCACGTCTTGCCATAGTCTTTTGTTTTGTAGATGTAAGGTGTAAAATCGTCCAGTTTGTAACGCGTGCCTACAAAATAAGCGGCACCTTTTTTAAAAGGATCTGCTTCCACGCAATTCCACATCATCCATTTGGGCGCACCGCCAGGACTTACGTTTTGCCAGTTCTTGCCCCCATCTCTGCTAACGGAGATCACACCATCGTCACTGCCCGTCCACAACAAATCTTTTTCAAAAGGAGATTCAGTAGCTGTAAAAATGGTTGAATAATATTCCACAGAAGTATTGTCTTTTGTAATAGGACCACCGCTGGATGCCTGCTTCGTTTTGTCGTTGGTTGTAAGGTCAGGAGAAATTTGTTCCCACGTAGCACCTTCATTTTCTGTTGCAAACAAAACATTGCCAGCAGTGTATAAACGTTTTGGGTTGTGAGGAGAAAAGAAGATGGGAAAGTTCCACTGAAAACGATATTTCAACACATCGGCACCCGCTCCCATCGGATTGTCTGGCCAGGGAGATACAGCACGGTTCTCTCCTGTTTTATGGTCCAGTCTCGATAAATATCCACCATAGTTACCTCCATAAACAATATCCGGATTTAGGGGATCAGCTACTACATAACCGCTTTCTGCGCCTGCTGTTGACTCCCAATCTCTTTCTGTAATAGCCGGCCCGGTTGTCCTGCTTTTTATACGTACAGTAGTATTATCCTGTTGCGCTCCTAAAACCCGGTAAGGAAAAGAATTGTCAGTTGACACGCGGTAAAATTGCGCTGTTGGCTGATTAAGATAAGTGCTCCAGTTAGTACCACCATCAAAAGAAATTTGTGCACCACCGTCATCGGCAACAATCATACGGTTTCCATCCTCGGGATCAATCCAGAGATCATGATGATCACCATGCGGTGTATTGACAGACTGGAAGTTTTTGCCACCATCGCGGCTGCGCATAAAACCAACGTTGGGTGCATATACCAGGTTTTCATTTTTGGGATCAACAAAAACCTTGGTGTAATACCAGGCACGCTGTCTGATATTGTTATCCTTGCTCGTAAGCGTCCAGGATTCTCCTGCATCATTTGAAACGAACATACCACCATCTTTGTTCTCGAGAAGCGCATAGACCTTTTCAGGATTGGATGCTGGTACTGCCACGCCTACTATACCCCAAACTCCTTTGGGCAATCCTTTCTTTGAAGAAATATTTTTCCATGTTTCTCCACCGTCTATACTTTTCCACAGTCCACTGCCTTCTCCGCCACTTTCCATACTGTAAGGTGTACGTAAGGCCCTCCATGTACCCGCATAAAACACTTCAGCATTACCAGGTTCCATTACCAGGTCAGATGCACCAGTTTGATTGTTGACATATAAAACCCTCTTCCAGTTTTTACCGCCATCTACTGTTTTGTATACGCCCCTTGTTTCATTTGGCCCAAATAAATGTCCCATAACAGCAGCCCATACAATGTCGGGGTTGCGTGGGTGAATGACTACCCGAATAATATGGCGCCCGTCTCTAAGGCCAATATTCTTCCATGTTCTTCCGGCATCTTCACTACGCCACATACCACCCAATCCTTCGCTCACATTACCACGCATGGTATTTTCACCTTCTCCCACATAAACGACGTTTTCATCACTCGGAGCCACAGCAACGGCACCAATAGTTCCACCAAAATATTTATCTGTAATATTTTTCCAGTTACTACCTCCATCGGTTGTTTTCCAAACTCCGCCACCGGTAGCCCCAAAATAAAACGTGTTCTTATTCTTATAGCTTCCTGCAACTGCCCCACTGCGGCCACCACGAAAAGGACCAACCAAACGATATTTGACCTTTGATAATAGAACAGAATCGGTATCAATTGATGCCGGAATAAATTTTTTCTTTTGTGCAAAAGCATTGAGTGAAATAAAGGCAGTGAGATAGAATAAAATTTTTCTCATTGTGTTTTAGGATTGATACGTAAAAGATACAAAGCTGGGTTGATTGAGAAAAAGAAATGCAGGGAACCATGCGTTTTCATCACTGATAGGCTTACCTGAGTTGTGACTAAATATTTTGATAGTTTTATTCCATGAAGCAATCCTTTACCATCAGTGGTAACCTGGTGGATCTTTACAAACAAGAAATATACGCTGCAGAAATAATAGTGGATGGCGAACGAATCAAAGATATTAAACAAGTAAGCCTGACCATAGATCCAACGCTCCATTTTATCCTTCCTGGGTTTATTGATGCTCATGTACATATTGAAAGTTCCATGTTGATCCCTTCTGAATTTGCCAGGTTATCAGTGGTGCATGGAACCGTAGCTACTGTAAGCGACCCACATGAGATAGCAAACGTTTGCGGAATGAAAGGAATAGAATATATGATAGAAAACGGAAAAACCGTTCCTTTTAAATTCAACTTTGGAGCACCTAGCTGTGTACCTGCCACTACATTTGAAACGGCCGGCGCTGTTATTGATGTCAGGAACATAGATGAACTGCTGAGTAGAGACGAGATTCTTTACCTGAGTGAAATGATGAATTTTCCAGGCGTATTAAGTAGCGATATTGACGTCCTGCAAAAAATAGCAGCTGCTAAAAAACACAATAAACCAATAGATGGACATGCACCCGGGTTGAGAGGCGAAGCAGCCAGAAAATATATTGATGCTGGCATTTCTACCGATCATGAATGTTTCACAAAGGAAGAAGCATTTGACAAGTTGAATAACGGAATGAAGATCTTAATCCGCGAAGGAAGTGCTGCCAAAAACTTTGAAGCCTTAATCGACTTATTGCATGATTACCCGGATATGATCATGTTCTGTAGCGATGACAAGCATCCGGATAGTCTCATAGAAGGACACATCAATCAATTATGTGCAAGAGCAATAGCTAAGGGAATTGATGTTTTCAAGGTTCTTAAAGCTGCTTGTATTAACCCAGTTAATCACTATAAGCTTAAAGTAGGTTTATTAAGAAAAAACGACTTTGCTGATTTTGTGGCCGTAAAAGATCTAGAAAAATTTGAGGTGTTAAAAACTTACATAAATGGACAATTGGTGGCGGAGAATGGAAAGACATTAATTGAAAAGAGCGAACCTTCAGGCTTAGGCCACGTAAATAATTTTAATTGCAGCAAAAAAATAGCCCACGACTTTGTTGCTGGAGGAATGACAGCAGATGAAGCTGGCTATTCTGATTGGCTCCATGCAAATGGGCCCGATGGCCTTAGAATACCTGTAATTGAAGCGCTGGACGGACAATTAATAACCAATAAAATTTATTTTGAATTAAAGGAGCTTGGTCAAGTATCGACTACTAACGTTGAAGATGATATTCTTAAAATAGTTGTTGTTAACCGGTATAACGAGGCCCCTGTTGCCAAATCTTTTATTAAAAACTTTGGTTTAAAAAAAGGCGCTATTGCTTCGTCGGTCGCACATGACTCTCATAACATTGTTGCCGTAGGTGTTGATGATGAAAGCATTTGTAGAGCAGTTAATATAATTATTGAAAGCAAGGGCGGTGTAAGTTGTGTTGGTGACATGGAAGAAATTTTATTGGCCCTGCCAGTTGCGGGTTTAATGAGTGCAGATGATGGTTACCTGGTAGCTGAAAAATATTCAGCAATTGATAAGGCAGCTAAAAAATTAGGTTCTACTCTTTCAGCACCTTTTATGACCCTGTCGTTTATGGCTTTGCTGGTAATCCCCCATTTAAAACTAAGCGATAAGGGATTATTTGATGGCGACAGCTTTAGCTTACTTTAAAAGGTGTCTCTTAAACCTGTTCTTCCTGATAAATTGAAATAAGATGATACTCCTCCTTACTAAATACAATCCACTTAAAACCAGGAGAAAATAAAATGAACTGATAGCGCCTAAGTAAACTAGAAAAATGAGTACGAAAACGATAGCAGCATAAAAAATTAAAATCTGCCGGTTGTCCCGTATATAAATTTTATCAATTTCTGTTACAAGGGCAATGGCTTTTTCTTTAGAAAATTTTGACTCGGTAGTTAGGTAAGTAATAGCACTTTCTATTCCGCTATCCCGGTAAAGAAGTACTACTCTTTCAGCCAGCTTTTTATCATATCCTTTTTTTCCCAGCTCATGGGTTGTATCTAAAACACGATCAAACATATTACCTGTAATTTAGTTAAGCCTCCTGTCCTATCCATATGGCCCCACCAATGCTGTCTCTCTGAGCTCCTGTTACAGAAGAAAGAACATTATATTCCTGCCGCCACCTTAATACTCCTATCAAAGCCATCACCAATGCTTCTTTATATTTTACAAGGTTTTCCTCTGGTACAACCACTTCAATGCCCAATGATGATAATTCCTCAGACAATCTTTCGATCAAAAATGTATTAAGGGCGCCACCACCAGTTACCAGCAACTTTCCATTCTCGTGACGACTTTCCATTGACCATTCGCCACTGGCAACTGACCGAGTTATCTGTTCAATAATATGCTCAACATACGTTCTCAATTCATCCTGATGAGATAAACCAAAAGACTTAATCAAAGGAAAAACTTCATCTGTACCAAAATTATTGGCGAGCGATTTGGGGTAAGGCAGGTTATAATACTCCAGCTCATTTAATTTTTGTAATAAATCCTTCTGAACACTGCCTGTGGCAGCCATTCGGCCACCTTCATCATATTGTTTATTGACACCGTTACAACTAAGATCAAGCACCCGGTTAGCAGGACAAACATCAAAAGCAATGTATCCATCCGGCCGGTTAAAGGAGATATTAGCAATGCCACCGAGGTTCAAAAACAAGTCAAAGCTGCTCAAGAGCAATTTTTCTCCTATAGGAACAATTGGCGCACCCTGGCCTCCGAAAGCAAGGTCCAATGCTCTCAGATCACTAACCACGGGCAAACCTGTTTCTGCAGCTATTGAAGCACCATCTCCTAACTGCGCTGTCATTTTTCTTGAGGGAACATGAAAAGTTGTGTGACCATGAGATGCGATTAATCCTACCTTGTAATGCAGATTATTCTTTTCAATAAACCTGGCTACCTCGCTTCCTAAATAATGGCCATATTCTATATGTAACAATTGATAATCCAATGCTGAAAGTGAAGTAGCCGATTGCAATTTTTTCTTCCATTGAGCATCATATTCAAAGCAATCAGAAGCTATGATTTCATAACTCCATTTACCCGCATTTTCCTGTAATTCTGCAAAAACAATATCCAGCCCGTCCAGCGAACTCCCGCTCATTAAACCAATAGTTCTGTAAACCATAATATATTATTTCCGATTATTAAATTGGGATTTCTAATTTTGGCGAAGGTAGAAATTCAAGGTAATGGTTATAAATCTAAGCAAAGAACATTCATTGGTAAGTAACTGGGTGGCTGAACTCCGGGACGTAGAAATTCAGAAAGACCGGATGCGATTTCGCCGAAACCTTGAACGTATAGGGGAAGTAGCAGCTTTTGAAATCAGCAAGCGATTACCTTACGTAGAAAAAGAAATTCAAACTCCATTGGGTATAGCGGTTTGTGAAGTACTGGAAGAACAACCTGTCCTTACTACCATATTAAGGGCAGGGCTGGCACTACATGATGGTCTGCTTAGTTATTTCGACAAAGGTGATAACGCCTTTGTATCGGCATATCGCAAACATGCGGCAGACGGTTCTTTTGAAATTGCTCTTGAATACTTGTCTTGTCCCGAGATTGATGATCGTACGCTAATTATTTCTGATCCTATGCTTGCAACCGGGGCTTCTTTAGTTAAAACCATCCAATATTTAAAAGAAGAAGGGCTTCCCAAAGCCATCCATATTGTTACCGCTATTGCCTGCACGGTTGGTATTGAATTTCTGCGCCGTGAAGTTCCGGAAGCCATTATCTGGTGCGGGGCCATTGACGACGAACTTACAGCCAAGGGATATATTGTTCCCGGTCTTGGAGATGCCGGCGACCTTGCTTATGGAACTAAAATCCAATCCTAGTAATGATCTTAATATTTTAAGACTTGAAATTGAAGTGCTAAGGTGGTACTTATAACTATTGTCAATTGCAATTGGACTCTTCAACTAAATAACTATAATTTTCTTTGCAAAAATGCGCATTCTTCGTAATTTCCACATCTAACCAAGTGTGGATGAGAAAACTATTCTTCTTTTTTTTTCTTCTGAGTACCGTACTTTCTGTCAAGGCGCAAGACCCCAATTTTTCTCAATTCTTTGCTTCGCCACTTACGTTAAATCCGGCGTTAACGGGCAAATTCGATGGTGTTTTCAGGGTGGCAGGCAACTATCGCAATCAATGGCCAACTATCAATAATGCGTTTACAACAGCTACTGTGTCGCTAGATGCAAGTATTTTAAGAAGCTCTATTCCCGAATATGATCAATTTGGTTTTGGTGTTATGGCTTTTAGTGATAAAAGTGGCAACGGAGTTTTACAAAACAACTTTCTTGCCGTGTCAACTGCTTATCATAAAGCTTTGGATGAAAGTGGTTTTCACCAGATAGGCCTTGGTTTCCAGGGAACTTATGTAAATAAACGCTTGGATATTGCCAGCCTTAAGTTTGAAAGTATGTTAAGGGCAGATGGTTTCACCGGCTTACTTGATGAATCATTCGCGTCTAACCAGATCAAGCTTTCTTATTTTGACATGAACCTTGGCCTTTTGTATAATGGAACAAATGGTTCCAGCAATTATTATTTCGGTGCTTCTATGTACCACGTTAACCGGCCAAAGGAAACATTTAAAGAAGGGAATTATTTATTAGAACCGAGGGTAACTTTCCAGGCAGGTGCAATGGTGCCTCTAGGTGAATTCAATGCCTTTCACTTTAGTGCAAATCATAGCCGCCAGGCAAATGCTACTAATACCGTAATTGGCGGAGCTTATATGATCAATGTAACCCAGGATCCTTCAAGTCCTACTAATTTATACCTCGGAAGCTGGTTTCGCTTTGGAGATGCTATTATTCCTTATGTGGGGTTAGAGTTTGGTGAATTCCAAATAGGCGCTAGTTACGACGTCAACACTTCTAGTTTGAAGCCTGCATCCAATATGCGCGGCGGTGCTGAAATTTCCCTTATCTATATCAAAAAGCACAATGACCCAAATGTCAAAAAACTGAATTGTCCTAAGTTCTAAATTATTATTTCTTAGCAATTCATCTGGTTGTTTTAGCTGTTAAATAAATATTTAGTTTCGGTTGTTGCCTGTGACGCAGCAAGCGCCATCATTCACTTTTATATTTTAAGCCTTATTCAGCTACAATCAGTAAAAGCGTGTTGTGCTTTTTTGACCGCGCATTACTTCATCTTTCCACTCACATGCTTATTGCCCTTGATATAAAAACGATAATGCCATTCAGCATGTTCTCCGGCATAATCTACGCCAATACGCGGAGAACTTACAATCATCGAATTGGCAACCTTGAAACCATCGTCGGCAATAAACAATTCATTACTAATAAGGGATAGCCCGCATTGCGATGTATGAAAACCAAAAGCCCTACCCACATTACCAGGCCCACGCGTAAGCGTTTCATCTAACTTTTTCTTGCCTGTTCTTTGGAGCATGATATCAATTCCATCAATGGGCTCAATGGCTCGTATTAAAATAGCATGCGGTGTTCCTTCCTTGTTAGTAACGATATTGAACATCTGGTGAATGCCGTAGCACAGGTATACGTAAGCTTTGCCTCCCGCTCCAAACATTATTTCTGTGCGTGGTGTTTTTCCTTTTGAGGCATGAGAAGCCCTATCTATCTCCCCTGCATAAGCTTCTGTCTCCACTATTCTGCCCGAAGTAAATTCCTTGTTCCAGTTAGTAACCAATATTTTCCCTAATAACTCTTTCGAAATTTTTACAACATCATTCCTTAAATAAAAAGATAAAGGCAGCTTTTCCATGACCACTGCTACAGTTTAAGGGTGAACGAAATCCAATATATTTACCATTCAAATCTACTATTTGCTCAAAGAAATTGTTATAGCCATCCAATCCTATTTTGATGCTCATCACTTTATTCGTAAGCACAGGCTATGGAAGTGGATTATTATACCCGGCATTATTTATACCATTTTATTTCTGGCAGGTATGTACTTCTTCTGGAACTCGTCAGACAGTGCAGTAACATGGCTTAGCAAAAAAATTGGTTTGGAAAACTGGCTTCAGCAACAACGCAATGCATTGCTCAGTTTTTTGTTTTTAATGGCAGGGATGATGTTGCGCCTGATATTGGTATTCTTTTATTTTTCTCTTTTTAAATATCTATTTCTAATTATTGGGTCGCCTGTCTTTGCTTATTTAAGTGAGAAAACATCCAGCATCATCGAAGAAAGGGAATTTCCTTTCAGCTTTTCACAACTCATGAAAGACGCGTGGCGTGGAACAAAGCTTGCGTTGCGTAATACTTTATGGCAAACACTTTATGCGTTTTCCCTGATATTTCTTTCCTTAATTCCAGTAATAGGTTGGATTACGCCCCTAATAGCCCTTTTTGTGGAATGCTATTATTACGGTTTTTCAATGATGGATTACAGTTGTGAACGTAATAAAATGTCTCCGGCTACCAGTATCAACTTTATAGGAAGACATAAAGGTTTGGCTGTTGGCAATGGACTTATATTTTACCTTATGCACGGCATTGTTTTTATAGGATGGATACTGGCGCCTGCTTATGCTGTTATTGCTGCCACGTTAAGTTTGCACAGAATAAAAAACCAGTAATGCCGGCAACCGTTTATCTTATTCCCACTGTTTTAGCCGAAGGTGAAACGTCCTGCTTACCTGCCTATATTCTTGATGCAATAAAAAGTTGTACTGTGTTTTTTGTAGAGAATGAGCGTACAGCCAGGCGTTATGTAAAGCTGCTTTGGAGAAAAATGGTAATTGATGAATATGAGTGGTATAATATGAAAGAATTCACCACCGAAGTAGCATTGGCTTTTAAACAAAAAATAAGGGAAGAAAAAACAATCGGTATTATTAGCGAAGCCGGTTGTCCAGGAGTGGCTGATCCGGGGCAGCAACTGGTAGGCCTAGCACAGGAGATGAACGCAATCATAAAGCCTTTGGTGGGCCCAAACGCTATATTGATGGCCTTGATGGCCAGCGGAATGAACGGGCAACAATTCCAGTTTGCAGGTTACTTACCTATAGAACCGATACAAAGAGCAAAGGTTATAAAGGCCCTGGAAAATGAATCAAAACAAAAAAATTGCACACAGATATTTATTGAGACACCTTATCGCAACAACCAATTACTGGAAACACTAACCAAAACCTGTCAGCCAACAACTCAAATTTGTGTAGCCGTTGATCTCACTGCAAAAAGTGAAATGGTGCGGACACGAACAGCGCAACAATGGAAAACTGCAATGCCACAATTACACAAAAGACCAGCGATTTTTTTGCTGTATGTAGCTTGAGCAATGAATCAAGTTTATAAGCCAACACACAAAAGCTAAAATCTTACCCCTCACCTTAGGTGTTCCGAATGTTTTATTTTGCATGATGGAAATTATTCATGCAGATTACCTTATCAGTAGTCCTTCTGTTGAAAAGTGCCCTGATCCAAACAAAGCCGAATATGCTTTTATTGGCCGCAGCAATGTAGGTAAGTCTTCGCTTATCAATATGCTTTGTAATAAAAAAGACCTTGCAAAAGTGTCTTCTTCACCCGGAAAGACACAGATGATCAATCATTTTATAATTGTATCGAGTGATAAAAGAGAATGGTACCTGGTAGATCTGCCTGGCTATGGATATGCTAAACGCTCTATAAAACAACGCAATAGCTGGCAAAAAATGATAGAAGGATACATTCAAAAAAGGCACAACCTGGTTAACCTTTTTGTGTTGATTGACAGCCGTTTAAAGCCTCAAAAAATTGACCTGGAATTTATTAACCAGTTGGGTGAATGGCAGATGCCGTTTGCGCTTGTATTTACAAAAGCCGACAAAAGTACCCAACGGGAAGCAGCCAATAACGTAAATGACTTTCTGAAAGAGTTATTGAAAACATGGGAAGAAGTGCCGCCCCATTTTGTGACCTCGGCTATTAAAAGAACAGGAGCAAAAGCAATTTTAAAATTCATCAACGAATCAAATACTTCTTTCGAAGGTCACAGAAATAAAGCATAATTTTTATATATTGCAGCGGTTTAGCTAAATAGATATGAAAAAAGCGCTGCTCGAAAGAAATATGGTTGTTGTTTTGTTTGTTTTGGTGTTGATCGTGTTTTCTTTTGCGGAGAGAGATACTAAGAAATTAGA
>Ga0126313_10000849_pt1 | contig 15302 bp, 14 predicted proteins | sample Plot105A_FD_89954 | JGI IMG/M metagenome (GOLD analysis project Ga0126313, IMG submission 89954) | Serpentine soil microbial communities from UC McLaughlin Reserve, CA, USA - Plot105A | ecosystem: Environmental > Terrestrial > Soil > Grasslands | place: USA: UC McLaughlin Reserve, Lake County...
CGACTGGAACGACCTCGTCTACCGCGACAAGTGGCAGGACGCGATCGTCCAGCTGCACGCGACGAACAACTTCCCCGAGTTCACCGGCCGCATCTGCCCGGCGCCGTGCGAGTCGGCCTGCGTGCTGGCGATCAACGATGACGCGGTGACGATCGAGCAGATCGAGATGGCGATCGCCGAGCGCGCGTTCGACGAGGGCTGGGTCGTGCCCGAGCCGCCCGACCGCCGCACCGGCAAGACGGTTGGCGTGGTCGGCTCCGGGCCCGCGGGTCTCGCGGTCGCCGCCGAGCTGAACAAGAGCGGCCACACGGTCACGGTCTACGAGCGCGACGAGGGCCCCGGCGGGCTGATGCGCTTCGGCGTGCCGGACGCGAAGCTGCCGAAGACGGTGATCGACCGTCGCGTCGCGCTGCTCGAGGCCGAGGGCGTGCGGTTCGAGCACGGCGTCGACGTCGGAGTCACGGTGAGTGCCACCGAGCTGCGCGAGCGTCACGACTCGCTCGTCGTCGCGATCGGCTCGCGCGTGCACCGCGACGTCGAGGTCGAAGGCCGCGAGCTCGACGGCGTTCACTACGCGATGGACTACCTCTACCAGCGCAACCGTTTCGTGGCGGCGCAGGAGGGGCGGCCGTCGCGCGCGCCGGAGCCGGGCACGGAGATTGTCGCTGCCGGCAAGCGCGTCGTGGTGATCGGCGGCGGCGACACCGGCATGGACTGCGTCTCGAACGCGAACCGCGAGGGCGCCGTTGAGGCGATGATCCTCGACGTCTACCAGGAGCTCGACCCGAGCGGACGTGACGCGCGCACGCCCTGGCCGCTGCCGCCGAAGCGCACGCCGACCACGTACGCGCTCGAAGAGGGCGGCGAGCGCTGGTGGGGAACCGAGGTGACCGGCTTCTCCGGCGAGGAGGGGCGCGTGACGAAGGTGCACGCGCGTCGCGTCACCGGCACCTCCTCGCGCGACCTGCATCCGATCCCGGGCAGCGAGTTCGCGGTCGAAGCGGACCTCGTGCTGATCGCGATCGGCTTCACCGGCCCGGAGCACACGGGCCCGATCGAGCAGCTCGAGCTCGAGCTCGACCCGCGCGGCAACGTCCGCACGCGCCAGACCTATCGCACGACGGTCCCCGGCGTCTACGCCTGTGGCGATGCCCGCGTCGGACAGTCGCTCGTCGTCACCGCCATCGCCGAGGGCCGCCGCTGCGCGCGCATCGTCAACAAGGACCTTGGCGGCAGCCCGATGGATGCCGACCGTGAGCAGCTCGCGATCGGCGCCTGGAGCGGCGTCGAAGATCACACGCTTCGGCACGAGGCGGAGGCTGCCGGCAGCGTTCGTCTCGGTGACGACTTCTTCAGTGGTCCGGGGGGCCCGATCTAGGCTCGACGTTGGAAAACGCCGCATCGTGCACGAACTCACACAGGGAATCTTGTGCGCTCTCGTGCCGATGACGCCGCGATCTGCGGGTTTGCGAGGTATCCTCAAGCTGTAGGGCGCTTGTCGCCCTGCTCCGCCGGAATCGTCTCCCCCACGATTCCCGGCTGCGGAGGGCCCGGATGGATTCGGGCCCTTCCGCGCGTTAAGGGCCGGGTCGACGCGGTTCCCGCGCGCTGCGTGTGGCAACGTGTGCCGCGATGACCCCCGTCCGCGCATCGCTCGGCAGTGACATCGGTCAGTTCTTCGACTCGGTCGGGACCTTCTTCGCGAACCTCGCAGGGCTCAGTTGGGGGCCGCTGCTGCTTGCGCTGCTGTGTTACGCCGCCTACCTGACACTGCGCTCACGCGCGCTCTACCACGCCGTCCAGGCCGCCTATCCGACGGAGCACGTGCAGTGGCGTGACATCTGGGGTGCCTACGTTGCGGGCGTCGGCATCAATCAGGTCTTCCCGCTCGGCGGCGGCACGCTCGTGCAGTACTTCCTCACGCGCATCTCGATCCCCGCGTCGAGCTATCCCGCGATCATCGCCGCGATCTGGACCGGGCTCGTGTTCGACTGGGGTGTGAACCTGCTCGTGCTGGCGTTCGCGTTCACGCAGGGCGTCTTTCCGAAGCCGCCGGACTTCTCGAAGCTGCCGGCGTTCGACCTCGCGTTCCTCGCCTCTCACCCGCGCTTCACGCTGTTCCTCCTCACGGCGCTGGCGGTCGGCGTGCTCGTCGCCTTCGCACTGCTGTCGAACAGGGTGAAGGCGTTCTGGGCGCGTGTGCGTCAGGGCTTCACGATCCTCACCGACCGTCACCGTTACATGCGCGAGATGGTGACCTGGCAGTCGGCGGCGTGGGCGGCGCGCTTCGCCGCCTACTGGTTCCTGCTTGACGCATTTCACATTGGCGGCTCGGTGCGCAACGTGCTGCTCGTGCTCGGCGTCCAGGTCGTCGCGATGCTCGTGCCGTTCACGCCGGGTGGCGCAGGGGTGCAGCAGGCACTGCTCCTGACGGTCTTCGCCGGTGCTGCGACCTCGTCTGAGGTGGCGGCCTTCTCGGTCGGCCAGCAGATCGCGCTCGCGGCGGCGGCGGTCGCGATGGGCTTTGCGGCGCTTGCGCTGATCTTCCGCTTCCGCAGCTTCAAGGAGGTCGTGCGCCGCGGTCGGGAGCATCGCCGCGCCGAGGAGTCCCCTGATACGGTGACGCCTGCGTCAACTTTCTGAGGAGGCCCCGCCATGTCCGAGCTGCCGTCCGTCTGCGTCATCGGCGCGGGGTCCTCGGGCATCGCCGCCGCCAAGGCGCTGCATGAGCGCGGGATCCCGTTCGACTGCTTCGAGAAGTCCGATCGCGTCGGCGGCAACTGGGTCTTCGGCAACACGAACGGGATGTCGTCGGCGTACCGCTCGCTGCACATCAACACCTCGCGCGAGCGGATGGAGTACACCGACTTCCCGATGCCGAAGTCGTATCCCGACTTCCCGCATCACAGCCAGATCGCCGCGTACTTTGACAACTACGTCGACCACTTCGGCTTCCGCGATCAGATCCAGTTCGAGACGGGCGTCGAGCACGCCGCGCGCGAGGCCGACGGCACGTGGACGATCGCGCTCGACACGGGGGAGACCCGCCGCTACGACGCGCTCGTCGTCGCCAACGGCCACCACTGGGACCCGCGCTGGCCCGAGCCGCCGTTCCCCGGCAATTTCGACGGGACCCAGACGCACGCGCACCACTACATCGACAACGAGCCGTTCAAGGGCAGACGCGTCGTCGTCGTGGGGATCGGCAACAGCGCGATGGACATCGCGGTCGAGTCGAGCTTCGTGGCCGAGCAGACATGGCTCAGCTCCCGCCGCGGCGCCCACATCATTCCCAAGTACCTGTTCGGCAGGCCGCTCGACCAGATCGGCGTCAACCGCTTCACCGGCGCACTGCCATGGGCCTTCCGCAAGCAGATCTTCACGGCGTTCCTGCGCGCCGGCGTGGGGCGGATGGAGGACTACGGCCTGCCGCGCCCCGACCACGACCTCGGCGACGCGCACCCGACGATCTCAGCCGACTTCCTCAACCGCATCGCGCACGGCGAGATCGGCTACAAGCCGAACATCGCCGAGCTGACGGGCGATGGTGTGAGGTTCGAGGATGGATCGACCGAGAAAGTCGACACGATCGTCTGGTGCACCGGCTACAAGGTCACGTTCCCGTTCTTCGACCCGGATCTGATCAGCGCTCCCGACAACGATCTGCCGCTGTTCCGCCGCATCTTCCACCCCGAGATCGACAACGTCTTCTTCGTCGGCCTGCTGCAGCCGCTCGGCGCGATCATGCCGCTGTCGGAGGCTCAGGGGCAGTGGATCGCCGCCCATCTGCGCGGCGAGTATGCGCTGCCGGCGCCCGCCGCCCTGCGGGAGGACGTCGAGCGGGAGCGGGCGAAGATGTTCAAGCGCTACGTTGCCTCCAAGCGCCACACGATGCAGGTTGACTTCGACAACTACCTCCACGACATCGCGCACGAGCGCCGCGCGGGCGCACGCCGCGTGCGCGAGCACGGCTTCCGCCTGCCGATCGAGGCGCGCGCCGTGTCGCAGATGCCCGCATGACGCAGCTGGCGACGGGCAAGCGCGAGGTCACCAAGGCGCAGAATCGCCGCGCGATCCTCGACGCAGCCCAGGAGATCTTCACGGAGATGGGCTACGGCGCGGCGAGCATCCGCGACGTCGTGCGTCGGTCGGGGCTCGCGGCCGGGACGTTCTACAACTACTTCCCGGACAAGCAGTCCGTCTTCCAGGCGGTGCTGGAGGAGCACACGACCGAGCTGCGCCGGCGCCTGCGCGAGTCCCGCTCGCGGGCGCGCGACGCCGAGACGATCGTCCGCGAGGGCTTCTCCACGTACTTCTCGTTCATCGTCGAGGACCGGCCGCTGTTCGAGATGCTGCGGCGCAACGCCGGAATCGTGCGCGAGCTGTTCGACACGCCCGCCCTCGAGCTGGGGATCCTGGAGCTGCGCGAGGATCTCGCAGCGCACGGCGAGCTCGCCTCCGGGCTCGACCTCGACGCGCTGGCTGCGGCGATGGGCGGGGTCGCCTTCGAGCTCGGCATCCGCTTGAGCGAGCAGGACCCTCCGGACGTCGAGCGGGCTGCCCGCTTCGCCAGCGAGCTGTTCCTGGGCGGGATGGAGCGGCTGGCGACCCGGAGCCGCGCTTGATTCTTGCTTAAGCCCCGGGGCTTGGGCAGAGTAGCCAGGTGCACGTCATCGCCCTCGCCGCCGAAGCCACCGTAGGTGGTGCCTATCGCGCCGAACTGCCGATGCGCGCGCTCGGCGACCGCGGCCACCGCGCCGAATTCATGGTGTGGGACCAGCGCGACGAGCCGCCGTCGCTCGACCACCTGAGCCAGGCTGACGTCGTCCACATGTGGCGGCTGTTCCGCGGCCCGGCACGGCGCCTGGCGACGGCGCTGAGGGAGGCCGGCGTCGCCGTCGTCTTCGACAACGACGACGACATGACGCGCGTCCCGAAGGGGAGTCCCGCCTACAAGGAAATGAGCGCTGCCAAAGAGCAGGTCGCGTCGGAGCTCGGCGCGATGCTGCGTCTGGCGGATCTCGTCACGACGACCTGCGGAGAGCTCGGGTCCCGCCTGAGGAGACTCGGCGCGCGCGACGTGCGCGTCGTCGAGAACTACCTCGAAGCCGGCTTCCTGCGCGAGCGAAACGTGAACGGCGACGGCGTCGTCATCGGCTGGGTCGCCGGTGCCGAGCATCGCGGCGATCTGAAGGATCTGCGCCTCAGACGCACGCTCGAACAGCTGCTCGAGGCGCAGCCGCACGTCTCGCTCGTGAGCGTCGGTCTCGATCTGGGCGTTCGCAGCGAGCGCTACACGCACATCGCTGACGTGCCGTTCCCCGAGCTGCCCGACACGATCGCGCAGTTCGATCTCGGGCTCGCGCCGATCGCCGACGTGTCGTTCAACCGTGTGCGCTCGAACATCAAGGTCAAGGAGTACGCGGCCGGGGGAGTGCCGTGGATCGCCTCCTCGATAGGGCCGTACAGGGACCTCGGGGGGGACCAGGGCGGTCGGGTCGTGCAGGACTACGGCTGGGCGGAGGCGCTGACCGATCTCGTGACCGACGCGCCGGCACGGGCTGCGCTCGCCGAGCGTGCGGCCGCGTGGGGGCGCACGCAGACCGTCACCGACAACGCGGCGGAGTGGGAGGTCGCGTTCGCCCAGGTGGCGGAGCGCGTCGGCAGAGTGACGGGCATCTCGCTCGCGCAGGGCGGCCGTTCGGATCCGACGCCGGGCATCGCCGCCGGTGGCGCGCGAGGGCGCACGATCATCCCGAGGCCTCTTCCCGCGACCGACGCATCCTCCGGCGACGGGTCCGCCTCCCGGGGAGCGGGCAACGGCGCCCGCTCGGCGCCGCGCCGCGGGCTCTTCCGCCGCCGCGCGGGCCGCTGAGGCAGCCGGCGCTGCAGTGCGGCTCGGCCTACACTGAGCGTTAGCCCGTGCCGACGTTCTGCCGCCACAACCGCTTCCTCGCGAACTGCCCGGTCTGTTCGCGCGATCAGGTGGACGTCGTCTCCTCGCACCGCACGAGCACGGCCAAGCCGGCCGGCGGCGCGGGGCGCACGCGCAGCGCGTCGTCCACGCGCAGCAGCCGCTCCGGCGGGGCGGTACGGGTCCGCCAGATCACACGCGAGCAGGAGGACGGATTTCGCTCGCAGCTCGTTCCGGGCGTCAAGGCGAGCGCCGCCGCGGAGCGTCTCGCGGAGGAGATTGCGTTCGCGTGCGCGCGGCTCGCGCTGCTCGCCGGCGACCCGCCCGACCTCTACGGCGAGGTCTCCGGCCTCGGGGATCGCGAGGAGGCGTTGTGGCTCGCGTTCCTGATCGCCTACCTCGGCCCGCTGGACGATGAAGACCCATTCGCCGGTGTGCGTGCGGCGCACACGTCGTGGGCGAGCGGGGAGCTGCCGCAGCTCGACGGCGTGCCGCTCGGGCCGCGTACGGCGCATGCCCCCGAGCGCGGCGACGCCACGCTCGCCGCTTACCGCGCCTGGGCTGAGCGGGCCGGGTCCCAGGACGCTGCCTTCGCGGGCGAGCCGGCGTGGGCTCCGGAGCGTCGCTTCGCGCGTGCGTTCGAGCGGCTGGCGCTGCCCGGACTCCATCGCGATGCCCGGTTCGACCTCCTCGTGACGCTCGGCGAGCTCGGCCTGCACGAGCTTCGTGCGGGCACCCTGCAGCTCGGCGGCGCCGACGAGACGACGGTCGCAGCCAAGCGCGTCTTCGGCATCGCGGACACGCTGCTGCTGGAGCGCCGCGCGAGCGAATTCGCGGTTGCGAGCGAGGTGCCGCTGGCGGCGCTCGACCTTGCGCTGTGGAACTGGAACCGTCCGCCGCGCCCCGGTTCAGCCGGCGAGCGCGACCGTGCAGAGCTCGGCGCCGTCGGCGTCGAGCCCAACGCCGACGCGTACGCGCGCATCGCCGCCGCCCTCGGGCTGTAGTCGACGCAGAGCTGGCGCAATCCCCGCAGTAGCGGGGGAGCGTTGACGGACAAGTATTTGAGTACTAAATACTTTCTGTGCAAATTGCAGTCTTTTCTGCTGTAGCCGGGGGCGAAAACGCTCTCGTCTCCCTCCTCCACATACCGATAGCTAGGGCGCTTGGCTCACATGCGCTCGCCAGGCACGGTCGCCGGGATGGGAAGGAGCAGGGATGCGCAGCAGGAAATCTTGGGAAGACAGCGCGGAAAACGCGACGTTGCAGCTCGTCCAGGAGCACGCCGCGGAGTTGCTGCGTTTCGCGCGGCGCTTCTCGCATTGCCCCGAGGACGCGCATGACGCCTATCAGCGCGCCATCGAGATCCTCGTCAGACGCATGCGCGTCGATCCGCCCGCGCAGCCGCTCTCGTGGATGCGCACCGTGCTGCGTCACGAGGCGCTCGCCGTGCGTGGCGAGCGCGAGCAGCTCCTCGGACGGATCGAGATCGATCTCGACCGCCACGAGGATCGAGCGGTCGAGGATCCTGCCGAGCACGTCGTCGGCGACGAGCGGCTGCGCCACACGGCCGAGGCGCTGCGACGTCTGAAGCCGCAGGAGGTCACTGCCCTCGTGTTGCGCGCCGAGGGGCTCTCCTATCAGGAGATCTGCACGCGCACGGGGTGGACCTATACGAGAGCAAACCGCACGATCACCGAAGGACGCCGGGCTCTTCTAGAACGGCTGGGCGCGATCGAGTCGGGCGCGGAGTGCGAGCGCTGGCTGCCACTGCTGTCGTCGCTTGCCGACGGCGAGGCGACTGCGAAGGAGCTCGCCGAGCTGCGTCCGCATCTGCGCTCGTGCCTCGGCTGTCGCGCGACGCTGCGCGACGTCCATGCGGTACCGGCGCACGTGGCGATGCTCGTGCCGCCCGCAGTCGTCGACGCAGCGCTGCACGGGCCCAGCGGGTCGCTGCCCGGCCACGTCGAGGTCGCCCTGCACGCCGTCGTCGAGCGCGCGACGCTGCTGGCGGCGCGTGTGCACGGAGCATTCGAGGCGCTCCCCGGCGCGAAGCTGGCGGCCGTCGCCGCCTCAACTGCGGCCATTGCGGGCGGCGGCGTGGCGATCGAGCAGGCGACGACGCACGCTCGTCCACCGTCCCAGGTCGCCGCGAATGCGACCGGCGCATCAGCCGCGACGCTGGCGGGGAGCGGGCGCTTGACGACGATCGCCTTCCCGCTCAGACGCGCGGCTGAGACTGCCCCGGACCGCCACGCCCGCCGAACGACGACGCCCCGCAGCGAGTTCACGCCGGCGCCGAGCGCTCCATCTGAGTTCAGCTCGGTTGCTGCCCCACGCGCCGCCGAGTTCGCGGCTGCTCCGACAGCGCCTCCGGCAGCGGTCGCATCGGCGCCCGCTGCGCCTGCGCCCTCGCCCTCGCCGCGCAGCAGCCCGTCCGAGTTCGCTGCGCCCTGAAGACGCCTCACCACCCTCAGCAAATCAACGCATCAGGAGGTCGCACTCGATGCTCACCCCTCAGCACGTCCGACGCCCCAAGACGATCACGATCACCGTCCTCGTCCCGCTCGCAATCGCCGCAGTGCTCGCAATCCGCCCATCGATCGCCTTCGCCGGCACCTACACCGTCCACACCTGCGAAACCCCGACCGGCAGGTTCACGGGCAATGGTGGTTGGGAGAGTGCTACGAGCTTTCACCTGGCGGGGTATGACGAGGGATCCAGTACAGCGTGTGCATCGCCGGGAGCATCGACATCGCTCCAATTTGGAGCATCGGGATTGCTGGTCAGCGCTGGTAGCTGGCTCAGTTGGGACTTTGCTGCGCCCGCAGACACCGCGATCACCTCCTACAGCCTCGAGCGAGCGTTCAATCTGGGCTGGCCGGTCATAGCCAGAGTGGCCAATCGCTCCTACCTGCTCCAGATGTGGCACGACGAGGATGTAAACGCCGGCCTCCTCGACTTCAAGAAGCCGCTTCAGGCCGGCCAGACGCTCGTGCAAGTGCTGCCGTCGGTGATGGAGGGGGACAACGTCTCGTGGAGATCTCTGCATCTCGGCCTGAGCTGCTGGGCCGTCGTCGGCAACCTGGACTGCGGGCCCTTTCCAGCCCAGGTCACGATCTCGCGGGCCACGATTGGGCTCACGGACATGCACGCTCCGGAGGGGACGGTGACGGGCGGGTCGCTGGCGGGCACGGACTCTGTGCGCGGCGTCGCGAGCCTGTCGGTTCACGCGACGGATGACGGGGGAGGCGTCTACCGCGTTGCCTTGGCGATCGACGGCAGAGAGGTCGCGCGACACGGCGTCGCCGACCCGGACAGATCGTGCGCGGACGTGGAGCCGGCGAACGGCGATGCGTATGAGTTCGGCACGTCGCGGCCATGTCCGCTCTCCACCGATGGTGCTGTGCAGGTAAACACGGCCACGTTGAGAGACGGGCAGCACACGGTGCACGTGACGCTCGAGGACGCCGCCGGCAACCAGACCGTCGTCTTCGACGGCATCGTCCGGACGCACAACGCCCCGATCAACGCCGTCGCGCCAGCGCTCACCGGCCAGGCGAGCGTCGGCAGCCAGCTCAACGCGGGCAGCGGCCAATGGGACGGCGCTCCGAGCGGCTTCGACCACCGTTGGCTGCGCTGTGAGGCGGACGGCACCGACTGCGACCCGATCGCAGGCGCGACGGGAACGACGTACACGCTCACCGACGCGGACGCCTACCACCGGATGAAGAGCGACGTGACAGCCGAAAACGGCAGCGGAGCGTCCACTGCCAGCAGCCCGCCGAGCGCGATCGTCACCGACGCGGCCGGTCGCACCGCACCACCGTCCGGTCAGGGCACGCCCGGGACCGGAGGCGGGGGAGCGGGCGGGGGCACGACTCCGCCCAGAACCGGAGGCGCGGGATCCGGTGGTGAGACGGCTCAGCCCGGACCGGGCGGAATCCAGGGGAACGTGAACCCGCTCGGGCAGGCACCCGGTCACGTCGCCAACGGCGACAACGCCGCTGCCCGTGCACGCATCGAGATCTCGTTCCAGCTCGCCAACGGCCGCACCGCCCGTCGGATTCGCACCCGCCACGGACAGCGCTCAACAATCGTCGGCCGCCTCACCGACGCATCGGGCGCCGCCATCGGCGGCGCGCGGATTGGAGCCGCATGGCGGATCGCCGGGCACGACTGGGTCGCGCACCCGGGCATCCGCACCGGTGCCGACGGGCGCTTCGTCTACGTCCTGCCACCGGGACCCAGCCGCGACGTGCGCTTCACGTACTTCGCGTTCTCCGACAGCCGCGCGGTCGAACTGTCGAACGTCGTGCACGCCGACGTGCTCGCACCGCTCACGATCCGCGCAGATCGCGGCCGCGTCACGGGCACCCGCGTCGTGCGGCTCAGTGGGCACGTTGGCGGCGGCCCGGTCCCACGGACCGGCCTGCTCGTGACGCTGCAGGGCTATCAGCGCGGCTGGGGCTGGCGGACCTTTCGCACCGTGCGCACCGACCGGAAGGGCAACTGGAGCACGAGCTACCGCTTCCGTCTTAGCGAGGGCCGCTTTGGCTTCCGCGCGCTCGTGCCGCACCAGGGCCGCTTCCCGTTCGCCACGAGCCGCTCGGACGGCGTCTTCGTCGTCGTCTCGTAGAAGGCCAGCCTCGGCGCTGCGCTCAGCTCTCCGTCGAGTTGGGCGCGGTGCCCCGGCGTTGCAGGATCAGCGCGATCGTCTCCTGCTCCATGCGTGCGATCTGCGCGATCCGCTCCGGTGTTGCCCCGGCCGCATGGACGGCGGCGACGCGCTCCTCGAGTTGGGCCATCGCGCGCCGGACTGCTTCGAAGCCGGCGGCGTCCTGACGCAGCTGCGGGCGCTCGTGGTTGGCGTAGTCGATCACTCCCTCGGCCGCGCCGTAGAACTCGAGCGCCGCGTCGAGCAGCGCCTGCTCGGCGGGAGTCCAGGTTTCCTCGCCTGTCTCATCACCGTCCGCGTCGCCGCCCGAGGCGGTGGATCCATCGCCCGTCACGCTCGTGCCTCCTGCGAATGAGAGATGCCGGCGCACCCCACCCGGGAACGCCGGCGTTCATCATCCTTGCAGGCGGCTCGTTACGACGCAAACCTCCCATGCCGCAAAACGGGGTATCGCCGGAGGGGGCCCACCGGCGCCGTCTCCATCGGCCACGGGTGCGCGCGACGGCGTTCGCGTGGCTCACCGCAATTGTCGCCTTGGCGCAGCGGCGCTCCGCTGCGGTGCCGTCCACACCGGGTCGTAGAGTCCTGCACGGTCCAGTCCCTCGCACATGCGGGAGCCGCGATGTCCCTCTGCTTCATCGAGCCTCAGAACGCCATCCGCGTGATCGCGAACTCCATCGGTCGCGAGGCGCGTCGACAGCTCCTGGGCGAAGTCGTGCGGGCGTGGGTCGACGAGATCCCCGAGGCCGACCTCGTCTCGCACTACGCGAAGGCGGTCGCCGACCTCGATCACGACGATCTGACCATGCTCGCCGCCTGGCACGCCTCGCTCGAGGTCGGTCACCCGATCGCGAACAAGGAGTTCCTCGTCAACGTCTTTCCGTCGTTGGGCGAGAATCGCCGCGAGGCGCTCAAGATCGCCGCTGGCTTCCGCGGGGAGGAGGCGTTCGAGGCGGGCGTCACCGAAGAGCAGTCGCTCGAGCTCGTGCTGCCGTTCCTGTCCGAGGCCCGCTGCCGTGAACTCGCGCGCGAATGCGTCGAGCTCTACTGCTGGGATCGACTCGGCTCCGAGAACTGACCGAGCGTCTGCTCGATCTCGCCGATCGCCTGCGCGTTCGATCGAAACCACACGGCCTGCATTCCGAGCGCTCGCGCGGCCTCGCAGTTGACCTCCATGTCGTCGACGAACAGCGTCGCCTCCGCCGCGACGCCGAGGCGCTCGAGCGTTACCTCGTAGATCCGCGGATCGGGCTTGCGCACGCCCTCGAAGCCCGAGTCGACGACGAGCTCGAACAGCTCGTCGATCGGCAGCATCGATCGCCACAGCGGCTCCCACTCGCGCACGTTGTTCGTGAGGATCGCCATCCGGTAACCGCGCTCGTGAAGCGTCCGCATGAATGTGAACAGCTCGTCGTTCGGGCGCAGATGCTCGAAGAACGTCTCGCCGAAGCGCGCGAGGTCGACGTCGCGGCCCAGCTCCGCGCGCAGGGCGGCCCCGAGCTGCTCGAGGAACAGCACCTCGGTCAATCTGCCCGTCTCGAGCTCAAACAGCGGATTCGCCCCGCCGTTGTCGGCGGCGGCGCGCACGAGCGCGGCCCCGAACGTCTCCGGTGGGATTCCGTGCCGTGCCTGCAGCCCGACGAACGCGTCGAGCAGCGGCGTCGTGAGGACGCCGCCGAAGTCGGAGACGATCGCCTCGATCCGGCTCATGTGCGTCGCAGCACGTCGTAGCGGCCGACGCCCATGCGACCCTCCATGCGCCAGTTGAAGAAGGCGCAGTCGAGCCGCAGGCGTCCGAGATCCAAGGTCGTCCCGCAGACGGCCTCGCCGGCGGCGCGGTGCGGATACGGGCGCTCGTCCTCGCCCTCCCACAGCTCGAGGCTCGCGCGCCGCTGGCGCCCGTCGCCGTCGAGCGTGGTCGACAGCAGCGGCTCGGCGATCGTCGTGACCAGCCCGGTCTCGATCAGGAACGCGCTCACGGCCTCGTCGGCATGCGCGACGGCGTCGTGTGGGCGGATGCTCGCGAGCGCGATGCCGGATCCGTCGTCGAACCAGGCCGAGACGGTGCGAGCGAGCGTGATCCGCTCCCAATCGGGCGCGCCCCACTGATGGCCGCGTTGTCCGAGGCAGTCGATCCGCGTGCGCTCGTCGCCGCAGCGCACCGACCCCGAGACGTGGCACACCTGCTCGTAGCCATGCAGCCCGGCGGCGCTTGCGGCGACGGCGCCGGAGCCGATCTCGGCCGGGTCGCCGAGCGCCTCGAAGTGCAGCTCGAAGCCGCCATCGTCGCCGTCGTAGGAGACCTGCCACGCCTCCAGCGGCCGCTCGACCGTCGCGCGTACGTCGCCAGCCACGACCTCGCTCCAGTCGGCAGCGCCGGACAGCTCGATCCCTCCGGCCGCGTCGACCGCGATGAGCTCCCCGCCGCGGAACAGCAGGCCGAGGCCGCTTGCACGGGCGGGATCGCCCGGCACGAGGCCGAGTCGTGCGCTGCCGTAGAGCTCCCGCTGCGGGTCCCCGAAGGCAAACGTGACGGCGTCGCCGAAGCCATCGGCGCCGGACTCGTCGGTCCGCGCCGTCTCGTGCTCGGGTCCGATCATCGCGGCGGCAGGATGGGCGGATCGATCTCGTGCGCGGTCGCGTCCACGTCGTAATCCTGCCGCGTTCGGGCGCGTGACGCCGCGCCGGCGGCGGCACCCGCCGCCGCGCCGACCGGGCCGAAGCCCGCGAACAGGCGGCTGAGCGCGTTGCGCATGAGCCCCCGGCGCACGACGGCTCGCGAGGGGGGGAGCAGCAGCAGGATCCCGAACGCGTCGGTGATGAAGCCCGGGGCGAGCATCAACGTCCCGCCGACGATCACCAGCGCGCCGTCGATCGTCTCGCGCGCCGGCGGACGACCGGCGGCGAGCGTCAGGCGGAAGCGACGCCATGCGGCACGGCCCTGGGCGCGCAGCAGCAAGGTGCCAAGCAGTGAGTCCAACACGAGCAGCCCGATCGTCGGCAGTGCCCCGATCGCCTCGCCGACCTGGATGATCACGTACAGCTCGGCGATCGGGACGACGATGAAGAGCAGGAGCAGCAGCGGAAGCATCGCCTCACAGGCTACCCGCGCGGGGCATCCGCCAACGGATCTGCCGGGGCTTTCGTCGTGTTACGCGAGGACCGGCACGGGATGCTCGATGCGCACCCCGGGCACGCGATCGAGCCCGACGAGCTCGAGCAGCGCTGAGATCTGCGGCTGCGGGCTCTGCAGCGCCAGGGTGTAGCCCTGCACGCGCAGGCGGCGGGCGAGCGTGACGAAGTCCAGCATCAGCGAGACGTCGGCCCACGACAGCTCGGCAAGGTCGACGACGACGTCGGTGCGCGCCTTGATCGCGCGCACGAGCGCCTGGCGGCGGCGTGCCTGCGTCGTGCGGTCCTCGTCACCGCAGCAGCGCAACGTCGGGGGATGGGAGGCGTACTCGACGATGGCGGCGAACCTAACGAACCGGCGACGCGACACGCAAGCGAACATGAGCCAACTCTCAGGATCTTCGGGCTTCTGCAAGCGGTCTTGCAGTCGCTGCCTCTAGACTCATCGGCATGCCCACGCTCGAAGAGGTCAACGACGCGCTGTCGAATGTGATCGATCCGGAGCTCGGGCTCGACTTCGTCGAGCTCGGCCTCGTCTATGACGTCGAGATCGACGGCGGCAAGGTCGACGTCACGTTCACGCTCACGACCCCGGCCTGTCCGATCGGGCCGCAGGTGACGGAGCAGATGATCGAGTTCGTCAGCGAGCTCGAGGATGTCACCGAGGTCACCCCGAAGATGGTCTTCTCGCCGCCGTGGTCGCCGGACCGCATGAGCGAGGACGCGAAGTTCGCGCTCGGGTTCTGAGCGCCTGAGGCGCTAGCCCTCCGACGCCCCGCCATTCGGCGACGACGATCTGCGGGCGCGCTTCCGCATCGATGCGCCCGGCCCCTCGGTGCGTGCCGAAGGACCGCTCGGGAGGAGCTGCGGGCCGTCGGCGACCACCCTGCCAGTCGCCGCAGCGGCGGGAGCACGCGCGGGCTTCGACGGCCGCGTGGCCGGCCTTCTGCGGGCTCTCGCAGGTCTCGATGGCGCCGCCGGCCGGGCGGGCGCAGCACCATCGCCACCGGCCCGCGCGCCGGCCGCCCGCGCCTCCTTCGCTCTCGCGGCGGCTCTCAGCTGGGCGAGCCCGTCCTCGATCCCGTCGGCGATCAGTTCGATGTCGGGCAGCGCGTCGTAGTCGCCCAGCAGCCCGAAGTCGATCGCGCCGTTGTAGGACATGATCGCGATCGCGAGCCCGTGGCTCTTCGGCAGGAACGCGATCGGGAAGAAGTTGCACATCCGGCGCCCGAGCATGTAGATCGGGAACTGCGGGCCGGGCACGTTCGTCACGATCAGGTTGAAGAGGCGCGTGGAGAACTGCAGCCGCGAGGCCTGCGCGAGGATCGTCGGCGGCGCCATCTGCTGTACGTCGGCGAGCACTCTGGCGCCGACCGCCTGCTTGGACTCCTTCAGCCCGTCCATCTGTTGCTTGACGAAGCGCAGGCGCGCAACCGGGTCGCGGATGTAGACAGGCAGCGGACCGCGCATCAGCACGATCTGGTTGCCGAGGGCATGGCGCTGGTCCTTCGGCCGAATCGAGACCGGCACGAGCGCGCGCAGCTCGAGCCCCTCGGTGCGCACGCCGCGCGAGCGCAGCCA
>Ga0126313_10000851_pt1 | contig 15295 bp, 15 predicted proteins | sample Plot105A_FD_89954 | JGI IMG/M metagenome (GOLD analysis project Ga0126313, IMG submission 89954) | Serpentine soil microbial communities from UC McLaughlin Reserve, CA, USA - Plot105A | ecosystem: Environmental > Terrestrial > Soil > Grasslands | place: USA: UC McLaughlin Reserve, Lake County...
GGCGGAGGCGCGGCGGCGGGCGGAGGCGCGGCGGCGGGGGACTGCGGCACAGTCGCCTGCGGAGCCGCGGACGCTGGGGAGGTCGCGGCGGTCCGCTCCGGCGGTCTCGTCACCCGAGCCGGTGCTGCGCTCGGGCGGGGTGCGGACGGCGGGCGGCGGTGTAGATCGGGGAGCGGCTCGACGCCTCGGAGCTCTGTGGCCACCGGTGCGTGGGTGACCGGCTGGGCTGCCGCGCCGCTCGCGGTCACGCGCGCCGGGTCGCCACCGGACGTGGCGGCGCTGACGGCAAAGGCCGCCCCGAACACCGCGAGCGGCGGCAGCCAGCGGCTCAGCCAGTCGGGCATGTCACAGGGCTCCTACCACCGGGAAGCACGCAGCGGTCCCACCGCCTCGGCGGCGCCCCGAGCCGGATGCGGATCGTCGTCCACTTGCCGATGCGCTGCGGGCTGGTGACCGTGACGTCGATGCGAGTGCCGGCCGCAAGGTCGCTCTCCAGCGCCCGGAAGCGCGTGAGCGTGGCGGTCCGCGCGAGCCGGCGGGCGGGGCAGCTGCTGCCACGGCAGCGGACGCCGATCCTGGCGCCACGCGGCGCACGCACGGTGAGGAGCGTCACGCGCGCGCCTGTGGAGGTCAGCTGACCCTTGATGCGCACGATGGGGAACGGCCGTAGGAGCCGCATCGCTCCGACGGTCGACTTCGTCCCTTCGCCGACGGGAGTGGTGCCGGACGTCCCCGTGCCCGTCGCGGGCGTCGGCGCGATCGTCGCATCAGGCGAACCCGTCGTACCGGGGACGGGGTCCTGCGACAGGCCCGAGCTGGGCGAAGGGTCCGGGCTGGGCGACGGACTCGGGTCCGGGCTGGGCGACGGACTCGGATCGGGATCCGGTGATGGGCTCGGGCTGGGGCTCGGCGACGGAGTCGGCTCCGGCGGCGGCGCCGCGGTCACCATGGCCGTAGGTTGCGATTGCCCCTCGTCCGAACCAAGGTCGTTCGTCACCCGCACGCGCACGCGAAGCGCGAAGCCGACATCGTCGCCCGTCACCGTGCGCTGGCTGGACGTCGCGCCGGGAACAGCCGTGCACTGCCCATTCGACCTGGCGCAGCGGAGCCACTGCCAAGACACGGTCGGCTCGGGGTCACCCGTCCAGGTGGCGGTAGCCGTCAGCGTGTGTCCCTCGCGCGCCTCGCCGGAGATCACAGGGTTGGTCACGGTCGGAGGACCCGGCGCGGCACGGCCACGCGCGGGAACAACAAGCATGGCGAGCGGCAGCGCGAGCAACACGGCAACGACGAGCCTCGAACGACTCCGGCGAAGGATCCCGACCATCCGGACCGATCTTGGTTCGCGCCGGAACATAGAGCGACCATCTCTCCTAGCCCAATGGTCAGGGCGGTCCGTTCCCGGACGGCTTCGACTGTGCTACCTCAGGGCCGCAAGCGAACATCGGACCTACGAATTACGATGAGTCCGGATTTGGCTCTGCCACGCCGTCAGGCAGCGACGCAGAGCGCGGCCCTTAGCGCGTCCAGGTCCGCGGCGCCGAAGACGATGCGGTCGCGGGTGGCGACGTAGACGAGGTCGAGGTCGACCCCGGCCCGCGCGATCCTGCGCGTCAGGTCCGCAAGCACCCCGGGGCGATCCTGCACGTCGACGACGACAACCTCACGTTCTCGCGACACGGCGAGGTGCGAGATCGCCAGGGCGTGCCTGGCGGCGCCAGCGTGCGGGACGAGGATGTGGAGCTCGGCGCGATCGCCCGGCCCGATGCACGTCGCCGCAGCGATGTTCACGCCGGCATCGCTGATCGCTGCCGCGACCTGCGCAAGCGCCCCGGGTGTGTTGTCGACATCGATGATCAGATCGACTGCCACGACTCGAGCGGGATCTTGGCACTCCGAGTCGAGCGCTGCACGGCACCTTGACGCTTCGCCTCGAAGGGGTAGCGTCCTACACGGCAAACGGAGGTACACCATGCTCCTCAGGGCTCGAGGCAAGCGCCCCACCGACACGCGCGCTCGCGCGCGTCAGGCACTTCAGCGCCGCGGCCGCAGCGGCGTCGATCGTGGTTCGGCGCCGGTGGTGCTGATCGCCGTGGCTGCGGGCGGTCTGGCCCTTGGGGCTCTGCTCGAATACTTCCTCGACCCCAAGGTCGGCCGCCGCCGTCGCCACCTGGTCCGCGACCGTGCACTGTCGCGGCTGCGCCGCGGCGAGCGCAGCGCGCTCGTCCGCGCCCGGCGCGCCGAGTCGCACGCGACGGGGCTCGCGCGCCGGACCATCAACGCGCGCCGTCGGACCGAGGAGCCGCTCGACGACGTCACGCTCGCGCAGAAGGTCGAGAGCCAGCTGTTCCGCCGCGCCAACGTACCGAAGGGCCAGATCAGCGTGAACGCCGAGGAGGGCGTCGTATTCCTGCGGGGCGTCATGGAGCGCCACGAGGACATCGAGCGCATGGGGGAGGAGGCGCGGCGCATCGAGGGTGTCCGCGCGGTCGAGAACCTCGTCCATCCGCCCGGCACGCCGGCGCCGCACAGCCGATCGAAGCTCGAACGGCAACGGGCCGGAGAGTGAGATCGCCATGAAGTTCCAAGCATCGGTCGTCTTCGAGTTCAGCGCCCACGACATCGGCGAAGCGGGCAAGCGACTCAACGAGCTGCTCGAAGAGGCCGAGGAGCGCCAGGTCGAGACCCGGTCGGTCGAGCTCTCGACGCCCCGCGCCACGCCGGTGACCCTGCCTCCCGTCGCACGGGCGCCCGGCACCTAGAGACGTCGGCGGGATTCCTACCCCGGACTCTGAAAGGAGCTCAAATCGATGCCGTCAGTGCAGAGCGTCCGCCCCGACGTGCTGCTGCGCAGCGAGGAGACGGGAGGCCAGATGTCCGTAACCGAGATCGAGGTCCCGGCGCACAGCGCCGGTCCTCCGCTGCACACGCACGACTTCGATGAGGCCTTCTACGTGCTCGAGGGCGAGCTGATCTTCCAGGTGGACGAGGAGCTCGCAACCAAAGCCGCGGGCGAGCTGTTCTTCGCCCCGCGCAATGTGGTCCACACCCTGGCCAATCACAGCGAGACGCCCGCGCGCTACGTACTCGTCTGCGCGCCCGCCGGCTTCGAGCGGCACTGGGCGCGCCTCGCCGCAGAGCAGGCGGGAGTTGAGCCGCCGCAGTGGGCGCTGCAGCCGATCCCCGAAGTCACGGTCGTTGGACCGCCGATCGCTGCGCAGGAGTGAGCTCCTGCGGGCTCGGCGACGAGTCGGTTCGTAGTGCCCCGACGTCCGGCGCCGCGTCGCGATCCGCGGCCGCCGATTCGCGCGGACGCTCACGACCGCGTGGAAGCCTGCGGATCCGTGCGCTGCTGATCAGCTCCGAGCGCGGTCGTGTCCAATCCGGGAGGCATGGAGCCCGTCAGCCGTGATGAATGCTGCAGTAGGCGTCGCGGGTCGCGCTGTTCTGCAGCGGTCCGTAGCCCGAGGCGAGCCGGATCGCTTCTGCCTGTGAGGCGGCGTACGCCTCGATGCTGGCGGCGACTTCGGCGCGCTTCTCGTCGGTGCTTGCGCTGGCGAGTCGTTCTGCGTTGCGCCACGCGATCTCGCGCCAGGTGGGGATGATCTGGAAGAGCGCGGCGTCGTCGGCGGTGCCCGGCAGGTCGGTCTCGTCGATCGTGGGGTCGAAACGGCGGGCGATCTCGGCGTAGAGATCGCCGGTGACGCGGTTGAGGAACTCGTTGACGCGATCGTGGTCCGGCTTGCGGCTTGACCCGTCGGGTTTGACCAGCCCGATGGCGGCGAGCGCGAACGGCAGGTCACGCTGGACGTGCGCACTGATCCCGAGCGAGAGGTTGCCGCTGGCCGGCATCGAGTGGTCGGCGGCGGCCTGGAAGGCGATGGCCCACGCGGGCGGGACGTCCGCGCCCCGCCCGCTATGCCACGCGTCGAACGCGTCGAAGTAGAGGCGGGCGAAGACGACGTCCTCGTGGTTGACGAACGCGGTGTCTTCGAAGAAGGTCGGGTCCCCGATCGTGCGCCGGTACTCCTCGGTGGTCCGCAGGTAGGCCAGCGCGAAGATGCTGTCGTGGTCGCAGGACTGCGCCAGCGGATCGAAGCGGCGTTGCATCTCACGGATCACCGCGTCGACGCAGCGCGTCCGCCCGGCCGTACAGTCGTTCTCGCTGGAAGCATCGAACTCCGTCGTCAGTCCCGGCAGCAGAGCGGACCACCCGACATACGGAGGGTCCTCGGCGCGCGCGACACCGGCGCTGAACAGCAGCAGCAAGCCGATGAGGAACAGGCTGCGGAGGCTGAGACGACGCATACGCCCTCCTTGAAGAATCCCCACGATGCGTGACCCGCGACGACGTGGTACCCGCGTCGTTCGAACGCACACGCAGCGGTGCACGTTCGGGCAGCGTGCGCGCGACTCGGAAGGGGTAGCCCCGCGATGGGGATGAGCGCGCGCGTTTCACAGCGCCAGGGCGACGAGTCGAGCGGCCTCGGGCGACATGAGCGTGATCGAGTCGCCGACGCGCGGTTGGATCTCGGACCGAAACCGGGCAACGTTCTGCGCGGCGGAGTGTCGACTTCGACCGCTCCGCAGTCATCGCGACGCCCGGTGCCGCTGCCACCGGTGTTGGCCCGGCTCGAGTCGCGGCCCTTCGTCGGCCGTGCGGCAGCCCTGCGCCGCGTCAACACGCTCTGGGAGCATCTCTCGAGCGGCCATGGGGTCGGTGTGGCGTTGGCCGGCGAGCCGGGAATCGGCAAGACACGCCTGACTGCACGGGTTGCCGCGCGCGCACATGCCGATGGCGCTGTCGTGCTCCATGGATGCGCCGATGAGGAATCCGTTTCGCCGTATCAGCCGTTCGTGGAGGCGCTGCGACAGTACGCGGCGCATCGTCCCCGGCTGGTTGAGGAAACGCAACTCCCGACGGCCACCGCCGAGGAGCTGGCGAGCCTGATCCCTGAGCTGGGTGCACCGCAGTCCGCGGCCACGAGCCGCCAAGCGCGACCACACCAGAGCTCGCGGCACGAGCTCTTCGACGCCGTCGTCCGGCTGCTGCTGCACGCCGCCGAAGCTCAGCGGCTGCTGCTCATCCTGGACGACCTCCACCGGGCTGACCTCCCGACGCTGTCATTGCTTCGGCAGCTCATACGCCGCGGTGCCGCATCCCCTTTGCTCGCGATCGTGACCTACAGCGACCTGGACACGGACGCTGCGGACCCGCTCATGCAGGTGCTCTGCGAGCTCCGGCGCGAGGCCGACCTGGAGACGATCCGCCTAGAGGGCCTGCGACGGGCGGAGGTCATCTCGCTAGCCGCGGCACACCTCGGGCGCCGATCGATCGACCGCGCGTTGACCCAGCGACTGATCGAGCAAACGGGCGGAAACCCGTTCTTCATCGAGGAGCTGTTGCACACGCCGCTCGCGGCGCCCGCAGAGCGGGTCGCCGTGCCGGAAGGTGTCAAGGACGTGATCGGCAGGCGCCTCGATCGGCTGGCCCCGGCGACGCTCGAGATCTTGACGCTCGCTGCCGTGCTGGGGAACGATTTCCGTCTGCCGGCGCTGCAGGCGATCGCCCTGGACAAGCGACAGGACGACCTCATCGCGGCACTGGAGGCCGCTGTCGCAGCACGGGTGATCCTCGAGGATCCCGGCGAGGTCGATCGTTTCTCGTTCACCCACGCGCTCGTACGCGAGACGCTCTACGAGCGCCCGATTGCAAGCCGCCGCGTGCGCCTCCACCGGCGCGTGGCGGTGTCGCTGGAGGCGGCGGCGCTGCCGGTGCATCCGGCGGAACTCGCGCATCACTACTTCCAGGCGCGAGAGGTCGGTGGAGCGCGGAAGGCGATCGTCTACAGCCTGCGGGCGGCTGAGGCGTCGCAGGCCGCCCACGCCTACGAGGATGCGGAGGCGCACTACGAGCACGCGCTGACCGCCTTGGAGATCGTGAACCGCGCCGACGCCGCCGCGAGATGCGATGTGCTTCTGGCGCTAGGGGCCACCCGCTGGCGAGCGAACGAGCACGACCCGCGCTCGACGTTCGTGGAGGCACTCGAGCTCGCCCGTGGGCTCCCGTCGACGGGTCGGCTGGCACGGGCCGTGCTCGGCGCGGGCGGCCGGTTCTATGCCCCCGGTAACACCGACGAGCAATACATCAGACTGCTCGAGGAGGCCCTCTCGGCGCTGGAGCCGGGAGACAGCGTCCTGCGCGTGCGACTGCTTGCGCGCCTGGCCGAGAAACTTGTCTTCGCGCATCCACCAGAGCGTGCCGGCGAGCTTGCGACCGAGGCGACCGCCATGGCACGGCGACTCGGTGAGGCAAGTGGGCTCGCGGCAGCGCTGATGGGCCGGCATGCGGCACTTCTGCACGCCGAGAACACGTACGAGCGCCGAAGGATCGGCGAGCAGGCACTCGCGATGGCCAGCGAGCTGGGAGAGCTCGAGCTCGGCGCGCTGGGGCGTCATTGGCTGCTCTACGACCTCGCCGAGATGGGTGATCTGGACGAGGCGCGGCAGCGGCAAGCCGAGCTCGACCAGCTTGCCCAGGAGCTCCAACAACCGCTCTACCGTCACTCCTCGCTGACCTGGCGCTGCGTATGGTCGGGCCTCGCCGGGCGCTTCGAGGAGGCCGAGCGGCTCGCCCGCGAGTCCGTCCGCCTGGCCGAATGTGCGCAAGCGCCGGACGCGCAGGCCCACTTCACCGCTCAGTTGGTCGCCCTGCGGCGGGAGCAGGGGCGCCTGGGCGAGCTCGTGCCGGAGATCGAGCGCCTCGCCGGCGACCAGCCGGCGGCAGCGGCCTGGCGCGGCATCCTCCCCCTCGCATATCTCGATGCGAACGACTCGGCCCGCGCGCAGGCCGCATATGAGCGAGCGCTCGGCAGCGGTGTACCGGGGCTGCCCCGGACAATGCTCTGGCTGACGACCATCGGCTCGCTGGCCGAGGCGGCCGCACAGCTGGATGACCCCGACCACGCCGCGCAGCTATACGCCGAACTCGAGCCCTACGCGGACCGCCTCGTGCAGTGGAGCTTCACAGGCAATGCCGGCTCCGTGCACCGCCTCCTCGGTCGCACGGCGGCGACTGCCGGTTGGAATGACCGCGCTCGCGGGCACTTCGACGCGGCCTTGCGGCGCCATTCCGAGCTGGACGCGACGCCGCTGCTGGCCCGCACCCGCTGTGACTACGGTGAATTTCTGTTGCGCGGCAGCCGGGCTGACCGTCCGACTGCACGCCGGTATCTGAGACAGGCTGGCCTCGCAGCCCGCAGCCTCGGGATGGCCGGCGTCGCCACCCGGGCGGACAGGTGTTGACGGGGGAAACGGCCGATGCTCGTCCTCACGAGGAAACGCAACGAGTCCATCGTGATCGGGGACGACATCGAGGTCAGGGTGCTCTCGTTCTCGGGCGAGAAGGTGAGAATCGGCATCGAGGCGCCGCGGGACGTCCCCGTCTTCCGCAAGGAGGTGTACGTCGAGATCCAGCAGCAAAGGCTCGAGGCCGGCACCTCAGCCCGCGAAGAGGTCGACGAAGCGCTCAAGCGATTGAGCGGCGACTGACACGACGGAGTCGGCCATGCGCCGCTTGGATGCCGCCGCGACGCGTCTTATACGGTCTAGCGCGTCTTCTTGTACGAGGCGGTGTAGGTGGTGGCGCTCGCGGGAGCGATGATGGTGTGGCTCTGGGCGCCGCTGTCCGACCAGGTTTGGAAGGCCCACGACCCTCCTTTGCGCTGCTGGGGCGTCGGCGCGCTCAGCGAGTTGGCGGACCCTTCGATCACCGTGCGCGTGAACGTCGCCGTCGCCGTCTCGCCGTTGAACGTGAGCTGAAGCCCGCCGGGACTCGAGGTGAACGTGAGCTGCACCGTGCGCGGGTCGAGTCGCACGCTCTGGGTATCCGTCAGGCCGCCGGCATCCGTTGCGGTCAGCCGCAGCTCGAGGTAGGACGGATACGCGTGGTCCGGGGCCGCGAGGCTGCCAGTGGCGACCCCCGTCCAGGTCCCCGCGTCGTGGGAGTGGCAGTCCGTGGGAGCCGTGCAGTGGAAGACGAGCAGGTTCCAGCTCAGCGCCGACGCGGGCAGCGTCCCCTGCTGGGGGTCGGTGGCCGAGCCCGAGAACGGGATCACCTGGCCGACGCGGTACGTCGTTCCCGGCGTCGGCAGCTGGATCGTCGCCGTCGGCTTGGTGTTGCCGACGCTGATGACCACCGCATCGCTGCCGCTCGCGCCGTGGTTGTCGGTCACCCGCAGCGTCGCCGTATGCGTGCCCGTCTGCGTGTAGGTCCAGCTCGCCGTGGCGGTTGACGCGTCGTCGAACGCGCCGTCGCCGTCGAGGTCCCAGGCGTAGCTGAGCGTGTCGCCCTGGTCGGGGTCGCTCGAGCCCGTGCCGTCGAACGAGACCGTCAGCGGCGCGCTGCCGGCGGTCGGGGTCGCCCTTGCGACCGCGACCGGGGTGCTGTTGGCGACGGGGTAGCTGATCCGGCGCACGTCGCCGCCGTCGAAGCCGGCGTAGAAGAGGTCCCCGCCCGGGCCGATCACGAGATCCACGGGCCCCGAGCCGCCGGACATGAACGGCTGCACATTCGACGGCGACGGCAGACCGTCGGCGCCCTTGAGCATCGCCCAGATGCAGTTGCGATTGTGATCGGCGAAGAACAGAGCCCCGTCGTAGGTCGCGGGATACGTGCTCTGCGAGGACGCGAACGCGAGGCCGGCCACAGCGGAGCCGTTGGTCATCACGCAACCGTCGCCGCTCGCCACGGCTGTCCCGTGGTTGTATGTGTACCAGGGCGCGGCGACGGCGCTCTGCCCGGCCGTGTAGAGCGACTCGCACAGGGTGAGGTTCGCGTTGTCGTAGCCGGACTGGGGCGCGGACTGGGCGTGGTTCGTCGTGACCCAGCCCTCGTAGCAGGGCCAGCCGAAGTTCGTCTGGCTGGTCGGCGTGACAACGCGGTCGATCTCCTCCCACGTGTTCCAGCCGACGTCGCCGACCCACAGCTCGCCGGTACCGGGCCGGAACGTCGCACGGAACGGGTTGCGCAGCCCGTAGGCGATGACCCGGCGGGCGTTGGCGTCGGAGCTGCCGCCGAACGGGTTGTCGGGGAGGCCCTGGCCGGTCGCTTTGTTGATTCGCAGCACGGCGCCGTCGAGCGTGGTGGGGTCGGCGATCGTGCGCACGTCCTGGCTGCGGAGCGCGCCGCCCTCGCCTGGTGGATCGCCGCACGGGTTCCCTGTCTGGCCAGAGTCGACGTAGTTGAAGCTCGCGCCGTCGCCGCCGGTCACGTAGAGCGCTCCATCGGGGCCGAAGTTGAGGCTGCCGACGGAGTGGCTCGGGAACTGCTGGCACCAGTCGTTGATCAGCACCTGCTCGGAGCCGGTCATCACGTTCCCGGATGCGGTCAGGCGCGACAGCCGCGCGCTGACCACACAGCCGTCCGTGGTCGGCCCGGGAGGCGTCGAGCAGTTGTCGCCCCAGGTGGGCGGCACGCCGCCGATCGGGGCGTCGTACGTGTAGAGCACGTAGACGTCCGGGGTGGCCGGGAAGTTGGGATCCAGCGCCATGCCGAGCATGCCGCGGTCCCAGTAGTCGTGCACGTTGGCGCGCAGGTCCGCGAACAGTGTTGGCGTCGTGTCGGTCAGCGAGTCGAAGACGAGAATCCGCCCGTCCTTCTGCGCCACGAACACGCGCCCATCGGACGAGAACCGCACGACGGTGGGATGGGTGAGTCCGCTCCAGACGACCGACTCCTGGAACGGCGGGATGACCGATGCCCCCGCCATGGTCGACATACCGGAAAGCAGCATTAGAAGTGCCACGACGACTGCAGAGACGATGCGGGCTGGGCGAGGCGCGGACACGGCCCCCTCCTCTTGGTCGACGGCACGAACCTATGCCCCCGCACTCGCGCAGGAACCTGGCCGAAGGTCGAGAGTTGGCTGCGTATCCCGCTGCGCGGCCACGCTGATGCGGCGCCCGTCGAGCGGGTGGCGGCGGCGACGGCGGTCGAGGGGCGGCTCGGCCGGCTCGGCGGCTACGGCATCCGGCCGGAGACTTCTGGCTCCAACGCCGTGTAAGTCAGCGGCAGCGAGGTGGTGGCGTCATCCCGCATTTCCTTGCGAATGCGGGACCCGCACTCGACCGTGCTTTCGGCGACGTTCCCGGCGCGATCATGCAAGACGCCGGACAACGCGTACGTGCGCGACCAGCCATGAGATGCCTTGACGGCCCGAAGCGCCACGGAAGCCGTCGCGTGGTTCATGACGCATCCGCAGACGGCCCGGTTCTCGGTGCTAGGCCGACGCCCCTCGCGTCTTCTTCGCTCCACAGCCGGGAGGTCAGCGAAGATCTCTCGCATCCCCACCATCCGGCCCCAAGGAGCCCAGATGTCCGACCCCGTCCGTGTGGCCCACGCGATGAACCAATCCGAGGCCGAGCTCATCCAAGGCCTCCTACGCGAAGAGGGCATCCCGTCGTTTGCGCGGCGCGCTGCAGGGTTCGACGTTCCAGACATGCTCGCCGCCGGCCCACGCGACATCCTCGTGCCCGCCGAGCGCGCCGAGGAGGCGCGGGACCTCCTGGATGCTCCCGTCGCCGATCCCGACGAGCCCTAGGACCGCTCTCGTTGCCGTCGCTTCGTTGCCGCGCGCGGAACGATCTGAAGTCAGGGGCGTTCTTGTTCGATAAGCCGCCAGCTTGAGCACAAACCTCGCGCGCAGTTGTCGGATGAGCCCGGTCGGCCGGTGCCTGAGCCGCACGCCGACGCGGCTCGCGTGGCCGCATAGCCGTCAGTCGCGAAGCTCTGAACGTCGGAGTTAGTTGTTGAGCCGCGCTGCCGCGTCGTCCGAGATGACTCAGCCACTGGGCTCGACGGACAGGATCGTCGTGCCGCGCAGCGTCGCGCGGACCGGCGTGGCCGCCTTCCAGGCACCGACCAGCACAAGCAGCTGTTCCTCGAAGTCCTCGCGGTCGGCCATCAGCCGGTAGTACGAGGGCGAGTGCCCGAGGATCACCTCGATCGTCCCGCGGCCGGTGCCGAGGTACCCGATCGTCGCCTCCATCCGGTCCGTGCCGTCGTCGACGCTCACGCGCTCATCCTCCCATTCACGGCCCGACGGCGGCGGCGAGCGCGGACCGCGCGCTGGGGAAGCGCGCGACGACCTCGCTGTGCAGCGTCGGGAAGCGCGTCCACAGAGCGCCGCGCGCGGCAACCGGCTGGGCGCGGATGACGCGGATCACGGACATGCCGGTCGCGGCGGGATTCGCGAGCTCCGCGCGCACGGCGGCGGCGACCTCGTGCGTGGCGGCGCTGCTCGCGTAGTCGGTCATCCTCTGATTCAGGCCCTCGAGCTCGGCGTCGGCGCGCCGCGAGTCGTCCGCCGGCCCCTCGCCGGGGTACATCGTGTTGCGGTCAGTCGTCCACACCAGCCGCTCGCCCATCGGGAAGCCCTCGATCGACGGGCCGGGCGGCGGCGCCGCGAGGTGGGCCATCAGCTGATCGTGGGTGAGCCGCTGGTAGCCCGCGGGCGGAACGCCCATCGCGCCGAGCCATGTCTCGATCGGCACCGGCCCGGCCTGCGTCGAGGGGTCGATCACGTGCTGCTGGACGCCGGACGCGGTGCGCACGTTGATGATCGGGGCCACGTGGTAGAACCAGCGCGTCACGGGCGGCGCGCCTCCGGGCTGGTCCTCGGAGTACTGGTTGGGGATCTCCAGCCCGCCCGGCATCGTCGAGGTCGCGAACACGCGCTCGGACGCGTAGCCCGCGCGGGTGAGGACCTGGGCCATCATGTGGGCCCGCGCGTAGCAGCCGTCCACCGGATAGTGGTAGGGCACCGGGCTCTGCGTCCCGCCGGTGTCGGTGAACGTCAGCGTCGACATCACCGCGAAGATCCGCACGGCTTCGGCGGGCGAGACCTCGGTCTCCTCGAGCGCCGACTCCCCCATCAGGTACGCGGCGTGCTCGAACTCGTCGGTCGAAAGCTCGTCGACCAGCCGTTCCCGCAGGTCCTCGCTGTAGGCCGTGTTGTAAGCCTCCTTGAGGCGCGCGATCAAGCCGGAGTTGCGGCCGTAGGCCATCAGGACGGCGTAGATCGCCTCCTCGTCGGTGCCGAAGCCCGTGACGGCGTCGCGGAGCCGCTTGGCGGCGGTGTCGTGGTCGGCGTCCGACACCGGTGCTGCGCCGATCGTCTCCGTCCCGCCGACGCCGCCGGCGTTGATCAGCTGCAGCGCGTAGTTGAGCTGGGAGCCGCTGAGGTCGTCGCGCAGGTCGGCCTCGAGGTCGCCGTAGTCGGCGTACGCGGTCTTGAGCTGCGCGATCGCCGCGCCGTCGCGCTGGAGTCGCTCGAGCGCATGGATGACCGTCTGTTCGTCGGTGCCGGCGCCCGCGATCCCCAAGTAGATCTGCTGCGCGAGCCTGTCGTAGTCGAACAGTCCGGCGTAGATGCCGCTCACGAGCCGCGACAGCGTCGGCCGCCGCAGCGCACGCGCAACGGCGCTGTTGCCGGCGCTGCGCTGGAGCGCGAGCACTGCCGCGATCGACCCAGACCCGGACGGGACGGGCGGCGTCGGGAGCACGGCGGGCTCGGTCTCCGCATCCAGTTCGACCGCGGTCTCGACGGCTCGGGCCATGGGAGAAACCTGACCCGCGGGCGCGCCCGGATCCAGGGCAATCGGACTACCCGTTCGGACGAGCCTCGAGGACCAACTAGTCCGCTGCCTTCAGCGAGCGGCGGACGCCGAGCCGGCCGCCGCTGGGACTGCTCACGACCGAGGTCCGGATTCGCGCACCGGCGGACGACAACGTGCCGTCGGTGAAGCCGCGCGATTCCGACCGCATCATCGGCGTCAGCGGCCGCTGGGCGTAGCCGAGATGGTCTCGGGGCAGCGCGGGGACACGTTCGTAAGCGCCGCGGCGTCCGCAGCGTTGTCCCGCGCGCCATGTCAGTCGAGGGTCGCGCGATCTTGCGACTGTCGGTGCAAGTGGCCGTCTATCGCGGCTCTAGACACGCGGAACGCGTCCGACGCGTCGCGCGCGCGACAAATATGGGTGATTTGCAGGCGGTTCGATGCCGGAGGAGGGCTCGGACCCCGATAGGCGGATTCTGATCAGTCCGAGTTTGGCGTTGTTACGTCTCTTACGGCGTGTGTAGTCACCACGTTGGACACATCCGCACGGTGCGCGACCCCTCGGTACTTCATGAACTCTGAGCCTCGATGCAGGACGAGACGACCAGCAATCGGTCACCACGAAGCCGGCAGAAGACGAGCCTAGGGCTGCGGTGCGTCCGGCGCGTCGGCGTTGGCCAATGCGTCCCGGTCGGCCCCCGTCACCGACTCCTTGAACTCGCGCATGCCGCGCCCCAGCGAGCGCCCGACGTCGGGGAGCCGCTTGGGGCCGAAGATGAGCAGGGCGACCACCAGTACCACGATCAACTCGATGGGTCCAATGCCGAACATGTCTGCCTCCTGATTGTCGGGCCCCGAGAAGGGGTGGACAGCGTCGAGTGCTCACTGCGGGGAGCTTGATACGCGCAACACGTGGTTCTTTTCGGTTCCTGGCGGGCGGTCGCCCAGCCGGTTTGGACCGGCCGACAGGCCGCCATCACATCGGGCGCGCCGGCCGGCTTTGGAATAGTCGCCTCCGGGCCGTCCCGGCCTCGAGCCGCGCGCCTCAGAGTGAGCGCTCGGCGGCATCGGCGGCGGTTGCCAGGGCGGTGACCGCATCGAAGAACTGTTGCGACTGACCGGCGAACAGTCCCGACTGCACAAGCCCGGTCGCGGCGGCGACGGCTCCGGCCCGCTCGGTAGTGCTTGGCCTGATGACCGAGCAGAGCGCGAGGTCGCTCCGCAGGAAGCGGGTCGGCTCAGGGAAGATCGCCTCCGCGAGATCGCGGTTGCTGCGGAGGTCTGGGAACTTCAGCCCATCGTTGGTGTTCAGGCCGAAGATCCCTTCGAGCGACTTATGGAACGCCGAGAAGTGGTAGACCTCGGTCGGCCCGATCGCGGCCAGGATGCGCAGGACGTCGAGGCTCGAGGCCTTCGGGATCAGCGAGCAGTAGAGGCTGCTTCCGCCCTGCTCGATCGCCGCGAAGTGGAAGGCGGCTGAGTGCGCGATCCCCTGCACCTGCTTTTTCGTCGAAGATCGGGTCAGGATCGTCGGCCGCTCGGTGATCTCCACGAGCTGGGGGAAGACGGCGCCGAAGTCAGGGTTGTCGGGGCTGCGGTAGCGGGCGTACCAGCTTGTGTCGACGGTGAGCCTGGTCAGGTTGGTCAGGCGGCCGCGGTCCTCGGCACCCTCCACGTCGACGGACGGCAGCGTTCGGAACGGATCGAGGTTGATCGGCTGCTCGCCGATCGCGACCAAGAACGAGTTGATGAGCGCGGCGTGGCTGCGCTCATCGTCGCGGTCGTCGCAGATGTAGCGGATCAGCGATCGGTCGATCCGACGCAGCGCCCTGTTGTAGGAGGGGTTGGCGACCGCCAGCTCGCAGTACTGCTGCCAGAGGTCGTCTTCGACGAGCTCGGCAGCCGCCAGGAACTTGAGAATGGCGACGTCGCCGGGCGTGATGGCATCCCGATCGATCGGTCCGAGAGCGCGCCCCACCTGCGCCAGCGCCGTATGGCTGCCGCCTACGGCGGCCGCTAGGGTGGCGGCACCGAGCAGGGCGCCACCTTTCAGAAAGGTCCGCCGGTCATGGCAGGCGCGGTCAAGGTTGGTCATCGTCGTCCTTCTCCTGTTTCAAGAACCAAACGGGCGGCACATCTGACGATCGCCCGATCCGAGCGATCGCCGGCCGGCCGTCGGAGCGTCGATGAGTGAAGGTCGCCCCCGGCCCTGCGTCCGGACGCCGTCTGCGTGCCTGACCGGAACGTAAGCGAGCACGTCGAGCGCTCAATCGTGACGGCTGATCAAACGGCAACGACTGGCTATCGGTTCCTCACCGGGCGTGCAAACCCGCGTCGCCACAGAGCGCCGCAGCGCTCGGCGCCATCGTCTGTGCAACCGGTGCCGCAGCGCGGTCCCCGGCGAAACATGGGGCAGGCGCCCCCTGCCTCGACCTGACGACTCGAAGCCGATGGCGACCGGTCATCGCCGCCACACCGGCCCGTCGGCGCGGGCATCCGCGCCCGCTGCCCATGTCCATCGAAAGATGTCAGTCGGCGATCACCGAATCGTGGACAACTTTGACCGCCCCCGACCCGTACTCGAGGTTCCGATCGGGCCAGGGCGACCTGACGACCCGGTCGCCGCTCGCGACCAGCGCACGCTTCACACCTTCGGGCATGTGCCAGCAATCGCGCGGAA
>Ga0126313_10000852_pt1 | contig 15273 bp, 15 predicted proteins | sample Plot105A_FD_89954 | JGI IMG/M metagenome (GOLD analysis project Ga0126313, IMG submission 89954) | Serpentine soil microbial communities from UC McLaughlin Reserve, CA, USA - Plot105A | ecosystem: Environmental > Terrestrial > Soil > Grasslands | place: USA: UC McLaughlin Reserve, Lake County...
GATGATGGCCGAGTCGAGGCCGACCATGTCCTCGCGCATGTGGACCATGCGGCGCCACCACTCTTCCTTGATGTTCCGCTTCATCTCGACGCCAAGGGGGCCGTAGTCGTAGGAGGAGCGGATGCCGCCGTAGATCTCCGAACTCTGGTATACGAAGCCCCTGCGCTTGCAGAAGGCCACTATCTTGTCCATCGTCACGTTCTGCGCCATGCGTCCTCCGAGCTGTTAAATAAAGGCACCACGTCAAAGAGCCTAGCGAGTATAGCTCAGAGCACATGCCCGATTCGACCGGAATACGACGGGTCGGGAGTTCCCGCCATCGATTGAGACCCACCCGGTCCGCGTTATAATGCTGGCCGTGGAAACGCTTGTCTGGTTCGGTCTTGGCGTTGGTCTCGCCTCCGTCGCGGGGGTGAGGGCTTTCGTGCCGCTCGCGCTTTACGTCCTGTTCGCCCGGCTCGGGTTCATCGTGCCGCCGGATCTTCTGGGTCTACCGAGCGATTGGACCGTGGTCGGGGTGTTCTCGGCGCTGGCGGTCGTGGAGATCTTGCTCGACAAGGTCAGGGCTCTCGATCCGGGTTTCGGCTACGCGATGGTTGTGGTCAGGGTGTTGGCGGGTGCAGCCCTGTTCGAGACGATGTTCGAGCCGGGGGCACTCCTCGACGGGAGAGCCGTACCTGGCCTCGTCGGCGGTGGGGGGATCGCCGCCGTGGTCGCCGTGCTCACGGTCCTTTTGCGTCCTCCTTCCAATACCCAATCGGCGGGCGCCTCGACGGTATTCTTAAGCGCCATCGAGGACGCGGTGGCGGTTCTTGGCGGGATCGTTGGGCTATTCTTGCCCTTCCTGCCGCTTCTGCTGGTCAGCTTTCTGCTATTCTTCTTCAACCGCATAAGGAAGCGGCGGGGGAGGAAGTACGGGGGCCTCCGCATCCTCGGCGATTAGGGTTCGTCGGCGCTCCAGGAGGGTGCAATGGAAGAGCGGGAGATCACGATCGTCAAGGGGGGCAGGGAGACGCCATTCTCCCGGGGGATCCTGGCCCAGACGCTGGCCCAGGCCGGGGCGCGCCCGGAGCTGGCACACCAGATAGCGAGCGAGGTCCGCGCCGAGCTCCTGGCCGAGCAGCTCTACACCGTCGAGGAAGAAGAGGTCCTCGCCCGCGTCAGGAACAAGCTGATCACGAAGGACGCCCTCGTGGTCGGCAGGCTGGACAAGTGGCGCGTCCTGAGGGAGTCGACCGAGCCCATCGTGGTCCTTATCGGGGGGGCGACGGGGGTCGGTACGAGCACGCTGGCGGCGGACGTTGCCAGGCGCCTGAACATCCAGAGCGTGGTTGGCACGGACTCCATCAGGGAGGTACTCAGGCGCGCCATAAGCCCCGACCTCCTCCCCTTGCTCCACAAGAGCTCCTACGAGATAAAGCGGGAGGACCTGAGGGTGCCGGTCGAGGAGGACGAGCTGGTCCTCTACGGTTTCAGGCAGCAGGCCGCCCAGGTAGCAGTCGGGGTCGAGGCCATCGTGGACAGGGGGCTCAAAGAGGGGACGAACCTCGTCGTCGAGGGGGTCCACCTGGTTCCCGAGATCATCCTCAGCCGCTACCACGATCATCCGAACGTCTGCGCGTTCGTCGTCTACCTCTCAGACGAACACGTTCATCGCGCGCGTTTCTACATCAGGGCGCTGGGGACGGCGATGCGACGGCCGGCCGAAGAATACATCTCCTACTTCCGGGAGATACGCCAGATCCACGACTACATACTAGAGAGCGCGGGCAGGGCAGGCGTGCAGGCGGTGGAGAACGTCTCGATCGAGAACACCTCAGATGCGGCCGTGGAGATCGTGACTAACAGGGTCTCGGGGATAGCCGAGGAGGCCGGCCGGCGGGCCCCGGCGATGCTGCTCGACGCGGGCACGCCGCGGCAGGGGGTCCCCATCACCCGCGCGAAAAGCGGTTAGAATAACCCGAAAGGCCCACAAGGAGATAAAGGTGCTGGACAAACAGCGACTGAGGACCTTCGTGCTGGGCGGCGCGGCGGGAGCCCTGGTGGGCATACTGCTGGCCCCCCGCAGCGGAAAGGAGCTTCGCGGCTCGCTCGCCAACAGGGCGGGGGAGGCCCGCGAGAGGGGCCGCGAGACGTACTTCGGCGCCCAGGAGCAGATGAGAGACCGTCTGGCTGAGGCCCGCGAAGGACCCCGCAAGCCGCCTCCCGACATCGCGAACCTCGGCGGTGGCTCCCCTCCCTCGGAGGAAGAAACCGAGATATTCAGGCCCCACCTCAGGGACGTGTCCAAAGACGTGGTCGGCGACGCCGAGGAGACAGCCGATGTGGAGAGGTCCGAGGAGCTCCGCAGGAAGGTCAGGGAGACGAGGGAGCGGCTGAGGGGGCATGAAGAACCGGACCGCGAGCAATGAAATCCCCCTCTTTCGTTCCCACGATCGGTGAGATCTCGGCCGAAGAAGCGGCGGAGGTTCCGGATCTGGAGGCCGTCGTTTCTTACTGGACCGAAAACAGGCACTCGGCCGAAGGGTGGTTCCACGAGCTGAACGACCGCTGGGGGACGGCTGGTTTCGCTGTCAGGCGCGGCGGCGAGGTTCAGGGGTTCGTAATCTACGCCCCGCCGGAGCATCTGGCGAGCGCGGCCCGCTACCCCCTCGCGGTCGACGAGGAGGCCGTGCTGCTGGCCTACGCGGGGGGAGACACGCGCACGCGCCGCCGCCTCCTGGTGAGGATGCTCAGAGACCTCAGGCAGCGGGGTGTCGGGAGGGTACAGGCGATCGCCAGCGACCGCGGGGTATCCAACCACGTCCCCACCTCGTTCCTGTTGCAGAGCGGCTGGCAACCCTTGCACCGCGCCCCATACCGGAGCAGCTACTACACGCTGGCGCACATCGACCTGAAAAGCGCCGTCGAAGTGGGGGAGCTGGCCCGGTCGCTAGTCGGCCGCGTAAAGCTGCCCGGCATACAATCTCCCGTACCAGGCACGCTGGCCCGCGAGCAGTCAGCACTTCAGCAATTCAGCCTGTCAGCAATTCAGCCAAAGCAATGACCTGACAAGCGTGGGATGCGGAAGCTCGATGCTGCCGCGACCTGCTATTACAGCACCGTGGGTAGGCCTTGCGCGATCGGCTATCGGCCTCCACGGGTCAGGATGAACGGTAACCCTCCGCGCAAGGGCGTACGTCCTCTGCCACTCGTGCATTCCCGCTTTCGAGGGAACGACGGAAGGGAAGTAATCGGTGTGCGCCCGCAGCCGGAAAGCGCGACCGCCCCAGACGGACGCGGCATCAGACGTCGGCACATTCTTTGGCAAACGAAACCTGAAATGCTGAAGTGCTGACATCACGGCGGCAGGATCACCGTTCTAACCGTCGAGATACCCTCGGGGGTGGTAGCTTTTATCTCCAGTATATTGCGTGCCGGTTCCGAGGCTGGTCGTCCCGTGACGCGCTGCTCGGGCTCCGAGAGGTCGAACCCGAAACCGACATCTTCCGCCTCTCCGGCCGGTACCTTTGCGAGCGTCTGACGGTAGTAGCGAGGGTTCGAGAGGGCGGTGTTCTCGGAGGAGACGCTCAGGATTACGTTCACGTCCGAGATGGGCCTGCCACCCTCGTTCTTCACCACGAGGTCGAGGCTTTGGTCCGGCCGCGGCCTGAGCGACTCGAGCTGTTCTGTGTCCAGCGCCAGCTCTACGGCGGGTTCGGATCCAGCCTCGGGCGAGTCCGGCGCCAAGCTTTTCTCGGACGGGGCGGTGGCGAGATTCGCCAGAAGCAAAAAAGCCTCGGCCGTGACCACGAAGGCCAGGGCGGTGCCGGAGATCCAGAACACTATGTCCTTCACGGTTGGGTGTGCCCGGGGATCGGTATCTCGTAGAGGTTGTAGAAGTCCCTGAGGATCCTGTCGGCGGGTTCCGGGCGCACCTCTGGTTCCGTCGAGGGGGTGCCACGGGCGATTATGGCGACGTTCTTGGCGTCGGGGGACCACGCCAGATCGTCGGGCTCGGTCTTCATCTCCATGTCCTCGTTGGTCGTTACGGCCTTGAGTTTGCGCGCGGCGGGGTCGAGCACGTAGAGGTTGGTCGGCGACTTCGGGTTGAGGCGGCCAATGACTGCCAGCTGCCTACCGTCGGGAGAGACGCGGATACTCGAGGCTACGAAGTCCTCTCCCACGCCGGGCGCGAGTTCGGGCGCGCCGCCTTCCGCCGGCACGCTGTAGAGGTTGTAGAGCGGTTCCGAGCCGTCGGCGTCTACGCCCGTGGTCCTTTTACCGGCCACGAAGTAGAGGCCCTGCTGTGTCCACTGGGGCGTGCCCAGGATCTCCCGGTTCCCGGCCAGCCGCGTTACCTCCCGGCCCGTCCCGTTCCGGAGGTCGAACGTACGCAACTCGGAGGTCCGGGGGTCCTCTGGAGGATGCAGGGCCACGACCGCCTTGTCGCCTTCGGGCGACAGGGAGAGGGCCGCGACGCGGCCTTCGATGGGGCCGTCGGCGTAGAGCCTGCGGACCTTTCCGCTGCCGTGTGTCAGGGCGAGCCCGCTCTCGTCGGCCCCGATCTCCAGGGCGAAGATCAAACCCTCCTCACCCGGGCTCATCGCCAGAACCCCCCCGGCGACCTTCTCCAACTCCAGCGAGTCCGCTCTCGCGTTCGCCCGGTACAGGGAATTGCTTGCTTTTTGCCCTGAGTGGGATGCTGGGCCGCGCCGAGGATCGCCAGCGTCTCGTCCGAGGTCCACTCTGTATCTGTGGCGACGAAATCCTTCGTGGTCCAGCGTCTCTGCTCTCCCGAGGTCGTTGACCTGTCCACCACGTAACCGTCTACGGTGAACGAGATCCTACCCCCGTTCGGGCTCCAGCCCGGCGAGCCCTTGTACCCGGGTCCGGAGCTGAGGGCCCGCGTCCCGGGACCGAGTCCGGGGTCCCCCCTTCCCGCCGCCGGGGCGAGGGGCGCGATGGGGGATTCCTCGGTGTGGGCGCATCCTGTTATAAGCACGGCCAGGACTACCAGCAGGCTTAACCTTGCCGGGGCCACCTCAGAGGGCCTTGCTAACGGAGCGCGAAAGGAACGCCTTCGGGAGGTGAACCTCGAAGATGGAGCCCACTCCTACCTCGCTCTCGACGGAGATGTCGCCGCCGTGCATCTCCACTATCTGCTTGCTTATAGCCAGCCCCAGCCCGCTCCCCCCGCTCGCGCGGGAGCGGTCTTTGTCCACCCTGTAGAAACGATCGAAGAGCTGGCCGAGATCTTCCTCGGGGATGCCGAGGCCCGTGTCCTTGATGCGCACGGTCAATGATGAGACGTCCTCGTCTATCTCGATATCTACCCTGGCGCCAGGGTCGGAATATTTGATGGCGTTGTCGAGCAGGTTTAGGAAGACCTGGTAGAGCTTCTGGACGTCGCAGGCGCAGCGGTGCTCGCCGGCGTCGGCAAAATATATCCCGATGTCGAACCTCTCGGCCTTGGCCCCCACCGACTCTATGGCGGTTTGGACGACGGTGCTGAGGTTGGCCGGACCCACCTCGAGCTGGTACTGCCAGGAGTCCATCTGGGCGAGGGTCATGAGCTCCTCGACCATCCCCCTTATGCGCCCGAGCTCCTGATCGGCCAGCTCGAGCGCTCGGTGCTCCAGCGGGTCGAGCCGGTCGCGCGCCCGCTCGAGCAACCCGACCGCGCTCTGGATGGTGGTTAAAGGCGTCCTGAGCTCGTGCGAGAAGTCCGAGACGAAAGCCGTCTTGGCCTTCTCCAGGGAACGATGCTCGGTTATGTCCCTGACGGCCAGGATGATGCCGGCGTTTCCGCCGCCGTTTTGCGCGACGCCGGGCTCCCCCCGGTCCATCTGGGCGGCGTAGGCCCAGTAGGCCTTATCCTCAAGTTCTACCTCCCTTACCGCGACCCCGTTTTCTGACGCCTCGCGCACGCACTTGAGCACGCCGCCGGGAATTCTTATCTCTTGCAGGGTACGTCCCCTGTCAGAAGCCAGGATGCCGAGCATCCTGGCCGCCGCAGGGTTGACCATGGTGACGCGCTCCTTGAGGTCCGTGGCGACGACGGCCTCGGGAGAGGCTTGCAGGACGGCCTCCAGGCGGCTTTTTTGCTCCTGTATCTCCCCGACGTAGTGCTCTATCTCTTCGGCCATGTAGTTGAACGTACGGGCCACCTCGCCGAGCTCGTCTCTGCTCTTGACCGGCACGGTGGCCGCGTAATCTCCCGAGGCGACCCTGATGGCCGCGTCGCGGGTCTCGGAGAGGGGTCGTGTGACCTGGCTTGTGAGGAGCACGCTCGCGGCCCCGGCCAGAAGGATGCTCGTCAGTATGGCCCCGAGGATGCCGTAGCGCAGGTAGGCCAGCGTGTCCCCGAGCTCGTCGCGGGGAACGTCGTAGACCAGGACTCCTTTCACCGTGCCGTCGGAGGCCGTAAGCGGCCATATTGCCACGTAATCCGAGTGCCCCTCGCTCCACACGAGCCTGCCCTCTCCCAGAGGCGATTGGACGCCCTGTTCGAGCTCCGCCCTACCGAGCCCGAGCCCCTCGTAGGCTTGCCCGGGAGCCAGAGGATTTCCGAGGCCGTCGCGGGCGGCCAGGGGTTCCAGGTCGGGGCCGACGTAGAGCACCTCGAGGCCCGTCGGGTCGGCCACCGACCGGACGAGCTGCTCGGCGTAGGTCGTGGGCGGGGGGAGCGTCTTGTCCTCGGGGTCGCGCAGGCCCTCCAGAAAGTCCTGCGCGCCTAAGTTCGCCGTCTGGGAGCGCTGCTTGAGCAGCGTGTTCTCGGCGTGGACCAGCCGGTCCTGGGCGAAGTAGTAGAGGACGAGGCCGATGATCAGGCTCGTCACCGACGAGATCCCGACGAGCGCCACGAAGATCCTGGTCCTGAAGCTCAAACCTGGCGGGATGACCTTAGCGTCTCTGTTGCCCATGCTCTACCACGGCGCCTAGACAGGCCTGGCCGCCCTGTACCCGACGCTCGGGACGGTCTGTATGATCTCGGGCCTCGACGGGTCGTGTTCGATCTTTGCCCTGAGCCTGCTTATGTGTACGTCTATGTAACGGCTCGCCAGATAGTGCGACCCTGTAGAGACGGCCTCGGAGATCTGGGCCCGCCTGAAGGCCTGCCCGGGACGGCGCATGAGCAGCGCGAGAATCTTGAACTCGGTGGGCGTGAGATCTAGCATCTCCCCGGACCGGCTCACGGTGTAGCCGTTCGGGTCCAGCTCCAGCGGACCCAACCTGAGTAGTCCCTCCCTGCCCCTGCCGTCCCTCCCGAACCGCCTGAGAACGGCCTTGATCCTGGCCAACAACTCCTTGGTGTCGAAGGGTTTGGTGATGTAGTCGTCGGCCCCGAGCTCGAGCCCGACCACCTTATCTACAGACTGGCTCTTGGCCGTGAGCAACACGACGGGTACGTCGCTGTGCTCCCGCATCTTCTTCAAAACCTCGAACCCGCTCATCCTCGGCAACATGATGTCGAGCACCACGAGATCCAACTCCTCGCGACCGAGGATCCGCAGCGCCTCGACCCCGTCCTCCGCCGTTAATACCCGATAACCTTCCGATGCCAAAACGATCGACGTGACCTCCAGAAGCGCCGCGTCGTCGTCGACCAGTAAAATAGTTTCGTCCACTCCGGCTCCCAAATACCTCCCGACAAACTCCAGAGTCCAAAGCTCCGGCGATAACCGTATCCTACCTTATACAGCCCGTCAGCATGTTGGTCCTTCAGCCAGCCAACACTTACTTTGCCGAACTGATTTTCGGCTGACATGCTGGCAAACGTACAGACTTGCAAGTAAGACACTCAGATTTTATACTAACCCTACTTTAGATCGGTTCATTTCGCGGGAGGTAAGCGCATGGCCAAGAGCATTGGGATAGACCTGGGTACGACGAACAGTTGTGTTGCGGTACTGGAGGGCGGGGATCCGACGGTGATCACCAACTCCGAAGGCGAGAGGACGACGCCGTCTGTGGTGGCCTTCGACAGGAGGAGCGGGGAGCGGCTGGTCGGGCAGCTCGCCAGGAGGCAGGCCGTCACGAACCCGGAGCGGACGGTCTACTCGATCAAGCGCTTCATGGGGCGCCACTACAACGACGTAATGACCGAGGCAGGCCGCGTCGGCTACGAGGTCAAGTCGGGTCCTGGCGGGGACATCAGGATCGCAATTGACGACAAGGAGTACTCGGCGCCTGAGATCTCCGCGATGACGCTCCAGAAGCTGAAGAGGGACGCTGAGGAGTATCTGGGCGAGGAGGTTACGGAGGCGGTTATCACGGTGCCTGCGTACTTCGAGGATGCCCAGCGCCAGGCGACCAAGGACGCGGGTAGGATAGCCGGACTCAACGTCAAGCGCATCATCAACGAGCCGACCGCCGCGTCGCTCGCCTACGGAATGGACAAGGAGGAAGACCAGACCATCCTCGTCTTCGACCTCGGCGGCGGTACCTTCGACGTCTCCATCCTGGAACTCGGCGAAGGGGTCTTCGAGGTCAAGGCCACCAGCGGCAACAACCACCTCGGCGGCGACGACTTCGACGCCAAGGTTGTCGAGTGGATGGTCTCGGAGTTCAAGAAGATCGAGGGCATAGACCTCTCCAAGGACAAGATGGCTGCCCAGCGCCTCGTCGAGGCCGCCGAGAAGGCCAAGAGGGAACTCTCTTCCACGACTAGCACTTCCATCAACCTTCCCTTTATCACGGCCGATCAGAACGGCCCCAAGCACATGGACCTGACGCTTACCAGGGCGCAGTTCAACAACCTGACTGCGGACCTCGTCGAGGCGACGGCTGGTCCGGTTCGTCAGGCGATGAAGGACGCCGGTCTGCAGCAGGGCCAGGTCGACCAGGTCATACTCGTCGGGGGCTCGACCCGTATTCCTGCGGTGCAGGAGCAGGTCAAGGAGATCACCGGCAAGGAGCCCCACAAGGGCATCAACCCCGACGAGGTCGTGGCCGTGGGGGCCGCCATCCAGGCCGGCGTGCTCGCGGGCGAGGTCAAGGACGTGCTGCTCCTCGACGTGACGCCCCTTTCTCTTGGCATCGAGACCAAGGGGGGGGTGTTCACCAAGCTGATCGAGCGGAACACCACTATCCCTACGCGTAAGAGTGAGGTGTTTACCACCGCTGACGATAACCAGGGGTCGGTGGAGATCAAGGTTTACCAGGGAGAGCGCGAGATCGCGGCCTACAACAAGATCATCGGCAACTTCCAGCTCGTCGGGATTCCGCCGGCGCCCAGGGGTGTACCCCAGATCGAGGTCGCTTTCGATATAGACGCCAACGGCATAGTGAACGTCGGGGCAAAAGACCTCGGGACGGGCAAGGAGCAGAGGATCACTATCACTGCTTCGGGCGGCCTCTCGGACTCGGAGATCCAGCAGATGATGCAGGACGCCGAATCGCACGCCGAGGAGGACAAGCGCCGCCGCGAGGAGGCTGACGTACGCAACAACGCGGACAATCTCGTGTACTCCATCGAGCGTTCGCTCAAGGACGTGGACGGCAAGGTCGACCCGAACACCAAGCTGGAGATCGAGCAGGCTATCAAGGAGACAAAGGAGGCGCTCGCCGGCGGGGACGTCGAGGAGATCAAGCGCAAGCAGGAGACCCTGATGACGGCCTCCCACAAACTCTCTGAAGTCCTCTACAGCCAGGCCCAGCAGGAGCAAGGGGCGAGCTCCGCCGGGGCTACGGACACAGACGACCTGGTAGAGGACGCCGAGGTCGTGGACGAGGACGAGGACGGCGAGGAGCGCAAGTAACAACAGCAACGGCCGTGGGTGGGGAAGAAACCCCACCCCGGTCGTCCGCACGGTAGCCACAGGCGGTAGCCACAGGCGGTAGCCACAGGAGGACTAGCGAGTTTTGAGCAGCGAGGAGAACAAGCGCGACCCCGAGTTCGGGAACGACTTCGCATCCGAAGAGGCGGCAGAGGAGATCCAGGCGCCCGAGGTGGTCGACGAGGAACCAGTTTCCGCCGATGGAGACCCCGCCCTCGAAGTCGAGGGGTTGGCTGTGTTGGCGGAAGATTTGGAGGCGACGCGCCTCGAGCGGGACCAGTACCTGGATGCCCTGCGTCGCCTGAAGGCCGAGTTCGAGAACTCACGCAAACGGCAGGAGCGGGAGCGCGTCCGCATACTCTCGGTGGCGTCGGAGAGGCTGGTGCAAGAGCTACTCCCCGTTCTGGATAACCTGGACCGTGCCCTTGAGGCCGGGGGGGATATCCGCGAGGGCGTGCAGGCGACCCGCGAGCAGCTCGCTGAGGTGCTGGCCGAGGAAGGGCTTTTGCCCCTCGCCTCGGACGGCCAGCCGTTCGACCCTAATGTGCACGACGCCGTTATGGGCCAACCCTCCGAGGAGCACGAGGACGGCACCATCATCCAGACCTTCCAGCGGGGCTACCTACTTAACGGGAAGCCGATCCGGCCCGCGAAAGTTGTAGTCGCGAAGCAGGTTTAGGGTATGGAGAAGCTGGATCTCTACAAGGTTCTGGAGGTCTCGAAGGAGGCCTCGCAAGATGAGATCCGGCGCTCCTACCGGAGACTAGCGCGCGAGTACCATCCCGACGCCAATCCCGGCGACAAAAAAGCCGAGGACCGTTTCAAAGAGATACAACATGCCTACGAGATCCTCTCAAAACCCGAGAAAAGAAGGGAATACGACGAAGGCCCCCGCACCTTCTTCGGCTCGGGAGGAGCCGGGCAGAGGCAGCAAGGCACCGACTTCGGGGACTTCTCCGACCTGCTGGGCGGCTTCGGCAACCTCGGAGATGTTTTCGGGCGTACCGCCACCACTAACCAGAGAACCCGGACAAAAGGCGAAAATATAACCGTAAACGTCAGGTTGAGTTTCAAAGATGCTTTGAACGGTGTAACGACGCGGGTTGGGGTTCCCGTGGAGGGAGCGTGTGGAGAGTGCAGGGGCACGGGTGCGGCACCCGGGACGGCGCCGCGGACGTGCCCCGATTGTGGTGGCAGGGGGATGCAGAGCCGGGATCAGGGGTTTTTCGCGCTCTCGACGCCGTGTTCCAGGTGTGGGGGCGAGGGTAGGATCATCGAGAAGCCGTGTTCGGTGTGCGGGGGAGACGGCAGGGTACGCAGGAGCAGGCAGGTCAAGGTCAGAATACCGGCTGGGGCGAGGGACAAGATGAAGGTCAGGATCCCCGGCAGGGGGAACGCCGGTAGGGAAGGCGGGCCGGCGGGGGACCTCTACGTCAGGACGCTGGTGGAGGAACATCCGGTCTTCAAGCGGCGTGGGGACGACTTCGTAGTCGGGGTGCCCGTCAGCTTTGTCGAGGCGGCACTGGGGGCCGAGATCCAGGTTCCCAGACCCGGGGGTGGCACGGTGAGGGTCAGGTTGCCCGCCGGCACGCAGGACGGCAAGCAGTTCAAGGTGCGGGGCGCGGGGGCACCAAAGGCAAAGTCGGATGGGGAGGAGAAAGGGGACCTCATCGTGCGGGTGAGCGTTGTCGTGCCCAAGAAGCTCAAGCGGCGGGAGCGGGAAATCCTTGAGGCGCTGGCAGAGGAGAGGGACGAAGATGTAAGGGAAGACCTCTTCAAGAAGGTGGGATCTTCGTGAACCTTAGAAAGCGTCCGGTCTACATGATCGGGATAGCATCCGAGTTGATCGGGGTCCACCCGCAGACGCTGAGGATGTATGAGCAGAAGGGCCTGCTACGCCCACGCAAGAGCATAAAGAATACCAGGCTATACTCCCAGGAGGACGTCGACCTTGGCCGCTACATACAGCGGCTGACCCAGGAGATGGGGATGAACCTCGCCGGCGTGAGCAAGGTCCTCGACCTCGAGCGCCAGGTGACGGGGTTGGAGAGAGAAAACCGTGCCTTGCGTGAAGAGCTGGAGCGTAAGGAAGTGGAACACAGCCGGCTCATCGCCAAAATACACCAGAGTTACAAGAGGGAGCTAGTCTTGATGCCACGAAGCGAGCTCGCGCGGAGCGGAAGGAAGGGCCGTCAGTGACCGAGCCCATGCACTGTTACAGGCACCCGAAGCGGGAGACCCGCGTATCATGCGCCACGTGCGGGCGTCCGATCTGCACCGAGTGCATGGTGGCCACCGACGTCGGAATCAAATGCCCCGACGACGCCAGGCTGCCGAGGGGCGCGCGGGCCGGCGTTATGAAATCCAACCAGGTCCTCCGGAGTACTCTCGCCGGCGCCGGGGTCGCCGTCGCAGGTATCCCAGTAGCGTACGTGCTCTTCCTCGTCCCCTTCACCTTGTTGCTCTCGGCCGCGGCCGGCTACGGTGCGGGGACCCTGATCAACCGCGCCGGGGGACGCAACGGCGGGCCAGTCGCGATCGCCATCTCCGTGCTGGCCACCGCCGTACCGTTCCTGGTGGTGCTGACCCCAGATCTCCTCGCAGGCGGGATCAACCCGTACCGCCTGATCGCGCTGGTAGTCGCCGCCATTGCCGCCGGCGTGGCGAACCGACAGAATTAGCGGTCGCCGATCGGCCGCCAGCCGCCAACCTCTTCGACGGCACAGTGACCCGGAGATTCGCCTCGCAGCACTCAAGCATTGTGGATGGCGGGGTCGACGGAGCGCGCCGCCAGGCTCGCGACCCAGGACCCTGGGATATAGGACCCCTCACCTTCTATCACAAACTGGTTGAATCCGAGCAGCATGCGTAACGTCCCTGTGGATAACTCTAGAAACCCCACTCCTAAAGCCAAAAATCCGGCTCCATCGTGCGTGTGAAATTGCCCCGGCACCCCGTCACAGAGTTGCACTTAACCTTGAGATCATATTATACCTGAAGTTGAGGTAAAGCATCGAAAAATACTTTCAGAAAGGCTGGCGTAGCCTGTAAGAGCGTGCTAGGGTTGGACCTATGAGAGAAGACATGCAGTACATAAGCGGGGTATTGGACGAGCTGGAGGCCATTGTTCAGGATGCATCCAGCTTACCGATGAGCAAAGGGAGGGCCGTCGTTGACCGGTCTGACCTGCTTGTGATGCTGGCCGAGCTAAGGGGATCGTTGCCCCCCGAGCTGGCGGAGGCCGAGGCGCTTCGCCGGGAACGCGGGGCCACAATCGCGGCGGCCGAGGAGGAGGCCCAGCGCATTGTCGAAGAGGCCCACCATCGCGCGAACGCGATGGTCCCTGAGACGGAGCTCCTGAGGCGCACAGAGCGCCGGGCCGGGGAGATCATAGATGGGGCGGAGCGCTACGCCGAAGAAGTCTCCGGCGGCTCCGAGGTGTACAGGGACCGCGTAATGAAGCAGTTGGAGAACTGGTTCCAGGACTCGCTCGTCTCCGTGGAGGAGTCCCGGCAGGAATTGGGCGGCGTCCCCGTGCGCAGGACAGCCCGCCAGCCCGAGATCGTCGAGGAGAAGACCGAGGGCCGCGACTGGCACGCAAGCTCGGCCTGATATAGTACGCTACGCCCTTTCGGGCTCCGCTCGTCAGCACGGCGCCTTTGGTGCCTTGTCGGCGTGCTCGGGCTTCGCCTCCGCTTACAGCACGCCGCTTCGCGGCTTGTCAGCTCTTTATTCTATCCTGTAGAGTCACATCGAGGTTGTCCTGACGGCCACGCTGTTCGGCTGCGGATTCATGCCGGTTTCTTCTCATCGGTCATTCCCGCGAAAGCGGTGATGACCGATGAGAAGGAGTTTTAGACCGTGCGCGGTGGCATCGCTACTCACCCGGGCCTGGTTTCAAGCTCGAAGCTTCGGCTTGCGGAGCAAGCCGCTCCTAGAGAGGTTCTTCCTGCGGAGACATGGTTTCGCTCAGGGCTTCGAGGCGGGCGTTGAGGCCGTCTAGTGAGGCGTTGAGATCTCTTGCGCGGGCGGGGTTATTGGCGTCAATGGAGATCCTTACGACCTTGGCCCTGAGGTCGAGAAGCTCTTCTGAGGTGCCGGAGATCTCGGCGTCTGCGATCTTTATTCTCTCCTGAAGCTCGCGAAGGTTCTCCTGCCTGGTCGTTGATGTGGGTGTTTCGGTACTGCGGCTAAGTTCGCTCGCGACCTCGGCGGCCTTCTCCCGGCCTTCTGCCACGTTCACCAGCCGATCCGCCGCCGCGTGCAACCTGGGAACGGCATCGTCGAGGACGGCCCTTGTTACCTCGTCGGAGTCCTCGATGGCGGCGATAACCTTGCGGTACACCTCGAGGGCGGCCTCCACCTTCTGACGGGTCTCCCCGCGGGGAAGCCAGCGTGCGCGGCGCTCGGGGGAGATTTCGCGGCTATGTAAGGTGGCGGTAGGTGTCGCTGGGGTCGCATCCCTGCTGAGGACCTTGCGCTGGAAGATGGGGTCCCTCGCGGCCAGAAAGACCAGGGAGGCGTACGTCACGAGGGTCACGGGCAGCAACCACCATGTTGCGACCATCGCGAAGACGAGCCCGATCACCAGGATCATCACGTTGATCGGGCGGAAGGCCGCGGCTCGCAGCATCGTGTTTCGCCCATCTGGCGAGGGGGGAGCGGGCCTGCCCTCCGCCGGCGAGCCAGGCCTCGGATCGGGACGTTCAGTCACCGTTGTCGATCGAGGATAAGAGGTGCACTTTCCCTCCGACCCTCAACGAGAGGGCCTGGGCCGCATTGCCCTTGTTTACGGCGAGGCTGAGGCGCCAGTGGGAGTCGGGGATGAGCACCAGTTCGCCAGCCCTAGCAGACCCGAAGGTCTCGACGTACCGGACAGACATCTCGCCGTCGCCGACATCCACCTTTAGGGCGTCGCCGTACTCGAGCCCAGACTCATCGGCGGGGGCCGAGAGCCTGGCGTTGCCGAAGTGGTCGATGGAGAGGATGCGGGTCGTTAACCCCCCTCCCTCGTCGGGTGGGGCACTTTCCGGTCCGAGACGTGTCAGCGAAGCAGGGTCTATGGCCTCACCGAGATCCGAGATCCCGACCCCCCTGGCAAGATGGGCCGCGACGGGGGCGAAGACATCGCGGCCGTGAAAGGTGTTGGAGACGGGGTGCAGGTGGAAGCGCTCCTCGGTGAGCGCGAAGGCGCCGGACATGCCACCCAGAGACTCCGCCGCCGCAATGAGCAGCCCGTTGTCAGGACCTACGAGCAAAGCCCCGCTCTCAGTCCGAAGCGCTACCGCCCGCCGCCCCGTGCCGACCCCGGGGTCCACCACCGCAAGGTACACCGCGTCGGCGGGCATGTAGTGGGTGGCGTGCTGCAGGATCTCAGCCCCCGTTTCCACCCCGAAGTCGGGTACCTCATGCGTCAGATCCACGATAGATAAGCCAGGTGCGATCCTGTGCATCACACCCTCGCACGTACCCACAAAGTCGTCGGCGAGACCGAAGTCGGATAAGAAGCAAA
>Ga0126313_10000854_pt1 | contig 15256 bp, 13 predicted proteins | sample Plot105A_FD_89954 | JGI IMG/M metagenome (GOLD analysis project Ga0126313, IMG submission 89954) | Serpentine soil microbial communities from UC McLaughlin Reserve, CA, USA - Plot105A | ecosystem: Environmental > Terrestrial > Soil > Grasslands | place: USA: UC McLaughlin Reserve, Lake County...
ACCAAAACGGAGGGGCGCTGCCTGCCCCTCCGTCTTTCGTGCGTACCCAGCCCGGCGGGATCGTAGCCGGGCAACAATTCAGTTCTGACCGGGAGGCTGGTAGCCGGCCGGGTTCGAGAACACTTCCGGCACGCCGTTGGCGTTGCCGTTCGGCGTATTGCCGCCGCCGTTGACCTGCTCGCCGGTGATCTTGCCGCCGCTGACCAGGTCCAGCTCGTCGTCGCTCAGCTCGTAAAGCTCAGTCTCGCGTTCCATGTGCTGTCTCCAGTGAGAGCGGCTCAGGGCCGCCCGGGCTCAGTGTAGCACCTGCTCGGTCACCGCCGCGACACCTCCGGTGTGTCCTCGCGCGGCTTCTCGCGCTCATCGTCGTGCGGGTGCTGCCCCGGGTGCGGCTTGTCGCTCCAGCCCGCCGGCAGCTTGTCCCCAGGCCGCAGGTTGAACGTGCTCACCCCTTTCGTTGGGTGATAGCCCACCGTCACGATCTTCTTCGGCTCGTCCATCCATCCCTCCATGCGTCGAGCCCCACAGCGAGGCTCCGCAGCTCCCTTACCGCGGGTCTCGCATGTCGCAAACTCAAGCCCAGCTCATCACTTCGGTCCTCGAGGATCTCAACGCCATCGGCATCGGCGAGAGCGTCGCGAGCGCCGACACGACGCTGATCACGACCCGTTACACGACTGCCGTCGCGGACCTCGACAAGCGCCGCATCTACACGGTCGCCGACACCAACGCGATCGCCGACGAAGCCTTCCCGCACCTGGTGCGGATCGTCGCCGAGCTGTGCGCGCCGTCGTTCGGCCGCGAGACCAAGGTCGACCTGATCACGGCCTCCGAGGCCGCGCTCGCCGAGCTCACGCGGTTCAGCCGCTCGTCGAGCTACGCAACGACCACCGCCGAAGTCCTCGACCGCCTCGCCGCGATCGACAAGCTCAACCCGGCGATCGACGCTACCGTCGTTGTCGCGCGCACCACTGAGGTGCTGGCAAGCCTCGCCGCCCGACGCATCATCACCTTCGCCAACGAAGCCGCGATTACTCCGGCTGCGCGGCCTCACGTTGCGGTCCTGGTCGCCGAGGCCTGCGCCCAGGGTGCATTCCCGCTGCCGGAGCTCGCGCTCGCTGAGAGCACGCTCCTGGTCATCGACCGGCGCGCAGTCTCCGTCACGGCGCTCTCGCGTGAGGTCATCGATCGGCTCGACGCGGCCGGTAAGCTCGTTCCGGCCATTGACGCCGCCGTGATCACGGCCCGCGCTGCCGAGGTCCTCGCCGACCTCGCATCGCGCCGCGTCGCCACGTTCGCAGACGAAGCCGCCGTCAGTGCAGCCGCACGCCCGCATATCGCGCTCCTGGTGGCCGAGGCGTGCGTCCAAGGTGCATTCCCGCCCCCCGAGCTCGCGGCGGCCGAGGGCGCGCTCCTGGTCGCCGACCGCCTGTCGCGGGCCTCGAGCTACAGCACGCTCGTCGCCGAGGTACTCGATCGGCTCGCCGCCGTCGGCAAGCTCAGCCCCGCCATTGACGCCACCGTCATCACGGCGCGCGCAACCGAGGTTCTCGCCAGCCTGTCGGCCCGCAAGATCATCGCCTTCGCCAGCGAAGGTGCAATCACCGCCGCGGCGCGATCGCACGTCGCCATCCTCGTCGCTGCAGCCTGTGCCGACGGCGCTTTCCCGGCCGAGATGCTGGGCGCGGCCGAGGCGCAGCTCCTGCTGATCGACAGGCGCGCCACCACGACGACGACGACCGGCCGCGAGGTGCTCGACAGGCTCGACGCCGCAGGCAAGCTCGTCCCCGCCATCGACGCGACCGTGATCGCGGCGCGCACGACCGAGGTGCTCGCGGATCTCTCCGCGCGGCGCGTCGTCACCATCGCCAACGAGGCCGCCGTCTCGGCCGCCACACGGCAGCATGTGGCGCTCCTGGTCGCCGCGAAATGCGCCGACGGAGCCTTCCCGCCGGCGATGCTCGAGGAGGCCGTGGCCGCCCTCGCCGCGGTCGCTCGCTATGCCGCCACCGGCCTGACCAAGTCCGTGCTCGAGCAGCTCGAGACCTGGGGCGGCGGGACGCTCACGGTCGACGCTACGCTCGTCGCCTCGCGCATCCAGGGCTGGCTCGACGACCTCGCCGGGCGCGGCATCCTGACGGCGACCGAGGAGGGCGACGTTCCCTCGGCCGCCATGCCGCACCTGATCCGCTGGGCCGCCGCGCAGCTCGCGCCGAAGCCGTCCCTCGACGTCATGGAGCTCGCCGAGCGCCGCATGCGCGAGCAGACGCGCCGCGGCTACCGCCCGCCGCCGCTCGCCTTCGAACCGGTGCTGAAGCAGCGCACGGTCGGAGGCACCTATGGCTGGTAAGCTGCGCGCGACATCGCTCAAGAGCCTGCACAACGTCTTCGACTTCAAGCCTGCGGTGCAGTCGAAGGAAGCCGCGCCGTTCCCTGAGTACGGCCTGGCCTACCCGGCCCCTGGCCCGCCGGTGATGAAGGTCGACCCCAAGAAGGGGAACACCTATCCGTCGAAGCAACTCACGCCCGAGGCCGAGAAGCTCGCGAAAGCGCGGCGCGAGGTCCAGGCAGACATGGACCGCAACGGGTTCGAACCGATGTTCGACCCGGCGAAGCGCTACGACGTCGAGGCCGCGAACTATCCGCAGAACTTCGACACCAGCACGATCGTGCCGGCGAAGGAAAGCACCCGCGCAAAGGACCTCGAGAAGTTCGGCAGCGACGACGCGCGCAAGCGCCTGCGCGAGGGCTACGAGCGCGGAATGCAGATCCCGGGCTCGATCGACTGGTACCTGATGGGCCAGCTCGAGGACGCCTTCGTCAAGCGGCTGGGCCCAGTCGAGGGCCGCAAGGCGTTCGCTGAAAAGTTCGCGACCTCGATGGCTGCGACGACAGGCGGCGCGACGCCGCGCGACAACCTCATGATGGCGACCTACGGCAACTTCCTGCGCGAGCGCGGGCTGCCCTACGTCGAGACGCATCAGATGCCGTACCCGATCGCCGATCGGAAGGGCAACATGCGCCAGCACCAAGCCCTGATGGACGCCGGCGGCTTCGACACCCTCGGCAACCTCGGCGCAAACCCCAAGCGCCATGACTTCGCCTTCGACTTCCTCGGCCACCGCGAGGCGGTGATCGACGACCAGATGATGAACGGCATGATCCCCGGCCTCGGCATGCCGCCGAAGGGCAAGTACGGCCTGGTGCAGGGCATCGTCGACGAGGAGGCCGCGCGCGCGAAGGCCGACGACCCACGCATGTTCCAGGAGGTCGGCTGGCACGGCTTCAAGCAAGAGAAGACCCCTGACTTCGTCGAGGGCACGCCGATGATCGGCGAGGTCAATCAGGCGATCGAGCGCACGAAGCGCCTGACCGGCAAGTCGCCCGACGAGGTCCTCGAGCGCGGCATCATCAAGAGCCAGATGCCGGTCTACTCCACCGCCAACCCGGCCGCCCTCGCCGGCGCAGACCAGGGTGACAATTCACCGTCCGCACCGTCCGCAGACGACGGCTACAAGGCCGAGCCGATCGCGCCCGGCACCTCGCTCAAGGACCTCGGCATGCCCGAGTTCTCGGAGGCGCCGAAGCGGCCCTACGCGAAGATCCAGCTCCCCGGCATCTTCGAGGGCGGCGCCGACGTCGACATGCAGAACCACAAGGTGCTTGGTGGCGGTCGCGTCAAAGGCCTGCCGCCCGGCTTCAGCGTCGGCGATGACGGCATCATCCGCGACCCCCTCGGCGACCCCGCCGAGATCGTGCAGCCGCCGCGCGGCCAGATCCTCAGCGACATCGCCAACGCGATGATGCCAGGCGGCCCCGCCGGTGCTGCCATCAAGGCTGTCGCCGGCGGCGCGCACGGCGGCTCCACGGCGCTCGGCGTCGGCCCGCAACTCGGCGGGCGCCTGACGCAGGCTGAGCGCTCGATCCCGGGCAAGCCCGACACCGTGAAGATCCCCGGCGAAGGCACGGTCGCGGCAGCCCCGATCAAGGAACTGCAGGACGCGGCCGGCAGCTACATGGCGAAGGCTGGCCGGCCAGGCGAGCACAACATCGAGCAGTTCAAGGCGCTCGACGAGGACAAGGCCCGCCGCATCGCTGAGGCCTACGAGGCCATGCAGCACGCGCCGAACGATCCCGCGGTCAAGCGCGCCTACGACGCGATGATCGAGGAGACCATGGGCCAGTACCGGGTCCTGAAGGATCTCGGCATCGAGTTCAAGGCGAACCCGCCAGGTCACGACCCCTACGCCGCGTCGCCGGCGATGGGCTACGCCGACCTGGTGAAGAACGGCCGTCTGTCGTTCTTCCCGACCGAGCAGGGCTTCGGCACGCTCGGTTCGATCGCTGACAACCCGCTGCTGAAGCGCGTCGGCCCGATCGGTGACTTGAAGGATGCCACCGCGAACGATGCCTTCCGCGTCGTGCACGATGCGTTCGGGCACTTCGCCCCCGGCAACCCCTTCTTCAGAGCTCCCGGCGAGGAGCGCGCCTGGCAGGCGCACAAGCGCATGTATTCGCCTGAGGCCGCGCCGGCGATGACCGCCGAGACGCGCGGTCAGAACTCGTGGCTCAACTACGGCCCGCACGGCGCGAAGAACCGCAACGCCACCTCCGCTGACACCGTCTTCGCTGACCAGAAGAGCGGCCTGCTGCCGTCGTGGACGATGATCCCGGCGATGGCGGCGACTGCTGGTCTCGGCGGCACGCTCGCGACGCTCGGCGAGGACGAGTAATCCAATGGCAGACCTCTCCTTCCCCCTCAGCTCGACACCTGGCGCGCTCGCCGGCGAAGGCGAGGGCCGGCTCATCAACTGCGCGATCGAGAAGCAGGGCGAGCGCCATGTGATCCGCCGCGTGCCAGGTCTCGTCTCCGCCTACTCGGCCGGGCAGAGCACGCCGCGCGGGTTCACGCTCGGCCCCTCGAGCGAGCCCTACGGCGCCTTCAACGGCGTCGCCGTGCGCTCGACGACTTTGCTGTCCGGTTCCCTGCCCGGCACCGACCTCGTCACCTGGGCGATGAACAACAAGTCGGGGACGCCGGATCTCGTCGCGGTACGCGAGGGCGGCGGCGCCTATGTGGTCTCGACGACGACGGTCTCCGCCTACCCCGACGCTGACCTGCCGTCGGGCTCGGCAAACAGCGTCGCGTTCCTCGGCGGCTTCTTCATCTTCTCCATCTCGGACGGGCGCATCTTCGCCTCGCAGCTCAACTCCACGGACATCAACGCGCTGTCGTTCGGCTCGGCCGAGACGGCCCCCGACGGGCTCAAGCGCGGCATCGTCCACGCAAATACCTACTACGCGATGGGCGCGACCACGATCGAGCCCTGGCTCAATGCCGGCACCTCGCCCTTCCCGCTTCGTCGCGCGACCTCGGTTATACCTTTCGGTCTACTCACCGCGGCCGCAGTGGCGGGGCACGAGCAGGGCTTCGGCGGCAACCCAGTCTTCGTCGCGTCCGACGGCACCGTTCGCGAAATCCTCGGCTATGAGGCGAAGAAGGTCTCAACGGTCGCAGTCGAGCGCTTCATCGCGCTGTCGACGACGAGCTCGCTCGAGGCCTGCGTCTACACCTCGCGCGGCCGCCAGGTCTGGGTGCTGAGCTCAGACATCGGCAGCTGGGAATACAACGTCGCGAACGGCAGCTGGAACGAGCGCGCAAGCGCCGGCGACGTGCGCTGGCGCGGCTCCCGCTCCATGCAGAACTCGGCCGGCGGCTGGTACATCGGCGACCGCTCTTCGACATCGGTGCTGCAGATCAGCGACCCCACGCGCACGGAGAACGGCTCCGCGCTGACCCCGACATGGGAGAGCGGCCCGCTCAAGGCCTACCCGGCGCGCGAGGTCATCCCGGCGCTCTTTGCCGACCTCACCGACGCCGCCGCCACGGTCACCATGTCCTACTCGAAGGACGGCGGCGCGACCTGGACGACGCCGGCCACCGGCTCGCTTGCAAACGCCGACCTGTACCCAGTGCGCTGGAACCGGCTCGGCCGCGCGACCCACCACGGCCTGCGCGTCCGCTTCTCGATCGCAGACGCCGTCGACTTCGCCTTCCTCTCGGCCTCCGTGCCTGACTTGCAAATCAGGAAACCCTGATGCCGACGAGCCCCGCACTCCTCGGCCTCGACCAGCCGCCGGTTCTGCCGCAGCACGTCGGCCGCGTCACCGCCGACGGCCGGCCAACACGCTACCTGCTCGACTGGGAGCAATTCACCTATCAGTTCCAGTCGAGCGCGCTGCTGTCGCTCGACAGCCGGATCTCCACCGTCGAGAGCAACTACGAAGCGGCCGACGTCACGATCGCCGCGAGTGTCACGTCCGAGCAGATCGCACGCGCCAATGCCGACGGCGCGCTCGCTGCAAACATCCTGACGGTCCAGGCAAACTACATCTCGGCCGACGCCGTGATCTCTGCCAGCGTCACGAGCGAGCAGGTCGCGCGCGTCGCCGCCGACGGCGCTCTCGCTGCAGACATCACGCTCCTCGAGGCGAGCTACAACGACATCTCTGCGTCGGGTGAAATCTACTTCGCTGCCAAGGCCGGCCCGACCGGCTCGAGCGCCGCCTACGGTCTCTACCTGACCGCAGGTGCGGCATTCGCTGGCTTCGAGGTCGTGGCGCTCTCCGCTGGCGGCAGCGCCATCAACATGACGGCCGAGAAGCTGCTGTTTTCGGACAGCGGCACAGCGACGCCGGTCTTCGACTACGGCGTCTCGACGCCTGGTGTCTTCACCTTCAACGTCCCGGTCGAGATCAACAACGTCGACATCGGTGCGAACGCCGTCTCGAACACGGTTGTCGCCACGGGCAGCGTCGTCAATGCAACCTCGCTCGACACGCCGGGCCTGACCGTCCGCGACGGAGCGCGCGTCGTCGTCGAGGTCAAGGTCACCGACACCACGCTGAGCGCGTACGTCTCGTCCTTTGGCGCCGGCTACGCGCTGCGCTCATTTTTGGTTCGCTACAACGGCCCGTTCGGCAACGTCGTCATGGGCAACATGTACTCGATGGACAGCGTGATCTCGGCCACCTTCCTGGGCGGGTCTGCCTATCAGTTCCAGAAAGCGATCTCGCCCTCGAGTGAGGTGTTCGTTCTGACCGGCCTCGACGCTGGTTCCTACGGTTTCCAGGTCATCAACAACTCTGGCTACACGCTCGGCTTCTCGATCACGGCAACGGAGCTGTCGCGATGACCCACTACATCCGCCGCGATGGCGACAGGGTGATCGAGCGCGGCAACGGCGCGACGCCGGAATGGCTCGCCGAGCGCAACAGGCTCTTCCCCGGCCAATACTTCGCCGACGACGGCACGACCGCGCTGACGCCGCCTGTGCCGCCGCCGCCGCCGGTGCTGGTCCCCAACGGCTACCCCTCGATCGAGGAGCTGACCGACGCCGTGCTCGCATTCGCGGACGGCGACAAGGCCGCCCTCAACGCCCTCCGCGCGCGACGCCGCGCCACCCCCACAGGATCAAACGCATGAGCTTCTTCGGGTCACTCTTCAGCGGCAAGAACGAACGCAACCTCGCCATTCAGATGGCGCTGCAGGCGCAGAAGACGCAGGCCGCCATCGACACGCGCCTGGACCGGGGCGAGAGCTCCGCGCTGGGCGCGATCGACGCCGGCGAGCCGCTCGCCCTCGACGCGCTCGAGCGCGGCTACACCGCCGCCCGGCCGCTGTTCGACGACGCCCGCGGGCGCTTCCAGCCCTATGTCGACGACGGCCGCCGCGCCGACGGCGTCTACGAGGACAGCCTCGGCCTCAACGGCGACGAAGGCTACGACCGCACCGTCGCGACCTACCGTGAGGGCCCCGGCTACCGCAAGGCAGTCGACGCCGCGACCGACGAGGTCATGCGCAAGAGTAGCGCTGGTGGCTGGTCGCTGAACGGCGGCAACGTCATCAGCGCCGTCGGCGAGAAGGCCCGCGACATGCAGGACCAGGACTTCGGCCGCTGGCAGGGGCAGGTCAAGAGCATCGGCGATCGCGGCTTCGACGCTGCCGGGCGCATGGGCGCCGTCGACACGATGGAGGCCGGCTTCGAGCGCGACCACGGCCGCGACCAGGCCGACATCTACGGCACCAACGCCCGCTCCCGCGCCGGCGTCTACACGGGCACCACGGCCGCCGCGGTGTCTGCCCTGTCGGACCTCGGCAAAGAGCGCCAGGAGGCCAACAAGGTCGGCTACGGCGCGAGCGGTAAGGCCGCCTCCAACACGATGAACGCGCTCCTCGGCGTCGGCAACACGCTGGCGTCGCTCGCGGGCAGCTACATGGGCGCGCCTACCAAGCCCGCCACGCCCGCGAAGGTTGGCTGACATGGCTGAAATTCAATGGGACCTGCTGGCCAATCTCGGCAACAGCTTCTCGAAATCCTACGACGCGGCGCGCACGCGCGCGCGTGAGGACCGCAAGCTCGCGCTCGAAGAGGAGGACCTCGCAGGCGACAAGATCGCGGCAGGGTACGTCGCCGACATGCTCGGCCAGCGAGCCTCGCCCGGCGGCACGCCAGCCACCGGCACACCGCGCCGCGCGTCGAGCTTTGCTCCGGGGACCGGCACGACCCGCGAGATGGCGATGCCGCCTGAGGCCTACGCGCCACTGATCAAGCAGGCCGCAGCCCAGCACGGCGTTGACGAGAGCATGCTCACGCGCCAGCTCGCGCAGGAGAGCGCCTTCAACCCGAACGCGGTTTCGCGCGCCGGCGCCGTGGGCGTCGCCCAGTTCATGCCGCAGACCGCCCAGCGCTTCGGCATCAACCCACGCGACCCGGGCCAGGCGATCCCGGCTGCGGCGCAGTACGTCGCCGAGAACCGCAAGCTGCTCGGCAACGACGGCCTGGCGCTCGCCGGCTACAACTGGGGCGAGGGCAACGTCCAGAAGTGGCTCGCCTCCGGTGCTGATCCGTCCCGTGTGCCGGCTGAGACCCGCGACTACGTCCAGAAGATCACGGGCAAGCCGATTGAGGTGTGGGCCCGTAGCGGCGCCTCCGCGACTGCCGCCGCGACGACCGAGGCGCCGCCCCACGTCGCCGAGATGGCGGGTGGCATCCAGGAGATGCTGCGCCATCCCAACAGGCGTGTCCGCGCGCAGGGCCTTGCCCTCGCCAAGGATCGCCTCGACGGCAACTACGGCTTCCAGGTCGTCGGCGACCAGCTCGTGCGGACCGACAAGCGCTCGGGCACGGCGAGCGCCGTCGGGCTCGGCAAGCAGACCCGGACGCTGCGGCCGGAAGAGTACGCCGAGCACGGCATCGACCCGGCCACCACCAAGGGGCCGATCCAGATCGACCATAAGGGCGAGCTGAAGTTCCCGGGCAAGGCTACGACCGAGGTCAACCTTGGAGCCGGTGAAAAGGAAGAGAGCAAGAAGATCGGCGAGAAGGCCGGAGAGCGCGCCGCCAAGACCATGGAGCAGATGGGCGCTGCTCAGACGGGCGCGCTCGAAATCGCGCGCATGCAGAAGCTCCTGACCAGGGTCGACACCAACGCCGCGCAGCCGCTCAAGATGTCCCTCGGCGCCTGGGGCAAGGCCCTCGGTATCGAGGAGAAGCTGATGACGGACCTCGGCATTGACCCCAAGCAGGTCGGCGACGCCCAGGGGGTCCAGTCTCTCGTCGGTCAGATGATCGTCAACCGGCTCGGAAAGGGCGGCTTCCCCTCAAACAACTTCTCGAACAAGGACCTCCAGTTCCTCCAGGCGATCTACCCCAACATCGGCAACGATCCGAAGGCCAACGCGATCATGATGGAGGCGATGGCTCGCGGCTACGCCCTCGACATGAAGAAGGGCCGGGAGTGGCAGGTGTTCCGCAAGAACAACAAGGGCGCCTCCTACGAGGACTTCGAGGTGCAGTGGCTCGACCAGACGAAGCACGTGCTCGAAGACCTCTACGACCAAGCGCCGGCGCCCGCAGCGCCGCAGGGCGGCGCCGGCACGCCTCCTCCCGCTGACGGGCTCCCCCCGGGTGCGCGTATGGCTCCCGACGGGTTCCACTACGTCCCTGACCCCGCCACCCCCGGCAAGTATCTCAAGGTCGTTCAATGAGGCTCGTACCCGTCGATCACGACCCCTTCGCCGCGACACCGCAGTCGGCCGGCGCGGGCGCGCCCGCACAGCCGCGTCTCGAGCCCGTCGACTACGATCCGTTCGCGGTTTCGCCGAGCGCCGATGCCGCGCAGTCGGCCCGTGGCGGCTTCGCGCAGGGCGTCGCGCGGTGGCTCGGCGGCCCGGCGGACCTCGCCGGCGTGATCGCGCACGGCGCCGACTTCGTGCGCTCGAAGATCACCGGCCAGCCGATCGAACAGGTCGCGGCCGAGGCCGACGCCAACGCGCGCGTGCCCAGGTCGTCGGTCGAGCGCTTCGGCTCCGAGGCCATCGGCAGCGCGATGCGCTCCAACTTCGCTGCGCGCAATCCGGGTCAGGCCGACCCCATGGATCACAAGCCGGTGACGCGCGTCGGAAAATACCTGCACGCTATTGGCGAGGCCGCGCCGATGGCCCCGCTGGGCCCAATCTCGACAGCCGTCGGCGCCGTCGTTGGCGAGGCCGGCGCGCAGGCTGCCGAGCACTATGCGGGCGGTCCTGGCGTAGCCTCCGAGGCGGCCCGAGCTGCTGGCAATATGTTCGGCCCGACAGCGCTCGCGCGCGTCATCACGCCGGTCGTCACCCCTCGCCATCTCGTGCGGCACAATCAGGTGCTGGAGCGCGAGGTCGTGCCGATCACCGCCGGTCAAGCGACGGGCAACCCGAGACTGCGCGCGATTGAGAGCACGTCCCGCGACATTCCTTTCGCGGGCAGCGGGGCCACCGAGGCCGCCGTCGCAACCGACAGGGGGTTCAACCGCGCCGTCGCCCGCCGCATGGGCGAGGACCTCGGCCCCGCCGGCATGCTCGACACGCCGCAGGTCGCCCACGCGGCCGACCGCATCCAGGGTCAGTTCCGCGACCTCTCGGCGCGCAACGTGCTCGTCGCCGACCCGCAGCTCGTCGGCGAGCTGCGCCAGGTCCGCATGCGCAACGACCACCTCCTCGACGATGCGCAGCGGGCGACCGTCGACCGTATCGTCGGCCACAAGATGGGCCTGTTCCAGCCCGGCCATAACAACGGCCCGGCGTGGATGCCCGGTGACGTCTATCAGGCCGCGCGCTCCGATCTCGGCACCGCCGCGCACACCGCGACCAATGCCCGCGAGGGCCGCGTGCTGCGGGAGATGCGAGACGCACTCGACCGCGCCATGGAGCGCTCGATTGCCCGCACCAACCCCAACGACCTCGGCGCCTGGGGCGAGGCGCGCCGCCAGTATCAGGGGCTAAAGATCGCCGAGGAAGGCCTCAGCAACGGCGGCGGCGCAAAGACCGCGCAGGGCTTCATCTCCCCGCATCAAGTCGCGGTGGGCGCCAAGGCGCGCAACCCCGAGGCCTATGCGCGCGGTCGTGATGAGTTCTCCGACCTGGCGCACGCCGGCAAGGCTCTGATCACGGACCTCCCGCAATCCGGCACCGTGCCGCGCATGATCGCGGCACACACGCTGTCGAGCCTCGGCGGCGCGGCGATTGGCGCTCTCGGCGGCTACGCCAGCGGCGACAAGGAAGCGGCAGGTGCCGGCATCGGAGCCACCACGCTCGGCCTGCTTGGTCCAGCTCTCGCCGGTCGCACAGTGATGTCGCGCCCGGGCCAGCGCTACCTCTCAAACCGCATCCTCGGCGAGGGTTCGAACCGCCTGCACAGAGACGGTCGAGGCATCGCTCGCGCCATCCAGTCGCGCGACGACGACTGACCTCTCGCCACCATCCCCTCAATTTTCAGGCTCGCTCACGCGGGCCTTTTTCATGCCCGGAGGCAGCATGTCTGCACCCTACGCCCTGCACCTGCAGGGCACCGACGACGAGACCTTCGAGTTCACACTCGCGCTTACCGTCACGGCCGGCTCGCTCAGCGACTACGCGATCGAATACGGTCTGAAGCGCAACGGCGGGCTGGTGCTCTCCTATTCGACCGAGAGCACCGGCGTCGCGGTCGCCGCGCCCGCCATCACCATCGGCGGGCTCGAGAGCGTCGGCGTCGGCTCGTACACGCACGGCGCACGCCTCGTCCACCTCACCACCGGAAAGAAAATCGCTTGGTTCGACGGCACCGTCGAGATCACTGACGGGAGCGTCGAATAATGCGCGTCATCACAGAAAGGAAGCCCGGCGTCTCGCAGGTCGCGATGAAGGCCGTGGTCGGCCTCGTCGGGCCAGCGAATGAGCTGTCGATCGGCACCGTCGAGACGCTGTCTTACGGCTCCAGCGCGACCGCGCTGATCAGCGGTTCGGCGCCTCTGCAGACCCTGAGCCTCGCCCTCCCCGAGGGCCGCACCGGCCCGGTCGGCGAGGGCAGTGGCGGCTTGTTCTTCGAGAGCCGCGCAGCGGCTGCGTCCGGGTCGATCGGTGAGGGCATCAAGACGATCCGTACGGCCGGCTTCGGTTCGGCAGCCGACCGAGGGGACGCCCTCTACGGGCGCAGGAACACGCACCCCTATCAGCTCTGGGCGACGGGGCAGACCTACACCGGCGAGATGAACCGCCCGGCGTTTTTCCGCAACTCATCCGGCACGCTTTACATTTTATATAAGAAGGGCGGGGGCACGACATCGGTCGAGCCGACGCACACCACCGTCGGCCAGTCGGTGACGGGAGCGGACGGCTACAACTGGGTCTGCACCGCGCTCAACCCGGCCTATTTCCACACTGCCGACAACCGCCTTGCCGACGCGACCACGGTCGACGCGACGAACGGCGGGTGGTGGGAGATCGTCCAGGCAGCGGGCGAGCTGCGCATCGAGCAATTCGGCGGCAGCGCGAGCTACGTCAACGCGGCCAACCGCGGCACGGACAACTTCGCCCCGCTCAATCACGCGATCAAGTACCGCGCCTACGGCTACGACGGCAACCTCGGTGCCCGCGAAGGTCAGCGCATCCGGTTCGGCAATGGCCGATATTGGGTCAGCGACGCGATCTACGTCTACGAGCACATCACCATCGAGGGGAACTCGACCTTCCAAGGCACACAGACAGTTCTGGAGTTCCCCAACACCAGCGACGGCTTTGTCTTTCACCAGGGCAACACTGGCCCCGGCGGCGACGGCCGCGGCAAAAACGGCGCCGTTGGCGGCATTGGCGAAAGCCAGGGCTCGACGCTGCGCGGCATCACGCTGTCGTTCGGCGACACCGTCTGGGCGACCGACCTGACCAAGCACGCGATCTACGCGCGCACGACGATCCACCTGCACAACGTCGGCATTTTCCGCGCGCCAGGACGCGGCGTCGAACTGCGCGCATCGGCCGGGTATGGCGGCGACGAGGAGGGCAACGCGAACCAATTTTTGGTGATCGGCCTCTACGTCCACTCGTGCCGAAGCGATGCATGGTGGGTTCGAGGCGCGGACACCAACGGCGGCACGGTCGTCGGCCTGAACACGCACACCGAGGTCGGCGGTTGCGGTCTCAGAAACGAGAGCTACCTGCCCAACTTCTATTCGGGCATGCAGATCACCGGGTACGGCAACAATGGCGTCCAGCACGAAGGCAAGGGCTACGTCCTGATCCGCCCAGACGGCGGGAGGCTGCTCTCGGCCGGCGGCAAGACGCCCGGCACGGACAATCAATACTGGTACTACATGTTCGACATCGCGTCGCCGACCGGCCAGTACCCGGCCTGGGTCGACAGCGGCTTGAACGTGCCGAAGATGCAGATCTACGACCCCGGCAGCGGCTCGCGCTACTACAACCCGTACGTCGAAGGCGGCGGCGCCGGCATCACGAACGTTCTGCCTGGGGCGCTGATCGATGGCGGCAACCCGCAGAGCTCGATGTACTCAAACCACCAGGGGAAGCAGGGTCTTACGTCCACTCATACGTTCGGCACCAACACCCCCGAGGAGGCGACGCAGGGCAGCTTCACTTGGGTGAAACTGGGCGGCGCGGGATCGGAGCTTTCGAGCGATGGCCCGTGGGGCTCCAACGGCGGCCTTCCTCTCCTCTCCCACCGTCGCGAGATCGACGGCGACGCGACCTGCGAGTGGGCCTACCGAGGCGGCAAGCTCGTCTATGGGTACGGGTCGACTTCCCCGTTCTGGGAGCAGACGACGAGGTCCACGACGGCCACCTTCGGCGGCAACCTCCCCAAGCAGTTCCTCTTCTGCCTGTACGACCACATCCTCCAGGACAACAGCGACGGCAACGGCGGGCGCAAGATAGGCATGCGCGTCAGCTTGGGTGCGGTGACGCAACCTGGCGAGCACGTCCGCGGGGACCGCTACTACAACAGCAATGCATCGCCTGGCGGGTACGAAGGCTGGGTCTGCACGCAGACCGGCGGCGTCCACAATGTTCTGTGGTCGAACGGCGTCGCGATCGATGGCAACACCATCCTCAAGACCGCCGCAGGGCGCTACTACAAAAACACCGGCGGCTTCGGCGGACCGAGCACCATCGAGCCAACCCACACGAGCGGCACCGTCGCGACAGGCGACGGCCCGACGTGGACGTGGTTCGCCGACAGTGCTGCGGTGTTCAAAGAGTTTGGCTTGATCGCTGCGTAAGCAGCGCGATCGCCTCGGTGAGGTCGGAGACCGGTTTGTCGTCGACAAACCACCTCCGGTCCTCCGGCTGATCCCCCTCATGCCCTGACCGCACGACGAACGACAGCCGCGGCTCCTGCAGGCAGGCGCCGTGCTGAAAGCCGTGCTCGTCGGGCGGGTCGGTGTTGAACTTCTTGTCGCGCATGTACGCGATCTCCTCGGGCGTCAGGCTCACTTCTCTCTCTCCCTTCAAGGCCGCCGGCATGGCGGCCGTTTTTATAGGTGCCTCATGGCCGCTACTGAAACAAGCCGCGCTTCCTTCGTGCGGCGAGCGCCCGCCGTCATGGGCTCGCTGATGCAGTACCTGCCGCCGCTCGATGTCGAGGGCTCGGCCGGGATGATGGGCAACCTGTGGGCCGAGAGCCGGCTGCAGGTTGTCAACGAAGCGAAGCCGACGGTGAAGGGCTCGCGCGGCGGCTACGGCTGGCCGCAGTGGACGGGCCCGAGGCGGCGCGCTGCGGAGCGCTTCTGGAGCGAGCGCAAGCTCGATCCCACCACCGACGCGGCGCAGCTCGCCTTCATGATCCACGAGCTCCAGACGACCCACAAGCACGCCCTGACGGCCGTGATGCGCCCGGGCACGCTGGAGGAGCGGACCAAGGCGTTCGAGCTGACCTACGAGGTCGCC
>Ga0126313_10000855_pt1 | contig 15251 bp, 13 predicted proteins | sample Plot105A_FD_89954 | JGI IMG/M metagenome (GOLD analysis project Ga0126313, IMG submission 89954) | Serpentine soil microbial communities from UC McLaughlin Reserve, CA, USA - Plot105A | ecosystem: Environmental > Terrestrial > Soil > Grasslands | place: USA: UC McLaughlin Reserve, Lake County...
CACGCTCGCCTCGCTGGGCATCGGCTTCCTCGGCGAGCCGGCGATCGCGGACCTGGTCGAGCCGGCGCTGGGCAGCCTGTCGCACGGCGTCGCGGTCGCGATCTCGATCGGCATCGCGTACGTCCTCGTCACCGCGCTGCACATCACCGCCGGCGAGCAGGTGCCGAAGATCTACGCGATCGTCAAGGCCGAGAGCGTGGCGATGCGCGTCGCGCGTCCGCTCGACTGGTTCAACAGCCTCATGCGGCCGTTCATCCACGTCCTCAACAGCGCGTCGAACGGGATTCTGCGGCTGATCCGCATCGACCCCGACGCCGAGTTCGCCGAAAACCAGAGCCCCGAGGAGCTGCGCTTCCTCATCGCCCAGGCGAGGGTGGGCGGGACGCTCGACCCCGGCGAGGCGACGATGCTCCAGGGCGTCTTCCACCTCCACGAGCAGGAGGCGCGCCAGGTGATGACGCCGATTCCGGCCGTCGTGACCGTCGACGTGTCGGAGGACGTCGAGACGGCGCTGCGGCGCTGCATCTCCTCGGGGCACACCCGCCTGGTCGTCACCGAGGACGAGAACCAGGACCGCGTGCGCGGCATCGTGCACTCGAACTCGCTCGCACGCCAGCTCATGGCCGAGGGCCCGTCGGCCTCGATCGAGCCGCTCGTGCGCCCCGCGCCGATCGTCCCCGAGACCAAGCCGCTCGACGATCTGCTCGCCGACCTCCAGCGCGAGCGCTCGTCGATGGCCGTGGTGATCGACGAGTACGGCCGCGTGGCAGGCGTGGTGACGGTCGAGGACATCGTCGAGGAGGTCGTCGGCGAGATCGCCGACGAGACCGACCCGGCCGGCGGCGAGGTCCGCCGCCTGGCCAACGGCGACTGGTTCGTGCGCGGCCACGTCGCAGTGACCGACCTGCTCGACTACGGCCTCGAGCTGCCGGTCGACACCGACGCCTACAACTCGGTCGGCGGCTTCGTGTTCGCCGAGCTGGGGCGGCTGCCCAAGCGCGGCGACACGATCACCGCCGACGGCTACTCGATCCGCGTCGAGTCGGTGCGCGAGAACCGCATCGAGGCGGTGCGGATCCGCGAGCGCCGCGCGGTCGCGGGCCAGCAGCGCTCGGAGTAGGCGCGCCGGCTCCTCGCGGCGGCCCATGTTTGGCCGCGGGGCCGCGTTTCAGCTGCCGACGTCCCCGGGCGGGAGACGTCGCCTCGCAGGCTGCGAGGCAACTGAGGATCGGCGGATCGGGACGGATCCGCCGGTGAGGCGGCCGGTCCGCGGGGGCGCGGGTCGGCCGCACGTTCGCGACGCGCCTCCGGCGTCGCCCGTCAGGAACGGACGCAGCGCGCGGCGAAACGCGACCGGCCCGCTCGCGGCGGGCCGATCGGGTACTTCTGGGAGGAGGTGCACTTGCGAGGTACGTTCGCGAAGCGATTGTCGACCCGCTTCCTCAAGCGCCAATAAAGGTTTGGTCAGTGTCCAGATCAGGCCCGCGGCCGCTCGTCGACGCGACGCACCCAGTCCTCGAGGCGCGGGAAGCCGCCGCCCTCGATCGGCAGGCGATCCATCAGGATCTGGTGGAACGGCTCGTCGTCGTCGGGCCGGCGCAGCACGCCGTACTTGAGGAACGGGAACGCGCACACGTCGGCGGCCGTGAACCCATCGGCCATGAGGTGGTCGCGGTCCTCGAGGAGCGCCTCGAACCAGTGCAGCCAGCCGTGCATCTGCTCTGCCCAGGCGGCGATCCTCGCCTCGTCGGGCTCGGGCCGGCCGAGCTCGGCCTCGATCGCGTTCGGCGGGACCTTCCAGACGCGGTCGAACCACTCGACGAACACGTGGACCTCCGTGCGGCGCGGGTCGGCGGCCGGCCACAGCGGCGGCGCGGGTCGGAAGCTCTCCAGCCACGCGACGATGCGCATGGACTCGGTGAGCACTTCGCCGTGGTCGGTCTCGAGGACGGGCACGAGGTCCTGGCCGCTGAGGTCGCGCACGGGCGAGCGGTCGGTCGGGTCGACGTCGACCCACTCGACGGCCATGCCCTTGTGCCCGAGGGCCAGCGCGACGCGCTCGACGTTGGTGGAGAACGGGATCCGCAGCACGCGCATGGGGGCGGGCATTGTGTCGGGATCGGCGGCCGGAGGCATGCCGGTGAGACGTCCGGTGCGCCGCGGACCGGACGCGCGCGCGCCGATCGGAGCGGCCCGCGGCCTGGCTGACTGGACAGTCAACGGGTTGTAGAGTCCGTGTGCGCGTCACGAGAACGGACGGAGGAATCCGATGGGTCAGCAGGGCCGCGAGGTCGTCATCGTCGAGGCGGTGCGCACGCCGATCGGGCGCGGGCATCCGGAGAAGGGCTACTTCAAGGACGTCCACCCGAACACGCTGCTCGGGCGCTGCTACACCGAGCTGCTGGACCGCTCGGGCGTCGACGCCTCAGAGGTCGAGGACGTCATCGCCGGCTGCGTGATGCAATTCGGCGAGCAGGGCCTCAACGTCGCCCGCAACGCGTGGCTGCAGGAGGGCCTGCCGATCGAGGCCGCGGCCTCGACGGTCGACCGCCAGTGCGGCTCGGCGCAGCAGGCGGTGAACTTCGGCGCGGCGCTCATCGCGGCTGGCATCCACGACGTCGTCATCGGCTCGGGCGTAGAGCACATGGGTCACCTGCCCTTCGCCGCGGGCATGAAGACGCAGCAGGAGTTCGGCACGGCGTACACCCCGGAGCTGCTGGAGAAGCACAACCTCGTCGGCCAGGGCCTCGGGGCCGAGATGATCGCCGAGCAGTGGGAGATCCCGCGCTCCGAGCTCGACGAGCTCGCCCTGCGCTCGCACCAGCTCGCCGCCAAGGCGACCGAGGAGGGCCGCTTCGAGCGCGAGACCGTGCCGTTCCGCGTCAACGGCGACACCTACGTCGCCGACCAGGGCATCCGCCCGGACACGTCGCTCGAGGCGCTCGCCGGGCTCAAGCCGGTCTTCAAGGAGGACGGGCGGATCACCGCCGGCAACTCGTCGCAGATCTCCGACGGCGCCGCCGCGGTGCTGCTCATGTCGCGCGAGAAGGCCGAGCAGCTCGGCCTGCGCACGCGCGCACGGATCGTGGACCAGACGACGGTCGGCGTCGATCCGGTCACGATGCTGACCGGCCCGATTCCCGCGACGGCGAAGATCCTCGAGCGCAACTCGATGACGATCGGCGACCTCGACACGATCGAGATCAACGAGGCGTTCGCGCCGGTCGTCGCCGCCTGGGCGCGCGAGCACGACCCCGACATGGATCGCGTGAACCCGCGCGGCGGAGCGATGGCGCTCGGCCACCCGCTCGGGTCGACGGGCGCGCGGCTGCTGACCACGCTGCTGCACGAGCTGGAGGACGAGGACAGGGAGCTCGGTCTCGTCACGATGTGCTGCGGCGGCGGCCTGGGGACCGCCACGCTGATCCAGCGCGTCTGACGCGGTGTTCCGCGGATTCGGGCCCGGCGCCTTCGAGTGGCTCGCCGGGCTCGAGCGGGACAACTCGCGTAGGTACTTCACCGCCACGCGCGACGTGTATGAGACCGAGGTCCGCGGCGCGCTGGAGGCGATGCTCGACGAGCTGTCGCTCAAGTTCGGCGGGCCCGTGAAGGTCTTCCGCCAGCACCGCGATTTGCGCTTCTCGCGCGACAGGACCCCGTACAAGACCCGCACGTACGGCGTCCTGGCCGGCGATCCGGCCTCGGCGGCGGGACTCTACGCCGAGCTGTCCGCCCGCGGGCTGTACGCGGGGACGGGCTATCACCAGCTCGCCCGCGACCAGCTCGAGCGCTTCCGCGACGCGGTCGCCGACGAGCGCACCGGGCCGGTGCTGGCGGCGGCGGTCGAGGAGGCGCGCGGCGCCGGTCTCGAGGTCGCCGGCGCGACGCTGCGCACCGCGCCGCGCGGATTCCCGCGCGACCACTCGCGGATCGCGCTGCTGCGCCACACCGCGCTGATCGCGGGCGCGCGCCTGCCCGGCGAGGGCGGTATCGCCCGCGACGCGGCGCTCGGGCACGTGGCCGGCACGTGGCGCGCGGCGGCGCCCGTCGTCGCGTGGCTCGACGCGCATGTGGGCCCGAGCGCAGTCGACCCGCGGCGTCAGGCGCGGTCGTAGACCACTGTCACCGCGCCGTTGCGGTACGTCCGCGCGCTGCGGGCCCGCAGGCGGACCGGGCCGCCGAACAGCGCCAGCCCCGCGCCGAGCGCAACCGGATGCACGTTGAGGTGGTACTCGTCGATCAGGTCGAGGCGCGTGAGCGCCTGCGCGAACCCCGCGCCGCCGTGGGCCAGGATGTCGTCGCCCGGCTCGCGCTTGAGCCTCGCGATCTCCTCGGCCAGGTCGCCGCGCACGATCCGCGTCTCCGGCCACGTCGCCTCGGTCAGCGTGCGCGAGAACACGACCTTCGGGATGTCGTTCATCGGCGGCGCGAACGGCTCGTCGGAGGCCTGCCAGTGCGGCGCCATGTCCTCGTAGGCCTGGTGGCCCATCGCGCGCACGCCGGCCCGGCCGAGCACGTCGACCGTCGCCGCGGTGAGCTCGTCGTCGTCGTAGCTCGCCATGGCCCACTCGACGTCGCCGTCCGGCGCGCCGACGAAGCCGTCGACCGACATCTCCATCTTGAGCTTGAGCTTGCGCATGCCCGTTCGACCGCCGCGGGCGGCCGAACTCATCGCGGCGCGTCAGGCGTCGCCGTCGGCCGTCACCCGGAACAGCTCGCGCCCGAGCGGCACCTGCTCGCCCTCGGCCGCGTCGAGCGCCTCGATCGAACCGTCGAACGGCGCCTGCAGCGCGATCTCCATCTTCATCGCCTCCATCACCACGAGCGTCTCGCCGGCCCGCACGCGGCGCCCCACCCCCCCGCTGACGCTGAGGATCGTGCCGGGCATCGGCGCGACGACGGCGCCATCCGACGGTGCGGCGGTCGCGTCGTGGAGGAACTGCTCGGGGCGGCGGAACACGTGCGCGTGGCCGTGGTGGCCGACGGTGATCGCGTGCGCCGAGCGCTCGACGAAGAAGCGGTGCGCGGCGCCGTCGATCTCGAGGCGCAGGACCTGCTCGCCGGCGGCGACGGGGTGCACGCGCCAGACGCGGCCCGCGCCCTCGACAGTGCCCGCCGCGCGGTCGACGCGCAGGACCAGCCGCTCGCCGTCGCGCGCGAGCTCGACCTCCACCGGCGCCGGGGGCCCACCCGCGCGCCAGCCATCGCCGGCGGCGAACGGGTCGGCCGGCAGCGGCCCGGCGCCCGGGGGCGCGGCCTGCGCCCACGCGGCCGCGCAGAGCGCCAGCTCGGCGCCCGCGCCGGCGGTCGCGGCGGCGCCGACGTCGGGGCGCCGGTCCAGCCAGCCCGTGTCGATCGCCGCGTCGCGGAACGCGTCGGAGGCGGCCAGCGCGCGCACGAACCCGAGGTTCGTCGTGACCCCGAAGATGGCGGTGTCGTCGAGCGCCGCGACCAGCGCGCGCCGCGCCGCCTCACGCGTGGCACCGTGCACGATGACCTTGCCGAGCATCGGGTCGTAGCGGGTGCCGATCTCCTGGCCCGACTCGAGCGCCGCGTCGACGCGCGCCCGCGGCGACCAGCGCACGAACGACGCCGTACCGGCCTGAGGCAGGAACCCGCCGGCCGGGTCCTCCGCGTACACGCGCGCCTCGATCGCATGGCCGTCGGTGCGCACGCCGGCCTGCCCGAACGGCAGCGGCTCGCCGTTGGCGATCCGGAGCTGCAGCGCGACGAGGTCGACCCCGCACACCAGCTCGGTGACCGGGTGCTCGACCTGCAGGCGGGTGTTCATCTCCAGGAAGAACGCCTCCTCGCCCGCGGTCATGAACTCGACCGTGCCGGCGTTCACGTAGCCGACCCCGCGCGCGATGCGCACCGCGGCGCCGGTGAGCGTGTCGCGCAACGCGGCCGAGATCGCCGGGGCGGGCGCCTCCTCGATGACCTTTTGGTGGCGGCGCTGGGTTGAGCAGTCGCGCTCGAAGAGGTGCACGACGCGGCCGTGCGCGTCCGCGAGGACCTGCACCTCGACGTGCCGCGCGCGCTCCACGAGGCGCTCGATCAGCAGCGTGCCGTCGCCGAACGCCGCCTGTGCCTCGCGCCGCGCGGCGGCGATCGCCGCGGGCAGCTCGCCGGCGGCGCGCACGATCCGCATGCCCTTGCCGCCGCCGCCCGCGGCCGCCTTGACCATGAGCGGCACGCCGACCTCCTCGGCCGCGCGCGCCGCGAGCTCGTCGTCGTTGGCATCCTCGACCGCGGGCACGACCGGCGCGCCCGCCGCGGCCGCCAGCCGGCGCGCCTCGTCCTTGCGGCCGAGCCGCTCGATGACCTCCGCGGGCGGGCCGACGAAGGTCAGCCCGGCGGCGACGCACGCGCGGGCGAAGTCGGCGTTCTCGGACAGGAAGCCGTAGCCGGGGTGGACCGCCTGCGCGCCCGAGCGCCGCGCCGCGTCGATCAGCGCGGGGATCGACAGGTACGACTCGGCCGCCGGCGGCGGGCCGATCCGCAGCGCGGCGTCGGCCTCGCGGACGTGCGGCGCCTCGCGGTCGGCGTCCGAGTAGACGGCGACGGTCCCGTACCCGAGCGCCCGCGCGGCGCGCAGCACCCGGATCGAGATCTCGCCGCGGTTGGCGACCAGCACCGAGTCGAACATCACATGCGGAACACGCCGTAGCGGGCCGGCTCGATCGGCGCCCCGGCGGTGACCGCCAGCGCGAGCGCCAGCATCCGCCGGGTGTCGAGCGGGTCGATGACGCCGTCGTCCCAGAGCCGCGCCGTGGAGTAGTACGGCGAGCCCTGGGCCTCGTAGCGCTCGCGGATCGGCGCCTTGAACGCCTCCTCGTCCTCGGCGGACCAGACTTCGCCGCGCGCCTCCAGCCGGTCGCGGCGCACGGTCGCGAGCACCGACGCCGCCTGTTCGCCGCCCATCACCGAGATGCGCGCGTTCGGCCACATCCACAGGAAGCGCGGGTCGTACGCGCGCCCGCACATGCCGTAGTTGCCGGCGCCGAACGAGCCGCCGATCACGACGGTCAGCTTCGGCACCGTCGAGCACGACACCGCGGTCACCATCTTCGCGCCGTCCTTGGCGATGCCGCGGTTCTCGTACTCGCGCCCGACCATGAACCCGGCGATGTTCTGCAGGAACAGCAGCGGGATCCGGCGCTGGTTGCACAGCTCGATGAAGTGCGCGCCCTTGAGCGCCGACTCCGAGAACAGGATCCCGTTGTTGGCCAGGACGCCGACCGGGTGGCCCCACACGTGAGCGAAGCCGCACACGAGCGTCTCGCCGTAGGCGGCCTTGAACTCGTGGAAGCGGCTTGCGTCGACGAGCCGCCAGATCACCTCGCGCACGTCGTAGGGCGTGCGCGGGTCGGTCGGCACGAGCTCGTACAGCTCGGCCGGGTCCTCGAGCGGCTCCTCGGGCGCCGCCAGCTCGAACGCGGGCGTCCGCGGCGCGCCGCTCGCGGTCGTGCGCACGATCGAGCGCAGGATCGCCAGCGCCTCGGCGTCGTCGGCGGCCAGGTGGTCGACGACGCCCGACCTCCGCGCGTGCACGTCGCCGCCGCCGAGCTCCTCGGCGCTGACGACCTCGCCGGTGGCCGCCTTCACGAGCGGCGGGCCGCCGAGGAAGATCGTGCCCTGCCCGCGCACGATCACGGTCTCGTCCGACATCGCCGGGACGTACGCCCCGCCCGCCGTGCACGAGCCCATCACCGCCGACAGCTGGGGGATCCCGTCGGCCGACATCCGCGCCTGGTTGAAGAAGATCCGCCCGAAGTGCTCGCGATCGGGGAACACCTCGTCCTGGAGCGGCAGGAACGCGCCGCCCGAGTCGACGAGGTAGATGCACGGCAGCCGGTTCTCGGCCGCGATCTGCTGGGCGCGCAGGTGCTTCTTGACCGTGACGGGGTAGTAGGTCCCGCCCTTCACGGTCGCGTCGTTGGCGACGACCATGCACGGCACGCCCTCGACGCGCCCGATCCCGGTCACCATCCCGGCCGACGGGACGTCGTCCTCGTAGAGGTCGTGGGCGGCCAGCGGCGAGAGCTCGAGGAACGGCGAGCCCGGGTCGAGCAGCCGGTCGACCCGCTCACGCGCGAGCAGCTTGCCGCGCGCGGTGTGCCGGGCGCGCGACTCCTCGTCGCCGCCCCGCCGGACCGCGGCGAGGCGCTCGCGCAGCTCGGCGGCCAGGTCCGCGAGCGCCGGGCGCGCCGTGCCCGGGGCGGGCGCGGCGGGGTTCGTCGGCTCGGCGGTGTCGGTCATCGCCGCCCGATCTTCTCAGGCGCGGCGAACGGGTAGACCGCGCCACGATGAGCGACGCCGGCGCCCCCATGTCCTACCTCACGCTGCAGCCGGGCACGCCGGTGCGGGCGAGCGACGGCACCGAGGTCGGCACGGTCGAGCACGTCCTCGCCGACGCGGACGCCGACATCTTCGACGGGCTCGTCATCGACGCGCGCGGCGGCGGGCATCGCTTCGTCGACGCCCCGCAGGTCGCGGAGATCGCCGAGGGCGGCGTGACCCTCACGCTCGACGCGGCCGGCGCGGAGCGGCTCCCGGAGCCGAGCGAGAACCCGGCCGAGCTCGGCGCGCACCCGGACGACAGCGCCGAGAGCGAGCTGACCCGCAAGCTGCGCCGCGCCTGGGACTACCTCTCCGGGCGCTACTGAGGCGCGCTCCGGGGCCGGCCGCGCCGGGCCGTAGGATCCGCCGCCGTGCGCGCGGCCGCGCTGCCCGAGCCCGAGCTGGCCCTCAGCGCCGACGAGGCGCGCCGCCTGGCGCTGCGCGCGCAGGGCCTGCTCGGCGCGCCCGACCGCCGCGGCGGCGTGCCGGCGATGCTCCGCGCGCTCGGCGCCGTGCAGCTCGACACGATCTCGGTGCTCGCCCGCTCGCACGAGCTCGTCCCGTACGCGCGGCTGGGGCCCGTCGGCCGCGAGGCGGTCGAGCGGGCATATTGGGCTCACCCGCCCACGCCCGCCGACGCGTTCGAGTACTGGTCGCACGCGGCGTGCGTGCTGCCGATCGGCGAGTGGCCGTGGTTCGCGTTCCGCCGCCGCTGGTTCCGCGCGCGCGGGCTGCGCTGGCACGAGGTCCCGCACGACGCGCTCGACGGGTTCCTCGACCGGCTGCGCGCCGAGGGACCGCTCACGACGAAGGATCTGGGCGGCGCGAAGGCGAGCGGCGAGTGGTGGGACTGGTCGAAGGCCAAGGTCGCGATGGAGTGGCTGCTCGACATCGGCGAGGTCGTGTGCGTCGAGCGCCGCAGCTGGCGGCGGGTGTACGACCTGCCCGACCGCGTCGTCCCGGCGGAGCTGCTCGCGCAGGACCCGGGCGACGACGAGTGCGTGACGCGGCTCGTCGGGCAGGCCGGCCGCGCGCTCGGGGTGGCCACGCGCGGCGACCTCGCCGACTACCACCGCCTCAACGGCGAGCAGGTCGACGCGGTGGTCGACGGCACCGGGCTCGTGCCGGTCACGGTCGAGGGCTGGGACGCGCCCGCGTGGGCGGATCCGGACGCGCTCGCCGCGCCGGCCCGCGGGCGCCATCGCACCACGCTGCTCTCGCCGTTCGACTCGCTCGTCTGGGACCGCCGGCGCACGAGCCGGGTCTTCGGCTTCGACCACCGCCTCGAGGCGTACGTGCCGGCGCCCAGGCGCGAGCACGGCTATTACGCCATGCCGCTGCTGACCGGCGGCCGGCTGGTGGGCCGCGTCGACCCCAAGCGCGACGGGACGACGCTGCACGCGCGGCGGCTGTCGGTGCGCCCCCGCGCGGTCGAGGCGATGGCGGTGGCGCTGCGCGAGGCGGCCGAGTGGGTCGGCTGCGACGCGGTCGCGCTCGGCGAGGTGCGTCCGCGCGAAGTCGCCCCCGCGCTTCGCGCCGCGCTCGACGGTTAGGCAACCTGGGGCCATGACGCAGCGGACGACGCGGACCGCGCCGTACACCGGCGCGGAGTACCTCGAGCGCCTGCACGACGGGCGCGAGGTGTGGATCGATGGCTACGACCGGTTCCCGTTCGTGGTCGGAATCTGGTTGCTGGTCGGGCTGGCGATAGTGGTGATGCTGCCGGGGCCGGCGCGACGCATCGGCGCGGGCCTGGCGCGCGAGGAGGGCCTGGCGGACGAGGACACCGCGCCGGCCACGGGCGCCTGAGGGGACCACAGAAGGCATCCGGCGTCGCGCTCGAGCGCCGCGAGCAGCTGCCGCGCGCGGCGCCGGGTCGGCCGGCGCAGGCGGCGCAGCGCGGCCGGGTCGGGGGCGAACGCGACGAGCGCCGGACGCCGATCCGCGACGAGCTCGAGCAGCCCCGCGGCGGGCCGCGGGCTGAGCACGCGCACCCGCTCGACCCGTCCGCCGAGCGCATGGGCGAGCTCGGCGGGCGCCCGCAGCGCCGCGGCGACGGCGGGCGGGTCGGACGGCCCGGCGACCGGCGTGAGCCGGCCGCCGGTGGCGAACTCGACCGCGTTGACCACGAGCAGTGCGCGGGCGGACTCCACCGCGCTCTCGACGGCGAAGCGGACCGCGCCGGGGTGGAACGGCGCGCTGTCGAACGTGACGAGCATCACCGCGCCCGAGCGCCGGCGCCCGCCGCGGCGCGGAGCGATGCGCCCGCCTGCGCTCGCGTCGCGCGGGCGATCGATCGTGTGCTGCATGTCCGTCCCCCTCGGGCGGGACGCGCGGTGCGGGTGGCGAGTGGTCCGCCGCGGCCGCCGGCGTCATGTGGTCAGACGTACTCACCATAGGCGCCGCCGGCGCGGCCGGGTGTGCCGCTGGACACGCATGCGCGCCGGTCGCGCCGACGACGCCGGTGCCGTCGACGTCGATGCAACGCGGGCCCTGCGTAGTCGCTCTCGCCCCTCGCGGCTACCGCTCGGTCCATGCGCCCCAGCGGAACCCGGTCGCCGCCGGCTGGGGGGCGAGGGGGCTGGACGGCAGACCGTCCGGCGGGTCGTTGTCGTTGTAGCCGCCGGGGGCGACGTCGTTGGGCGTGTCGGGGTGGAACAGCGAGGCGAGGTACTGGATCTGCCCGCGGCCGGGGCCGATCTCGAATTGCCCGCCGCCGTACATGCCGATGTTGCGCTCCGCGCAGTGATCGTAGGCGCGCATGAGCTCCCTCAGCGGCCCCAGCCGCGACGGCTTGATGTTGACCATCCGCGGCGCGAACGGCAGGCCCTCGATGTCGGCGACCGAGTGGATGTTCGCGTCCCAGGTGATGCGGTGGCGGTGCGGCTCGAGCACCGGGCCGGTCCGCTCGTCCACGAGCGGGTCCTCGATCCACGCCTGCGGGAACGCCTCGGCGACCATGCGGTAGAGGTCGGGGTCGGGCTCCTGGTCGACGACCGACCCGACGTACAGGCCCTTGAGGTCCACGGAGTCCACCGCGCCGGTCTCCTGCAGCTCGGCGACGAGCTCGGGCGTCCAGTCGCTCGTCGGGTCGAGCTTGAAGCGCGTGGTCGGGTAGCGGTCCAGGCGCCTGCGCACCGGCTCGAGGCTGGGCGGCTCGCCCAACCGCAGCGACACGACGAACGTCACCGGGCGCGCCTCGCGCCCGAGCGCGGCGTGGAGCGGTAGGCCGGCCTGCCTCAGGGCGAGGTCGAGCGCGGCCGACTCGTAGGCGTACACCCGGTAATGGCGGAACGCGTCCCATCTCGGCGGCTCCGGCCACAGGTCGAGCGTCTCGAGGTGGTCGCAGAACGACCCGAGCGTCCAGTCGCCGGCGAGCGGCTGGACCGGCCCGGCCGCCTGCAGCTGCTCCTGCGCCTCGCCGTCGTAGGTGACGTCCTCGCCGACGCCCTCCTCGCCCGCGCCACGCAGCCGGATGACCGTCGACTTGCGCGTGAACGCGCTCGACACCTCGCGCTCGAGCCCCTCGAGCGCGTAGTCGTCGACTCGCAGCGCATGGCCGGCGAGCGCGTCGAACGTGCTCATGCGCCGCCGCTCTCGAGCCGCGCCACCAGGTCGTCCAGCCGCAGCTCCTCCAGGCCGCGGCCGACCGCGTCGAGCTCGGCGGCGCAAAACTCCACCAGGCCGCGGCCCTCGCGCACCAGGTCGAGCGTCTCGCGCAGGCCGGCCTCGCCGGAGTCCAGGCGCTTGATGATCGCCTCGAGGCGCCCGGTGGCCGCCTCGTAGGTCAGGGCGTCGGTCGTCTGCTCGGTCATACCTCGTCCTCGGTGATGGTCGCGTCGACGGGCGCGTCGGCGAAGAACAGCCGCACCGCCCCGGCCGCCCGGGCCGCGGCCGCGCTGGTGACGACGTTGCCGGCGCGGTCGTCGACGACCGCGTAGCCGCGCTCGACGACGCGCTCCGGATCGTGCGCGGCGAGCGCGAGCGCGAGCGAGTGCAGCGCCGCCCGCCGGCCGGCCGCGTCGGGGCCGGCCGCGGCGCCGGCCCGGCGGCGCAGCGCCTCCGCCCGCCGCCGCGTGCCCGCGCCCTCGTCGGCGACGCGGCGCGTCGCGCTGGCGCGCAGCTCGCGCAGGGTCTGGTGCAGAGCGCGCCGCTGGCGCGCGACGTGCTCGCCGGGCGCCCGCGACAGCGCCGCGAGCTCCCGCGCGCGCGTGACGACCGCCCGCCGCGCGTGCCGTGACAGCGCCACCGCGCTCGCCCCGAGCGCCGCGCGCGCCTCGGCGCAGTGCAGCGGGACGGCGGTCTCGGCCGCGTGCGTCGGCGTGGAGCAGGCGACCGCGGCGACGTCGTCGATCAGCGTCCGGTCGGCGTGGTGGCCCACCGACGAGAGCACGGGCACGCGCAGCAGCGCGACCGTCCGGCACAGGGTCTCGTCGCAGAACGCGAACAGGTCGGCCAGCGACCCGCCGCCGCGGGCGACGACGATCACCTCGACCTCGTCGAGCGACGCCAGGTCGGTCAGCGCCTGGGTGATCGCCGGTGCGGCACGACGATCCTGCACGGGCGCGAACGCCCACACGACCCGGCCCGACCAGCCGCGCCGCTGCAGCCCGGCGAGCACGTCGCCGCGCGCGCGACCGCCCTCGCCGGTGATCACGCCGATGCACCGCGGCAGCGCCGGCCGCGGCAGGCGCTTCTGCGGCTCGAACAGCCCCTCGGCGGCGAGCCGACGGCGCAGCGCGTCGAGCTGGGCGAGCAGGTCGCCGTCGCCCGCGACGCGCAGTCCGGTGACGTGGAACGAGAACGACGGCGAGGAGGTGCGCGAGCCGGGGTAGTAGTCGGGCCCACCGGCCACGACGACCTGCGCCCCGTCGCCGAGCGCGTCGGGCGGGAGGCGCAGCTCGTCGAACGCGTCGCGCCACATGGCGCACGGCACCGCACCCTCGCCGTCGCGCAGCTCGAAGTACACCCGCGCGCGGCTGCTCGACAGGTTGAACACCTCCCCGAACAGCTGCACCCGCGCGCGCTTGCGCAGCTCGTCGCGCAGCACGGCCGCGTACGAGCCGACCGGGTAGGGGCCCGAAAACGCGAACCCCGCCACGCCCTCGGGGCGGGCGCCCCGCTGCTCAGCCACGCCGCGCCACCTCCGCCCCGCGCGCGGTGCCGGCCGTCCGGGCCGCGGCGGCGGCCGGGCGCGGGCAGCGGCGCTCGAGCTCCGCGGCGAACGAGCCCGCCGCCCGGCAGATCGCGCGGTCGCCCGAGCGCCGGCACACGCCGCCGGCCAGGTCGCGGTTCAGCACGTGGTAGTTGAGGTCCGCCAGCGCGCCCGGGTCCGCGTACTTCGACCACGCGCCGGTGTCGAACCCGCGGATGCGCCGCCGCGCCGCGAGCAGGCCGGCGTCGTAGGCGGCCTTCGTGTGCGGATCGGCGGACGCCTGCGCGAGGTCGAACAGCGCTGCGACCGCCTGCAGGTGCGCGTTGAGCACGCGCTGGCCCGGCGCGAAGCTGTACAGCACGTACCACGACTGGCCGCGCGCCAGCGGCACCCGCACACCGGCCGGCGGTCCGAAGGCGAACGCGCCCGCCGCCTGCGCCGCGGGCGTGAGCAGGTCGGGACGGCCAAGCGTCGCCGCCGCGCGTGTCATCGCCTGCACCGCGGTCGCCTGCGACAGGGCGCTGATCCACGGCGGGCGCCCGCCGAAGATCGGGAAGAGGTACTCCCACGCGAGCACGCCGTCGCGGAGCACGCCGAGCGGCAGCAGCTCGTTCAGCATCGCCGCGCCGCGCGCGACGAACGCCGGGTTCGCGCTGCCGAGCAGCGCGTTCGCCCGCGCCCAGCTCCCGTTGACCTGGAGCTGCAGGCCGAGCCCGCGGTAGTACTGGAACGCCAGCTCGCTGCCCGCGAACTCCACGCGCGCCGCGCGGCCGCGCGCCGGGAGCGGCCGGCACCGGCGCCCGCGCGCGCCGTTCTCGCCGGGCGAGCCCGCGACCGGCGGCCCGTGCGCCGCCCACCACTCGGCGTTGCGCTGCAGCGTGAGGAACAGCGCCGGCATCCGCGCGGGCGTGAGCTGACCGCGGTTGGCGATGCTCCCCGCCACGCGCAGGGCGGCGGCCATCTCGCGGCGGCGGACCCCGCGCACGGAGTCGCGCGTCGCGCGCGCCCGCGCGAGGACGTCCCGGTAGGCGAGCCCCTGCGGCGGGAGCAGCGCGCCCGCGGCCTCGGCGCGCTGGATCGCTCGAAGCAGGGGGTTGCCGGCCGCGGCGGCCGGGGCGGGCGCCGCCAGCACGGACGCGGCCCCGAGCGATGCGAGGAGCAGCCGGGCGCGCATTGGGATCGATGAGGCTAGACCACCGTCCGGTCGGGTTCCCGCGCTCGCGCGCCGCCCGCCGCGGTGTCGGCGCACCGCCGTCGCAGTTCCGTCACAGACCGCGCTACGCCCGTGTCGAAGGTGCACGATCGCGCACCAAGTCTGCGCGATCCTGGGCTGGCGCAGCGCGCCCGTCACGGTGACGCTCACGGCGAACGACACCGGCGTCCGCGCGGTCGCGTCCACCTGGTACACGCTCGACGGCTCCGACCCGACCCTCGGCGACAACCGCGCGCGCCACACCTACGACCCGGCCGCCAGGCCGACGCTCGGCGCCGGGCAGCGGGTCCGGTACGCGTCGGCCGACTCCGTCGGCAACGTCGAGGGCGCGCGCACGTCGCTGGCGGCGAAGGTCGACACGACCGCGCCGGCGACGACCGATGACGTCCCGGCGGCCGCGCAGCCGAGCGCCGTCACGGTCACGCTGACCGCAGCGGACACCGGCGGCTCCGGCGTCGCCCAGACGTGGTTCACGACCGACGACTCCGACCCCGCCGTCGCGACGAACCCCGCCCGCCGGCTCTACAGCGCCTCGGTCCG
>Ga0126313_10000856_pt1 | contig 15242 bp, 14 predicted proteins | sample Plot105A_FD_89954 | JGI IMG/M metagenome (GOLD analysis project Ga0126313, IMG submission 89954) | Serpentine soil microbial communities from UC McLaughlin Reserve, CA, USA - Plot105A | ecosystem: Environmental > Terrestrial > Soil > Grasslands | place: USA: UC McLaughlin Reserve, Lake County...
ATTCGTAGGTCCCGTCGGCGAGCGTCAGCGACCACCTGGGCGCCTCCTGCCCGGTGACCGTTGTGCTCTCGTCGACGCCGGGCCCCGTCAGATGAAAGTTGTGGGACGCCGTGCTGTCCGTCACCTCGATGTCGTAGGCGCCAGGGGCGAGCATCGTGACTGGGGATCCGTTCTCGTGCGTCAGGCGGATGCTCGCCGAATCGTCTACCTCGGCGAGGAGCTTCGTGGCCTCGGCGTCGGCGTCCGCCCGCGCGCCGAGCAGACCGACGACGACTGCTCCGGCGGTGACGGCGAGGAGCACGCGCATCGCTCGGAACTACGCCGTCTGCCTCCAGTCGGATTCGCCGGCAGGAACGTCCGGTCGGGTGCCTAACCTCGCGTTGTGAAGGTCATCGGCATCGATCCGGGAACGGCTGCGTGCGGGTACGCCATCGTCCAAGGAAAAGGAAACCGCCTCACGGCGCTGGACTACGGCTGGTGGAAGACCGGAGCGGCGCAACGGCCTCAGGTCCGCCTCGGGACGATCTACGAGGAGGTTCGCCAGCTCATCGAGGACTACCGGCCGGATGCCGTCGCGCTCGAGGAGTCGTTCGTCGGCGCCGACGCCCGCACCGCGCTCTCGGTCGGGCAGGCGCGGGGCGCGGTCCTCGTCGCCTGCGAGCTCGCCGGCGTCGAGGCGGTTGAGTACGCGCCGGCACACGTCAAGCAGGCGGTTTGCGGCTACGGACGCGCCGAGAAGGTGCAGGTTCAGCGGATGGTGCAGGCGATCCTCGGGCTGAAGGAGCTTCCGGAGCCGCACCACGCGGCGGACGCCCTGGCGGTCGGGATCTGCCACGCCCTGGCGCCGCCGCTGCTCCGCGCGGTCGGATGATCGCGCGTCTCACGGGTCGGCCCGCCGGGCTCCGGGGCGATTCGCTCGTCCTCGAGGTGGGCGGCGTCGGTTACCTCGTCACCGCGACGCAGAGCGCGCTGCGGAACGCGCAAGGCGCCGACGAGGTCACCGTCGAGGTCTACACGCACGTGCGCGAGGACGCGCTCCAGCTCTACGGCTTCGCCCAGCCGGCCGAACGCGAGCTCTTCGAGCACCTGCTCTCGGTCTCCGGGGTCGGCCCGAAGGTCGCGCTGGCAATCGTGTCCGGGTCGACGCCTGCGGATCTGCGACGCGCGATCGCGCTCGAGGACATCACCCGCTTCGTCGCCATCCCCGGCATCGGCAAGAAGACGGCGCAGCGCGTGGTGCTCGAGCTGCGGGAGAAGCTGGGCTCAGAGGCCGCCGCCGACGTCGAGTCGCGTCCCGACAGCGCTCCGGAGCTCGTCGCACGCGATGCCCTCGTCGAGCTCGGCTTCTCGGTCGTCGAGGCCGAGCAGGCGCTGGCAGGCCTCGATCCGGAGCTGCAGCCCGAGGAACGGGTGCGCCGCGCGCTGAGGAAAGCGGCATGAGCGAGCCCCAGTTCCTGGCGCCGGCGCTCAGGAGCGCGGAGGAGGACGAGCTCGAACGCTCCCTGCGACCGCGCTGCCTGAACGACTTCGTCGGGCAGGAGCGGTTGAAGGAGCAGCTCTCGATCGCGCTGCAGGCGGCGAAGACGCGCGGCGAGGCGCTCGATCACGTTCTGCTCGTAGGCCCGCCGGGCCTGGGGAAGACCAGTCTCGCCTACATCGTCCGCGAGGAGCTCGGCGTCGGTCTCCGCTCCGTCGCCGGGCCGGCGGTCGAGCGCAAGGGCGACATCGCCGCGATCCTCACCGCCATGGAGGAACGTGACGTGCTCTTCGTCGACGAGATCCACCGCCTGTCACGCGCGGTCGAGGAGATCCTCTACCCGGCTCTCGAAGACTTCCGGCTCGACATCGTGCTCGGACAGGGACCGGCCGCCCGCACGCTCACCCTCGATCTGCCGCCGTTCACGCTCGTCGGCGCGACGACGCGGACCGGCTTGCTGACGACACCGCTCCGCGACCGCTTCGGGATGACGTTCCGGCTCGAGTACTACGAGCCGGCCCAGCTCGGCACGATCGTCCGGCGCTCCGCGAGCATCCTCGGCGTCGAGATCACCCTCGAGGCCGCCGACGAGATCGCGCGCCGCTCGCGAGGAACGCCCCGGATCGCCAACCGGATCCTGCGGCGCGTGCGTGACGTGGCCGAGGTTCGCCACGAAGGCGTGGTCACCGACGCGATCGCCGCCGAGGCGCTCGAGCTGCTCGAGGTCGACGGGCAGGGCCTCGAGCGCACCGACCGCGAGCTCATGCGCGCCATCGTCGAGCGCTTCGACGGCGGCCCGGTCGGCCTGTCGACACTCGCGGTCGCCCTCGGCGAGGAGGCCGACACCGTCGAGGACGTCTACGAGCCGTACCTGCTCCAGCTCGGCTTCATCCAGAGGACTCCTCGCGGCCGCATCGTCACGAGGCTCGGCCGCGCGCACCTCGGCGCGCCGGCGCGCGAGAGCGTGGAAGCGCTTTTCGAGTGACCGACCTGTGGACGCCGGGCCAGGCGGGCCCGCACGAGGAGCTCGTCGACCGGATCCACAGGCAGATCGCTCGCTTCGCCCGTGAACGTGGGATCGAGCGAGCGGTCGTCGAGCTCGAGCTCCGCGGCGGGTCTCGATTCGAGCTCGACGCGGTCCTGCCCGAGCCCGGTTACGGCTTCGTGACGATTCGTCCACACCCGGGCGACGACATTCCCTCGGAGCTGATCCTTCCCGTCGGGATGATCGAGCGGATCGAGCTCTACGCGGCGCACGACAAGCCGTCGCGGCTCGGCTTCAACGTCCCCGAGCCGAGCGGCTAGCGCCTGAACTGCAGCTCGTGCCAGGACGGCACGGGCGCCAGCTCGAGCAGGGCGCGGTCGCCGCGCGGGTCGCGATAGCCGAACTCGGATTCGCCGTCGTCCCACTCGACGTCGAGCAGCCCTTCCTTGACGCGATGGTCGAGCCACGCGCTTCGGAAGACAAGCTTCCGGAGCCAGTACACGAGCGACTCGCCGTCGACGAGCGACAGGCGCTCCCAGTGGCGGACGAGGTAGCGGCCGAGGTCGCTCTGGGCGTCACGGATGACACCGTCTGCGGTCAGTTCCACGAGGTCGGCGGTCTCCTCCTCGTCGAGGTCGTTCGACGGAACGAGCCCCAGCTTGACCGCCGCCGCGCTCACGCGCTGTTCGAAATCGGCCGAGTTGAAGCCGAACCGGTAGCCGAGAAACTCGACGACGTAGTCCGCGCCTGAGGAGTAGTTCGCCTCGGCCACCTCCGCTCAGGATAGTCACCGCCGGCCCCGTCGAACGCCGTCCGACGGCCTCCTTACCGTGGCTCAGCCCATGGTCGAAGGCAGATGGACGATCAGCGATTGCGACAGCGCGACGGCACGTGACCTCGCCCGGAAGCTCGAGCTCAGCGAGACGACTGCGCGCGTGCTCGTCCGGCGCGGGCTCGCCGATCCCGAGTCGGCACGTGTGTTCCTCAAGGGCGGCTCGCCGGGCCACGATCCGTTCTTGCTGGGGGACATGGCCGGCGCGTGCGACGCGATCCGCGCGGCCGTCGCCTCGGGAAAGCGGATCTGCGTGCACGGCGACTACGACGTGGACGGGATCTGCGCCACCGCTCTCGCGCTCCTGATCCTGCGCGAGCTTGGCGCCGATGTCGACTGGCATCTTCCGAGCCGGTTCGAGGAGGGCTACGGCGTCGCGAGCGAGACCCTGTCGCGTCTGGCGGAGGACGGCTGTGGCCTGGTCTTGACTGTCGATTGCGGCATCACTGCGGTCGCGGAGATCGCGGAGGCGAGGGCGGCGGGGCTCGAGGTTGTCGTGACCGACCACCATCGGCCCGGCGAGACGCTTCCCGAGTGCCCGGTCGTGGCGACTCGTCCGTCGTCATATCCATTCCCGGAGCTGTGTGGGACAGGCGTCGTCTACAAGCTCGGCCAGGCGCTGCTCGGCGAAGGCAACGAGGTCCTCGACCGCCAGTTGGATCTGGTTGCGCTTGCGACGATCGCCGACGTCGTCCCGCTCGTGGACGAGAACCGCGCGCTGGCGATCGCCGGGCTCCGCGCGCTGGCCACGACGCCCAAGCCGGGGCTGCGTGCCCTGATGGCGTCGGCGCGAGTCGATCCCGCGGCGATCGACGAGGGGTCCGTCGGCTTCCGCTTGGGGCCGCGGATCAACGCCGCCGGTCGACTCTGCCGGCCCGTCGAGGCCCTGGAGCTCCTGCTCACCGAGGACCCGGACGAGGCCCGACGGCTGGCCGAGCGCCTGGAGGGCCTCAACCGCGACCGGCAGGCGGTCGAGCAGCGGATCCTGCGCGAGGCGATCGCGCGCGTCGAAGGGTGGCCCGAGGCTCGTCGGCGCCGTCGCGCCTACGTGATCGCCGACGCGGAGTGGCACGAGGGCGTCATCGGCATCGTCGCGTCGCGGCTTGCGGAGCGATTCCACCGGCCGGTGGTCCTGCTCGCCGGCGGCGAGGGTGAGTGGAAGGGCTCAGGGCGCTCGATCCCTACGTTCGACCTCCACGCAGGCTTGGCCGCCTGCTCCCACGTGCTCCGGCGCTGGGGTGGGCACAGGGCGGCGGCGGGCCTCAGCCTCGCTCACGAGCAGCTCGATGCCTTCGTCGAGGCGTTCGCCGCGCACGCGGACGCACAGCTCGTCGATCGCGACCTGGTGCCGATGACCGTCGTCGACGCGGTGGTCTCGCCGCGCGAGCTCACGCTCGATCTCGCGGGCGAGCTCGCGCGACTGGCGCCGTTCGGGCTCGGGAACCCGGGCGTGACGTTGCTGCTCGCCGGCTGCGAGATCGCCGAGCCGTCGGCGGTGGGGGAGGGGCGTCACCTTCGCTTCCGCGTCCGCGATCGCGAGCGCGGCCGCGATGCGGGCAGCGCGATCGCGTTCGGGATGGGGGCGCAGCTCGACCGGCTGCGGGAAGTCGGCCCGTACGACGTCGCGTTCAGGCTCCAGGAGAACCACTGGAACGGCACAGTCGCGCCGCAACTCGTCGTCCGGCGCGTGTTCGAGACGCACGAGCGCTACCAGGACGTCCGCGCGCGCTTCGCGCAGGAGTTCGGCGAGCCCGCCGGCTGGAGCGAGGACGCGCGGCGCATCTTCGGCGAGCTCGGACTCGACGGCGAGAGCCCCTCGTGGAGGAGCCTGCTCGAATCGGAGACCTTCCGCGCGCTGCTCGAAGAGCGGCCCGAGGAGGCGATGCCGAAGGCGGCTTAACTCAGGCGAACGAGCGACACCCGAGTCGAACGCGACGGAAGCCGGCGAACACGGCCGTCGGCGGACGCGCGATCGAGCTCCAGGAGCAGGCGGGTCAGCCTTTCGGTCTTGCGGCGGCGAAGGCGCATGGGAGCACGGTTTTCGGACTGACCGACCTCGTTCCTGCCCGCTTCGGGCGCAGCGGTGACGGCGGAAACCGGGAGTACACTTTCTCTATGGCGGTCATCGAGGCTTCAGAGAAGCACCAGGACCTCGTCGAGGAGCTGATCGCCGAGGTCGAGGGCTATCTGCCCGACGTAGACCGCGACCTCATCAGGCAGGCATTCCGGTTCGCCGAGCGTGCGCACGACGGCCAGCAGCGTCGGTCGGGCGAGGATTTCATCCACCACCCCTTCGGCGTGGCCAAGGTCCTCGCGGAGCTGCGTGTCGAAGAGGCGGTGATCGCTGCCGCGCTCCTGCACGACGTCGTCGAAGACACCGATGTCGAGCTCGAGGAGCTACGGGCCGAATTCGGAGACGAGATCGCGCAGCTCGTCGACGGCGTCACGAAGCTGACCCGCGTCCATTTCCAGAGCCGCGAGCACGCCCAGGCCGAGAACTACCGCAAGATGGTGGTCGCGATGGCGCAGGACGTCCGCGTCATCCTGATCAAGCTCGCAGACCGTCTCCACAACCTCCGGACGATCGAGTACCTCGGTCGGCAGAAGCAGGTGCAGAAGGCGCGGGAGGCGCTCGAGGTCTACGCACCGCTCGCACACCGGCTCGGCATCCACACGCTCAAGTGGGAGCTCGAGGACCTGGCGTTCCAGACGCTCCATCCGCGGAAGTACGACGAGATCAAGGCGATGGTCGCCGAGCGGAGGGCGGACCGCGAGGAGCACGTGGCCGAGGCCGGCGATGTACTCCGGCGCGAGCTCGAGAAGGTCGGCATCCCGGCAGAGATCTCCGGACGCGCGAAGCACTTCTACTCGATCTACGACAAGATGGCCAAGAAGGGCCGCGAGTTCAACGAGATCTACGACCTCACGGCAATGCGCGTGATCGTCGAGCGCTCGGGCGACGAGGGAACCCGGGACTGCTACGGCGCGCTCGGGCTGATCCACTCGTTGTGGAAGCCGATGCCCGGCCGCTTCAAGGACTACGTCGCTATGCCCAAGTTCAATCGCTACCGGGCGCTGCACACGACGGTGATCGGGCCGCAGGGGCGGCCGCTGGAGATCCAGGTCCGGACGCGCGAGATGCACGAAACGGCCGAGCTCGGGATCGCGGCTCACTGGTACTCGTACAAGGGCGGCGCGAAGAAGAAGAAGAAGGGCAAGGACAAGGGACCCGACCCGGAATGGCTCGAGTGGGTGCGGTCGGTGATGGACTGGCAGCAGGACGAGGCCGACCCGCGGGAGTTCATGAAGACGTTCCGGACCGATCTCTTCGACGACGAGGTCTACGTCTTCACGCCGAAGGGCGAGGTGAAGACGCTTCCGGCCGGGTCGACGCCGATCGACTTCGCCTACGCCGTCCACACCGACGTGGGGCACCGCACCGTCGGTGCGAAGGTGAGCGGGCGCATCGTCCCGCTTCACTACCGGCTGCACAGCGGCGACTTCGTCGAGATCCTGACGTCGAAGAGGGGTCGCGGTCCCTCGCGCGACTGGATGGCGCTGGCCGCGTCGTCGCGGGCCCGCAACAAGATCCGGCAGTGGTTCTCCCGCGAGACACGCGAGGACGCCGAGCAGAAAGGCCGCGAGACGCTCGAGCAGGCACTGAAGGCGCAGAATCTGCCGTACCGGAAGCTCGCGGGCTCCGCGGTGCTCGCGCAGGTGATCCGCGAGACCGGCTTCAAGAAGGCGGAGGACTTCTACGTCGCCGTCGGCTCCGGGAAGCTCACGACCGGCCAGATCGTGAACAAGGTGCTGCAGCGCCTGAAGACGAGCGAAGTTGCCGAGGAAGAGGCCGTTTCGCTCAAGACGCCGAAGGCGCGCCACGCCGTTCCGAGCGAGAATGTCGGGCTCAGCGTGCCGGGCGTCCAGGACGTCCTCATCCGGCTGGCGAAGTGCTGCACGCCGGTGCCGAGTGACGAGGTCGTCGGCTACATCTCGATGGGCAAGGGGATCACGGTGCACCGGCGGGACTGCCCGAACGTCCGTGCGCTGATGCGGAACCCCGAGCGGTTCACTCCCGTCGAGTGGGACGGCGGCGCGTCACAAAGCTTCCGTGTGCACATCGCCGTGCATGCCTGGGACCGCCCGCGGCTGCTGGAGGACGTCGCGCGGACGTTCGCGGAACACGGCGCCAACATCGTCTCGTACGGCGGCACCGTCGAGGATCAGCTGGCCAAGAACTGGTACGTGGCGGAGCTCGGCGACGTCAAGTCGCTTCGAGGCTTGCTCAGCTCGCTGAGAGGCGTCGAAGCAGTTTTCGACTCGTACAGAGTCACGCCGTCCTGACCAACGGCGAAGCCGTTAAGAGGCGGCGGCTTGCCGTCGCCGTCTAACGTTCAGAAGAACCTACAAAGAAGGGGGCTCGTGGTGGAAACAAGGTTTCCCCTGCGCCTCGATAGGCGCGGCAGCCCATCCAGGTCCTCGTTCCGGATGGGCGCCGCAGCCTTGCTGCCCCTCCCCCTACAAATCGTTGTAGGCGGGCGGAGGCGCCCTGTCTATCCCTCATTCGCGGTACCCCGCTCGTTCGAGGGATGATCCCTCGTTCGAGGGAATCGGTGCGGCCGCTAGGACACGTCGGCCCAGGGCACGCCCTGCGTGTCCCAGCCGACCAGGCAGTACGGCGAGATGAGCGTTGCAACGCGCTCCCGGAACGGCCCATCGTCGGCGGCCACGGTGCGGTGCACGATGAGCTCTGCGACCGGTGCCCCTTCGAAGGTGACCAGCGAACGAGCCTCCTCGCCGTCGCCGATACCGGCTTCGGGCCCGAGCTCCAGGCGGCCTTCCTCCATGAACGCGATCCCGACGCGCGCGTAGTGCGGTACGCGCTCCTGGACGGCCGCGACGACGGCGCGGAGGACGTCGTCGGCGTCTCCGCCGCGGTTGAGGATCCGCTCGACTGCCTCCAGGGCGCCCCGGTACGCGTCGCGACTCATGCCCGCACACCGGTTTCGAGGTCCGCGCCCTCGAATCTCCGCAGGCGCTCGGCGAAGCCGTCCGGAATCGGGCAGGGCTTCCGCTCGGCGAGGTCGACGAGGACGACCGTCTGCTCGGCGGTGACCATCAGGACGTCGTCCTCGACGCGATAGGCCGCATTCTCGAACGTGATGCTCGTCCGTCCGATGCGCGCGGGGCGGATGAAGACCTCAAGCAGGTCGTCGAAGCGGGCCGGCGCGAGGTACTCGACCGACGACGCACGCATCACGAACTCGTGTCCGCCGTCGACGCGCATGAGATCGAGGTGGCGGTGATACTCGACGCGCGCGAGGTCGAAGTAGGGCAGGTAGCGGCCGTAATAGACGATGCCCTGAGCGTCCGTGTCCGAGAAGCCGACGCGCGTGAACGCCGCGTACTTGTACGGCGGCTTCCGCTCGGAGACGTGCCCAAGCTCGAGCATGCGCGGCGATGCTACCCCGCCTCCCGCCCGTGGGCCGTCAGCCGTCTCCCGCGCCCCACCCTTGGGTGGGGAGTTGGCCACCCGCCACCCGCGCTCGACGCTAGCGCGGTTCGGGTCACCAATGTGAGACCGAAGTGGAACCTTTGCGTGCCGATTCGTTCGCATCCACACTCGGCGATGGTCGGCGCCGGTTCGCGCAGGCGTCAGGAGCGGATGACCGAGAGCACCTCGTCGCGCTTCTTCTCCATCAAGTCCTCGGACCGTGCCTCGAGGTTCAGCCGCAGCAGAGGCTCGGTGTTCGAGGGCCGCACGTTCATGTGCCAATCGCCCGCGTCCACGGAGATCCCGTCGAGATGGGACACGGCGCCCTCGCGTCCGAACCGCTCCTTCAGCTCCTGCAGCTTCACGGCCACGTCTGGAACGGGCGTGTTCAGCTCCCCGGTGATGAAGTACCGCTCGCGCAGGGGCTGCAACAGCTCCGACAACTTCCGCCCGCTCTTCGAGACGAGCTCGAGCATCAGCAGGAAGGGCACCACGCCCGAGTCGGCCTGGGAGAAGTCGCGGAAGTAGTAGTGCCCCGACACCTCGCCGCCGAAGACGGCGCCCTCTTGGCGCATCCGATGCTTGATAAAGGCGTGCCCCACGCGGTTGATCAACGGCACTCCGCCGGCCCGCTCGACCGTTTCAGGCACCGCCCAGCTGGCACGGAGGTCGTAGATCACCTTTCCGCCCGGCTCCTTCTCGAGCACGGACTGGGCGAGCAGCGTCGTGACGAAGTCGCCGGGGACGAACTCGCCCGTGTCGTCGACGAAGAAGCAGCGGTCGGCGTCCCCGTCGAACGCCACGCCGAAGTCGGCGCCCTGTTCCCGGGTCGTCGCGACGATGAACTCGCGGTTCTCGGGCAGGAGCGGATTCGGCTCGTGGTTCGGGAAGCTGCCGTCGGGCTCGAAGAAGTACGGCACGGCGTCGATCGGCAGGCGCTCGAGGATCGGCGGGAGCATCACTCCGGCCATGCCGTTCGCGGCGTCGATCACGACCCGGAGCGGCTTGACGGCGGAAACGTCGATGAACGAGAGAACACGATCGACGTACGCCGGCCAGACGTCGTGCTCGGACACCTCGCCCCGGCGCGTGCTCTCACCGAACCCGGCCAGCGCGCGGTCGCGTACCTCCATCAACCCGGAGTCGCCCCCGACGGGCAGTGCGCCGCGGCGGACGATCTTCATGCCGGTGTACTCCTTGGGATTGTGCGAGGCGGTCACCTCGATGCCGCCGTCCAGCCCGAGGTCGCCGACCCCGAAATAGACCATCTCCGTTCCGACCATGCCGAGATCGAGGACGTCCGCGCCGCCGTCCGCCGCGCCTCGAATCGCCTCGGCCGCCATCGCCGGCGACGACAGGCGCATGTCTCGCCCGACCGCGATCCGCCGCGGCTCGAATTGCTCGACGTACGCGCGCCCGAGCGCGTACGCGCCCTCTTCGTCCAGCTCGGTCGGGTAAATCCCGCGGACGTCGTAAGCTTTGAACACCTTCGGGTCGAGCACCGGGGCGGGATGCTATGCGAAAGGTCGTCGGGGAACCTCGGACGCGCGAGAGGCGTATCACGGGCATGAAAGCCGGCGCCGCAGCCCTACTCGTCGGCCTGTTCGCGCTCGGGATCGCGAGCCCGACCGAGACCGCCGCGAGCCGTGAGAAGGCGACGAAGCGGCCCGCCACCGTCCTGGGCCTCCGGCCCGTGGGACGCCGCGGGATCGAGCTCGTGCGGCTCGACCGGCGCACGCTCGCCCCGGCGGCCAAGCGCCGGGTATTCGTCGGGAAGAGCGTCGGCGCGTGGGCGCTCTCCCCGAACGAGACGAGGGTGGTCGTGGGCGCCGAGGAGGGACTCGGCGTTCGAATCGTCGACGCGGTCAAGATGCGGCCACTCGGCTCGATCCGCACCCGCAACGGGCAGGTGCGCGCAATGGCGTGGCTGACGCCGAACCGCGTCGTCGGGGTCGAGGAAACCGGCATCTTCGTCGTGGATCCCGTGTCACGGCGACTTCTCGCGGCGCGGCCGACCGAGGGACAGGTGCTAAGCGTCGCGCGGACCGCGACCGCGCTCGTGCTCCTGCTCGCGCCTGATCACGGGATCGGCGTCGCGCGCCTCGCGACGCTGACGGCCGACGGCTCGTACCGAACGGTCGTCCTGCCCCGGATCAGCGCCGGCTATCGGTACCCAACCGACGGCGGTGATCGGTTTGGCGAGGAGCGCGTTCCGGGCCTCGCCCTCGACTCCGTCGGCGGCCGTGCCTACGTCGTCGGCGCCGGAGAGCCGGCCGCGGAGGTCGACCTAGGCTCGCTCGCCGTCTCCTATCACGAGCCGGCGCGTCCGATCTCATTGGTCGGCCGCCTCCGGAATTGGCTCGAGCCGACCGCCGACGCGAAAGGACCGCTCCTCGGCAGCGTGCGCCGGGCACTCTGGCTCGGCAACGGGCGCCTGGCCGTCACCGGCGAGGACGGCCGGCCCGGGCGCGACGGAGTCGTGACCCACGCGGCCGGCCTCAGCCTCATTGACACGCGCACCTGGAAGGTCGAGACGGTTCAGCGCGACGCCACCGCGGCGACGATGGCCGGCGGGACTCTGCTCGCCTCGACGGCCGCGTACCCCGAGCTCGAGGCGATCGGTCTCCGAGGCTATGACCTCGACGGCGACGAGCGCTTCCACGTCTTCGGGACGCGGGCCGTGTCCGTGCTGGCGCGGCTGGACGATCGCGTCTTCGTCGAGAACGGCGACGGCCTCACCCGCGCCGTCGATGCACGAACTGGTCGCGTCCGACTCGTGGTGCGCGAAGTGCCGGAACTCCTCGTCGGCAGGATGCTGAGGTACTAGCGCCTTCCGGCGCCAACGCGCACGATGTCTCCGTGCGCGTTTTCGCCGTCGCCCTCGCCTCACTCGTGCTCGCGTCCCCGGCGCTCGCCCACCCGCGCGGAAAGGGCTACGCGCGCGGCTTTCAGTCGAAGATCCTCTCCGTCCGTCCCGAGGTCGCCGGTCTCGAGATCGCGGTCGTGGACGGCGACGACCGCCTGCGCGTCTCGAACAAGAGCGGGACGCAGCTCCTGGTGCTCGGCTACGACGGCGAGCCGTACCTGCGGATCGGGCCGGACGGGGTGCACCGCAACGAGCGGTCGCCGGCGGCCTACCTGAACCGCGATCGCTTCGCGCGGGTCTCCGTGCCGCTCAAGGCGGATCCGGGCGCGACGCCGGACTGGCGCCTCGTCAGCCCGCGCCCCGCGTGGCAATGGCATGACCACCGCATCCAGTGGATGGGCGCGGGACCGCCCGCGGCGATCCGCAGCGCGCCGCGAAAGCGCCACGCGATCTTCGACTGGAAGGTGCCGGCACGGCTCGGCGACAAGGTGCTCGTAATCAGCGGGCGGCTGGGCTACGTGCCCCCGTCCAAGGGAGGAACGTCGTCGGCAGTCGTGGCCGCCGTCATGACGACGGCCATCGTGGCGGTGCTCGCCTTCGGCCTGATGCTCATGCGCCTCCGCCGCGGTGAGGAGGCCGCCGCCCAGGCCGGATGATCAGAGCGCTCGCACTCGGCGGTGTGCTGGCGACGCTCGTCTCGGGCTCGGCGGGCTGGCAGCGCGCGGCCTACGGGAGCGGGATCGTGATCGTGGGCGGGTACGTCGCAGGCGGAATCGGCAACACCGCCCGCGCCGACCTCTACCTGCCTGCGAAGAACCGCTGGCGCCGGCTCCCGGACTACCCGCGTGCGATCGACCACGCGGCGGCGGTCGGCGCCGGTCGCCGTGCCTATTTCGCCGGAGGCTTCGACAAACGCGGCTCGCAGGTCAAGTCCGTGTACGTGCTCGAGAGTGGACGCTGGCGCCGCCTGCCCGACCTCCCCGCGGTGCGTGCCGCCTGCGGCGCGGCGATCATCGGCACGAAGCTCTACGTCGTCGGCGGCTTCGACGCCGAGAAGCTCGCGCGCCAGATGGTCGTCTTCGACCTACGCACGCGCCGCTGGTCGACCGCCCCAGGGCCGACCCCGCGTGACCACCTCGGTGTCACCGCGGTCGGCGGCCGGATCTACGCCGCCGGCGGAGAGAAGGGCGAGCCGGGCAAAGAACTGGCGCTCGTCGAGTCGTGGGCGCCCGGCGAGACGCGCTGGACGAAGCTGCCCCCGATCTCGCAGCGGCGTGGCGGGGTCGCACTCGCTGCCGCCCGAGGGGCCGTCGTCGCCGCGGGTGGAACGAACATCACCCGTCCGTACGCCACCGTGCAGCGGCTGGCGCCCGGAGCCTCGTCGTGGACCTTCCTGCCGTCGCTTCGCACGGCCCGTCACAGCCTCGGGCTCGTTCCGTTCGGGCGCCGCGTGTACGCGGTCGGCGGCGGCCAGTACGCGCTCTCGGTGTCCGCCGCCAACGAGTACCTGACGCTGCCCTGACGGAACCGGCTCGCGCCGCTCGGTGTATGAGCTGCATGAAAAGGTTCGTGATCGTCGCGCTGACGGCCCTCGCAGGACTGGCGCTGCCCTCTCTGGCCGGTGCGAAGGAGATCTCGAAGGTTGCGCTCTGCGGCGACGACGGCTGCCGGGAGGTGACCGGCGGCGCCGCGCAGCGCCTCGTCGGAGGAGGCGAGGACATGAGCGAGCCGCCCGCCGCCCCGGGCCCGTACTACCGCGTGACGCTCACCGCCACGGCGGACGGACGCGGCGAATCGTGGTCGATCTTCTATGTCCCGTCAGAGCACCGGCTCGCGTTGCCCGACGGCAACTGGCAGCAGGTCACGGGCACCGTTCGCGCGGCGTACGACAAGGAGACCGAAGGTCTGAAGCCGTATCCGACGCCTGTCCTCGAGCGGGTCGTGATCGACGGGCTCGGCGTGCAGGATCCGAGGTCGTACGCGGCCCTGTTCGACGTGGGTACGAGTGACGGCGCCGTGCCGAGCAGCGTCGCCGACTGGGTGCCGATCGAGCTCGGCTTCCGCGGGCAGACGCCGTGGTCGTCCGAGAAGCCGTACGTCTTCTATTCGCCCGCCGACGGCCTGCTCCAGCGCGGGATCGAGCTGGTGAAGCTGCCCGACGAGCTGGCGGCGAGGATCCGTGCGAGAGAGAGCCTCGCTTCGTCGGACGGCTTTCCGTGGGCGCTTGCCGGTGTCATTGCGCTGGCGATCGCGCTTGTGGCGGGCGCCGCCTTCTGGCTGGGAGCTCGGCGCGGGTGGCGGCCCGGCACGCGACGCGCGCCGGTTCCAACGAGCTAGAACAAGGCCGTTCCTGCCCGTGCGGCCCGGAAGGATCGGGCCGTCCGGAACGTTCTTACACTTGAGGTATGGAGCGCAGGCTCGCAACTGTCCTTTTCGTGGACCTGGTCGATTCGACTGGGTTGGTTTCGCGTGCCGACCCGGAGGTCGTGCGTCGCCGGGTCAACCGCTTCTTCGACCTCGTCTCCAATTGCATCCAGCTCCACGGCGGGAAGGTCGAGAAGTTCGCCGGCGACGCCGTCATGGCGGCCTTCGGGATCCCGCAGGCGCACGAGGACGACGCGGAGCGCGCGGTTCGCTCGGCGCTGCTCATCCTCGAGACCGTGGGCGAGCTCGAGCTCGAGGCCCGCATAGGCATCGAGTCCGGCGAGGTCGTCTCCGACCACAGCGACTCGACGTTCGCTACGGGCGAGCCGGTCAACATCGCCGCCCGGCTCCAGCAGCAGGCCCAGCCGGGCCAGGTCCTGCTCGGCCCCGGCACGCACCGGCTGACGCTCGGCCGGATCGAGACCGACGAGCTCGGGCCGATCGAGCTGCGGGGGCTCGAGCGGTCGCTCTGGGCGTGGGCGGCGCTCGGCCTCAGCGGTCGCCGCGCCCGGACCGCCGTCGAGGCGCCGTTCATCGGCCGCGAGGCCGAGCACGACCTGCTCGAGAACACGTTCGCGCGGGCCGTGCGCGACCGCCGCGCGCACCTGTTCACCGTCTACGGCGACCCCGGCGTCGGCAAGACGCGGCTCACGCAGGAGTTCCTGTCCTCGCTCGAGGGAGCGACGGTGCTCTCGGGCCGCGCGCTCCCGTACGGCGAAAGCATCACGTACTGGCCACTCGCCGAGATGGTCAAGGCCAGCGCCGACATCGCCGACGACGACCCGCTCGACGTCGCGATCGAGAAGCTGCGCGCGTGCTGCCCGGCCGAGGCTGTCGCCGACCTCCTCGGGCTGGCGACCGGCGTGCTCGAGGCCGTCCACGGCGAACGGAGCCAGCAGGAGATCGCCTGGGCCGCGCGCGAGTGGGCCGAGCTGATGGCCACGGTGCAGCCGCTCGTGCTCGTCTTCGAGGACATCCACTGGGCAGAGGAGCCGCTGCTCGAGCTGATTGAGCACATGACCTCCTGGGTCCGGGACGGCTCGCTCATGATCCTCTGCCTGGCGCGGCCCGAACTGTTCGAGACGCGCCCGGGCTGGCTTGCGGGGAAGCGGAACACTGGGCTTGTATCGCTCCAACCGCTGAGCGAGTTAGAGATGAACAGAC
>Ga0126313_10000857_pt1 | contig 15241 bp, 18 predicted proteins | sample Plot105A_FD_89954 | JGI IMG/M metagenome (GOLD analysis project Ga0126313, IMG submission 89954) | Serpentine soil microbial communities from UC McLaughlin Reserve, CA, USA - Plot105A | ecosystem: Environmental > Terrestrial > Soil > Grasslands | place: USA: UC McLaughlin Reserve, Lake County...
GAGCGCTCCTTCTTGCGCGACGCAGAGAGATTCTTTTCTCATCTGTTTCCGGGGATAGCGGGACTCTACCCTTCCTCGTTGCACCGGCGGGTGAGAAAGCTCAGGGGCTTCCTGGAGCCCCTGCGGCTGGAGATACTCCCCGAGCTCTGGTGGGAGATCCGGAGACTCTGCTCATAGACTCTACTTTGCTAGAAGTGCTGCATCCGCGCCAAGTCCCTCAGTTGGCGGGTTTCTATGGAGCAGCGTGGGTAAGGTGGGGATCCTTCTCGGTGTACGGGATTAAGCTGCACCTGCTTTGCGCCACCAACCGCATTCCCCTCTCCTACGAGCTTACCGCAGCTAACGTCGCGGATGTCTCCCTGAGCGAAGAACTCATCAACGAGGCGGCTTTGGGAGATGGGGTAGCGAGGAGGCTCCTGGCAGACCTGACCTACAGAAGCGAGGAGCTGAGGAAGGTCTTGGCCGAGGTTGGCGTCCTCTTGGCAACCGAGCGAGCCGAGCGGCGGCGCGGAGTGAGGCAGCACATAGAAATCGCCCTTTCGAGCCTGAAGAGGGTCTTCGGTCTGGGAGAGACCTTGGCCACCACCCTCACCGGTTTGGCCACCAGGATAGCGGCCAAGATCTGCGCCTACACCTACGCTTTTCTGATCAACCGGGTGTCGGGGCGCCCTCAAGGTCACATCAAGGAGTTGTGGGCATGATCCTGAGAACAGACATCTAGATTTTGGCGCTTATCGTCATGGGAAGGCTACTATATTCTCTCGGGCTCAAGGTTAGAGTGTTGTTCGAACGAGAACACCCTCTACGGGCCCGCTACTGTAGGCTTACCTTTGCTCGTGGATGTCAATCCGGCGTATCGGCTGAGAGGGCTTCTTGCCTGCAGGTTGCCAAGCACGGGCTATTGGTGCAAGCTCCCGATGGCCCCCAGTCCCCTCCAGAGGAGATGGTAGGCTACCTTGACAAGCTCCTCACGTGGGACGTCGCGGTGCTCCCACCACCAGGCTGCCAGAGCGTTTACCACCGCGTAGATACTCTTGCCGAGGAGCTGATCGACCACCTCGCGCCCGAGTCGGCTTGTGACGCGGAGCTCAGGCGCAAGCGCCACGAACGACGCGATCTGGGCGATGGACCGCTCCTGGAGCTGGCGCTGAACAGCGAGCACCTCCGGGTCGGCCGGCGTATCGTGGAAGAGCATGCGCCACGCGTAAGGGTGCGCCTCGACCCACGAGAAGAAGTCGTCGATCAGCGCGTGCGCAAGATCGGGACCAGGCTCAAGCCCGCGTTCGCGGCCCTGGTAGGCACGCAGCTCTGCCTCCTGTTCTTCGAGCAGGGAAATCTGCAGTTCGCGCTTGGAGGAGAAATGGTCGTAGATGACCGGCGTGGTGATGCCCGCTACGCGGGCGATCTCACGCATCGACGCACGCTCGTAGCCACGCTCGGCGAACACCCGCATGCCGGCGTCGAGAATCGCCCGCCGCCGAGCGGCGGCAGAGAGGCGTCGTCGCGTTCCCGGAACTCTTGACATGCCTGACACGTGTCAGGTACTCTAACAACCTAACGCATGTCAGGTTAGGGACGTCGCGAGGGTTGTTCAACATGGAAGAGATCACGGTCGTAGGCGGTGGGCTAGCTGGACTGGTCGCCGCCATCGAATGCGCTGAATCCGGGGAGCAGGTGCGATTACTGGAGGCGAGCCGCGAACTGGGCGGCCGGGCGTGGACACTCGATGGTCCGTTCCGCGCCAACCTCGGGGCGCATGTGATCTACGCCGACGGCTACTCGTGGTCGTGGCTGCGATCGCGGAAGCTTTTGCCGCCAGCGCGGCGAACGCCGCTGCGTGGTTTACGTGTCTACCACGGGGGCCGGGCGCGGCGCACGCCGCCCGCCGCATTCTTGGGCGTGCGCAAGCTGCGCGGGCACAAGGCCCCCTATGACACGGACTTCCGCACCTGGGCGGCGAAGATCGCCGGAAAGGAGGCAGCGGAGGCGCTCTCGCGTGCGGCGGTCGTCTTCGCCTTCGACCATGATCCCGGGCGGTTGTCGGCGTCCTTCGTGAAAGAAAGGGGGGCGCGGGTGCTCGGCTTCCCGCCGGCAGCGCGCTACGTAGTGGGCGGCTGGGGCAGCCTGGTTGGGGTGCTCGCGAGCCGGGCGCGCGAGCTCGGGGTGCGCATCGAGACCGGAGCGCGCGTGAGAGAGCTTCCCGCCCCGCCGGTGATCGTCGCCACCCGGCTGGTCGACGCCCGCTCGCTGATCGGCGACGATTCGCTGCGCTGGGAGGGGACCCGCTGCGCCGTACTCGACGTCGGCCTGCGACACCGCCGGGGCGACGCTTTCGCTGTTTCCGACCTAGACGGCAGTTGCTGGGTCGAGCGCTTCACCGCGCCCGACCACTCGCTCGCTCCGCCGGGCCACGAACTGGTCCAGGGCCACACCGGCTTGGCGCCCGGCGAGCCTCTCGAGAAGGGCGTGCAGCGCCTGGAGTCGGTGCTCGACGGAGCTTTCCCCGATTGGCGCGAGCGTGAGGTTTGGCGGAGGCGCATGGAGTTGAAGGACCTCACGGGCGCCGTAGATCTGCCCGGCACCACTTGGCGCGACCGTCCCGCTATTGACCGCGGCGACGGAGTTTTCCTTGCCGGCGACCAAGTGGCGGCGCCCGGACTGCTCTCCGAGGTAGCATTCACCAGCGCCTCGCGAGCCGCCGCCGGCGCGCTGGCACGGTGATGAGCGGGCGGTTAGTCCTCCCGCAGGACTACCCATCTCTCCACCACCTCAGCTAGAGAGTGTTATGAACTTTTGCGTCGAGGGCAGTAGCATTGGTGCTACTGTTGAACCGAAAGCCTTTCCCAAGCGACGTTTCTGACGAGGGCATCGAGAATTGCGGCGGGAGAGCCAAACCAACTCATTGCGTCCGCGACGTATAGCTGAAGTCGAACCGGCAGAAAAGGCTTTCCTAGAGGTGGATGGCGACGCTCGTATGCTGTTGAAACCAGTACAGAAGTGAGGAGCCCGGATGATGGACACGATGGCAGCAGATTTGCGCGCCTTGCTCGCCGAACTTTACGAGTGGGGCCAAGAGCACGACGCCCGCCAACGGCGACGCGACGACAAGTTGCGCAACCTAGAACCCGATACGGCTGCGCTCATCTCCGTCCTCGTCCGAAGCTCCGGACGAAAGCGTCTCCTAGAGATAGGCACCTCCAATGGCTACTCCACCATCTGGTTAGCCTGGGCGGCACACCAGACCGGCGGACGACTGACCAGCATAGAGCTGGACCCGGGCAGGCAGGGGAAGGCCGACGAAAACCTCCGCCGGGTGGGCCTACGCGGGCTGGTGGACCTGAGGCTCGGCGACGCTACCGAGGTAGTCGGAGAGCTTTCAGGGCCATTCGATCTGGTTTTCTTCGACGCCGACCGGCTGAGCGCCTCGGCCCAGCTCGAGCTGCTCGTCCCGAAGCTCGCCCCGGACGTGATGCTTCTGGCCGACAACGTCCTTTCGCACCCAAAGGAGATCGCGGGCTACCTGAAGGCACTGGAGGGTCTGGATGGGTTCGACCGCCTCGTCGTCCCGGTAGGCAAGGGTTTGAGCATCGCTTACAGGGGATCTACCCAGCCCTAGGAGCGCCAATGATCGGGTCAGGCTTTTTCTGTCAATCTTGCTCCGGCTATGGGTCGCATACATAGGGAGTCAGTTTGGGAGGACGACCTCGACGCGCGACAGATCGCCGTTTGTCTGCCAGGAGGTTTCGAGGAAGGTCACCCGCGCCCGAAGCGAGGGCGTTTTGGCGGCAAGAGTAACATCTGCAAGGAAAGTTCCCTTGAGATCGACTCGATTGTGCTTGTTGTAATATCTCAACACGCGGCGAAAAGAGGCAACAACGCTAAGGGGGTGAGCACCGAGTGGTTCATCACGAACCGGTAACGTACGACCTTCGGCGGGCGACTGAGGCCGATCGTGAGTTCTTATGGAGGTTGCACGCCTTAGCAATGCGCGGGCCCGTGGAACGCACCTGGGGCTGGGACGAAAGCTTCCAAAGGGGTTACTTCGCAGAACATTTCGATCCCGCTAAACGGCGCATCGTCGTGTTTGATGGCCAAGACGTCGGAGGCCTACAAACCGAGCGAAGGACAGATTCACTCTATCTGTCCAAGGTGGAAATCTTGCCCTCTTTCCAGGGCCAGGGCTTGGGTACCAGGATCGTCCAGGACCTCCTGGCGGAGGCTCGTGCGCAGGGCCTGCCCGTTACGTTGCAGGTGCTCAAAGAGCACCCCAGAGCTCGCAGATGGTACGAGCAACTAGGCTTCGTGGTCACGGGCGAAACGGAAATCAGCTACCTGATGAGCACGGCCGACGCGTCGGAAGGAAGCTCGTTAGGGTAGCGGGAGCCGCAGTCTGCTTGTAAGGCGAGCACGCTACATCCTGTTATCATCCCGATCACCCCCGGGATTCTTAACTGGCGAACAACGCTGAGGTTGTTCTTCCTCGCACAGACCGGCGGGGAGCAGGCTGCCTCCGCGGGGTGACGGTGGCGGGCGCCAGGCTGCGGGGTGGCGGCGGGACGCTTAAGCGATTCAGGGGACAGCGGCTACAGGGGCGAGGAGAAAGGCAAAGGTTGAGTGGAGAAGGTTTTGGGATGGAAAGTGGATCTCGTTGAACGTCCGCGAAAGCCTGCCCCAAAGAGGTACTGATGGCGTGGGTGGAAAATAGTGGGCCCAGGAAGGCAAGAAGGTGGATTGGCAGAAGCTGCTTCCGCCACGGGGATTCCAGGTCCTACCTCGCCGCTGGGTAGCGGAGCGCTCATTTACCTGGAGATCTGCCACAACCGGAGGATGAGCTTAGGGATTACGAGAGGTTGTGCTCGACGGGCGAGGCGTTCATCTACGTAGCGATGACGCGCTTGATGGTGAGACGGCTGGCGGGCGCATGAGGCTTCTTCGACCTGCAGCAGCTGATGCATCTTACCTTACACTTCGTAAGCCACGATCTTCTTTGCTTGCCTTAGCAGCATCCGATCGGGTGTCGTCTTGAGTAGGACATCGCGCAGCTGGCACAAGAGCGGGTTCTCGAGCTGGGCTACTCGGCCAAGACGCCTCGACCGCTGCACGATGGCCGCCACCCTCCGAGTGCGGCGGGCCTCGTAGCGGCGCAGCGCCGAGGCAGAGTCGCTCTGTTCGCTCAGGCACTTCGCCAGCACCACCGCGTCCTCGATGGCTTGGCACGCTCCTTGGCCGAGGTCTGGCGTCATCGGGTGGGCTGCATCCCCAAGGAGGCTAACGCGCTCTTCGCCCCAGCGTTCTCCTAAGGGGTCGCGGTCGTAGATGTCGGTGTGCAGGATGGCGCGCTCGTCGGTCGCTCGGATCAGCTCCTCGGTCGGCTCGTGCCAGCCCCGAAAAGTAGCCAGCAGAGCGTCCTTCCTGCCCTCGGCGGGTTCGCGGTCTGCCCCCTCCGGCGTGTTCTGAGCCGCGGCCCAGTAAACTCTCCCTCGGTCGATCCGGGCAAAAAGGAATCTGGTTCCCCGCCCCCAGGACTCGACGGCCCCCTGGGGAACGAGCCCACGCTCGGGCGACACGACCGCGCGCCAGGCGGTGTAGCCCGCGTAACGCGGCGGCCCGTCGCCCAGGAGACGCTCCCTCACCGTCGAGTTCAAGCCGTCAGCGCCGATGAGGAGGTCGCTACGCTCCTCTCGGCCGTCGGCGAAGGATACTCGCACGCACCTGCCTGTTTGCTTGAAGCCGACGCACTCCGCGCCGAGGTGCACTTCGCCGCCTGCCTCCGCGAGCCCCTGAAGCAACGCCGTCTGCAAATCCGCCCGGTGTGCCGCGATGCTGGTGGCCCCCAACATCTCGCTTTGCTCCGAAACCGGTACCCTGGAGAGCAACTCCCCTCGCCACGAACGGATCTCATAGAACCGCGGCTCCGTCCCGATCTGCCGCACCGTATCGGCCAGACCTAGCGAGTCGAGGGCTTTCATCGCGTTGGCCGCGATCGCGATACCTGCGCCGATTTCCCTCAGTTCGGTCGTGCGCTCGAAGAGCGCTGCTTCTATCCCCCGGCGTTGCAGCGCGATGGCCGCCGAAAGGCCGCCGATCCCGGCACCCACGATCAGCACCCTCACTTCTTGTACTCCTTCATTCGGTCTCGTACGTTTAGTCGTAAAGCAGCGTATACCGGTTAAAGTGGGAGTTCTGTGATCGGTTAGGTGTGTATGCAGCACTTTTCAAGACAGTCACGTAGTCGCATTCTCGGAGGTTTCGTGGATATTTCGTGAACAGAATAGTCGCCGAGGTACAGAAACGGATCCGAAGTAACGTACCTCCGGTTCCCTTTCTGTGCTCTGGACTCTGGCAGCTTTTGCGAACACGCTGCTCTTTACGGCACTGTAGTTGGCAGTTACGCCGCAAACTACAATGCTGGCATGAGCGTTCGGGTACTGATCGTTGAGGACGAGAAGAATCTGGTACGCGCGCTCCGCGGTTATCTCGAGCGGGAAGGCTTCGAGGTGCACGAGGCGTTCGACGGTCACGCTGCGCTCGAGGCTCTCCGGCGGTTGCATCCCGAGGTGGTGATCTTGGACTGGATGCTCCCAGAGCTGGACGGGATGGAGGTTTTGCGCGAGATGAGACGCTTTTCGCAAGCCTACGTCATCGTGCTCACCGCCCGCTCTGAGGAAATGGACAAGGTAGTGGGGCTCTCGACTGGAGCCGACGACTACCTGACCAAACCGTCTTCCGCTGGGGAGTTGGTGGCCCGGGTGAGGGCGATGCTGAGGAGGCCGCGGGGCGGCGACTTGAGCGAGCCGAAGTCGCTGCCCCTAAAATTCGGCGAGCTGGTTGTAGACCCGGGCGGCCGAGAAGTGCACTTGCAGGGGGAGCGGATTAACCTGACGGCGCTCGAGTTCGACTTGCTGTCGATCCTGGCTTCGCACCCCGGGTTCGTGTTCAGTCGCTCCAGGCTCCTGGAACGCGTATGGGGGGAGCGTTACTTCGGCGATGAGAGTGTGGTGAACGTACACGTGGCCAACCTTCGCAAGAAACTCAAGGAAGACCCAGCGAAGCCCCGCTACATCGAGACCGTGCGTGGAATAGGGTACAGGTTCGCCCGCCGATGAGGGGGTTGTTCCACCGCGCGACCTCCCTGAGCCTGAGAACCAAACTCTTCTTTTCTTATCTATGGGTTCCGCTGGTGGGAAGTCTTATCTTCATGGCAGCCGTCTCCTTCGTGACCCCGGTCCTCTTCGGCTACCAGATGGGCGGCGTGTGGGAGTCCTTGAGGGGGGCTTTCGGAGCCCCGGTTTTCTATTCCCTGCTGATAGGTGGGCTTGCGGCGGCGATGGTCGCTGCTGCCACCAGCCTGATCGTAGCTGCCAGGATCACGACTCCCCTGCGGCTCATGCTGAAGGCTACGAGGCGCATCTCGGCCGGGCGTTACGGCGAGCGTGTCCCGGTGCGAGCGAACGACGAGCTCGGGGCCCTCTCCGAGAACTTCAACGCCATGGCCGCGGCCCTCGAAGAGAGCGAGCGGCACAGAAGGGAGTTCATCGCCGACGTTTCTCACGAGCTGCGCACCCCCGTCGCCACCCTCCAGACTTACCTCGAGGGCCTGACGGACGGGGTCGTCGAGCCTTGTGAGGAAACCTGGGCGCTCCTGTACGCCGAGACGGAACGCATGCGCAGGCTCGTGGACGACCTTCAACAGCTCTCGCGTGCGGAGACTGGCCAGCTCGCGCTCCGCATCGAGCGAGTCTCGGCGGCGGACGTTACGAATATGGCCAAGGAGAGTATGTTTGCCCTGTTCGCCGAGAAGGGGGTCGAGCTTGAAGACGCCGTTCCCGAGGGGCTGCCGCTGGTGGTGGCGGACGAGGACCGGACCGTTCAGGTTCTTACCAACATACTCTCCAACGCCCTACGCTACACCCCCGCCGGGGGACGAGTCGTGGTGGGGGCCGAAGAGCGAGGCAAGAAAGTTGTGTTCAGTATTAGCGATACGGGGATGGGCATAGCCGCTGAGTACTTGCCGCACGTCTTCGAGCGCTTCTACAGGGCGGAGAAGTCGCGCTCGCGGAAGAGTGGCGGCTCGGGGCTGGGGTTGGCGATCTGCCGAGCGCTCGTTGAAGCAATGGGCGGTGAGATACGGGCCGAAAGCTCAGGAGTGGGTAAGGGCACGACCTTCGTATTTACCCTGCCCGTGATGACCCCGAAATCTTAATCAAAACTTTATCTTCGATTGGCGCGAGCTTTAGGTCGTCCCATTAAGCTGGAGGGCGCAAACGGCGATGAAGGAGAAGCGAGCCCGCAAATGCACATGATGCTGAGCGAAGAAGCGCCCGGGGTCTTCAAGGCCATTTCGGATCTCGACGAGCGCTCGTTGGACGTAGAGGAGAGGCTTCGGGAACACGTCAAGATACAGGCCTCGCAGATCAACGGCTGCGCCTTTTGCATCGACATGCACACCAAGAACGCTTACGCCCTCGGCGAAGACGAGCAGCGGATCTACGCGCTCAGCGCGTGGCGAGTGATCCCTTCTCCACACCCGAAGACTGTGCGGCGCTGGTCCTGACCGAGGCCGAGACGCACGTGCCTTACGAAGTGTACGAGGAAGCGCGCGATCTATTCAACGAGGGACAGCTGGCAAAGATTCTCATCGCGATCGTGACCTTCAGCGTGTGGAACCGCGTTGCGGTCGCCACGCGGATGGTCCCCGAGGCCTCCTAGACAAGAAGAGGGAGGACATCTACGGTGCAGGCGCCCGAACGACTGACTCTAATATTCGACGGCAGGTGCGGGTTCTGCACACGGTCGGCGCGCCTGCTGGAGGCACTCGACCGGCACCGTCGCGTGAGGGCAGTGCCCTACCAGAGGCCTGGAGCCGCCGCTTCGGTCGGCCTGACTATCGAGGAGTGCGAGGCCGCTGTGTGGGCGATAGCCCCAGACGGGCGGCGCTACCGGGCCGCCGCAGCGGTTAATGTCTCCTTGGAGGTCGTCCTTGGGACCCGCTTCCCGCTCCTCTTTTATGCCCTGCCGGGGGTCAGTTGGCTGCAAGACCTCGTCTACGACTTCGTGGCAGCCAACCGTGATCGACTGCCCGGCGACGAGCCCTACTGTGAACAGCACCCGATTCAATGCCGATGAGTGGGCGGCAGGCGGCGCAGGAACGACCGTAAACGCGCTTTGCACTGAATTAGGCAGGTGAGGCGAAGAAAGGAAAGCGGGAAATGGCAATCAGGTTCGGGGTCTTCGTACCGCAGGGTTGGCGCATGGATCTGGCTGAGATAGAAGACCCCATCGAGAAGTACGATGCCATGACCAGGGCGGCGCAGGCGGCGGACGAGGAAGAAGGGTGGGACTCGATATGGGTCTTCGACCACTTCCACACCGTCCCCACCCCTGAACTCGAAGCCTGCTTCGAGTGCTGGACGATCAGCTCCACGCTCGCACGGGACACCGAGCGGGTGAAGATCGGGCAGATGGTGGGCTGCAACGGCTACCGCAACCCCGCCCTCTACGCCAAGATCGCCTCTACAGTTGATGTGGCCAGCCACGGACGGCTGTACGCAGGTATAGGTGCAGGATGGCACCAGCACGAGTGGAGGGCTTACGGTTACGGCTTCCCTAAGGCGCGTGACCGGGTAGGGATGCTGCGCGAGGCTTGCGAGATCATCCACAAGATGTGGACGGAGGACTACCCCGAGTTCCGAGGCCGGTACTACACGATAGACAAGCCCATCAATGAGCCCAAGGGAGTGCAGAAGCCGCACCCGCCGCTGTGGATAGGTGGCGGCGGGGAGAAGGTGACGCTCAGGGTTGTTGCTCGGTGGGGCGATGCCTGCAACGTGGTGGGAGATCCCCAGACGGTGCGCCACAAGCTGGAGGTACTCAAGCGGCACTGCGACGAGGTCGGGCGCAATTACGAGGAGATCATCAAGTCGACCGCAGTAACGGTCCAGTTGGTCGAGAAGGAAAAGGACGCTAGCAAGGCGAAGGTAGCGTCGACCCGCGGATCGTCGACGTACGCGGGCACTCCCGAGATGGTGGCGGAGGAGCTGCGGGCGCTGGTGGAGGTGGGGATCGACTACTTCATAGTCACCATACCGCGTAACGCCTACGACCAAGAGCCACAGACCCGATTCGCGCGCGAGGTCGTGCCCATGTTCGCCTAAGTCCGCCTCTTATTCACCGAATCCAGTAGAGCTCGACCTTAGCCATTACGCCGCACAGCAAAGTACATCGGTCAAGCGTTCCATAAAGGCTTTAGGACTCTTACCGTCTCGGTGTCCGCAAACGACACATAAAAGGGCTCCTGAGTCCACAACTCGTTGCGCACCAGGGCAAGTGCATCGGCGAAGGTCGGATGAGTCTTGTGGTACCAAGCCACCTGCCGAAAAGCACCCGCTGCCTATGGGGTGGTGGTCTCCCTCCAACCCATCCCCAAGTTCGGGCGGGTCTACGCCGCCTGCGGCGGCATCTTCATCTCGCTGGCGCTGGCTTGGGGTGTGGTGGACGGATTCAGACCGGACCGGTGGGACCTCCTCGGAGCCTCCATCTGCGTGGTTGGGGTGCTGGTAATGGTCGTCTCACCAAGGGGGTAGCCGCGCCCTCAAGCACCGACGCCCATCTCCGCTTCCAGGACGCGTTTGGCCTCCCCCTCGCCCGTTATCCTGAGCCATACCGGCCCGCCGTCGCGCTTGACCGTGATCCCGAACTCGAAGAAGGGGCAGCACAAGCGTTCGTTGGCAACGAACTCTGCCATGGCTAGCAGCACGGCCCCGTCGGGGGAGTGCCCGAAGGCGTAGCCGTCTTCGAGTTCCCTTGTCTCCTTCACGTCCGCCCTCAGTCGACCTAGCAACGCCCGCTGTCGCTCTTGCTGCTCGGCGGTGAGCGCCGCCAAGTTACAGGCGACGGGAACGCCGCTCCCTTCGCGTGCCGCCTCGCCGTTCATGGGACACCTCCTAGTTCCGGGTTCTCGGACAACGATCTCGACTATACTTGTTAAAGCACGCTTTAGGTCAAGGAGGAGGCCGCAGTGGAGAGCATGAGTATAGGCGAGGTAGCCCGGAGGTCGGGCGTCAGGTCGTCCACGCTGCGCTATTACGAGAGCGTCGGGCTCTTACCAGCGCCCGAGCGGGTCAACGGCAGGAGGCGCTACGGTGGGGAGGTGCTACTGCTGCTCCTGGTCATCCGAGTCGCCCAGCAAGCCGGGTTCACGTTGGCCGAGATACGCACGCTGCTGCATGGCTTCTCTCCCGATACCCCTCCCTCGGCTAGGTGGCGCGCGCTCGCCCGCGAGAAGCTGACGGAGGTAGACGCGCTTGTCGAGCGTGTTCTCGGCATGAAGGACCTTCTGGAGCGAGGGCTGCGCTGCGAGTGCCTGCGCCTGGAGGACTGCTCCCTGGTCGGCCGAGGAGCCCCAGACGCACTCGCGTAGAAGGGGCTCCGGCGCCCTATTCACCCAACGGCAGGGAGAAACCGTTTAGAACAGCCTGCGCACAGCAGACCAAGATCTTGACCAAGACCGCGTGGCGACCCGCGGCGACCGACGACGCCCGCGCCCACCAGGGACGCGGGCGTTTCGTGCTCTGTAGCGGCCTATGGCGGACCTCGGCGGCCGGCGCCGGAGCTCGTTAAGGGACTCTGGATCTGTTAGTCCTGGTTCGAATCCAGGTCCGGCAGCTCCCTAGCCCCATGACATTGCATGGAAGAGGGAAAGCGGCCGGATTTCACTCAGTAGGATGGTGAAGGACCCCACGGACGTCTCTTTGTGGTTCGTCATGTGTCCAAGGTAGTGTAGTGAGGTACACCTCTTGTGTTCCGTTAGACAGCAGGGTGCGGAAACGCAGTTCAGGCGGCGTAGTAATCTGAAAACGAGATAACCATCGAGCAGATAGAGCGGGTGCCTTGCCGTAGGTGCCAGCGAAGCTACGACCCCGAGAATCTCTAGATGTGTGTTGCGAGGTTTTCATGCCCACAGGTCTTTGATCCGTCCCCGCGGTCGCCCGAGGAGACGGTTGACCAAGAAGGCGTAGGTGTAAGCGCAGATCTTCGCCGCGACCCTGGTGGCGAACCCAACCATTGTGGTCGCCAGCGTCTCCCCGAGCCCGAAGACCCGCTTGAGGCTCGAAAGCGCTACCTCCGCCTGCTGCCTCTTGCCGCCCTGTCGGGAGCGCTCGGTGAGCAGCAGCACCCCCACCTCCCGGAGGCGCTTCCCCAACCCCCCGCTGCGGTAGGCCAGGTCCCCCAAGAGCCTGCGGACGAGGTCCTCCCCGAGTCTCGCCTCGCCGAGCAACTCCTGAGCCAGTTTGACCTCGGCGACGTTAGCTGCGGTCAGCTCGTAGGAGAGGGGTACTCGGTTGGTGGCGCAGATGAGGTGCAGCTTCACCCCATAGACCGAGAAGGAACCCCAACGCACCCACGCCGCGCCGCCGAACCCCGCGGACTGTGCCACCTGGCGCGGGCGCAGGACCGGGAGCAGGGTCGAGTCGACGATCAGCGTCTCCAGCTCGCCCACCAGATCGGTCAAGACGGCGCTCCTCAGGAGCTCCAGGAAGCGCCGCAGCCTGCGGATGCGACGGTGGAACGAGGAAGGGGCGAGGCCCACGACTCCCGGGAACAGGTGCGAAAGGAACCTCTCGGCGTCGCGCAGGAAGGAGCGCTCGCTTTCGACGCCCCGAAGCTGCTGGAAGAGGGCCAGGGTCAAGACCTCCGAGTCCGACAGCTTCTTGAGCGACTCGTGGCTCCGCCCCCTCGGGTTGAGGTGCCGGTAGGAGTCGTCGACAAGGCAGAACAGTACGGTGATAGCCTCTTCAGTTCGCGCGAACCCTCGGGCGTTTAGCTGGGCCATTCGCCGATCCTTTGGTCGGGGCTACAGACCGCCCTCTCTACTTCAGAAACCGAGCAGGCCACCCACTTTGGGGCGTAGAATACCCTCATGTGGCCCGGTAGGGGTGATCCCACGGCGAGAGCGGGTGGCACGGTCCCCGAAGGGAGGTGCACTCGCCGGGCGCTCCTCGGCGGCGGTACCATTCTTATTCTGCTGGCCGTTGTCAAGCTGCTGCTGCACCTGCTTACTGCCGAAAACTACGGGTACTTCAGGGACGAGCTTTACTACATCGCCGCGAGCGAGAGGTTGGACCTGGGCTATGTGGACTTCCCGCCGTTCGTGGCCCTCGTGACCGCCTTCGCGCGCGCCACGCTAGGCGACTCGCTGCTCGCGCTCCGCCTCCTGCCGGCGCTGGCCGGGGCCGCCGTCGTGGTGCTCGCCGGGCTTATGGCGCGGGAGCTCGGGGGCGGCCGGTTCGCCCAGGGCCTCGCCGCGCTCGCGGTCCTCGTCGCGCCCAACTTCCTCGTGTTCGGGACGTTCATCTCGATGGATGCCTTCGACCAGCTCTTCTGGGTGCTCGGGACCTACGTTTTGGTCCTGATCCTGAAGCACGACAGGCCCCGGCTCTGGCTCCTGTTCGGCCTCTTCGCAGGTCTCGGGTTGCTGACGAAGCTCACCATGCTCTACTTCGGCCTCGCAGTCTTCGTCGCCGTGCTGCTGACGCCCGCCAGGAGGCACCTGCTCACACCGTGGCCGTGGCTCGGGGGCGCGATATCTTTACTCTTCCTGCTCCCGTACGTCTTCTGGCAGATCTCACACGGCTGGCCCACGCTCGAGTTCTGGGCGAGCTACGGCGAGAAGGTGGACGAGGCCAGCCCTCTGGAGTTCTTGATCGAGCAGATCGTGACGATGCAGCCGCCGACGTTGCCGCTGTGGCTCGCGGGGCTCTACTACTACCTTTTCTCTCGGGACGGCCGTCCGTACCGTGCGCTGAGTTGGATCTACGTCGTCCTCTTCGTCCTGTTCATGGTCCAGAACGCCCGCTTCTACTTCCTCGCCCCCACGTACCCGATGCTCTTCGCGGACGGCGCCGTGGTGTTCGAGCGCTTCGTTGCGCAACGCAACTGGAACTGGCTGAAGCCCGTCTACGTCGTCGTGCTGGTGGTGTCAGGGATCGTGGTGGCCCCGATCACGGTCTTGCCGGTGCTCCCCGTCGAGACGCTCGCGAGGATCACGGGCGCCGCCGGTGGCGACGCCGGGGTGCAGGTCGAGACCCGCGAGGTCGGCCAGCTTCCCCAGATCTTTGCTGACAGGTTCGGCTGGGAGAACTTAGTCGCGACCGTGGACCGGGTATACGAGGAGCTACCGACGGAGGAGAGAGAAAGAGCCTGCGTCCTCACCGGGAACTACGGGGAGGCTGGGGCGCTGGAGTTTTTCGGCGACGAGCACAGGCTCCCCAAGGTCATCAGCGGGCACAACAGCTACTACGTGTGGGGACCGAGGGGCTGTAGCGGAGAAACCGTCGTGTCCGTCGGCGTTCCTCGGAAACGACTCGTGGAGGTGTTCGGCCGGATCGAACAGGCCGATACGGTGAGATGCCGCTACTGCATGCCCGACGAGAACGACCTACCCGTCTACGTCAGCCGAAACTCGAAGCTGCCGTTCGAAGAGGCGTGGCCGCGCTTCAAGCACTACGACTGAGCCAGCGTGGCCGGGGGCGGCGGTAGGTCGCCGCCGGGCAAGCGCTCGCCCTTGAGGCGAGGTCTTCCTATCTGTCCAGGACGGCGCGGTGGGACAGGCTCGTAGAGTGCGGCGTCCAGCCGCAGACGGGTGACGAAGGTGATCGGCTTTCTCAGCTTGCGGCAGCGATCGAGGAGCTTCAAGGAAGCGTAAGCGCGATCGGCGACGGCCACTATCTCTCGGTCCGGATACCAGCGCCTTAGCACCAAGAGCAGCTGCCAGGCCCACTCGGTTATCTTCTTGAAGCGTTTGCCTCGCTCAGCGGCATAACGCTCGGAAGGGGCCAGGGAAGAGAGGAAGGGAAGGCCCAAACTCGCGCGGCCCAAGGGATCTCCACCAACAACATCACGCATACCCACCGCAGAGGACGCTGGCCTTCACGAAGTTTTCGTGAGTGGAACGCACCGGGTCTCGGTAGACACCTTTGGCAGCGATCTTCTTGGCCCAACGTCTCTCCAACGTCTCGTCGATGCCCACAACCAGAGGACCATCTGGCACGAACGCTTTCAACAGCAACCCCAAGAGCACGCGGCTCACCTCACGACTCGACCAGCTAGCACGGTTTAGAACCTGGTGGTAGCGGTGGAATCGCTTCTCCTGGTCTAAGCCCATCGCGCGCAGGGTGGAACTGACGGTTCTTCTACCTGGAGCTGCGGAAAAGCTCTCACCAGCAGCAACTGGGCATAATGC
>Ga0126313_10000858_pt1 | contig 15241 bp, 13 predicted proteins | sample Plot105A_FD_89954 | JGI IMG/M metagenome (GOLD analysis project Ga0126313, IMG submission 89954) | Serpentine soil microbial communities from UC McLaughlin Reserve, CA, USA - Plot105A | ecosystem: Environmental > Terrestrial > Soil > Grasslands | place: USA: UC McLaughlin Reserve, Lake County...
CGCCTCGCTGCTGCGGCGTGGCGGTTTCGAGGTCGCGGCGGAGGCGGCCGATCCCGTCGAGCTGCACGCGGCGGTCGACGAGCACCTGCCCGACATCGTGATCGTCGACGTCCGGATGCCGCCGACGCACACCGACGAGGGCCTGCGTGCCGCTGCGGTCATCCGCGAGCGCCACCAGGGCGTCGGCGTGCTCGTGCTCTCGCAGTACGTCGAGGAGGCCTACGCGCTCGAGCTGCTGTCGCAGTCGACGGAGAGCACCGGCTACCTGCTCAAGGACCGCGTCGCCGACATCGACTCGTTCACCGACGCGGTGCGGCGCGTCGCCAGCGGCGGGTCGGCGCTCGACCCCGAGGTCGTCGCCCTGCTGCTCGGCCGGCGCCGCCGCGAGGACCCGCTCCAGTCGATCACTCCGCGCGAGCGCGAGGTGCTCGGGCTGATGGCCGAGGGGCGCTCGAACGCCGCGATCGCCGAGGCGCTCGTCGTCACCGAGCGCGCGGTCGAGAAGCACGTCACCTCGATCTTCTCCAAGCTCGACCTCTCCCCGACCGTCGAGGACCACCGCCGCGTGCTCGCGGTGCTGGCGTACCTCCGCGCGGCTTAGCGGACCCTGTGCCCGCCGGCGAAGCCGGCTGCGTGGTGCGGCTGTCCGTACCTCCGGTAGGGCGGTCTTCTCCCTTGTTGGCGTCGAGCGCCCGTCAACATGCTGCCCCCATGACGGCGACTTCCCCTGCCCCGATCGTGTCGACGGCCGAGCTGCATCGGCAATACGGGGAAGGGGAGGCGGCCGTCCACGCCTTGCGCGGGGTGTCGCTCGCGTTCCCGGCCGGCGAGTTCACGGCCATCATGGGCCCGTCGGGCTCGGGCAAGTCGACGCTGATGCACCTGCTCGCGGGGCTCGACCGGCCCACGTCGGGCTCGGTCGTCGTCGGCGGGCAGGAGCTCGCGAACCTCGACGACAAGCGGCTCACGGCGCTGCGGCGGGACAAGCTCGGCTTCGTCTTCCAGGCGTTCAACCTCATCCCGGTCCTGACGGCGCGCGAGAACATCACGCTGCCGCTGATGCTGGCCGGCAAGAAGGTCGAGGCCGCGTGGTTCGAGAAGCTCGTCGACGCCGTCGGCCTCGGCGACCGCCTCACCCACCGCCCCGCGGAGCTGTCCGGCGGCCAGCAACAGCGGGTCGCGATCGCCCGCGCGCTGATCTCGCGGCCCGCGGTCGTGTTCGCCGACGAGCCGACCGGCAACCTCGACTCCAAGTCGGCCCACGAGGTGCTCGAGCTGCTGCGCCGCGCGGTCGACGAGTTCGGTCAGACGGTCATCATGGTCACCCACGACCCGGGCGCCGCGGCGACGGCCGACCGCGTCGTGATGCTGCGCGACGGCGGCGTCGTGCACGACGGCGCCTCGGACTCCGCGGAGGGCCTGCTGGACCTGATGAAGCAGGTGGCGTAGTGGTTCGGACCCGCGGGAGCGACCGCTAGTGCTGCGGATGGCGATCCGCGGGCTCTTCGCCCGCAAGCTGCGCAGCGCGCTGACGGCCTTCGCGGTCGTGATCGGCGTCGCGTTCGTCGCCGGCACGTTCATCTTCACCGACACGATCAACGAGTCGTTCACCGACCTGTTCGAGCGCGTCTCGAAGGGCGTCGACGTCAACGTCACGGCGAAGCAGCCGGTCGAGGGCGACTTCGGCGGGCGCATCCAGCCGCTGCCGGAGGGCACGCTCGAGAAGGTCGAGGCGGCGCCCGGCGTTGAGGCGGCGGAGCCGCGCTTCGAGACCCAGGTCTCGCTCTTCGACGAGCAGCGCGAGCGGCTCGGCGGCAACGGGCCGCCGTCGATCGTCTTCTCGGCCAACGAGGAGCGCTTCGACCCTCAGACCTACGTCGAGGGCGGGCCGGCGCGCGAGCCCGGCCAGGTGACGCTCGACGAGGCCACCGCCGACCGCGAGGGCTTCGAGGTCGGCGACCGGATCCTGATCGGAGGCCGCGCGCCGGCGCAGGAGTTCGAGATCTCCGGCATCACGAACGTCGGCGACCAGGAGTCGATCGGCATCCAGAGCCTGACGATGCCGCTCTCGGAGGTCCAGCGGATCGCCCAGGAGCCGGGCGCGGTCACGGAGGTCGTCGCGGCCGCCGAGGACGGCACGAGCCCGGAGCAGCTGAAGGCCTCGATATCGCGAGCGATCGGCGACACCGCCGTCGTGCGCACCGGCAAAGAGCAGGCCGACGAGTCGGCGTCCGACATCACCGACTCGCTCGGCTTCCTCACGATCGCGCTGCTCGTCTTCGCCGGCGTGGCGGTGCTCGTCGGCGGCTTCCTGATCTTCAACACGTTCGCGGTCACGGTTGCGCAGCGCTCGCGCGAGTTCGCGCTGCTGCGCACGCTCGGCGCGTCGCGCCGGCAGGTGCTCAACGCCGTGGTGCTGGAGACGCTCGTGATCGGCTTCGTCGCGTCGGTGGTCGGCATCCTCGCCGGGCTGCTGCTGGCGCCCGGCCTGCGCTCGCTGCTCGCCTCGTTCGGCATCGACCTGCCGTCGACGGGGACCGTGATCGCGCCGCGCACCGTGATCGTCGGGCTGCTGGTCGGGATCGTCTCGACGCTGGTCTCGGGGCTCGTTCCGGCGCGCCGCGCGACGCACGTCGAGCCCGTCGAGGCGATGCGCGACGCGGACACGCCGGGCGCCAAGCCCGTGAGCCACAGGCGTCTGATCGCGTCCACCACGGTCATCGCCCTCGGGCTCGCCCTGCTGCTCGCCGGCCTGTTCGGCGGCGCCGGCGGATCGGAGGCTGCGGCGCTGCTCGGGCTCGGCGTGATCGTGATGATCTTCGGCGTCGCGCTGCTCGCGCCCGTGCTGGTGCGCCCGCTCGCGCGCTTCATCGGCGCCCCGCTCGTGCGCTTCTCCCGCCTCACCGGTCGGCTCGCGCGCGAGAACACCGAGCGCCAGCCGCAGCGCACCGCGATCACCGCCTCGGCGCTCATGATCGGGTTGGCGCTGGTGGTCTTCACGACGATCTTCGCGGCCGGCCTGCGCGGCTCGATCGACAAGGTGATCGACGAGCAGCTCTCGAGCTCGGCCCTGATCGTCACCCACGACGACGGCTTCTCGCCCGTCCCCCCGGGCGTCGCGGAGGCGCTCGCCCGGACCGATGGCGTCACCGTCGTGTCGCCGATGCGCTTCGACCAGGCCAACGTCCAGGGCGGCGGCGACTCGGTGCCGGCCACGGGCGTCGACCCGGCCACCGTGACGCAGCTGTTCCAGCCTGAGTTCGCCACCGGCGACGTGCGGACACTGGCCGCGCTGCGCGACGACCAGGCGCTCGCCTCCGACTCGTGGGCGAAGAGCCACGGCTTCGCAGTCGGCGACGAGCTGCGGGTCACGACGCCGTCCGGCAAGCACATGAGTTACGAGATAGCCGGCACCTACGAGAACAAGGTCGGCATGCTCGGCCAGTTCGTCGTCACGAACGCGACGATGACGAAGGACTGGAACCAGCCCGACGACGCGTTCATCCTCGTCGGCGGCGAGGGCAGCCCGGACACGCTCGCGAACGCGGCGGAGAAGGCGCTCGCCGACTACCCCGTCGCGAAGGCGCAGACGCTGGCCGAGTACAAGGACGAGTCCGCCGATCAGGTCAACCAGCTGCTCGGCCTGGTGTACGCGCTGCTGCTGCTCTCGGTGATCGTGGCCGTGCTCGGGATCGTCAACACGCTCGCGCTGTCCGTGCACGAGCGCACGCGCGAGCTCGGCCTGCTGCGCGCGGTCGGCATGAGCAAGTGGCAGGTGCGCAGGATGGTCACCGGGGAGTCCGTCGTCACCGCGCTGATCGGCGCGACGCTCGGCCTCGTGCTTGGCTGCGTCTTCGCGGTCGTCATCTCGCGGCCGCTGGCCGACGAGGGCTTCATCCTCACGTTTCCGATCGGGACGCTGATCGTGATGGCCGTGCTGGCGGCGATCGCCGGGGTCCTGGCGTCGATCCCACCGGCGCTCCGCGCCTCCAAGGTCGACGTGCTGCGGGCGGTGACGACGGAATAGGCTAGCCGCGCACGCCGCGGGTACCACTTGGATATGGCGCGCGATTCGGTCGAGCTGACCGTTCGGGCCTCGATCGAGGTTATGGGCGGGCTCGATTCCGCGACGGGGCCGTTGCTGATAGAACGCGTGCGGATGCTCTGCGCCGGCGGGCTGCGCGAGCTGAGCATCGACCTCGACGGCGTCGAGTTCATCGACTCGCGGGGGCTCGGCGCGCTGATCCACTGCCGCCGCCTCGTCCACCGCCATGGCGCCGACCTCCAGCTGACCGCGACGGCGGGGCCGGCGCGGCACCTGCTCCAGGCGACCGGGCTCGATTCGGTCTTCGGCCTTCAGCAGGGCTGAAGGGCGTGTCGATTATCGTCGGGGCCGCGATGGACCGCCGTCACGTCCCGCTGCACCCCGAGGGCCTCGGCCTGATCGCGTATGGCCACTACGGACGCCCGCTGCTCGCGTTCCCCTCGGAGCAGGGCCATTGCCACGACTACGAGGGCAACGGGATGGTCGACGCGATCGCCGGCCTGATCGACGCAGGGCGGGTCAAGCTCTACTGCGTCGACGCGATGGACGGGCAGACGTGGCACGACAGCTCGCTTCCGCTGGAGGAGCGCGCGCGGCGCCACGGCGTCTTCGAGGAGTGGATCCTCGGCGCGGTCGTCCCTTTCATCCACGACGACGTCGGCGGCGGTCAGGAGATCGCCGTCACGGGACCGAGCTTCGGCGCCTACCACGCAGCGAACTTCGCGCTCAAGCGCGCCGACCTGTTCCCGCTGGCGATCTGCCAGAGCGGCATCTACGATGTCTCGGCGGTCGGCTGGGGCGAGCGCGGCGACGCGGTCTACTTCAACAATCCGGCCGACTACGTCCGGCACCTGCACGGCGACCATCTCGACTGGCTGCGCGGCCGCCTGAGCATGCTGATCCTCTGCGGGCAGGGCCAGTGGGAGGACACGACCGGCGCGCTCGAGAGCTCCAAGCGCTTCGCTGCGCTGCTCGGGGAGAAGGGCCTGCGCCACGAGCTCGACCTCTGGGGCCACGACGTGCCGCACGACTGGCCGTCCTGGCGCGCGCAGCTCGCGCACCACCTGCCGCGCTTCTGCTGAGCGCGGTCAGGCTGCGGCGAGCGCGTCGTTGCGCGTCGGGCAGAGCTGGAAGCGGTTCGTGAGATTCGTCATCTCGAGCAGGCTCCGCACGGGGCCGCCGGCGCAGACGATCCGCAACCGCTTCCCGCCGGCCTCGATCTCGTCGCCCGCCTTGAGCAGCGTCCCGAGCGCGGTCGAGTCGAGGAACGCGACCTCGGAGAGGTCGAGCACCACCAGCGAACCGGGGGAGCGCGAGGCCATCAGCAGCACGGTCGAGAGCTCGGGGGTGGCGGAGATGTCGAGCTCGCCTGTTATCGAGATCAGGTGACCCGCGTCGATCGGGTCGTGCTCGAGCGTGTAGGCCATGAAGCGACCTTACCCGACGCGGCGGTAGACGTAGGACAGACTGGCGCAAAGCAAGGCGGCGGCGCCCATGTAGCCGACCTCGGCGCGCAGCAGCTCGTCGTCGACGACCGGCGCCACGAGCCAGGCGACGAACGCCGCCGCCGCGAGCACCCAGGCGGCTGCCGCGCGGCCGGCATGGTCGCGCGCGAGCGCCGCCTGGTTGAGCGTGCCGGCCATCAGGTGGAAGCCCACTCCGAGCGCGACGAGCGCGAGGCCCCAGCGGCCGTAGGTCGCGGCGTCGTCGAACAGGACGTCCATCGCCCACGGGCCCAGCGCGAGCAGGCCGGTGGCGACGGCAAGCGCGAAGCCGGCGATCGCGAGCACCGTGACGCGCACCGCGCGATCGGCCTCGGCCCGGCCCGCCCGCGCCTCGAGCCCCGCGAGGTGCGGCAGCAGCGATCCCTGCACCGCCTGGAAGAGCTGGAGCGGCGCGCGCGCGATCAGCAGCACGTTGAACACGAAGCCCGCGACGACGGCGTCGTCCGCGGTCAGGTCGGTGGTCAGCACGGCGCCGTTGACGAGCGTCTGCTCCGCGAGCATGATCGCGAGCACCGCGACGGCGAAGCGTCCGCCGCGCGCGACGTTCAGCTCGCCGGCGGCGCGCTCGCGGCGCTCCCCGGCGGCCGGCCGGCGCGAGAACGCGAGCGGCACGACCACCAGCGAGACGAACGGCGCCGCCGCCATCCCGAGCGCGACGGCAGTCTGGCCCTCGGCGATGCCGACCGCGACCGCGAGCGCGAACAGCAGCCGCGACGTCGCCTCGAGGAACACCAGCCCGCCGTAGAGGCCGAACCACTGGTGGCCGGCGAGCCAGCCGCGCGCGAAGTAGCTCGCGGCGTACGCGAGCACCGCGACGACGAGTATCCGGTACAGCGCGGCCGAGCCGTCGAACAGGCCGTCCTGCACCGGCCCGCGCAGCGCCAGCGCGGCGGCGGCGAACGCGAGCGCGAAGCCGCCCTGGATCAGCAGCGGCGCGCGCAGCGGGTGGTCGTGCTCGAGCCCGCGCGCGCGGCGGTCGGCGATCGTGCGCGAGAGGAGTTGCTCGATCGGCCGGTAGATCACCGAGACCGTGACGAACAGGACCGACCACAGCAGCGAGACGGCCTTGTAGTCCGCGTCGTCGAGCACATGCGACGCGACCGAGAAGTACGCGAACGTGACGACGCCAGTCGTGGCGATGCCGACCGACAAGATCCGGGCGCCGCGCCCGTAGCCCGAGCTCAAACCTTCGTCAGGACCATCGTCCAGGGGAACGGCGAGCGCGTCTCGACGACCTCCCCGTGGCGCGAGAGCAGCGCCTCGAAGCGGCGCCGCGACCAGTGGTTGAGGTGGCCGGGCGTGTTCCCGAGGTCGTTCACGTACGCCCCGCGCGCCATGTTCAGGACGCGCCAGAGCGGCTCGCGCGGGACCGATACCAGCAGGTGGCCGTCGCGCGCGCAGCGCGCCATCTCCGCGAGCGCGCGGTCGGGGTCGGGGACGTGCTCGAGCACCTCGATAGCGGTCGCCAGCGCGAACTCGCCGTCCGCGAACGGGAACGGCTCCTGCGCGCGCAGGATCCGGTACTCGAGGTTGGGCGCCGTGCGCTGCTGCCAGTGGCGCTGGATCTCCGGATCCTCGAGGTCGAAGCCGACCACGCGCGTCGCCGGCCGCGCGACAGCCCACTGGTGCGTGAGGATCGCCTCGCCGCAGCCGACGTCGAGGACCGACGCGGGATCGACCCGCTCGAACAGGTCGCCCAGCGTGCGCTGGAACGTCGCCATCAGCCGGCGCACGACCGGGTTGGTCGAGCCGTATTTGTCGTAGGTGTTGCCGGTGACGGTGCCCTCGGCGTCGCGCGTGACCGTCGCGCTCACAGCTGGACGGCCTCGCGGTCCTCGGCCTTGCCGTGGCCGCCGGCGTGGGCGCCCGTGGTCGGCTCGCGCCCGCTCTCGGGCTTGCCCGGCTCGTAGTGCGACGGCGGCACGCCGAGCTCCAGCTCGACCCGGCGCACGCGCTCGAAGATGCGCTGCAGCGTGATCCGCTGGCCGCTGATCAGATCGCCGAGCACGCCGAGCGCCGCGAGCACCATGGCGGCGTTGAACAGCACCGCGCCGAGGATCAGCGACTGCACGTGGCCGCTGCCGTCGCCTCCCACCCAGAAGTAGAAGAAGCGCGCCCAGACGGCGAGCGCGGCGAAGCCGACGATCACCGCGGCGGTCATGAACACGCGCAGCGGCTCGTAGAGCGCGTAGATGCGGAAGATCGAGACCCCGTTGCGGCGGATGTACATCCACATCGAGGGGAACAGGCGCGACTCGCGCATCTTCGGGTTGGTCCGGACCGGCACGTGGTCGATCGCGACCGTCATCTTGCCGGCCTGGATGATGGTCTCCAGCGTGTAGGTGAACTTGGAGACGACCTGGAGGCTGAGCGCCGCCTCGCGGTTGTAGGCGCGGAAACCGGACGTCGTATCGGGGATGTCCGTCTGCGAGGCCTGGCGCACGACCCAGGAGCCGAGCCGCTGGAGCGTCTTCTTCGCCGGCGAGAAGTGGTCGATCGTCATCACCTGGCGGTCGCCGACGACCATGTCGGCCCGACCCGCGACGATCGGCGCCACGAGCGTCGCGACGTCGCGGCCGTCGTACTGGTTGTCGGCGTCGGTGTTGACGATCACGTCGGCGCCGAGCTTCAGGCAGGCGTCGAGCCCCGCCTGGAAGCCGTTCGCCAGCCCCTTGTTGTTGGTCAGCCGGACGATGTGGTCGACGCCGTGCTCGCGCGCGACCTCGATCGTGCGATCGGTCGAGCCGTCGTCGACGACGAGCCACTCGACGGCCTCGAATCCGTCCAGCTCGCGCGGGAGGTCGCGCAGCGTCACAGGGAGCGCATCCTCCTCGTTCAAGCAGGGGATCTGGATGATCAGCTTCATGGGGCGGAGGGGGTCAAAGCTACCATCGGCGCCGTGATCCGACGCCTGCGCGCCGAGGGCCCGGCACTCGCCGCGCTCGCCGTGATGATGCTCGCGGGCCTCGTCCTGCGGGTCGTCAACAACGACTACGGGCTGCCCTACGTCTACTACGTCGACGAGGGATCGCACTTCACCAAGCGGGCCGTCGAGGTGTTCCGCGACGCCAACCCCGGCTACTTCCAGAACCCGTCCGCCTACACCTACCTGCTGCACGCGCTGTACCGCATCCTCTCGGTGCCGATCGGCGGCGGCCAGGAGGTCGTCAACGGCTACCGCGCGAACAGCGAGTGGGTGTTCGAGGTCTCGCGCGGGCTCGCCGCCGTGCTCTGCCTCGTCGGCGTGGCGGCCGTCTACGTCGCCGGGCGCGTGCTGTGGAACCGGCGGACGGGCCTGGTCGCCGCGGCGATCCTCTGCTTCGCGTTCCTGCCGGTCGCGTTCTCGCGCATCGCGGTCACGGACGTCGGCACGCTCGCGCCGGTGACGCTGGCGCTGCTGTTCGCGATCCGCATGCAGCAGACCGGACGGCTCGCGCACTGCGCGGCCGCCGGCGCGGCGGCCGGGCTGGCGATCGCTTTCAAGTACACCGCGGGTCTGGTGCTGCTCGCCCCGGCGCTCGCGCTCGCGCTGCCGCTGCTCGCTCGCCGCGACCGCGCGGGGCTGCGCGACGCCGCGCTCGGCGCCATCGCGGTCGCCGGCGGCGCGCTGCTCGCGTTCGCGGTCACCAACCCGTACTTCTTCCTCGACCTCGACACCGCGCTGCATCAGCTGCGCGGGCAGGCCGATCTGGCCGGCAGCCAGGACAAGTTCGGCCAGGAGCGCGACACCGGCCTCCTCTACTACCTCGACAGCCTCACGTGGGGGCTGGGCTGGGCGGCGGCGCTGGCGGCGGGCGCCGGGGCGGTGCTGCTCGCGCGCCGCGACCGTGCGCGGCTGGCGCTGCTGCTCGTGTTCCCGCTCGCGCTGCTCGCGTACCTGAGCGTGCAGTCGCGCTTCTTCGGGCGCTGGCTGCTGCCGGTGTACCCGGCGCTGGCCCTGCTCGCGGGCTATGCCGTCGTGCAGGCGGTCGCGCTCGTGCGCGCACGGGTCCCGCGGCTCGAGTGGCCGGCGATCGCGGCGGTCGGAGTGCTGCTGCTGTGGCAGCCCCTCGCCGCCGACGCGCGCTCGATGGCGGTCCTCGGCCAGCGCGACACGCGCGAGATCGCGCGCGACTGGCTCGTGCGCAACGAGCCGCGCGAGCTGCGGATAGTGATCGAGCCCGCGGTACCGGAGCGCTACTACTGGCCGGTGCAGGGCGGGCGCCCGCGCAAGCGCGACCGCGCGCAGTTCGTCAACGAGATCATCCGCGACATCCGCGAGACGCACGTCGAGTACGGCCGCACCCTGCGCCGGGAAGTGCTCGACCGCTACCGCCGCGACGGCTACTGCATGGTGATGACGATGGACCTGATCCGCGGCCGCGCCGACGCCGCCGGCGACACCGCCGCGCTCGCGTACTACGCGCGCCTGGACCGCGAGTCGGACGTCGTGTTCGAGGTCAGCCCGTACCGCGCCGACGACCAGCCGCAGCCGTTCAGCTTCGACCTCTCCTACAGCTACTACTCGCCCGCCTACGAGCGGCCGGGGCCGCAGATCCGGATCCACCGGCTGCACGACTGCGTGCAGGGCTACGGGCCGCTGGAGACGTGACCGTCCAGCAGGACACCGCGCCGCGGCCGCTCGTGCCTCGCTACGTGCCCGACCCCGAGCCGCGGCGGCGCACGGCGCTGCTCCTGCTCGCCGCGATCCTGCTCGGCGCGCTCGCGCTGCGGCTCTGGAACATCGACCACGGGCTGCCGTTCGCCTACAACTTCGACGAGGCGGAGCACTTCGTGCCGAAGGCCGTCGGGATGTTCGACGGCTCGCTCGATCCCGGCTACTACGAGAACCCGCCCGCGCTCACCTACCTGCTGTTCGCGGTGTTCGGCGTGCGGTTCGGCGGCGGCGCCGGCCTCGCAGCGGACTTCGCGGTCGACCCGGAGCCGGCGTTCCTCACGGCGCGCGTCGTCGTCGCGCTCGTCGGGACGCTCGTCGTCGCGCTCGCCTACTGGGCCGGCGCGCGCTTCTACGGGCGCCGCACGGGGCTCGTCGCGGCCGCGCTGATGGCCGTCGCGTTCCTGCCGGTCTTCTACTCCAAGCACGCGCTCAACGACGTGGTGACGCTCGCGCCGGTGACCGCCGGCCTGGTCGGCGCGCTGCTGGCCTATGAGCGCGGGCGCTGGATCGACTGGGCGCTCGCAGGCGGTGCGATCGGAGCCGCCGCCGCGACCAAGTACACGGCGGGGGCGATGCTGCTCGTGGTCGCGCTCGCGGCCGGCCTGCGCTTCCAGCGCGACCGCTCAGAGCTCCGCCGCTTGCTCGCCGGGCTGGCGGTCGCGGGCGTGGCGTTCGCGGTGCTGTTCGTCGCGCTCGCCCCCTACACGCTGCTGAACTTCGACGACGCGCGCGGCGAGATCTCCGGCCAGTCGCGCCAGGCCGACACGGGCAAGCTCGGCCAGGACGACGTCTACGGCTGGTTCTACTACGCCGGCACGCTCGGCTGGGGCTTCGGCTGGCTGCCGCTCGCGGCGGCGCTCGGCGGCGCGGTCGCGGCCGTGCGCGACGACTGGCGGCGCGCGCTGCTGCTGCTCGCGTTCCCGGTCTTCCTCTACCTGTTCCTGGGCGCTCAGGGGCGCTTCTTCGGCCGCTGGCTGATGCCCGCCTACCCGATGCTGTGCGTGCTCGCCGGCTACGGGATCGTGGCGCTGGCCGGGGCGCTCGCGCGGCGGCCGCGACGAGCCGCGGCGATGGTCGCCGCCGCGGCGGCGCTCGCGTGCGTCCAGGGGGTCCTCGCAAGCGTCCACGTCGACACCGTGCTCGGCCGCGAGGACACGCGCGAGCAGGCACGCCGCTGGATCGATGCCAACGTGCCGGCGGGGGCGCCGCTGGTCGTCGAGCCGTTCGTGCCGGAGAGCTGGCGCGATGCGCTCGAGCGGCCGCTGTGGCCGGTCAAGCGCCCGTACCAGGCCTACGAGAAGCGCCTGCGCGTGCGCCGGATCGAGCGCTACCGAAAGCGCAGCCACTGCTGGGTCGTCGTCGGGAGCACGCAGAAGCAGCGCGGGCTGAAGGCGGGCTTGCGCAGCTCGCGCAACTACTACCGCGCGCTCGACGCGGCGAGCGCCGAGACGGTGGCGTTCTCGCCGTTCGCGCCCGGGGCCGACCCCGTCGGCTTCTCCTACGACTGGTCGTTCAACTACCTCCCGCGGGCGTACGAGCGCCCCGGCCCGGTGGTGGAGATCCACCACCTCGCCGGATGCACCCCGTGATCCCCCCGCGCATGTCCGTCACCGACCGCCTCACGACGCGGGCACGACCCGTCGCACCGGAGCCCGCGCCGCCCGCCGGCCCGCCGCGCTGGGACCACCGGCTGACCTACGCGCTGCTCGGGCTCGGCGCGCTCGCGGTCGTCGCAGTGTTCGTCGTCTTCCAGACGTATCCCAACTACGACACCTACTACTCGCTGGTCTGGGGCAAGGAGCTGGCCGGCTGGCAGCTGCCCGACTACGACGTGCTGCGCACGCCCACGCCGCACCCGCTGTCGACGTTCACCGGGTGGGCGATGGCGCCGTTCGGCGCAGCGACCGACCGGATCCTCGTGCTCGCCTCGCTGTTCGGGCTGCTCGGCTTCTACGTCGCGACGTTCGTGTTCACCGAGCGGCTGCTCGGGCGCACGATCGCGCTGATCGCGCTCGCGGTGATGCTGACGCGCACCGACATCCAGCTGCTCGCGCTGCGCGCGACGTTCGACCTGCCGTTCTACCTGATGGTCTTCGCCGCGGCGGTGCTCGAGCTGCGCCGGCCGCGCTGCGGCTGGCCGGTGCTGGCGCTGCTCTGCCTGGCGGGCCTGCTGCGCCCCGAGGCGTGGCTGCTCGCGGGGGTCTACTGGCTCTGGCTGGCGCCGGCCGCGCCCCGTCGGGAGCTGATCCGCCTGGCGCCGCTGGTCGCCGCGGCACCGCTGATCTGGCTGGCCGGCGACCTGATCGTGACCGGCGATCCGCTCTACTCGCTCACCTCGACGCGGGCGATCGCCGGCGAGTTCGGGCGCGACCGCGGGCTCTGGGACGCGATCGCGCGCATCCCCGAGTACTCGGGCGGGAACGAGAGCATCGTCACGCTCGTGGCAGGCGGGCTCGGGCTGCTGCTCGCGCTCCACCTCCTGCGCCGGCGCGCGGCGCTGCCGCTGGCGCTGGGCGGGCTAGGCGTGGCGACGTTCCTGATCTTCGCCGCCGCCGGCCTGTCGGTGATCCCGCGCTACATGACGATCCCGTCGCTGCTGCTGTCGCTCTGCGTCGCGGTGGCGCTCGGCGGCTGGACGCTCGTCGAGGGCCGCAGCGCGCGGCGCGTGGCGATCGCGATCGCGGTCGTCTCGCTCGCGCTGGTCGGCTGGCGCGCGCCGTGGTACTACCGCGACTTCTCCGAGCTCGCCGACCAGGCGAGCTTCGTCGAGGCCCAGCACGAGGGGCTCAAGGGGATCCTCGACGCGCCGCGCGTCGTCCCCGCCCTGCACCCAGCCGACTTCGTCGGCGGGCACAAGCAGTCGTGCGCGCCGATCACCGTCCCGACGCACTCGGCGATCCCGGTGATCCGCTACGAGACCGGCCTGCCCAAGGAGGTCCTCGAGGCGTCGATCGCCCAGCGCCGGCCGCCGGATCGCGGCGTGCTGCTGATCGGCCGCACGTTCAACTTCGAGCCCGGCACCGGACGCGCGAACACGAGCAAGAACCCGCGCGCCTCGGCGCGCAAGCCGTGGTCGAACGAGCCGCTGCCGGGCTTCGAGCGGATCGGCCGCAGCGGCCGCTGGAGCGCCTACGCGCGCTGCCCCTGAGTCGGCGTCCGTATCCTGCGTCTGGCGCATGCCGCTCTCGCTCGAAACCGATGTCGCGCACCTCTCGCGGGCGATCGCCCTGGCGGAGCGCGGGCGCGGCAGGGTGAGCCCCAACCCGCTCGTCGGAGCGGTCGTCGCGCGCGCGGGGAAGGTGCTCGGCGAGGGCTTCCACGCGGCCTACGGGGAGGCGCACGCGGAGCGCGTCGCGCTCACCGCCTGCAGCGAGGACCCGATCGGCGCCACGCTCTACGTCTCGCTCGAGCCGTGCTGCCACCACGGCCAGACGCCGCCCTGCACCGACGCGATCATCGAGGCGGGCATCAGCCGCGTGGTCGTCGCCTCGGACGACCCGACCGAGAAGGCGTCCGGCCGCGGGCTCGGGATCCTGCGCGACGAGGGCATCGAGGTCGTCGTCGCCGACGGCGAACCCGCCTTCCGCGCGCGCCTGCTCAACCAGGCGTTCCGCAAGCACGCGCGGACCGGCCGCCCGCACGTGCTCCTCAAGTCCGCGATGACGCTCGACGGCAAGGTCGCGACGCGCACCGGCGACTCCAAGTGGATCTCCGGCGAGGCGGCGCGACGTCTCTCGCACCACTGGCGCGCCGAGTGCGACGCGGTCGTAGTCGGCATCGGCACCGCGCTCGCCGACGACCCGCAGCTCGACGCGCGCGTCCCCGGGGTGGCGCACCAGCCGCGCCGCGTCGTGTTCGACTCGGAGGGCCGGCTGCCGCTCGACTCCCAGCTCGTCCGCGGCGCGCCCCAGCTGGCGCTGACCGTGGTGGTCGGGCGCGCGGCGTCGCGGCTGCAGACCGACGCGCTCGAGGCCGCCGGGGCCGACGTGATCGTCGCAACGGGGCAGAACGAGCCGGCGCGCGTGCGCTCCGCGCTCGCCCAGCTCGGCGCCGCCGACATCACGTCGATCCTGCTCGAGGGCGGGCCGAAGCTGGCCGGAGCGTTCCTCGACGCCGGCGAGCTCGACGAGCTGCGCCTGTTCCTGGCGCCCGTCGTGCTCGGCGGCTCCAACGCGCGCGACCCGCTCGAGGGCGAGGGCGTGGAGCGGATCGCCGAGGCGACGCGCGCGCTCGCGCTCGACGTCGAGCGGATCGGAGACGACGTGCTGATCTCCGCCCGCCTCAGGGAGTGGTGAGGCTGTTCACCGGGCTCGTGCAGGATCTCGGAACGGTGACCGCGGTCGACGTGACAGGCGACGGCATCAGGCTCGACGTCAGCACGCGCCTGGCGGGCGAGATCGCCGAGGGTGACTCGGTGGCCGTGAACGGCGTCTGCCTGACCGCGACGGCGGTCTTCGACGGGCAGTTCCGCGCCGAGGTGATGCACGAGACGCTGCGGCGCTCGTCGCTCGGCGCCGCGCAGCGGGGCTCCGGCGTCAACCTCGAGCTCGCGCTGCGCGCGTCCGACAGGCTCGGCGGCCACATCGTGCAGGGACACGTCGACGGGCTCGGCTCCGTGCGCGACGTGCGCGACGACGGCTTCGCGCGGCTCGTGACGTTCGCCGCGCCGCGCGACCTGCTGCGCTACGTGGTCGAGAAGGGCTCGATCGCCGTCAACGGCGTCTCGCTTACCGTCGTCGGCGTGGGGGAGGACTGGTTCTCGGTCTCGTTGGTCCCCGAGACGCTCGAGCGCACGACGCTCGGCGCCGCGGAGCCGGGCGCGCCGGTCAACCTCGAGGTCGACGTCGTCGCGAAGTACGTCGAGAAGCTGGTCGCGCGATGAGCGGCCCGTTCTCGACGATCGAGGAGGCGCTCGCGGACATCCGCGCCGGCCGGATGGTGGTCGTGTGCGACGACGAGGACCGCGAGAACGAGGGCGACCTGACGATCGCGGCCGAGTTCGCGACGCCCGAGGCGATCAACTTCATGGCGCGC
>Ga0126313_10000859_pt1 | contig 15238 bp, 16 predicted proteins | sample Plot105A_FD_89954 | JGI IMG/M metagenome (GOLD analysis project Ga0126313, IMG submission 89954) | Serpentine soil microbial communities from UC McLaughlin Reserve, CA, USA - Plot105A | ecosystem: Environmental > Terrestrial > Soil > Grasslands | place: USA: UC McLaughlin Reserve, Lake County...
CGGCTCGAGCGGGTGCCAGACGAGCTGCGGGCGGATCCATCGCGGCCGAACCTGGCCGCGGCGATCACGCTGTACCACGTCGTCGTCGAGGCCACGCTCGCGCAGCCGGGCCAGCACTTCATCTGCGGCTAGGTGACCGAGAGCGGCCGGCTTCCTGGCTTTCGCGCCGGGATGGAAAACGTCTCGGCCGATGAGCGGCGCCACATCGGCTTCGGTGTCAAGCTGCTCTCGGAGCTCGCCGAGCAGGATCCGGACTGCCGCTGTGCGGTCGCGGAACTGCTCCGTGAGGTGATCCCCTGGGCGGCCTCCGTGCTGGTCCCCCCGCGCTGGGACGAGCGCTATGTCGAGTGCTTCGGCTTCACGCTCGAGGACCCGGACGACATGGAGGTGCTCCTCGAGTCGGTCGCCGCGGGCTTCGATGCCTCCACTGTGCCGAGCGAGGGTGGCATCCTGCAGTGGGAGTTCGCCGACGCCGACCCCTGGCACGTCGTGGTCGCGAACGGCGCGACGCGTCACGTGCGCTGGCGCGCCGACGGCCCTACCATGACGTTCCGCTCTCGCTTCGAGGACTTCGTGGACGCCGTCGCGGGGCGTCAAGACCCGAGGCGTCTGCTGGCCACGAGACGGCTGCGCCTGCGCGGCAACCATCTCTGGCTCTGGCGAGCGCGGGACATGTTCCCGCACTAGGTGGTCGAGTCAACCCCTCGGTCCAACGACCTAGGACGAAAATACCCCTGGGAACCAGGAGCTCGCATGGGCACAATGACCGCAGTCATGAGCGAATCGCGAACAGCGAGCGAGCGGATCACCGAGGAGGTCACCTCCTGGCCGGGGGTGGAGGCCGGTCACGGGCGCCGCGGCGAGTTTGCCTTCAAGGTCGGCCGCCGGGAGATCGGTCACCTGCACGGCGACCACGCCGCCCACTTGTCCTTTCCAAAGCGGTTGTGGGCCGAGCTGTTCGAGCAGGGTCGGGTGGTGCACCACCCCGTGTTTCCGGGCAAGCAAGGGCCCGGGGCGCGCCGGATCGAGGATGAGGCCGACATCGAGGACGTGATCGAGCTTCTGCGCCTGAACTACGAGCGCGTACTGGCCCGTCACGGCCTGCCGACGGAGCGTTGAGTGCATTAGCCTCGGCCATGTGCCAGAAGCCGAGGCGCTCGAGCGCCGAACGACCGAGCTGCTCCAGCGGCTGATCCGCTTCAAGACCGTCAACCCGCCGGGCGACGAGGAGGCCGCGCAGCACTTCCTGCGCGACACCCTCGGTGCGGCCGGCTTCGAGTGCGAGCTGCTGGCGGCGGTGGAGGCTCGGCCGAACCTGATCGCGCGGCTGCCGGGTGGCTCCGATGGCCCGCGGCTGTGCCTCTTGGGCCACGTGGACACGGTGCTCGCGGACCCCTCGGACTGGAGCGTCGATCCGTGGTCGGGGGAGCTGCGGGACGGCTGCGTGTGGGGCCGCGGCGCGCTCGACATGAAGAGCCAGGTGGCGGCCGAGGTGGCGGCGGCGACGCTCCTCGCCGGAGACGGCTGGCGCCCGGAGGCCGGCGAGCTGATGCTGGTCCTGACGGCCGACGAGGAGGCAGGCGCCAAGCGCGGCGCCAGGTGGCTCTGCGGGGAGCACGCAGACAAAGTCCGCTGTGACCTCGTCGTGAACGAGGGCGCCGGCGAGGTGCTGCCCTTCGAGGGACGGCGCTACTACGGCGTCTGCGTGGCCGAGAAGGGCGTCTTCCGCTTCACGATCGCCACGCGGGGGGTTGCCGGCCACGCCTCGGTTCCGCGCATCGGGGACAACGCCCTGACGAAGATGGCGCCTCTGCTCGAGGCGATGCGCAACGGGCGTCCAGCACTTGAGCCGTCGCCGGAGGCAGAGGCGTTGGTGGCGGCGCTGGGACTGGATGCCGGCGACCTCGAGTCCGCCCTGCGGGAGGCCGAGTCGCGCGACCCCCGTGTGGCCGTGTTGCTCGAGCCGATGCTCGGTGTGACGTTGGCGCCCACGATGATCCACGCCTCGGAGAAGATCAACGTGATCCCCGCCCGCGCCGAGCTCAGCGTGGACTGCCGCGTACCGCCCGGCGGAGACGAGGAGCACACACGCGCCCGCGTGAGGGAGGTGCTCGGGGAAGACGGCTACGAGCTGCGCTTCGAGGAGAGCATCGTGGGCAACCGGTCCCCGATCGAGACGCCGCTGATGGACGCGGTGCGGCGCTACGTCGAGAGCGAGGACCCGGGGGCGGAGGTCACGCCGGTGGTGCTCCCCGGCTTCTCCGACTCGCACTGGTTCCGCGATGCCTTCCCGGACTGCGTCGCATACGGGTTCTTCCCTCAGCAGGCGATGGACGTGTTCGAGGCCGCGCCCCTGGCGCACGGGGCGGACGAGCGGGTCCCGGTCGAGGACCTCGGGATGGCGGCGCGCTGCTACGCGCGGCTCGTGCAGGAGGTCCTGGGATGACGGAGAAGGACAAGCTGCGCCTGGGCGGCATGGCGCTGCGGAACGGCCTGCTGGTGCACGGGCCAACGCACTGGGCCGCGGCCGTCCGCACGGACGCCGGTGAGCTCAAGGTCGCCTCCGGCCCAAAGCCGGATCTGGGCGGCCGGGCTGCCGAGCGCGTGGCGGGGGTCCGAGGCGTGCTGAAGCTGGCCGAGGCGGTGGCCGTCATCCCGCTGGTCAAGCGAGCCCTCCCTGAGGCCAAGCTGCCGATGCAGGACGGGCGCACGCTGGGCGCCATGGGGGCGGCTGCTTTCGGCGGTCACGCGATCCGGTCCTCGGGCGCCCGCACACTGGGGCGCGAGGCGATCGTGGCCATGCTCAGCCTCGTCCCGGCGCTCATGGCGCTGCGCGGCGGCGACCTCGCGGCCTACCACGGTGTGGAGCACAAGGCCATAGCCGGCTACGAGGAGGACGCAGACGCGTCAGAGGCCGACAAGGAGCACGAGCGCTGCGGGTCGCACCTGGTCGCGCCCATGCTCACGGCCGCCACCGTGGGCAACGTGGCCGCCCGCAGGGCGGGGCTGCGCGGTCCGGCTGCCGAGGCCGCCGTGGGGCTCGGCAGCGCGGCAGTCGCGGTCGAGGTCTTCGCGTGGTCCGAGCGCCACCCGGACACGGCCGCGGCGCGCCTGCTGCGGCGCCCCGGCTTCGAGATCCAGCGGGCAATCGGCACGCGCGAGCCCACCGCCGAGCAGCTCCAGGTGGGCCGCGCCGCGCTGGCGGAGATCCTCCGCGTCGAGGACGCCTGATGGCGACGACGCGCACCCGCCTCGATCCGAGCGTCTTCCGGCTGCCGGTGGAGCGGATGCGGGAGGGCTATTACTCGGACGCCTACTTCAACTTCACGAAGCAGCTTCTGGAGGAGCGCGGGCACTGCCCTCGTGTGACGATGCAGGTGTTCCAGAAGAAGCGATCGGTGCTGGGCGGCATCGACGAGGCAGTAGCGATCCTCAAGCTTTGCTCCGGCCGCCACTCCGATGGCGGGTGGGTGGACGGCTGGCACGAGCTGGACGTCTACGCTCTGCACGAGGGCGAGGAGATCGCGCCCTGGGAATCCGTGATGACCATCGAGGGGGACTACTCGCTGTTCGCCCACCTCGAGACGGTCTACCTGGGCTGCCTCGCCCGACGGAGCCTCGTGATGCGCAATGTCCGTGAGGTGGTGGAGGCCGCGGCCGGCAAGCCGATCCTGTTCTTCCCGGCGCGCCACGACCACTGGCTCGTTCAGACGGGCGACGGCTGGGCGGCTCACGTGGCGGGCGCGATTGGCGTCTCGACCGACGCGCAGGCGTCCTGGTGGGGCGGTCGCGGCGTGGGCACGGTGCCGCACGGCCTGATCGCCGCCTTCGGCGGCGACACCGTAGCCGCCGCGCGGGCGTTCGCCCACCGCTTCGCGGACGAGATGAACGTGGTCGTGCTCGTCGATTTCGACAACGACTCGGTGCGCACGTCGCTGGACGTGGCCGACGCTCTGGGCGAGAAGCTCTGGGGTGTGCGGCTCGACACCTCGGACCGGCTCGTGGACCGTTCGCTGTGGCACGAGATGGGCGAGTTCGAGCCGACCGGGGTGACGCAGGTGCTCGTGGAACGCGTCCGTGCGGCGCTCGACGAGGCGGATCACCACGACGTGAAGATCGTCGTCTCGGGCGGCTTCGACGCCGGCAAGATCCGCGCCTTCGAGGAGGCCGGGGCCCCGGTCGACTCCTATGGCGTCGGTTCGTCGCTGCTGCGCGGGCAGAACGACTTCACCGCCGATGTGGTGCTGGTCGAGGGACGTCCGTGCGCGAAGGCCGGTCGCTCCTACAGGCCGAACCCTCGCCTGGAGCGGGTGGAGTGATGAGCGCGAGTGGCCTGGGGCTCATCGATCACATCGGCATCGCCGTCGAGGACCTCGACCAAGCCGTCCGTCTCTACAAAGACAAGCTCGGGATGCCGGAGCAGCACCGCGAGACCGTCGAGGAGCAGGGCGTGGAGGCGGTGCTCCTCGAGATCGGAGACGGCCACGTCGAGCTTTTGTCGCCGCTCTCCCCCGAGACGGCAGTGGGCCGCTTCCTGGAGCGGCACGGGCCCGGCATGCACCACGTGGCCTACCGGACCGAGGACATCGAGGCCTCCCTGGAGGCCGCGCGAACGGCCGGGCTGCGGCTGATCGACGAGGAGCCGAGGATCGGCATCCGGGGCAGCCGCGTGGCCTTCCTGCATCCCAAGTCCACTGGCGGCGTGCTGACCGAGCTCGTCGAGCCCGCGGAGGGCGTGCGCTGATGGCAGTGGACTATCGCCGCATCGACATCGGCTTCCAGGGCGGGCAGGTGCTGCCCGCCCGGGTCACTCAGGACAACTACGAAGGCCTGCGCAGGGCGCTCGAAGACGCCTCCTCCGACCGCTGGCACCTGCTCGACACCCAGGACTCCCAGGTCGCGCTCGACCTCTCGCAGGTGGTCTACCTGCGGCTGGACACTGAAGAGCAGCGCGTCGGGTTCTGAGCCGCTTGGCGGCGGTGCCCTCGCTCGACCTCGCCTTGCTGCGACTGGCCCGAACGCGGGGGCACCGGCCGCCGGTGGAGGCCGCCGTGGCGCGCTTCTCGAGCCTCGGGGAGCACGGCCTTGGCTGGTATGCGCTCCAGGCGGGCGGCGCGGCGCTCCACCCCGCCGGGCGGCCGGTGTACGTGCGGGCGATGCGCGCGACGCTGGCGGCCTTCGCCGCGAACCAGGCGATCAAGTTCCTCGTCCGTCGTCCGCGCCCGCGCCTGCCCGACCTACCGCCCCTCACCGGCACGGTCACAGAGCTCTCGTATCCCTCTGCGCACGCGGCTACCTCGTTCGCCGCCGCCCGCTCGCTCTCGGCTGCGCTGCCGCCCGCGGTCGTCTACCCCGTCGCCGCCGCAATGGCGGTTTCGCGCCTGTACCTCGGCGTCCACTACCCCAGCGATGCGCTGGCCGGGGCCGCGCTCGGCGACGCCGTTGCGAGACTGGCCCCGTGAAGGTCGGGATCGTCGGGCTACCGAACGCCGGCAAGTCCTCCCTCTTCAATGCCCTGACGAGCGGCGGGGCGCAGATCGCCGGCTACCCCTTCACCACCGTCGAGGCGAACGTCGCCGTGGTGCCGGTGCCCGATGAGCGGCTCGAGCGGGTGGCCGCCGCGGTGGGAGCCTCACCGAGCATCCCGGAGACGATCGAGTTCCGCGACATCGCCGGGCTGGTCCGGGGCGCCCACAGCGGGGAGGGCCTCGGCAACCGCTTTCTCTCACACATCCGCGAGACGGACGCTCTGCTGCACGTGGTTCGAGCCCACGACGATCCTCAGGTGCCCCATCCGGAGGGCCGGGTCGACCCCGTGGCCGACGCCGAGGCCGTCGAGACGGAGCTGCTCCTGGCCGATCTCGAGCAGGCAGAAGGGCGGCTCGAGCGGGTGACGAGGCAGGCGCGATCAGGAGCCAAGGCGGCAGCCGCCGAGGAGAGCTGGCTTCGCGAGCTCGTGGAGGCGCTCGGGGCCGGCCAGCCGGCTGCTGCCGTTCCGCCCCCCGAGGAGGCCCCCGACGCGATGGCCCATCTGCAGCCGCTGACTGCCAAGCCCGTGCTCTACGTCGCCAACGTGGCGGAGGGGGACCCGCGGCAGCCGCCCGATGCGCTCGAGCGGCACGCCCGGGAGCTCGGGGCCCGCTCCACTGCCGTGAGCGCCCGTCTCGAGGCCGAGCTCGCCGAGCTCGAGCCGGACGACGCGGCCGCGATGCGCGAGGAGCTTGGGGTCGAGGACTCGAGCCTCGAGCGAGTGGTCGGCGAGGCCTTCGGGCTGCTCGATCTGGTGACCTTCTTCACGGCCCACCCCGGGACGGAGGCTCGAGCCCGCGCGGTGCCGCGTGGCACGCCGGCGCGACGTGCGGCGGGGTCGGTTCACACGGACATGGAGCGTGGCTTCGTGGCGGCCGAAGTGGTTCCGTGGGAGGGGCTGGTGGAGGCGGGCGGCTACGCGGCGGCCCGGGAGCGTGCCCTGCTCCGAACGGAGGGCCGCGACTACCCGGTGAAGGACGGCGACGTGGTGACGTTCCGCTTCACCACATGACACGTGACCATCTAATGGGCCTATACAGTCCCGCCTTTTGGGGCCATAGGCCCGTCTAAGCAGGATGCTTCCGAGATTTCGCACCGGCCTCTACAGGCCCGCAAGCTGGTCACTCGCCCCAAGCTGTTGGCAGAAACCGTCCGGTCAATGTCCTTGCTGCCAACCGCTGAGCAGGCATGATGGCGGGATGACCGCCCGCAGAGTCGTCATCGTCGCCTTCGAAGGGGTCCAGCCGCTCGACGTCGTCGGGCCCGCCGAGGTCTTCTCCACCGCCGCGAGGCTTCAGCCGCCCGGCTACGAGATCGAGATAGTGGCGGCTGACACCAAGCCGCTCCGGGCCTCGAGCGTCAGCCTCGCGCCCGACCGCTCGATCGCCTCCTGTCGCGGCCCCATCGACACCCTGGTCTGCGCTGGAGGTACGGGCGTCCGCGGCGCCGCTCGAGATGAACGGCTCTTGCGCTGGCTCCGCGCGGCGGCGAAACGCTCCGAACGGGTGGCCTCCGTATGCACGGGCGCCTTCCTACTTGCCCGTGCCGGCCTTCTCGACGGCAAGCGAGCGACAACGCACTGGTCGGCGTGTGCGGCCCTGGCGCGGTCGCATCCGGAAATCCGGGTGGAGCCGGACCCGATCTTCGTGCGCGACGGAAGCGTCTACACCTCGGCCGGCGTGACCGCCGGCATGGACCTGGCCCTCGCCCTCGTGGACGAGGACCTGGGACGCGAGGTCGCGCTCGAGGCTGCGCGCTGGCTCGTGCTGTTCCTTCGTCGGCCAGGCGGCCAGGCGCAGTTCGCCCAGCTCGCCGCCCAGGCGGCCGAGCGCGAACCGCTCCGAGAGCTCCAAGGCTGGATCCCCGACAACCTCGACGCCGACCTCTCAGTACCGGCGCTCGCCCGCGACGTGTCGATGAGCGAGCGCAACTTCGCCCGCGCCTTCCGGCGCGAGGTGGGGATGGTCGTACCGGGCGGCCTCGGCACGCGGGCGCTGCTCGACGACGAGCGCATGGTTGGCTGGATCCGCCGCGCTCACGAGGGCTCCCGCTGCACGACGTCGGTATGCACCGGCGCGCTGCTGCTCGGGGCGGCGGGGATCCTGGACGGAATCGAGGCCACGACGCACTGGCTCGAGCTGGCGACGCTGGAGCGCTTCGGGGCCCGGCCCACCTCCCGGCGTGTGGTCGAGCAGGGCAAGGTGATCACGGCGGCAGGGGTGTCGTCGGGTATCGACATGGCGCTGGCGCTCGCCTCGCACCTGGCCGGCGATCAGGTGGCGGAGGCGATACAGCTCGCCATCGAATACGACCCGCAGCCGCCCTTCGACAGCGGCTCGACCGCCACGGCGCGGCCGGAGACCGTCGCGCTGGTGCGGAGCGTCATCGAGGCCGTGACGCCCGAGCCCAATCGCCGCGCTTGACTTTCGCCGTCACCGGCGAGAGTTGCTTGTGTGAGCCTGGTCCCGCTCGACGGCAAGCGCGCCGCCTGGGCGGCGGGGAAGGCAGCGCTCAGGCTCGCCGCTTCGCCAGCCAGCTTCGGGTCCACTCCACGATCGCTCGACATGGTCAGCGCCCGGCTCTACCAGCTCGGCCCCTACCTGGTCCTGAAGCTGCGCATCGCCGAGCCCTGGCAAGCCCGTGACCTGGACGGTGGCGCGTTCTGCCTCGACCTGCACAGCACCCGCAGGTTCGGGCGGGTGTGCACGACGGGCGGGCGGCGGCTCCGGCTGCGCTACGAGCTCCGCGGTGCGGACGGCCGCGTGTGGCGCGCGAAGCTCCTCGCGGGGGGAAGCTCCGAAGGCACGACAGCCACTCGCCCACTCCCTCATTCCCCTTCGCCGCGATCGGCCTGCATTCGGGACCAGTCGGCCGGCGGGTGTTCTCGACGCGCACGGCGTGCACCGAGCCGGCCGAGCCGAACACGCCGTGCAGGGGAATGTTCCACATGAGGGCCTGGCGCGATTGCGGATCCGGCGCCCACACACGCTGCGGTATGCACTCGGCACGGGCCGCCGTTCTGCGGCATGAAAGGCGCCGCCGGCGGGCGGTGGCGCTGACTTTCGACGACGGGCCGAGCCCTTACAGCCCGGCCATGCTGCGTGTGCTGCACCGGTTCCGTGCCAACGCGACCTTCTTTCTCCTCGGAAGGCAGGTCCGGCGGTACCCGCGCTTTCCCGCCGCGAGTTGCTGGCGGGCAACGAGCTCAGCAACCACTCCATGCGCCATTCGGCGTTCCCGTCGTACGGCGATCTGCGGGCCACTAAACAGGCTCATCAGGGCTGCCAGTGGCTTCAGGCCATGTCTCTTCCGCCCGCCGTACGGGCCGGTCAGCCGCTCGCTGATCGACTCCGCGCTCGCCCTTCGAATGAGCACCGTGGGCTGGGAGGTGGACCCGAGAGACTGGTCCACTCCCGGGGCGCGGACGCGATCGCAAGAAGGGTGCTACGCGCGGTTCACCCGGGCGCGATCGTGGTCATGCACGACGGCGGCGGATCCCGCTCCCAGACCGTGGCTGCTCTGCCGGTCATCCTGCGCGGCCTGCATCGCCGCGGCTACCGCGTGGAGACCGTGAGCCATATCCTCGGAGACCGCTTCCGCTGGTACCCGAGCTAACGGACCCGCACCGCGGGCCCGGCCACCGAGCCCGACCGAACCCGGTAGACGCCCGGGCGCGGCACGTTCATCACGTAGCTACCGCCTGGGCCGGTGCGCGTCGTGGCGACATCTGCCCAGTGACCTCGCGAGCGGCGCTCCGCCACCAGCCGGCGGCCCCGGGGGGCCGGCCTGAACGTCCCGGTCAGCGTAAGCGGGAGGCTGCGGGCGCCTAGCACCGCGGTCCATGCCGAGCTGTAGCGGAGCTGAGAGGTCGAGACCGTCGTAAAGGAGGCCCAGGTGTCGTAGAGCCCCAGCCGGGAGCGCAGCGTGGGCCCCGTGATGATTTTGGTGCCGCCCGTCCCGTACACCCGCGCGCGCACGATCCTCGGCGAGACGCCGCGCTCGAGGACCTTGATCATGCGGAAGCGCCCGGGCGAGTAGCTTCCAAGGCTTGCGTCCATCTGCCCCGTGGTGAAGCGAAACCGCCAGGTGTGGCGGGGCGCGATGTCGTCGTACGGGTCGACGACTCCCTTCAGGAACGGCTGGGGGTCGGAGCCGAGGAAGCTGTTCTCCACGTTCTCCGTCCTGCCGCCGGAGGTCGAGAAGTAGTAGGTGGTGATCGGGGCGCCCCGGTAGGTGACCACCTGGCGCGCCGTGGCGCGCACCGCGGCGCCCGTCGCTCGCGTCTCCCCGACGACCCCGCGGTAGACCTGCGAGCGGGCGTCCGGGTAGAGGTCGAAGACGCCGCCACGCTTCCGCGTGGCGAGGGCGTAGGTGCGGGCGGCCACCGCCTGGGCCTTCAACGTCTCCGGGTGCCAGGACGACGGCATCTCGCCGGCGACCACCCCGCGCACGTAGTGGTCGAGCTTGACCCGGTTGACCGCCGTCACGCCTCCGGAGGCGCCCGGCCGCAAATCGATGGAGCCGCGGAAGCGGCCGTTCCGCACGCCGCCCGCCGATCGCCCCAGCAGGCGGACCGAACCGCCACTCCGGTAGACGCTCAGCATGCGGTAGCGGCCCCGAAGCTTGCCGCCCCTGAAGAGCCCGAGCAACCCGCCGGAGGGCCGAACGGCGTAGGTCGCCCGGCGGTCGAGGGCCCTCACGCCGGCGAGGCGGGAGGCGCCCCGGAAGCGGACCGACCGGAGGCTGGCCAGAAGGAGCACACGGACCCTGATGCTGCCCGTCCTTTCGATCCTCGTGCCGGTGTAGTAGTGGCCGAGGATGTCGCCGTAGACGCGGCCGTGCTGGGCGTAGCCGTAGGCCCCGTACTGGCTCATGCCGACGCCGTGCCCGTTCCCGCGCCCGCGCACCACGTGGCTGGTGGCCGCTTCGGCCGCAGGCGTGAACAGCAGTACCGCCACGGCTGTGAGCAGAAAGCGCCGCATGGTACGAGCTCAGATAAACCCCTGAAGCAACGAAGGTAGCGGTCAGTCCACCGCGAACAGCCGCCACTCGCCGGGCACGCCCTTGAGCTCATGGCGGCCCCGCTCCGCGAACTCGATCCCCGAGCCAACCACGAGATCCTTGACCGTGCTCGACACGATGACCTCACCCGGCGCTGCCGCGCCCATTACGCGCGCCCCGATGTGGACGGCCAGTCCGCCGATGTCGCCGTTCATCACCTCGACCTCCCCGGTGTGCAGGCCGGTTCGCACCTCGATACCGAGCGTTCGCACACCCTCCGCGATCGCCGCCGCGCAACGAAGCGCGCGGGCCGGACCGTCGAAGGTGGCGAGGAAGCCGTCGCCGGTGCGCTTGACCTCCCGTCCGCGGTGGCGCTCGAGAGCGCGGCGCACGAGGTCGTCGTGCCGCTCGAGCAGCCGCCGCCAGGCGGAGTCACCAAGGTCCGCCGCGCGCTTGGTGGAGTCGCAGATGTCGGTGAAGAGGACGGTCGCGAGCATCCGATCCGGCTCTTTCTCGTGGCGGCTCCCGGTGAGGAACTCCTCCACCTCGCCGACGAAGCCGTCCACGTCCCCCACGGAGAAGAGGTTGTCCTGTCCCTTCAGCTCCACGAAGCGGGCGCCCGGGATTTGCGAGGCGATGTACTCCCCATGCTCGAAGTTCATGAATACGTCGTCGCGCCGGTGCATCACGAGCGTCGGGACCCGGATCGAGGGCAGCACGTGGCGCACGTCGAACTCGCCGATCAGGTCGAAGATGCGGCGGATGGTGCCGGGGCTCGCCGCGTAACGCTCCATGCGAGCCGCCCACTCGAGGAACGCCGGGTCGTCGGCTCGGCTCGGAGCGACGCGCGCAGCGACATGGCCCTCGCCCCAATACTTCACCGCCAGGTCCATGGTTGCCGCTCGCTCCTCCTCCTTCCAGGTCCACGTGTGATCCGGCGCCCAGGTGGCTCGCGCGAACGTGGCGTAGAGGATCAGGTGGCTGACGCGGTCGGGGTGGGTAGCGGCAAAGAGCGCGGCGAGCGGCCCCCCCTCGAGCGTTCCGAAGATCGCCGCCCGCTCGGCGCCGGCAGCGTCCATGACGGCGAGGACGTCGTCCATCTGCTCCTCGAGGGTGGGGGCGTCGATCATCGGGTCGGAGAGCCCGGCACCCCGGCGGTCGAAGGCGATCACTCGGGCAAACGGGGAGAGCTGCTTGCCCAACGCAACGATCGAGGGCTCGCTGAACAAGTGCTCGCATTGCGAGATCCAGGTGGTCACCCAGACGAGGTCGAGCGGGGCGTCGCTCTGTTCGACGACGTAGGCGATGTTCACGTCGCCGCTCTTCGCATAGCGCGCGACTGGGGGCACGGCACAAGACGTTACAGTCCGGCTTCGGTGGCCAAGCGCAAAGCGTCGGACGTCTTCGTCGAGTGCCTGGAGGCGGAGGGCGTCAAGCACGTCTTCGGGATCCCCGGCGAGGAGACGCTCGACCTGAACGAGTCCCTGGCGCGATCCTCGATCGAGTTCGTCCCGGTTCGTCACGAGCAGGGAGGCGCGTACATGGCGGACGTGTGGGGCAGGCTGACGGGACACGCCGGCGTCTGCCTCGGCACGCTCGGGCCCGGAGCGCTGAACCTGGTCACCGCCGTCGCCGACGCCTACCTCGATCGCGCCCCGCTCGTGGCCCTGACCGGCCAGGGCGATCTGGAGCGCATGCACAAGGAGTCGCACCAGTACATCGACCTGCAGCGGGTGATGAGGCCGATCACGAAGTGGAACGCCAGGCTCTCGGACGCGGCGATCATCCCCGAGGTCGTCCGCAAGGCCTTCAAGGTCGCCGAAGGCGAGAAGCCGGGCGCGACCCACATCGAGCTCCCCGAGGACGTGATGGCGGCGGAGATCGACGCCGAGCCGCTGCCGCGCCGCCGCCTTGTGCGCCCCGAGCCCAGCGCCCGCGAGCTGCTCAGGGCCGCGGATCTTGTCCGCGGCGCGCTCAATCCCGTCGCGCTCGCGGGCAACGGGGTGGTCCGCGGAGGCGCCACGCCCGCGCTGCGGGAATTCGTGCGCGCCACCGGCATCCCTGTTGCCGAGACCTTCATGGGCAAGGGGCTGCTCAGCCCGGACGACCCCAAGGCCCTGGGTTCGGTGGGGCTCCAGGCCGGCGACTATCGCATGGCCGGCTTCGAGGAGGCCGACGTCGTGCTGGCGATCGGCTACGACCTCGTCGAGCACTCGCCCGAGCACTGGAATCCGGGGCGCGACAAGAGGATCATCTGCATCGACTCGGTGCCGGCCGAGATCGACGCCTACTTCATGCCCGAGGTGGAGCTGGTCGGCGACCTCTACCACATCCTCACTCGGCTGGGCGAGGAGTGCCGCCACGTGCCTCACCAGGGCGGGTCGCAGCGCCTGCGGGACGTGGTCATGAGCCACTTCGAGGCCGCCAAGGACAACGACCAGTTCCCGGTCCAGCCACCCCGGGCGCTCTACGAGATCCGAAAGGCGCTCGGGAACGAGGACATCCTCATCTCGGACGTCGGCCTGCACAAGCTCTGGATCGGGCGGATGTTCCCGGCCTACGAGCCCAACACCGTGCTGATCGCCAACGGGCTCGCGGGGATGGGGTTCGCCGTGCCGGCGTCGATAGCCGCGAAGCTGGTGCACCCGGACCGCAACGTGCTCACGGTCAACGGCGACGGTGGCTTTCTCATGAACTGTCAGGAGCTCGAGACGGCCGTCCGCCTGAAGACTCCGATCGTCCACGTGATCTGGGAGAACCTCTCGTACGGGTCGATCGTCTGGAAGCAGGACAAGAAGTTCGGCGAGCACTTCGGCACCGACTTCAGCAACCCGGACTTCGTCAAGCTCGCCGAGGGATTCGGTATGCCGGCCTGGCGCTGCAACTCGGCCGACGACTTCGCGCAGCGGCTTCCTCACGCGCTCGGTCTGGAGGTCCCCTCCCTGATCGTGCTCCCGGTCGACTACACGCTCGACGTCGCCATCAGTGAGGAGTTGGGCGCCGAGACGGTCGCCACGTAGTGCCGACGCCGGCCCCCACCGCGTAGCGGCTTGCCGCGATCGCCCTCCGGGTAGGCTCGAAGCGAGCGCTATCCGGAGGTGACGGCATGAGCATCGCGACGCGAGAGCAAGAAGTCGTAGACAAGGTCGACAAGCGCCTCTACATCGGCGGCGAGTGGCGCGACGCCTCAAGCGGGGCGACGCTCGAGGTCGAGGACCCGGCCACCGGTGAGGCCCTCTGCGAGGTTGCCGACGGCACCGGGGAAGACGCCAGGGCCGCGCTCGACGCCGCCGTCGAGATGCGCCAGGAATGGTCGGACGCCCCGCCCAACGCTCGCAGCGAGATCCTCTGGAAGGCGTTCGAGCAGCTGACCGAGCGAAAGGAGGAGCTCGGCCTCCTCATGACCCTCGAGATGGGCAAGCCCGTCGCCGAGTCGGAGGCGGAGATCGTCTACGCGGCCGAGTTCTTCCGCTGGTTCTCGGGACAGGCGCTGCGGATCCAGGGCGACTACCGGATGGCCGGCAACGCGGCCAGCCGGGTGCTCGTGATGCGGCAGCCGGTCGGCCCCAGCCTGATGATCACACCCTGGAACTTCCCTATGGCGATGGGCACGCGGAAGGTCGGCCCGGCGATCGCCGCGGGCTGCACGATCGTGATGAAGCCCGCCCAGCAGACCCCACTGTCGATGCTCGCCCTGGGACAGATCCTGGAGGACTGCGGCCTGCCCGGCGGCGTGTTCAACATCGTCACCACCTCGTCGTCGAGCAAGACGACCGCCCCGCTGATCGCGGATCCCCGGCTCCGGAAGCTCTCGTTCACGGGATCGACGGAGGTCGGCCGCAAGCTCATCGAGCAGTCCGCGGAGAACGTCCTCAAGACCTCCATGGAGCTCGGCGGCAACGCCCCGTTCCTGATCTTCGACGACGCGGATCTCGATGCCGCCGTCGAGGGCGCCCTACTGGCGAAGATGCGCAACATCGGCGAGGCCTGCACGGCCGCCAACCGCTTCCACGTGGCCGAGCCGGTGGCCGGCGAGTTCGCCGAGCGGCTTGCCGGCGCGATGGGCGAGCTGAAGGTCGGCCGCGGCACCGAGGAGGACTCGAAGGTCGGCCCGCTGATCGACCAGCCCTCGCGTGAGAAGGTCGAGGAGCTGGTCCAGGACGCCGTCGACAGGGGCGCCAAGGCGGTCGTCGGCGGCCGGGCGATCGACGGTGCGGGCTACTTCTTCGAGCCGACCGTGCTCCGCGACGTCTCGCCCGAGGCGCGGATGCTCAAGGAGGAGATATTCGGCCCCGTCGCGCCCGTCACCGGCTTCCAGTCCGAGGAGGAGGCGATCGCAGCGGCCAACGACACCGAGTACGGCCTGGTCGCGTACGTCTTCACGAGCGACCTGAAGCGCGCGATTCGGGTGATCGAGGGGCTCGAGACCGGCATGGTCGGGCTCAACCAGGGAATGGTCTCGAACGCCGGCGCCCCCTTCGGCGGTGTCAAGCAGTCCGGCATCGGCCGCGAGGGCGGCTTTGAGGGGATCGAGGAGTTCCTCGAGGTCAAGTACGTCGCGGTGAACGTCTAGCGGAGCTGGTGCTCCAGCCTGGGCGCTGCCCCCTCTCGCTTCTCCGTGGGCGAAAGACCGGCTTCGGTGGGTCGGCCGCGGCTCGAACGCTCAGCGGCCACGAGCTCGGGCCTACCGTGCCACTTAGCCGGGCCC
>Ga0126313_10000860_pt1 | contig 15231 bp, 13 predicted proteins | sample Plot105A_FD_89954 | JGI IMG/M metagenome (GOLD analysis project Ga0126313, IMG submission 89954) | Serpentine soil microbial communities from UC McLaughlin Reserve, CA, USA - Plot105A | ecosystem: Environmental > Terrestrial > Soil > Grasslands | place: USA: UC McLaughlin Reserve, Lake County...
GCATGGAATACCGGTGGGGGACCTGTCACAAAATCCTTGTCCAGAGATCTGGGTATCCCCGGGCCCCCTGTGATCGATGCATCATCCGGAGCCAGGGCGCATCTTGTGGCCGAGTACAAAGGAACGGTGTAGTTCAGGTCCGCCTTGATTGCTATTTGCACGGGTGTCCCTGCGGCTATATTGGCGATCCTCAGCGCACCTGCGTCTGCGCCCCGGGAGCGATCGGCCGCTATCAGAAGCGGGATTCACCCGGGGACCAGGGATGAGGGTGCGACCCGTGGAGATCTGTGTGGAGGGTGGGACACGCCTACCACCCCATGGCATACCCATCGCGGCGCGGGTCTGCTCCGCCCATGAACGCACCACTTTCTGCAACGCGGTACACACCCTGCCCACCCCCGACTCCCCAATGAAAGGCGGGCAGCACCGTCAACGCGTGACCAAACGCCTCGAGCTTCGCCCGGACATCTGCTGGGACGCGATCTTCGATGTCCACGTGGGTTCCTGCAAACACCCGGATTCGCGGTGCCTCGATCGCCTCCTGGACACTCATTCCGAAGTCCAGCACGTTGAGTAGCATCTGACTCGTCGTCTGCGGGATCCCATGACCACCGGGAGTCCCGATGGCCATCAGGAGCTGCCCGCTGTTCAAGACCATGCATGGCGAGAGGCATTGCTCGACCGGCCGGTTCGGCGCAATCTGGTTGGGGCTACCCGCCTCTACGTCGAACCACCAGGCGAAATCATTCAAGAACAATCCGGTCTCACCGGCGATGGCGCCGCACCCGAAGGCGTTGCCCAGGCTCTGGGTCATGGACACGACGTTACCAACCGAATCGGCGGCGCACAGATAGGTTGTATGCCCCGGATCTCCGGCAACTCCCGCGACTAATGGACCGCTGCGACTCCAGCGCTCTCCCGGGCTGTCGACGGCCTGTCGCGCCGAGATGAGGTTGCGGCGCTGGGTGGCGTACTCCTTCGAGAGCAGCCGATCAACAGGCGCATAGGGCCGCGTGGTGTATTCGGCGCGGTCGACGGACGCGAGCTTGATCGACTCGATGAGCACATGCAAATAGTCCGCGGAATTGTGTCCTAAGGCCTGGGCATCGAAGCCCTCCATGAGGTTCAAGGTGATGAGGATCTGGATCCCCATCGAGGGCGGCGGCATCGTGAGGACGTCGAACTCCCGAAATCGGGTGCCGATCGGGGTCGTCCAGCGCAGTTGAGGTTGGGCCAGATCCTCCCGAGTGATCAACCCTCCCTGCTCTTGACAATACCGTGCGATCTCGCCCCCGATTGCACCACCGTAGAGCGCATCGGCACCCTCTGCCACAAATCGACGATAGCTCGCTGCTAGCTGCGGCTGGCGAAAGATAGCCCCGGCCGACGGAGCCGGGTTGTTGGCGTAGAAGCGGCGGCTGGTCTCGAATGTCTGCAATCGTGCGCGGTTCGTCGCGATCCAGCCAGCATTCCCTTCCGTCAACGGGAATCCGTTCTCCGCATAGTCGATGACATCACGGAATACCCGAGCACGGTCCATGGATCCGAAGCGCTCCAGTGCGGCCAGCCAGCCTCCCAGGTTGGCAGGCACGAGTGCGGAGCGAAGATCGTCCTGCGGGATGGCGCTGTCCCCGGCGAACGCCTGCGGTGTGGCCGCAGCCGGGCTGCGTCCCCCGAAGTCCAGCGCGATCACCTCGTCGTTATTGGCGGTTCTGACCAGCATCTGTCCAACGCCAAGCGCGCCAGACATGTTCGGTTCAACGGCATTCAGCGTCGCCGCGGTGGCCACGGCCGCGTCGATCGCATTGCCGCCATCCACCAGCACCCGCAGCCCACTCAGTGAGGCAAGCGGTTGCGCGCTGGCAACCATGCCGTTGCACGCGGTAACCGCCACGCGGCTCGCCCGCGGGACAAACCCTGGAAGGGTCGCATCAAGCGATGTCACCGCCATCGGGCATCCTCCGTGTCAACCACCGCAAACACGTGCCTTACAGAGCTGCAAATCGCCGATCCGGGCCTCCTTGCTCCACTTTCTAAGCTTGTGATTAAGCTTTATTCCTCGACTCGTTGGAATGTCAGTCGCTCGTTCACCATGCCATTCCTGAACATGTCCTGGCACACGGCCGCGAACTCCTTGAGTCCTTCCGTAATCGTGGCGAACAGATTCCCCGGCATGTGGCCCTCAGGTCCATGCAGATAGTTGTTGCGCCCATAGAAGATGGCAAGGTCGATGAGCCCGGTTGCGGCACACTGTTCGCGTAGGTCTGGTGAAACAGGACCCCCAGGCGAGATGAAAAAATACAGAAGATCACCGGGGATGGGGAAGACGGTGGCGTTTTCACGCCCGGGTTCCTCGGCCGCAAACGGAGGCGTCAGCATATAGATTTCGTTGTTCGCCCACTTCGCGTGATACACCGGCCCAGACTTCGGAAGAGCGTTCCAGACGGCGTCGCACGTCTTCGGCGCCTCCTCCTCCATCAGGTCTGCGATCGCCCGTACTCCTCGCTGCTCAAGCAGGATCTCAATCTTGCGCGGCATCATGGCCTCCGTCACGATCGGCGAGATCGTTTACTCCGGATACGCACCTAGATGGTGCGCAGCTCATGGGACGTGCGGGTAAGCAAGTCGCTCCCCGAGGCGGTGACCGCTACGTTCTGTTCGATTTGATAGATGCCATGGTCGCGTATGATGGCGGGTTCGACTGTGATCACCATGCCCGGTTCCAGAATCGTGGGATCGGTAAGCGAGATATCTGGGGGCTCCGTACTCTGGAGCCCTAGCCCGTGACCGATGCGCCCAGAATCGAGGGGTTGGAGTCCGGCATGCAGGAGGGAATTGTCGACTGCCTTCACGATAGAAGCCACGGACGCTCTTGGCTTGATTGCGCTGACTCCAGCCATCGTCGCCTCCTGCACGAGTTCCTGGAGTTTCTCCTGCTCCGGTGTCGGTCCTCCGACGACGGCCGCCCGATCAAAGTCTGCTCGGTACCCATTCACGACCGCAGAGATGTCCATCCAGATCATGTCACCCGGCTCGAGGCGGCGGTCGCGTGGCTGGCCAAATGTGCGGTGATATTGCCCCCACCCCGACGTCATCATGATCCAGTCGATGCGATCTGCACCCTCTTCTAGCAAGAGCTGCCCCAGCCGGCGAGCAATATCGCGTTCAGTCATCTCTACCTGCAACTCACCAAACAGCCGGACGAGCGCAGCATCGGTGACCCGGCACGCCTCCCGTAGACAGTCAACCTCCGCCGGCGATTTTCGCATTCGTAACGACCAGATGCCCGATGCGGCGTCGACAAACCGTGCATCAGGAAGCGCCTCTTGAAGCAGCCGAAAATCGAGCACGCTCACGCCAAGCCGTTGCTCATATCCAAGTTCAGCGCCAATGGACCCGGTTCCTAAACCGAGATCCTGGAAGGCCATCGCGAGGGTTTTGATCGGCGCCTGGCCCACAGCGGTCGTGGAGTAGATTCGGTCAATCCAAGACTGAGATCGGGCTTCGTCAGCGAGAAACGCGGGCACGACCAACGCTGGCGGCGCTTCTCGGGGAAGAATCGCGATCAGATTTCGGCTGAAGCTGACCCATGGGTGGACGGCTACGAATCCCGTGAAGTAGTTGAAATTTGCCTCGCTGGTCACCAGGAGCGCATCCGCGTCAATGCGGAGGAGCGCTTCACGCAATCGCGCGTATCGCTGGTCAAACTCCGCTCGTGGAAAGTTCACGCTCCCTCTCCTCATCACCTTGGTGATCTAGCTCGGTGTCACTCCACCACAAGAACTTCGCGGAGTTCGTCGAACGACGAGGAAATAGTTGCCGGCCGGTTGCCGAGCTCCGCGAGATGCTGCGGCCACTTGATTACCGTCGATGTCAGGAGCGCGGCCACGTTCGCGGTTTCGGAGATCAGGTCGTGCGAGAGCGCCTTCTTCGCCCCAGCAACCGACAATGCCGAGGCCGCTTCAACGGCGATGCCATGGCGGGCAAGGAGTTTCATGGCGTCCCGAATTTCGGCATCGGTCACGTCGATGGCAAACCCACCCGACCCATAGATCGCGGACAGCACGTGATCGCCGGCAGTCGCTTCTCGGGCGGACGTCGCTATTGACCACGCATCCTCAATCGGGGTGATAGTGCTCTGCCTCGCCGCCACTGAACGCACAACCGCGTTCGCTCCTGCCGCCTGGCAAGCGACAAATTTCGGCATTTGGTCAGCCAGTCCGATCTCCAGGAATTCCCTCCACCCCTTGAACAACCCGTAGAGACCGTCACCGCCGCCCACCGGTACGAAGACGAACTCGAGCGGCGCATGCCACGACGCCAAGATCATCTCGAAGGCGATCGTCTTGTAACCTTCAATGCCGAATGGTGAGCCCACGGGCATAGGTGCGAGTGTCGACATCGGAAACCAGCCGTGGTCCCGCACGAGTGTCTCCAAAAGCCTGCCACGTGCTTGCCATCGGGTGACGATCGCCTGCGCTCCGTAAGCCTGAATCAAATCAAGAAGCAGCTCAGGCGTTTCATCCGGCAGGAGAACCGCGCATCGCATGCCGGCCGCAGCGGCGTAGGCGGCGGCAGACGCCCCATGGTTCCCAGTCGACGACGACGCAATCTTTTCGAAACCCATCTCCCGTGCCACGGACACGGCCACCGCATTGAAGCGATCTTTGTATGACCAGGTTGGATTCTGGCTCTCGTTCTTCAATGTCAGATTGTAGAGCCCAATCGCGTTGTTGAATCGCCGCACGGAGATAAGGGGGGTTCCCCCTTCTCCCAGCGTAACCGCCTGCTCTGGGTATCGGACTGGCAGCAGCGGGCTGAAGCGGAGGAGATCGGTCCGACATTCGTCTAGAGATCCATTTGCCAACTCACGCTTTGCCGCATCGAGATCGTAGCGAACCTCAAGAGCCGCTCCCGGAAGCTGCCCGACACAGTTCGGACAGCCGAGGAAGTACGGGCTCAAAGCAAACTCGCTCCCGCATCGCATGCACACCAACCAGCGGTCCGCCATGCCCTTTTCCACCTTGCGAAATGACTTCGCGGCTACTCAACCGCCGGCACGACATACAGCGTATCTGGGGCCAACACGACGGTCACCGCGTCCCCTTCGCTCCAACGGCGGGAACCGGGCCGGTCCTGATCCACAACTTGCAGGGTTTGTCCCCCGTTGAGGAGGACTTGGTAGGTGGTGCTGGCACCGGTGTAGACGGCCCGCGTGATCATCCCCTTCGGGCTGACCGCCGTTGCCGCTTCGTTTGCGCACGGCGTTATCACAATGGCTTCGGGCCGGACGGCAAGCTCGACGGGTATCCCCGTGCGCCGTGCCGCGGCATGCACCGCATGTTCCGGAACGGGGATGACGAGCCCAAGATCACCGATGAAGGTCCATTCGTCTCGGGCAGGCTCGAGACGGCCCCGGATGAAGTTGACCTGCCCAATGAAACCGGCAACAAACTCGTTCGCCGGTTTCCGGTACACCTCTGTCGGGGTGCCAATCTGCATGATCTGGCCGTGATCCATAACGACGATACGGTCGCTGACCGTCATCGCTTCTTCCTGATCGTGGGTCACGTAGATGGCCGTGATGCCGAGCCGCCGCTGCAGATCGCGCAACTCGGTCTGCATCGCCTTGCGTAGCTTCGCGTCAAGATTGGAGAGTGGCTCGTCGAGTAAGAGCACGTATGGCTCGATGACGATCGCCCGTGCGAGCGCGACTCGCTGTTGTTGTCCGCCACTCAGCTGCCGGGGATAACGCTGCTGCATCTGGGTCAGCTGGACCAGATCCAGGACCTGCGCCACCCGCCGCTTGAGCTCGCTCGATCCCACCTTGCGCATCTTCAGGCCGAAGGCCACGTTGTCGAACACCGTCATGTGCGGGAACAGGGCATAGTTTTGAAAGACCATGCCCAGATTCCGCTTGTGTGACGGCCGGTCGGTCATGTCCTCGCCCATGACTGTGATCGTTCCTGCATCCGGCTCCTCAAACCCGGCGATCATCCGCAGCGTCGTCGTCTTGCCGCAACCGGATGGTCCTAGGAACGACAGGAACTCCCCGCGATAGACATCGAGCGACACGTGGTCGACCGCGACGGCTTGGTCGAACCGCTTAGTAATCGCGTCTGCGCGCACCGCGAGATCGTCCACGCCTGGCCTCCCTCTCAGGCCTTTAGCGGCCACCGAACAAGCGTCGGACATCAACCAGCTTCGACAATGCCACGACGACCACCACCGTGAGTGCGATCAGCAGGATGCTAATGACTGCCAGCAGCGGATCCAGACTCATCACCACAATCTCGTACACCCACATCGGCAGCGGCTTGGTCGCCCCTGAGTAGAGGAAGAAGGTGACCGTGAACTGGGTGAAGGAGGTGACGAAGGCGAAGATCGCTCCCGCGATGATGCCTTGCCGAATCAACGGAAGCGTGACCAGGAAGAACGTCTGGACCGGGCCCGCCCCAAGTCCCATCGCCGCCTCTTCCAGTTGCTCTTCATAGACCTCCAGGCTGGCTCCCACCGTGAGCACGACAAAGGGAATCGTCAGAATCACATGGCCTAGGACCAGGCGCTCGAAAAATCCGAACCACCGGTACTCGCTAAAGACCAGCAACAGCCCCACCCCGATGACGAGCTGGGGAAACATGAGTGGCAGCAGGAAGACGTTGCGAAAAACCTCCTTGCCGGGGAAGACGTATTTGTGCAGAGCGTAGGCCACGAGGACCCCTACCACCACCGCGATAATCGCCACAACGAGCCCAATCTGGGCGCTGACTAGGATCGAGTTCGATAGTCCGGGCTTCGTCCCGCTCCTCCCGGCGAGGTGGTCGACGAGCCGCTCATACCACATCAGTGACACCCCGCGAGGTGGGAACTCCACGCTCTCCGACGCGGTGAAGGAGGTCAGGAAGATGATGAAGATTGGCGAGAGGAGAAACACTCCGACCAGGGCCACGTAGATGCGCAGCAGGACGCCGCCGAAGTCGAGACGACTACGCCGGCTCTTGCGCACCGGCGACGTTCGCTCCACAGCAGCTGCTGTCGTCACCGTCCGGCTAGTCACGTTGCCGCCAATTGAGTCCCATGCGCGAGGCGCGGATATAGAAGTAGAGGATGATCAGCGTGAGGGCAACGAGAATGATCGATTCGGCGGCTGCGAATGGCCAGTTGAGGAGCACCGACATCTGGGTCCGGATGAGCAAGCTCATAACCATCACCTTGCCACCTCCAAGCACGAGCGGCGCGACAAAGGCGCTAGCACTGAGGGCAAAGCAGAGGAGAGTGCCGGCCAGAATTCCGGGCAGGCTCATCGGCAGGGTGATCCGGAGGAACGTCTGGAACTTGCTTGCCCCTAGATTCTGTCCAGCCTCCCTCAAGGACGGGTCGATCTTCTCGAGCACCGCCGCGATCGGCAAGACCATGAACGGCAGGATCTCGTGGATGAGCTCGATGACGACCGAGGTTTCCGTGTAGAGCATGTAGAACGGCTCATCGCGCACGCCAAGCGAGATCAAGCTCTGGTTGATAAGCCCCCGGTCTCCGAGCAAGATGAGCCAGCCATACGCGCGCACGAGAACGTCGATCAAGAGCGGCACGATGACGATGAGCAGGAGCAGGTTCCGCACCGGACCACGAGACATGGCCAGAAAGTAGGCGTACGGGTAGCCGAGCACGAGGGCAATGAGCGTCACTACCAGGGCCAGCCTCAGTGTCTTGAGGAAGATGCCGCGGAAGTACGAATCACTAATGAAGTCCCCGTAATTCGACAGCGTCAGGCTTGGGTACATGCCGAGCCCAGGGTCCCAACCGTTGAGACTGAATCGGGCCAGCATAATGACCGACATGACGAGAAACGCCAGAAAGAACGCGCCCGGGAGCAGCAGCGCGTAAGCGGTCAGCCAGCGGCGGGCGCGACGCGTCGCCGGAGATCGCGGTCGTCGTGATGGCGATCCTGGTGTTGGTGATGAAAGGGGGAGGGCCTCGGAGGACAGGGTGATCTCCCACGGGATAGGGGGCAGCCCCATCCGGGCCACCCCCTGCGGCGCGTGTTAGCCGACCAGCGCGCGTTCGTAGCGGGTAATCCAATCCTCCCGCACACTCAACAAATGCTCGAGATCAACGGGGATGGTGTTGTCGAGATCGTCGAAGGTGATCACACGCTTGGCGGTCTCAGGCGGAATGACCGCCTCGCTATTCGTCGGCCCGAACCAGAGCCCCTCGGCCATCCCTTCCTGGGCCTTCGGCTCCAGGCACTTGTTGACGAATGCCTCGGCCACCTCCTGCGGACCGGGATGCCCTTCGGGAATAGCGGCACAGGCGGGCGTGGCAAAGACCCCTTCTTTGAGCGAGAAGGTGTTCTCGATCGGGTACCCCTGCTGCATGTAGTCCCGGAAGATGTAACTCGTCCAGCTGAGCAGTTCGACATCCCCGGTCTTCATCAGTTCGGCGATCTGCGAGGTGTTTTCGGCGAGGACACGAACGTTGGGGCGCAATTCCTCGAGGAGGGCGAACCCGGGATCCGGGTTATGTTGGTCGCCCCCGGCAAGGATGGCCGCCGCGATCACCATGTGCAGTGCCGGCGTCTGGTTCGACGTCGGCATCGACGCCTTGTTACGCAGGTCCTCGGCCCAGAGATCCCGCCACGTTGTTGGCGGCGATGGATAGGCAGCCGTGTTGTACAGGAGGGTGTCGACGTAGGTGAAGAATCCGATGCCTTTGCCGTCTGCGACGATGAATCGCTCATCCACGTTGGCGGCATTCGGAATCTTCGCCAGATCGAGTGATTGCAACAGATTCTCTGGCACGACCGTCAGCACCCCGATGTCGTCCATCAGCACCACGTCAAGCTGAGGGTCGGCCGCTTGCGCGCGGACTTTGGCAATCGAGCCTGAGGTAAATCCGTACTCGACGATCACCTGCGCGCCAGTCTCTTCGACGAACGGATCAACCACGTTGCGCTGGATGTTGTCGCCCTCTGGACCCGACCAGAACTGAACGCGGATGGTCTGCCCGCTGAAGGGCTTGTCCTGGGCGGAAACCGCGCCTCGATTGATATCCGGAGATGCAAGTGCGGCGGCGATGGCCGTGCTGCTGAGACCAAGAGCAGCCAGACGCTTACCCAGTTCTCGGCGCGAGATACGCCTCTGAGCCAGTTCTTCAAACAGGTCGTCAACGTGGGCGCTGGTTTTCACGGTCCTTCCTCCCTGTTTCCAATACGACCGGATGTCTCATCCGGAGGATGCCCTCCGGTTTCAGACCACGAACAGTTGTTCCGGAATCGTGCTCAACGGTTCACACCCGCCGTCGGTGATCAGAACTGTCTGACTACACCCGACGGCCGCATGGCCGTAGTCAAAAAGGCCAGGCACAAAGTGGAAGGTCATCCCGGCCTGGAGCGGACGCGACTCCGTCTCCTTGATGCTCATGATGTGCCCCTCTCCCCAGTCCGGGGGGAAGTTGATGCCAATCGAGTAGCCGGTACGATGGCGGAAATAGTCCCCGAAATCGAGGTCCCGAATGGCGCCGCGACAAGCCCGATCAACTTGATTGGCCGGAACCCCCGGCGCGGCAGTCGCAATTGCAGCGCGCAACCCCGCTCTGGCGGCGGCGTCCATTCGCTTGATCTGGTCAGACGGCTCGCCAACGGAGAGGGTCCGAATGAGGGCCGCACTGTAACGATGGATGACGCCCGCATGTTCGAGAAAGACAACCTCTCCTTTCACGAGTTCACGGCCCGACCAGGTAGCGTGGGCGAGCGCCGAACGATAACCCGAGGCGACGAACGGTGGCAGCGACATGTATTCGCTGCCGTGCTCCAACGCTCCGGCATACATCGCGAGCGCAAGGTCATTCTCGGTCTTGCCACCAGCAGCCACGTCGATGGCGCGGCGCATCCCTTCATCACAGGCTGCCGCAGCCTGCCGGATGTAGGTGATTTCTTGATCCGACTTGATCAGCCGCAGCTGATCAACCGTGCCGGAAGCGTCGATGAACGTGGCATTCGGAAGCCCTTCCTGCAGCCGACGATAGTCCGCAACCGTGAGGAACCATGACTGCTCTTCAACTCCGATCGTCTTTTCGGCAAGTCCATGATCCCGTAACGTCCGAATCGTCTCCGCAACCGGGTCCTGGTTGTCGTCGTAGTAGGCGCGGGTGTCGATCCACGAAAGTCCCCGGACGTTCGTCTCCTCGAGGTATCGCGTGAACATGATCGGTTCGGTCACGAGCGGGACGATCGCGCACTGATAGGTGTAGTAGCCCGGCGTCTCATAGCCACTGAGGTAGTAGATATTTTCGGGGGTGTAGCTGAGGAGGACATCCACACCTCGTGCTTCCATGGCAGCGCGGAGATTGGAGAGCCGGTCGTGATATTCCTCAAGACTAAAGTGCAGATCCTTCTTGTCGACGACGGACATGTCTACCTCCACGTTGCGGCCGCATGCCGACCGACCTCCTCAGGCTGACTAACCGAGGAGCTCCTGGATGGTCAGGACGTAGATTTCTGCACAATTCTCCAATTCGGTGATGTTGACCGATTCGTCTGGACGGTGAGCAGCATGCTCGATGCTGCCCGGTCCAAAGATGACAGCTGGCGTATTGCCATCCTGTACCAGAATGCTGGCATCGCAGGTCGCCGACCATCCAGAGAAGCCGGGATCCTCTCCGATGATGTGTCGCGTCGCATTCCGCAGAGCCACCACCACTGGCAGATCGGCGGGGACTTCCATGGGTAGGACCTGAATTGGAACGCTCATATTCGCTTTGAACTGAACGTCGTCACGCGAGAGATCGTCAAGCAGAGCCTCCATTTCTGCAATGACGGCATTCGGTCGCTCGCCTGGAATAAGGCGACGGTCGACGGCGACGTGGCACTCTGCAGGCACCATGCACGTAATTTCTCCCCCTTTGATTGTGCCCACAGACACGGTTGGATGCCCAACGAGAGGGTGAGATCGTGTGGATAACCGCTGGTTCAGGTCCTGTATTTCTGTTAGCAGCCGGCCTGCGCCGTAGATGGCATTAACCCCACGTTCTGGCACGCTCCCATGTGCAGCCACACCGTGCACGTTGATGTAGAAATTGAAGTCGCCCTTGTGCGCGATGACTGGCCTGAGATCTGTCGGTTCCGGGATGATCGCCCAGTCCCCGCGGAGACCGTGCTGGACCGCATAACGCGTACCTCCACCTCCCTCCTCTTCATCCGCAACCATGGCAAGGGTGATCGCGCCGCGGAAGGAGGTCGTTTGATACACAGTGACGGCCGCCTCGATCATTGCCGCAACCCCGCCTTTCATATCGACGGAGCCGCGACCATAGAGTCGGCCGTCTCGCACTTCTGCCCCATAGGGCTCGACCGTCCAGCCGGTGCCAGGGGGCACGACGTCGGTATGACCGTTGAAAATCAGATGTGGTCCGGGCTGTTGCCCTTCGAGGCGGACGAGGATATTCGGTCTGCCGGGAGCCATATTCTGAACGACGGGCTCGATCCCGAGCTGCCGGAAATAGGAGGCAAGATAGTCCCCAATCGCTGCTTCGTTTCCAGGCGGGTTCTCGCTCGGGATTCGGATCAAATCCGAGGCAAGGTCGAGCAAGCGCTGGCGATTGATCACTGGCTCCGCTATGGTCCCCATTTCCCTTCCCAGGTAGTGCCGCAAGTACTCCAGCGACGGAGAATTCGGTAATCGACTGGCCCACGGCCAACTTCGGTTTAGTGAAGGGGCAGGTCAGACCGGTGAAACGTCGGACCTCGATCCAGTTTCCTGTTTCTGTCCAAGCGCGGTTTAATGAGGATCTGAATCAGCTTCTCGGGAACGAATGAACTGGTGTGACCTGTTGACCTTACCCTATCCGTGGGGTATCCGCGTGTCAATAGCAGGAGTGGGTTGCTTCTCGTCGGCCTAGACGCGTGATGCACGAAACTCGCTCCTCGAGGTCCTGAGCCACTTCCAGGTGCTTCCTCATCGCGACCCACGCACGCGCCGGGTCACCCGAGAGGACAGCGTCATACAGTGCTCGATGACTCTCGTCCTCCCCCACTCTCACATCGGTCATCGTCGCTTCAATGCGCATGAATTGGACAGCCCTCGCGTGATCCAGAATGAAGGTAGCCGCCAACCCGCAACCACTTCAGATAAGAGATTGTGGATATTACAGATGCCCACTCGCACAAATGTCGAGAAAAAGGACTAGTTGTGCGTTCGCATACGTCGCGCTTCATCACCTCCACCTCGAGAGACAACAAGATTGCCGACTCCGGGATTGATCCCGCATCTGCCGATCACCGATCCTCGAGGCCGAGCAGCGCAAGGCTGTCGCGGTGGAGAATCCCTTCGAGCTCGGCTTCAGGGACACGCGGCAGGTGGGTGCCCGCGGTAAGGTCATTGACCCGCCAGAGGGCGTCCATGGTTTCTTGTGGCGTGGCAATTGGCAGATCCGAGCCAAAAAGCAGCTTTTCGGTAGTTCCCCACTCACTCGCCAGCCGGAAGGCATTGTAGTAGGACCATGGCCGGTAGAACTGCGCCGAAATGTCTGCGTAGACATGGGGGTGTTTTCGGATGACCGCGATGCAATCGACCTGCCACGGATGGCCCATATGCGCCAAGATCATGCGCAGGTTCGGGAATGCCATGGCAACGCGATCGATGTGCCGGGGGTGGGCGAAATCGAGGTCCGCGAACTGGTTCGGGGAGGTTCCCTGATGGAGCAAGATCGGTAACCCCAATTCCTCTGCACGCCGGAAGACCCGAAAGGCTTCCTCGCTCAGCGGATCGACGTTCTGGTAGTTCGGCCCCAGCTTGATCCCGCGCAACCCGAGATCGCTCGTTGCTCGCTCGATCTCGTCGAGTGCCCGTGGATCGTGGGGGTGAACCGTGAGGAACCCGATCAGCTTCGCGGGGCGCGCCTGGACGAAAGATGCGGTGTCGTCGTTCACCGTGGGCGCCGCATACATGAGATCCCACTCCTCGCCGGGACGGCGAGGATCAGCGGCGATGTTGAAGACGATCGCGCGATCGACGGCCTCGAGCGCCGCCATCTGCTCATCCCAGGTCAACGAGGTCGGGCGTGTCTGATCGGGCCTCCAGGTGGTGTTGGCGGTCGCGCCGGGGGTGAGCGGCGAACGGTGGCGAGGCGTGTGCGTGTGGACGTCGACAATCACGCGGATCTGACTCTCTCGGTGATGGGCCTAAAGGGTGAACGGGCCGTAGGGTGTTAAAGTGATTTTGCTCACGACTTCTGATCTCCAACTAGAGCACGCCATATCGGTCGTAGACCTGGCGGAGGGTAGCGCCGGCCTGGAGCATCTCACGGCTCGAGTTCTCGCTTGTCACCTTGTTGTGCGCGGCCGTCACGACGTCCGCCAAGCGGTCGGGAGGAATGACGACGATACCGTCGTAGTCCCCGAAGATGATGTCACCTGGGTTGACGACTACCCCGCCAACCTCGACTGGGCTGCCATGACCAACGACCATCGAGCGCGACGAGGAGTCAACAGGTCGGAAGCCGGTAGCGAAGACCGGAAACCCCATGTCAATGATGCGTAGGGCATCTCGAGTATGACCGTCGATAGCGCACCCACTCGCGCCGCGGGCCACGGCCGCCGTCGAGAGGAGCTCGCCCCAAAAACAGGTCCGCTCAGAGCGACTCGTCGAGGCCACCATGACGTCGCCCGGGCGCAAAGCGTCGACCGCTTCGATCTCTGGGCCATATGGCTCCTCCGGCCGAACATAGACATCGGCGGTCATCACTGTGTGAGCCCGGCCGACCAGCCGCATTCCCGGCGCTAAGGGTCGAAGCCGAGCGTCCATTGCCTGTTCGAGGAGTCCGCCAGCGTCGAGCACGTCCGACACCACGGCGACGTAGAGCTCATCCCGCAGGATCCTGAGGAGCTGGTCCTGTTCCGCTTCCGCTTTCGTCACGTCCCCCTCCACTCCCTCCGGGAAGTTCGGACAAGTCAGCACCTGGTCAATGGCGTTTGGCGGTAAGCCGCACCGAATTCTTCCCGACCGAGTACGACAGACCCGACCCTATCCATGCGCGATGGACGACGGCAAACAGATGGAAATCGACTCGGCCACCGGTCAGACGAATGTTCGCGCTTCTCACTGGCCACGCTCTTGTGCTCACTGTGAGAGCATGCTAGCCTCGGTTGCAGCCAGGGTCAATCGAGCAATGAGCAACGTCGTGGCCATTGACGCGCGTCGTCTGGTTGAGTCCGACATAGTCGTCAATCTCGCTCAGGGATTCTGCCGGATTTCCAGTCCGCTTGGTGGTGAGAGGCCCCTCGCTGTCTACGTCGCGCGGCGCTTGCGCGAGCTGGAGGTTGAGGTCGAGCTGCAGGACGTCGTGCAAGACCGCCCTAAGGAAAGTGTGCCCTCCGTCCCATTGGAGTTTGCTACTGTGCTTCTATACTTGGCGCCTTGCGAATGTTCAGTCAATCCGCGTCCTTTAGGGACAGAGAGAGCTCGTCTTGTGAACGCGGTGGCGGAAGCGACGGGAATCGAAGCCGCGTGCAAGAGCTATTCGTCCCTCGGCGGATCGTCGTTCCCGACTTCCATAAATCAGTTCCTATCTTCTACGTACCAGGCTCTCAACTGGATCAAGGCGATGCAGGTAAACATACGACGTATTCACGGGTGTCCCAGCGGGTACTACGGCGACGCCCGGCGCGCCTGCACCTGCGCCCCAGGGGCGGTCGGCCGGTATCAGAAGCAGTAGTCAACGAGTGACCAGGGGAAGGACCAAGACAGAGGGCCGCACGTGCCACGTTTGTGTGGGCGGAAGCGACGGGGGCACCGTGAAATTGCCTCTGTTGGCGGCACAGAGGTGGCCATTTCATCCACCGCAGGTGCTGCGCCGCGGCAGGAGCACGAGATGGGACCTTGTATCAAAATCGGTCAGGGCACTTCAGCGGCCGACCCAGTGCCCTGGGCACCGACGTCATCCCGGACGAGCGGATCGGTGTGGATGCCGAAGAGCTCCTCGCCGTCGTTGGCGCCATCGCCGTCGGTGTCGGCGTTGAGAGGATCGGTGCCGTAGAGGTTGGGCTCGTCCCCATCCGCGACCCCATCCCTATCCGTGTCCGGGTTGCGGGGATCCAGACCAAGGCCCGGCTCGAGCTCGTCGGGCGCGTTGTCCGCATCCTGATCGGTCGCGCTGGCCACCGCTGTGTCGGTCGCCTCCGGTGCGCTTTCCGCCTCAGGCGCTGCTGCCGCCGTGGGGGCCACGTCCTTGGTGACC
>Ga0126313_10000861_pt1 | contig 15230 bp, 12 predicted proteins | sample Plot105A_FD_89954 | JGI IMG/M metagenome (GOLD analysis project Ga0126313, IMG submission 89954) | Serpentine soil microbial communities from UC McLaughlin Reserve, CA, USA - Plot105A | ecosystem: Environmental > Terrestrial > Soil > Grasslands | place: USA: UC McLaughlin Reserve, Lake County...
CGGCACGTTGGCCTTCGGCCCGGTCTTGCTCGTGCTGGCTGACTGCCGCGCCGGCCGATCCCGCGATGACGAAGAGCGCTATCGCGCCAAGGAACCCTTTCCAATGAGCCAACACGGTGCGCTACGGGATCACCTACGGGACGAGCCACTACGGGTCGACCCCGATCGGTGATCAGCCCTGCACCGCGACAGTCGCCGGCTGCTTCTACGACTCGCTCAACGTAGCCCTGCATGACCTAGTTCCAAGCGTCGGTAGCGGGCAGGGCACGATGAAGCTCCGCGCAGACGGAAGCGTGGAGAACGAGAGCTTCGACACCGCATACACGCCCGCCGTGCAGATCAAGGCCATCTAGCTGAACTAGCACCGCAACCACTCGACTACGACAAGGGCCGCATTCGCAGCCCTTCTGTGCAAACGGAGCCACCCGAGCGGTCAGGTGGCCGACTCGTCTCTCGACAGCGGGCCAGGGGCAATCTCGACGGCAGCAAGCGTCGAGCGTTCGGCTCGCCGGTCGTCGCTTGAGGCATGTCCGTCGAGGGGAGCAACAATGGCTTCCCTCGACGCCGGTTGGGCGCGGCCGAGGCGTCGACGCTATCGCGCGAACCGGGAAGCCGACGGCCGGTTCTGGCAGGATGGTGCGCCGTGGGGAGCAAAGAGAGCTACGTGTCGCAGGTGCCTACGACCGGTAGAACGGGCTGGTGAGCACGCCGCCCGACACGACCGTCGAGAGCCGGGTCACTCCGGGTCTCGCGCCCCCCGCTGACCGCGGCGACCGTGCGGTCGACGCCTTCCGGCAGCGCTACTCGGACCTTCGGCTGGCGCCCGTGGTGGTCATCATCCCCGCCTTCAACGAGGAGGACGCGATCTGCGCCGTCCTCCGCGAGATCCCGCGCGAGGCGTGCGGGCTCGCGGTCGACACGATCGTCGTCGACGACGGCAGCAGCGACCGAACGGCGCAGGTCGCGCTCGACGCCGGGGTCTACGTCGCCGCGCTCGAGGAGAACTCGGGCCAGGGCGCCGCGCTTCGGCTCGGGTACCGGCTCGCGCGTGAGCACGGCGGTCAGTACATCGTCACCCTCGACGCCGACGGCCAGTGGGACCCGGGCGACGTGTCCCGCCTCCTCGAGCCGATCCTCGCAGACGAGGCCGACTTCGTCCTCGGCTCGAGGGTGCTCGGGCGGGCGGAGACGGACGACGCGGTGCGCTCCGCGGGGGTGCGGTTCTTCGCGTTCCTCGTCCGGCTCCTGACCGGGGTTTGCGTCACCGATACGTCGAGCGGCGTGCGCGTCTTCCGTGCGGAGGTCACCGCGACGGTCCGACAGGAGGAGCCGCAGTACCAGGCGTCGGAGCTCTTGGTCGGCGTGATCTGCCAGGGCTACCGAATCGCCGAGCGTCCGGTCGTGATGCACAAGCGCACGGCTGGGAAGAGCAAGAAGGGCCACAACGTCCTGTACGGCGCCCGGTACGGCCGCACGCTCGTGCGGACGTGGTGGCGCGACCGCGGCAACAGCGGCACGCTGCCGCTCCCGACGGTCGAGCCGCACACCGTCGCCGTCCCGGCTCGGACGGACACGCTCGTCAGGCACTGGCCGGCCGCGCTCGTCCTGACCGGAGGGCTCGCCCTCCGCCTGGTTGTCGTCTTCGCCTACGACCCGTTCTTCTGGTTCTCGTCCACCTCTGGCTACCTTGCTCGTGTCGACGCGGTCCGGCCGGGGACGGCGCATCCCTGGGGCTACTCGGGCTTCCTGTGGCTCGTGGACTGGATCGGCGAGCGCAATGTCGTCGTCCTGCAGCACGTCATCGTCCTCGCCGTGGCGGCGGCGCTCTACGTCTTCCTCGTGCGCCGCGCTGTCGCGACCTGGCTCGCCGCGCTCGCGATCGTGCCCCTCAGCCTCTCGCCTCTGCTCGCCAACGTCGAGCACCACCTGCTGCCCGAGCCGCTCTTCCTCGCGCTCGTGACCGGTGCGCTCATCCTCGCCGTCCGCGGGCGTCATCGCCCGTCTCTCGCAGCGTGCGCTGCCGTCGGCTTGCTAGCTGCGGCCGCGGGCCTGACGGAGCTCGTCGGCCTCGTGATGATCGTGCCGCTCACGCTCTACTTCATCTGGCGCCGCGCCGGCGCCGCGCGGCTTGCGATGCTCCTCGTCGCGTTCGGCCTGCCGCTCGGCGGCTACCTCCTCTGGATGCACCAGGCGCACGACGTCTACGCGTTCAGCACCTGGCGCGGAAAGCACCTGTACGCCCGTGTCGCTCCGTTCATGGACTGCAGCCGGCTCGGCGCGCTGACCGGACGGCAGAGGCTCCTCTGCGATCCTCGCCCGGTCGCCGAACGCCCTGGGCCCGAGGTGTACCTGTGGGGCGACCCCGACGCGCCCGCTCGTACCCTGCCCGACGCGTTCGTCCTCGGCTTCGCCCGGAAGGTGATCGCCCACCAGCCCCTGGACTACGTGAAGGCGGTCGCCGGCGGGACGGCCCACGCGTTCTATCCGGGGCAGCGTCAGCGACGTCGCGAGCCGTGCGTCGGACACTGGGGCTTTCCCGCTCGGACTCCCGTCGCCTGCAACGGGCGCGTCGCAGAAGGAAGCGGTTGGCGCGCACACCCCGTCGCGGTCAACCGGACGCTTGCCGAGGGGCTGCGCGCCTACGCGCGGCTCGACTATCTCATCGGCCCCGCCTTCCTCGCCTGCGTATTCCTGACGTTCGTTGCGCTCCTCGCGCCGCGCGGCGGCCGGGGATGGCGCAACCGGGTCGACGGCCTCCTCTTCTGCGTCGTCGGCCTGGCACTCATGATCGCGGCCGTCGCGACCGCGAACTTCAGCTACCGGTACACGTTGCCGCTCTACGCGACTCTCGCACCGGCGGCCGCGCTCGCGTTGTCGTACCTGCTACGGCGGGCCCGACGACCCTCCAGGGTCGCCTAACGAGTCGGAGCCGCCGCGTTGCCGCCCCGACTGAGTCGCCGAGGGGCGGGTCCCGCCCCTGAACGTACCGACCCGAAGAGGCCGGACGAGACGACCGCACCGGCGCCGCCGGGCCGTCTTCGGGCTGCGCTCGATCTCCTGAGCGACTGGGCGCTTCTGAGCTTCGCCTCATGGACCCTGCTCGCGTACGTCGGCATGCTCACGAAGGCGAACGTCACGCTCCTCGCAGCCCTCTGGCTGGCGTCGCTTCCTCTCCTGGCGCTGGCGCTCATCCGTTTCCGGCGTCCTGAGGAACCGCGTCCGGCCGACGCGGTCTCGGCCGCGCCGCGCGAGCCCGAGCAGACCGGCGACCTCCGGCCCTTCCTCGTCCTGGTCGGCGTGCTCGCCGGGCTCGTGTCGGCGCTCCTGGCCGCCCGCTCGAGCCACTACCCGTGGGCAGTGGTCTGGGCGCCCGCGCTCGTGTCCGTGGTCTGTGTCGTCGCCGCCGGGAAGCTGACGTCACGCGCGTCGGCGACGGCTACCGACGACGAACCGGCCCCAGGGTCGTGGGACGACGTCTTCGCCCTCGGGACTGCGCTCGTGTTCTCGGCCATGGCGTTTCTCATCTTCCGTGCCAACGCCGACGACATCTTCTATGTCAACCGGGCGACGGCTACGGACCAGCTCGGCCACATCCCGGTCCGGGACGTCATTTTCACGCACGAGCAGGCGATACGCGGGGGTGGTGCCGGGCTTCCGGTCGACAGCTACTCGGCACTTCAGGGAACGCTCGCCCACATCCTCGGCGTGAACGCCGTGTCCGTCGCGTACTACGCCTTCCCGCCCGTCTTCACGTTCCTCGCGACGTGGACGGTCTGGCGACTGCTCCGCGCCTGGGCTCCCCGGCGGGCCTGGCTCTGCTTCGCCCTCGGCTCGCTGTTCTGGCTCTGGAGCGCCCAGGATCAGCTGACGTCGGGCAACTACTTCCTCAGCCGGATGTGGCAGGGGAAGGTCGCATTCGTCTCATGGCTCGTCCCGGCCCTCTACGTCTACGTCACCCGATGGCTCGGGAAGCGGGACGCATACACGGCGTGCCTTGCGCTCACCGCGGCGTTCTCCTCGATCGGCGCCACCGGCTCTGCGACGTTCGTCACGCCGCTCGTCTTCGCGACCGCGCTCATCCCGCTCGCCGTCCGCCGCGAGTGGCGGGCGCTTCCCGTCCCGCTGGCCGGCGCACTCATCCCGTTGGGAATCGGCCTCGGCGTGCTCTCGCAGTTCCCACTCTCGGAGAACATCGGGGTGGAAAAGCTCCTGCCGGAGGCGTGGTTCTTCCACGAAATCTTCGGCGTCGGTGCCGTCGGTGCCATCGCCGCGCTCGGGCTCTGGGCCGCTCCCTGGATCGTGCGCGGGGGGCCGGCGCAGCGGTTGACGGCCGGCCTCGTCGTTGTGGTCGTCGTGCTGCTCGCGCCCGGCATGATCGCGTTGCTCAGCGACGCGACCAACCTCACCGCGACCCTGCGTCGGACGTTCTGGGTCGTCCCGTTCCCCGCGCTCGTTGGGCTGCTCGCGGCAGTGCGTCCCAGCCGTGTCGCCGTTAGGGCCGGGTCGTACGCGACTGCCGTCGCCGTCGCCGCCGCGCTGATCCTCTTCGGGATGCCGTTCTGGACGTACGGGAGCTCTCTGTGGCAGTTCCCGCCGGTGTTGAAGGTGCCCAAGGCGGACGTCGCGAGCGCCATCCTCCGGAAGTACCACGGCGAGCGGCCGATTCTCGCCGGGACCCGCGTCATGGGGGCGATCGCCATCCTCACGGCCGACCCGAAGGCCGTCAATGCCCGCAGTCTCTATCTCATCCGGACGCGCGAGCTCGACGACATCCCCGAGCGTCTGGCGTTGACGCGATTCATCACGGGCCTGGGCCCGCAACCGTCGCTCGCAGCCGTCCGTCGCGCCATGGCCGACGTCGAGGTCGGCCTCGTGTGCGTCAACCCGGTGCGGGCCGACGTGATCCCGTTCATCCGGCGTGCGGGTCCCTTCAGAAGGTCGTTCACCGCGGCCGGCGACGTCTGCTTCCGACGCGTGCCGTCGGGCGCTGCGGCAGCCTTGCACGTCGGACCCTCTGGTACCATCGACCGCCGATTCCCGGCCGGCCGGGACGATGGGCCGGTTTCCTTCTAGCGACGAGCGAGGTTCGTGTGCGAATTCTGATTCTGGGTGGGGACGGGTTCTGCGGCTGGCCGACGTCGCTGCATCTGTCGCGGCGCGACCACGACGTCCTGATCGTCGACAACTTCGCGCGCCGGAACGCCGACGTCGAGCTCGAGGCCTCCTCCCTGACTCCGATCGCGCCCCTCGGCGTGCGGCGGACGGCGTGGCGCGAGCTCACCGGCCGCGAGATCGGCTTCGAGCGCCTGAACGTGGCGGAGGGCTACCACGAGCTCGTCGACCTGATCCGTGACTGGCGCCCGGACGCCGTAGTCCACTTCGCCGAGCAGCGGGCCGCGCCGTACTCGATGAAGAGCTCCTGGCACAAGCGCTACACGGTGGACAACAACGTGAACGCGACGCACAACCTCCTCGCCGCGATCGTCGAGGCCGAGTCCGACGCGCACGTCGTCCACCTCGGGACGATGGGCGTTTACGGGTACGGCCCCGCGCCCGGCCTGAAGATTCCAGAGGGCTACCTCGGAGTCAAGATCGAGGCCGACGATGGAACGGACATCGAACAGGAGATCCTCTTCCCGGCCAACCCCGGCAGCGTCTACCACATGACGAAGACGCTCGACCAGCTCCTCTTCGCCTACTACAACAAGAACGACGAGATCCGGGTCACCGACCTCCACCAGGGCATCGTCTGGGGGACGCAGACCGAGGACACGCGTCTCGACGAACGGCTCATCAACCGCTTCGACTATGACGGCGACTACGGCACAGTCCTGAACCGCTTCCTGATGCAGTCGGCGATCGGCTACCCGCTCACCGTGCACGGGAGTGGACGGCAGACGCGCGCCTTCATCCACATCCAGGACAGCGTGCGCTGCATCCAGCTCGCGGTCGAGAACCCCCCGGCGAAGGGCGAGCGCGTTCGGATCTTCAATCAGATGACGGAGACGCACCGGCTGATCGACCTCGCCGAGCTCGTCTCGCGGCTCACCGGCGCCGAGATCGACTTCGTCGAGAACCCGCGCAACGAAGCGGCCGAGAACGATCTCTACGTCGAGAACCGGCAGCTCCTCGACCTCGGGCTCGTCCCGGTAACGCTCGAGGACGGGCTCCTGAACGAGGTCGCCGAAATCGCGCACACATACGCGTATCGGTGCGATCCCGAGAAGATCCCATGCCGGTCGTACTGGCGCCACGATCTCCACGAGCGCGTGGCGGCCGGCGCGGCGGTCGGCCCGAGCGGCAATGGTGGGACGCCCGAGGCGGGCGACGTCCTCGCCGACGAGACGTACCGCGTCTCCCGCTAGAGATTCCGCGCATCCTCGTCACCGGCGGATGCGGGTTCATCGGGGCGAACCTTGTTCCGATGCTCCTCGCGCGCGGCTTCGAGGTCCGGGCGCTCGACAACTTCTCGCGGGGGAGTAGGGACACGCTCGGGGGCGTCGATGTCGAGGTCGTCGATGCCGACATCCGGGACGAGGACGCGCTCGCGCGCGCGTTCGAAGGCGTCGACACCGTTGCCCACCTGGCCGCCTTCGGCTCGGTGGTCGAGTCCGTCGCCGACCCCGTCGAGAATTTCGACGTGAACGTGCGGGGAACGCTCATCGTCCTCCGCGCCGCGGCCGCGGCGGGTGTCGAGAAGCTCGTCTTCGCCTCGACGGGAGGGGCGATCATGGGCAACGCCAGACCGCCGGTCGACGAGACGACGCTGCCCTGGCCGATCTCGCCGTACGGCGCCTCGAAGCTCTGCGGGGAGGCGTACTGCCACGCGTTCGCCGGCTCGTTCGGGCTCGCGACCGTGGCGCTTCGCTTCGCCAACGTCTACGGGCCGATCTCCGCGCACAAGAAGGGCGTCATCACGAACTTCGTCACGCAAGCGCTGCGCGGCCGGCCGATCATCGTCTACGGGGACGGGAGCGCGACGCGCGACTTCCTCTACGTCGACGATCTCTGCGAGGGGATCTGCGCCGCGGTCGGCGCCCCGCTCGCCGACGAGGTCGTCCACCTCGCCTCCGGTCGCGAGACGTCGATCTCGGAGCTCGCCGAGCTCATCCTCTCGCTGACCGACGCGGACGTTCCGATCCGGTACGAGGACCGGCGGCCCGGCGAGGTGGAGCGGACCTTCGCGCGGCCCGAGCGCGCCGCCGAGCTGCTCCGTTTCGCGCCGGCGCACACCCTGACCGAGGGCCTGCGGAAGACGGTCGAGTGGTTCGCCGAGCGCGAGGCAACGACGTCGTCGGTGGCCTGAGGGTCGGGTCGCGGGCCTGGGTATCCTTCCGCGCGCTATGGCCAACCGAGCCCTCGTCATCGGCTGGGACGGAGCCGACTGGGACGTCCTCGACCCCCTTCTCGACGCGGGCGAGCTCCCCGCGCTCCAGAGCCTCGTCGAGCGCGGTCGTCGCGGCGTCGCTAGGTCGTGCATGCCGTCGCACTCGTGGGCGGCGTGGCCGACGTTCCTCACGGGGCGCGACCCGGGCGGGCACGGCGTCTTCGACATCCTCGAGTACCGGCCGGGCGCCTCCCGCAGGCTTCCGGTCTCGTCGAAGTCGATCCTCGCGCCGACCTGGCCCGACCGTCTCTCGGAGGTCGGGAAGACGTCGCTCGTCGTCAACGTGCCGCTCACGTACCCCGCGCCCGAGATCCGGGGCGTTGTGATCGCCGGCGGCGTCGTCCCGCCCGGGACGACGTACAGCCATCCGGCCGAGGCCGGCCCGCGCCTCGGGTGGCCGATCAACGGCGGCTCCTGGACGACGTTCCGCGACCGGCCCGTGGAGCTCGTCGACGAGCTCGAAGAGTTGACGCGACGCCGGGCCCAGGCCATGCGGACGCTCCTCGACGAGAACCCGTGGGACGCCGCCTGTCTCGTCTTCGTCTCGACCGACCGCGCCCAGCACTGCCTGCTCGAGTACGTCCACCCGGGCCACCCTGCCCATGCCGAGGCGGCGTCGACGCCGGTCGCCGAGCGGGTGCGCGGCCTGTACCGGCTCCTCGACCGGGAACTCGGGACGCTTCTCGAGCGGGTCGACGAGGACGATCTCGTCATCCTCATGTCCGACCACGGGCACCAGCCCGTGACGCGCTCGCTCTCGATGAACAAAATCCTCGAGCACGAGGGGCTGCTCAAGTTCGGCGCGGGCTCCAAGCTCGTCAATCTCCTCTCGTGGGGGCGCGTACGGGCCGTCGCGCGGGTCGCCTACGACAAGCTCGGGCTGCACGGCCGCGTCGCCGTTCCGACTCCGCCGCTCGACTGGTCGCGCACGAAGGCGTACACGAGCGTCGTCTCGACCGGCGAGGGCGTCTCCGTGAACCTCGTCGGGCGCGAGCCGCAGGGAACCGTCCAGCCCGGCGACTACGAGCGTGTGCGCGACGAGACCGCACAGGCGCTCCTCGAGTTCGTGGACCCGGACACCGGCACCCGCCCGATCGGGCACGTCGTCCGCAAGGAGGAGGTGCTCTCGGGGCCCTACCTCGACCGGGCCCCGGACCTCCTGCTCCAGCCGGCCCCGCTCTATAGCCTCGCACGCGCGCGTCACCTCGTGGCGCCGGCCGACTGGCTCTCCGGCGACCACCGCCCGGAGGGCGTGTACGCGGCCGCGGGCCCGGGGATCCCGAACGAGCGCGGCCCCGAGATCTCGCTCGCCGACTTCGCCGAGCAGATCGCGCGCGGCGCAGGCGTCGAGCCGGACGAGGAGTGGAGCCGCGCCCCCGCCGCCGCACCGGTGGGCGTGTACAGCGAAGAGCAGGAACGCCAGGTGGAAGAGCGCCTGCGCGGCCTCGGCTACCTCGAGTAGCACCTCGGCGGGCAGGTCGGGCGGTCGCGTGAGCGAGGAACGCACGGTCCTCGCGGGCACCGCGGTGAACGTCATCGGTCTCGTCGCCGGCGTCCTCGCCGCGCTCGGTGTCCAGATCCTCTTCGGCCACGCGCTCCCCCCGGGCGGCCTCGGCCTCGTCACCGTGGCGGTGCAGGTCGCGTTCGTCGCCTCGGCAGGCAGCCGCTTCGGAATGGACATGGCCGCGGTCCGGTTTGTCGCGATCGGCCGCGGGGCCGCTTCCGTCGGACACCTCCGGAGCCTCGTGGACCGCGGCGCGGGGGTCGCTCTCCTCGTGAGCGTGCTCGTCGCCGGGATCCTGGCAGCGAGCAGCGTTCTCTATGCCGACTACGCGCGCGTCGTCGCCCTGGCCTCGATCGGCGTCCCCTTCCTCGCGCTCACGAACGTGTACCTAGGGGCAACGCGCGGCCTCGGGCAGATGCGGCAGACGCTCTACGTCTTCTGGATCGGTCAGCCGGTGGTGTGGATCGGCGTGGCCGGCGCGGCCATCGCGGCCGGCGGGGCCACCGACGCCGCGGTGCTCGCCTACGACGCCTCCTGGGTCGTTGCTGCGGTTGCGGCGCGCATGCTGTGGCGCAGGGAGTCGGCCGCGTACGCCGAGCGGCCGGCGAGCAGGGAGGAGGTGCGGACCGCTCTGCGCTACGGCCTTCCGCGGGCCCCGGCCGCGCTCCTCGCCCAGTCCGTCTTCTGGGCCGACCTCTGGGTGCTCGCGGCGTTCGAGCAAGGGACGCAGCTCGACGCCTACTCGGCGGCCGCCCGCGTCTCGCAGGTGCTCCTGCTCTTCCTGACCTCCCTCAGCCTCGTCTTCTCGCCGTTCGCGGCCGACCTGCACGCCCGCGGCGAGCGCAAGCGCCTCGACGAGCTCTTCAAGCGCAGCACGCGCTGGGCGCTCGCTGCGACGCTGCCCCTCCTGATCGTGCTCTTCGTGGCCGCCGACGACGTCATGGCAGCGTTCTCCGCGCGGTTCACCGTCGGGGACGAGGCACTCCGGATCCTGCTCGTCGGACAGGCCGTCAACGTCGCGACGGGAAGCGTCGGGTTCATCCTGATCATGACCGGCTTCACCGGCGTCGACCTCGTCGACAACGCGATCGGGATCCTCGCTCTCGTCGGCGTCGCGGCCGGGTTGACGGCGGCGTTCGGGATCGAGGGTACGGCCGCGGCGGCGGCGATCAGCATCGGGGGACTGAACGTCGTCCGCCTTGTCCAGGTGCGACGCCGACTGGGCATCCAGCCGTACGAACGGCCCTACGTCGGGCTCCTCGTCCCGGCGGCGGCCGCCGTGACCGTGGCCCTGGCCGCGCATGCCGTCCTGTCCGACCGCGCCTGGTGGCTGTCGCTCGCGGGAACGGCCGCAGCCGTGCTCGTCGTCTACCTCGCTCTCCTGCCGCTCGTCCTACCGGCCGACGAGCGCGCCGTGCTCCGGAAGCGCCTGCGATCCGTCCTGACGTAGCGTCATACGCATTGCGACTCGCGCGCTTGCCTTGGCGACGCACCGCGGCCAGAATCGCGCCATCATCCAGGCCGCCAGGTTGAAACGCGAGGCGGAAAAGGAGGACTCATGACGGAGGCAACCGCGCGAACGACCGCCGTGGCGCCGCGGATGTTCGAGCGCCAGGCGACAGGGCTCGTGCGCCAAGCAGGGGCGCTCGACGTCCTCGTCTACAACATGAACTTTGTCTCGATCGGGCTGATGTCCGTCCTCGTGTTCCTCTACTCGACGGCCTTCTACCCGGGCGCGAACCTCTATGTGATGGCGCTTCTGACCTTCGCGGCCGTCATTCCGACCTCGCTCGTCTTCGCCTTCTTCGCGGCCGCGATGCCGCGCTCGGGCGCGGACTACGTCTACGTCTCGCGGACGCTCCACCCGGCGCTCGGGATGATGTCGAGCTGGAACAACACCGCCTGGTGGTTCCTATACGGCGGCGTGCCGTCGGCGTTCTTCGCGTACTTCGGCGTCGGCCCGTTCTTCTCCGTCGTCGGCGAGCGCACCTCGACGGACTGGATGGTGCGCTTCGGCAACTGGTCGCAGACCGCACTCGGCGCGTTCGTCGTCGGCTCGATCCTGATCGCGACGCTCGTCGTCATCTTCATCCTCGGCCTGCGCCTCTTCTTCCGCGTCCAGAATCTCCTCTTCGCGCTCGGCCTCGTCGCCTTTCTCCTCATCGTGTTCACGTGGCTCTTCCAGAGCACCGAGACCTGGGCGGGCCATTTCACCGCGAACACCGGCCAGGCCCTCGGCGGCGAGCTGGACAAGGCGGCGACGGACGCCGGCTACGTGGGGGGTGGGCCGTTCAGCCTCAAGTGGACGTTCCTGGCCGGCACGTGGGTCTACATCAACCTCGTCTTCAACCAGTCGTCCGCGTACATCGGCGGCGAGGTGCGTCGTGCCTCGCGGCTCCAGCTCTGGTCGATGCCGATCGCCGCGATCGTGACGACCGGCGCGCTCCTCCTCCTGCTCGGCCTCGCCGACAAGGTCGTCGGCCTCGACACGTTCGGGAAGATCGCAGCCGCGACCGGCCTGCCGTTCACCTCCGTCGCGGCCCAGGGCGTCGGATCGACGGTCCTCGCCGCGCTCATCCTCGCGCTGTTCATCCCGTGGAGCTACACGTGGCTCCCCGGCCAGATCCTGAACGCGAGCCGGAACTTCCTCGCCTACTCGGTCGACGGGCTCATGCCGCGCAAGCTCGGCGAGGTGAACCCGCGCACCCACACGCCGATCTACTCGCTTCTCCTCGTGGGCGCGGGCTCCATCGGCGCCCTCTGGCTCTTCACGCACTGGGACGCCTTCGCCGCGCTCGTCGGTATCTTCGGCTTCATCCTCGGCTTCGGGATCGTCTCCATCGCCGCGATCGCCTTCCCGTACCGCCTGCCCGAGATCTTCGAGTCGTCGCCGGTCCGTTGGCGCGTCGGCGGGATCCCCGTCATGTCGATCGTTGGCGGCTGCTCGCTCGTGGCCCTCGGCTGCATGGCGTGGGCGTTCTGGACCGACCCGAGCGCAGGGATCGACGGGAAGCTCTCGACGAAGATCCTGAACTTCGCGATCTTCGGGAGCGGGCTCGTCATCTACTTCGTCGCGAAGGCCGTGCAGCGGTCGCGCGGTCTGGACGTGAGCCAGCGGTTCAAGGAGATCCCGGTCGAGTAGATCGACCTCGTGCGCCTCTACTACGCCGGCGACATCCACGGCTCGGAGAAGTGCTGGCGGAAGTTCCTGAACGCCGCGGCGTTCTACGAAGCCAACGTGCTCGTGCTCGGCGGGGACCTGACCGGCAAGGCGCTCGTCCCGCTCGTCGAGCGCAGGCCGGGTGAGTGGGCGGCGAACGTTCTCGGCCGGCAGGAGGTCGTCCGCGGCGAGGAGGCGGCGGCCGAGCTCGAGCAGCGCGTCCGCTTCAATGGCTTCTACCCGTATCGCTGCTCCCAGGACGAGTACCGGCGCCTCGAGGCTGACGTGGCCTACCGCGACGACGTCGTGCAGCGCGTGACGCGTGACGAGGTCGAGCGATGGACGGCCCTCGCCGAAGAGAAGCTCAACCAAAGCGACGTCAGGTGCCTCGTCATGCCGGGCAACGACGACGAGTTCGAGATCGACGAGGTGCTCGATGCCGCGCGGCGGGTCGAGAACCCGGACGGACGCGTCGTCCGCGTCGGCGACTACCAGCTGCTCTCCTCGGCCTGGGCGAATCCGACCCCCTGGGACTCGCCGCGCGAGCTCCCCGAGGACGAGCTGGAGGCGAAGCTGGAGGCGCTCGCGGCCGAGCTCGAGCCGGGCGTGCCGGCGATCTTCAACCTCCACTGTCCGCCGTACGACTCCGGACTCGACCTTGCCGCCGAGCTGACCGACGACCTCCGCGTCGTCCGCAAAGGCGGCGAGCCCGTCATCGTCCCGGTCGGCTCGACGGCCGTCCGCGCGGTCATCGAGCGCCACGAGCCTCTGCTCGGCCTGCACGGGCACATCCACGAGTCGCGTGGCGCGGCGACGGTCGGACGCACGCTCTGCCTCAACCCGGGCTCGGTCTACGCGGAAGGTGTGATCGACGGCGTCGTCGTCGACCTAGACGGCGGCAGCCTCATCCGGCACCAGTTCGTGCAGGGCTAGGCGACCGGGGAGAAGCGCGCTTGGGCAGGCGGGCCGGTTTCAATACAGCGACGCCGCTACGGCCGCGACCAAGTACGCGACGTACAGGGCGACGAGGAGCCCGCCGGCCCTGCGCCCGAGTCCGTCGCCGGCCGCGAGCAGCCCGGCGAGGACGGCGGCGGACGCAGCGGCGACGGGCAGGTGGAGCGCCCGCGAGTCGTCGCCCAGCTCGAGCGGCCGGACGAGCGCAATTATGCCCCCGTTCAGCGCTGCGAAATGGACGACGGTGCCGACAATGTTTCCGAGCGCGACGTCGGAGCGGCCTCGCCGCGCCGGGACAGCGACTCTAGCGACCTCCTCGGCCTCGACGCTCGCGGCGATCGCCGTGTTGCCGAGGAGCGTTGCCGAGACGCCGAAGCGCTCGACGACCCGCCGCAGGCTCTCGCCGAGGAGCTCGCCTCCGACCGACAGGAGCCCGAGGCCCGCGACGAGCCGCAGGAGGATCGGAACGACACGGCCCGGCGGTGCGTCGGCAGGCGGACCGGGCGGCGCGGAGCGCGCGAGCCCGAAGAGGGCGACGGCGAACCAGGCGACGAGGATCGCGCCGTCGATCCGGCCGAGCCTCCCGTCGGCGCCGAGCACGAGAAGCGGGACGCCGGCGGCGGCCGTCCACGCGAGGGCCGGCCGCGGCAGGCCCGGTCGAAGCGGCGCGACGAGCGCTCCGAGGCCGGCGACCGCGAGCGCGAGGAAGGTCGTGCCGCCGAGGAACGTCCCCGCCGCGGCGTCCGGCAGCCCGTTCAGGTCGAGTGCGATCCCGGCGGCGAGGTTCTCGAGCTCGAACCCGGACACGACGGCCGTGAAGGCGAACGCCGAGACGTGCAGGCGGCTCGCCGACGCGAGAACGGCCTCGAAGAAGAGCTCGGCGCCCGCGACGACGAGCACGAGGCCTGCGATCAGGAGGAGGACCGCGAGCCAGGACACGACGCGACGCTACCCGCGGGCGTGCTCGGAACGGGACGACTCAGGGGTCGGCCGGATGGTGGCGCCCGTGGTGGCTCACGAGCGTGCAGAGAAGCCCGACGAGCGCGACTCCGGGGCCGACCTCGAGCGCGAGGTGGGCCTCGTCCGTTCGCGCGACCCCGGTGACGAGACCGCCGACCGCGATCCAGACCGACGCGAGGATTGCAGGGATGAGGAGCAGGATCACGGTCCAGTCGTGCCATGGCCTGCCCCGCCGCTCCCAGATGGCGTAATCGGCGAGCGCGAGGGCGCCGGCGAGCGCGGCGGGAAGAATCCCCGTCAGCCACTCGCCCGAGAGCGCGGCGACGCAGGCAGCGCCCGCCAGCGCACCGAGCGTGAGGTAGCGCGGCACTCCTACCGCGAACGCGAGAAGCGGTGGACGGCGGCGAGGAGCTCGCGGCTCTTGTCCGCCGCGGCCTCGGGGTCGCCGGACGAGAGGGCATCGGCGACGCAGTGCTCGACGTGCGCGTCGAGAATCCGGTACGCGACGCTCTCGAGCGCCGTAGTGACGGCGGAGATCTGCGTCAGGACGTCGATGCAGTAGCGGTCGTCCTCGACCATTCGCTCGAGGCCGCGGACCTGCCCCTCGATCCGGCGCAGGCGCTTCACGAGCGCGTCGCGTTCGGCGGCGTACCCGTGGCTCATGCCGCCTCCGGAGAACGGGTCGGCTCGCGCCGGCCATCCATAGATATCGCGCGAAGACGGCGGCTTCGCCGCCTGAGTGCGAATCGCGCGAGAGGCGGCGCGACTCGCCCGGCCGCTACGCGGCCTCCATCGGCGCGATTTCCCTGGGCGCTCACGCGGCCTCCCTGACGCTTCGGAATCGCCTGAGGCGCAGCGAATTCGTGACGACGAAGACGCTCGAGAACGCCATCGCGGCGGCGGCGACCATCGGGTTCAGGAGGCCTGCGGCGGCGAGCGGGATGGCCGCGACGTTGTAGGCGAACGCCCAGAAGAGGTTCCCCCGGATCGTCGCGAGCGTGCGCCGCGAGAGCCGGACCGCGTCGACCGCGGCCCGCAGGTCGCCGGAGACGAGCGTCAGGTCGGACGCCTCGATGGCCACGTCCGTGCCGGTTCCGAGCGCGAGCCCAAGGTCCGCGCGAGCGAGTGCGGGCGCGTCGTTCACGCCGTCGCCGACCATCGCGACGACCCGTCCCTCGGCCTGGAGGCGCTGGATTTCCGCTTCCTTGCCGGCCGGAAGGACACCTGCGAGAACGCGCTCGATGCCGACCTCGGCCCCGACGCGC
>Ga0126313_10000862_pt1 | contig 15223 bp, 12 predicted proteins | sample Plot105A_FD_89954 | JGI IMG/M metagenome (GOLD analysis project Ga0126313, IMG submission 89954) | Serpentine soil microbial communities from UC McLaughlin Reserve, CA, USA - Plot105A | ecosystem: Environmental > Terrestrial > Soil > Grasslands | place: USA: UC McLaughlin Reserve, Lake County...
CGGCGCCCGTGTCCCCGAGCACGAAGCCCGAATAAGCGAAGGTGAAGGCCGGATCGGCATCGCCGTAGGTCTTCGTCTTGTCGTCGGCGGTGACGGTCAGCTCGGCCTTCGTGATCGTGAAGCTGACGGTTCCCGACAGGCTAAGGCTGTAATTGGGGCCGGCCGAAAGCGTGCCGAGGTTGATCGCGTAGCTTCCAACGTTCTCGCCGACGGCGCGTGCAAGCGCACCGGTGAAGCTGTCGCCCGTTTCAAGGGCCGGGCTGTTCGTGTACGTCAGCACCGGATCGCTGTCGCCGTAGACCTTGCCTTGGCCGCTGTCTGGCGTGATAACGATCGACTTGGAGTTCACAGTCAGCGTCGCGGCGCTTGTCGTCGCGGTTTGCGTGCCTCCGCAGTTGTTCGTGAAGACGGCGCGGTACTTGTTGCCGCTCATCGACACGGTCGGCTTTGTGAGCGTAAGGGTCGTGCTCGTCTGCGCCGGCGACATGTCAACGAATCCCGAACCGGTGTCGACCTGCCACTTAACGGTCGGCGACGGAGAGCCGCTGGCCGCGGCAGTGAACGTCGCGTTCGCTCCGTAAGTGATCGACTGATTCGTCGGCTGCGTCGTAACGGAAGGAGCGGTGCACGCTGGATTGACCGTTTGGCTGATCGAGTTGCCACTAGCTCCGAAGTTGACCGTCCCCTGGTAGCAGGCACGGATCGTATGGCTGCCCACGCTCAGGGTTGTGGTCGAGACGGAGGCCTGACCGCTCGCGTTCAGCGTCTGGTCCGCGCCGATCTGTGGTCCGGGGGACGAGCAGCTCGCCCCCCCGTCGAAGAACTTGACGGTGCCTTCAGTGACTGCCGAAGCCGGGCTTCCACTCGTGACAGTCGCTCGGAAAGTTAGTGAGTCACCAAATGTGGACGGGTCGGTACCGGCCGTCCTCGCGATCGCCGTCGACGTGTTGGCGGCGTAAGTGAGCTTGACGTTCTGGGTGCTCCCGGCACCGCGGAGGCAAACTGGGTTGGCCGTGCTCGGATCACCTGTGGTGAAATCTCCGCTCTCCCACTGGCTAAAGGCGAACCCGGTGACCGTCCCTGGGGTGAGCCTCAACGATTGGGACGCTGTGGCCCCACCCGGAATTCCCGTCCCGTTCCCTCCACTCGTCGCGGTAATCGTTCCGTTGCTCGCAGAGCCCCCCGTGCAGGCCAGGTTGTTGAAGAGCCTCCAATCCACCGACGCAGAGGGCACATTGATTGTTTTGATGTTGACGTTCCCGTCCGTGAAGCTCCACGTCGCGGTCCCGGAAGTCGCGCCGGTTGCGGTCACCGTGTACACGGCGACGAACCAGTCCGGCAAGTTGAACTGGTCGGCGAGTGCGCCGCTTTCGTCGGCTGTCACATCGACGTCTCGACGCCAGGTCTCCCCTGCGTCGTCGTTAACGCGGATGTGCACGGCCTCGCCCGGGGCCCAGTCCGCGCCCGAGAGCGTGACGAGCTCACCCGGCGCATAGTCGGCCTTGTCGGACCAGACCGATGGCGGCGGAGGGGATTCGACAGCGGCGTTGGAGGAGCTCGCAAACGCAAGCGCGGTCAAAAGGACCAACGCAAAAAGGGCGAAGGCTGTCGCCTTCCGCCCGTGTGACCGGATCCAACCCACTGTCTGTGTTGCCGCCATAAAACTCAAACTCCTCTCCCCGTTGAAAGTCTCCTCAGGTGGCCGCCGCCCCGGGGGAGCACTGAAGCCGAAACTAGAACTCTGCGCCAGGGAATCCACTCCCCGTTGGTCCAGACCCGCACCGACGCGAGTTGAGCCGCAGTTCACGGCGCTGACTGAATCCGACCGCAGCAATACAGACCCCTTCCCTTGTCCCGTTCGCCCGAAGGCCGCACCCTGCGTAAAAATGGCCGCAGTACGCAGGGGGCCCTCTGATGATGCCCGTCTGCTCCCAGGCTGTCTATGGGCCGCCCGGCCCATAGACCGTTGAGACTTCTCAACACGCAATGAGCCGAGCGGCCTATTGCCGGCGCGGGCCAACCGGCGGAGACTCCGGGAGGGTAACTCGGCGCAGGAGGCGTCGATAAGCGGCGAAAACCGGGAGAGCTGCGGTGGCAACGAAACCTTTATCCGACGCCGGCGGACAACGACTCGGCGAACTGCTTCATCGTGTGGGTGCACGGCGCCCGGATATTCGGTCTGCCGTCACAATCGCGCGTCGCTACGCTCGCGCGTCCGGCTCGGGAAACGGATCGCAGGACGGGGCCGGGATCGCACTCATTGCCCGCGTGGCCGATCTCCTCGCACAGCGGGCGCTCGATCATTCGTGGAAGCGCTCCGACGTCGGCAAGATCGCGGACACCGTCGCCCGCATCACGGGCCTGCCCACTGAGCTGGTTCGCCTCGAGATCCACGCGCGCGTGGCGCGCGACCCCCGGATCATCGCTCTTTCGCCGCCTGTTGCCATCGAGACCGAGCTGAAAGTCTTTTACGCACTGACCGATGTCCGAGAAGTCTCGCTCTGGACGACGACTGAGGCTCGTGGAATGACCTGTGCGTTCAGCGCAGGCTCCGGCAAACAGGGCCGAAGCGCCAAGCTCGTGGCGCGCGCAGTGCTCGACCAGGAGGGCCGCGAGCAGCGCTCCGGGGGACTGCAGGGCGTCGCCGTTCTTCGCTGGCAACGTCCCGAAGCTGCGCTCGTCTTCGCGGAGCGCGAGGAGGGCGCGGGGCTGTCGGTCGCTGCAGCAAGAGAGACGGGTGCGGCGCTCACTCTGGTGCTTGAACGTGAGGCCCTTCTCCTGAGAAGCGCCGCTCGGGAGCGGGCGCTCGTGGAAGGGGGCGAACGTCTCCTTGCCAGGCTCGGCTTCGATCTTCACGACGGCCCCATTCAGGACATAGCAGCGCTGGCCGGCGACGTCCGCCTGCTTCGCGGGCAGCTCGGGGTCGCTCTTACTGCTGCGGGAGGATCGCCCATGCTCCTCGGCCGGATCGATGACCTCGAGGCGCGGATCTTCGCCGCCGATCGTGGTTTGCGCGACATCGTCCATTCGCTCGAGTCCCCGTCCGTTTCCAGGCGGCCGCTCGGCGACGTCCTGCGCCGCGAGATCGACTCATTCGCGACACAGGCCGAGATCGAAACCGATCTCGTCGTGCGCGGTGAGTTCTCCGAGCTCACCGACTCGCAGCGGATCGCCCTCGTCCGCATCGTCCAGGAATCGCTCACGAACATTCGCGAGCACAGCGGCGCGACGAAGGTGTCGGTTTCCGTCACCCGGACGCGGGACGAAATCGCGGCCGAGGTGTCTGACAACGGGCGCGGGTTCGATGTCGAACGGACGCTTGTTCGGACGGCGCGTAACGGCCGGGTCGGCCTGCTCGGCATGAGCGAACGGGCCCGTTTGCTCGGCGGGCGCTTCGACGTGCGCAGCCGCCGGGGCGGGCCCACGACGATCTCCGCGATCCTCCCCGCCTGGCGCCCCGCGACAGCAGCCTCCGTCGCTACGCAGGCCGAAGTACTGAGAATCGGCTAGCCGGCGCTTTAATTTTTGTGCGACCGCCGAAGGCGAGCGGCAAGAGGCGCGGAGCGGATTTGAACCGCTGTACGGGGCTTTGCAGGCCCCTGCCTAACCACTCGGCCACCGCGCCGGGGTGATTTTCATCGTATCCCGCGCAGTATTCGGGCGAGGAAAACTTGAGAGGAGAGGCCATCCGTGCGCAGAATGCTGGTTAGTCGGGTGACGCGGACCTTGTCCCGGGGTTGATGGCGCGTCATTTCGACTGGAGCCCCGGCCCCCTACCGGGGCTCCGCTTCGCTCAGTGCCCGATGGCCGAGAGCGCCGGGCCCGGAGCGAGCCGGCGCCGCTCGCGGAGGAGGGCGAAGCGCGAACGACGCTCGGCCCGTCGGCTCTCGGCGATTGCCGAGACAAGCTCTCCGCTCCGGGCACGGCGCAGTAGGTCCTGGTGGCGAACGCGATCGACGGCTCGGTGGCTGTCGGGATGCACGCTTTCTGGACGGAGAGCAGCGGCGTAATCTTCCCTTATGGTCGCGTCCCTCTCCGATGCCCGCCTGGTAGCGCGTTGCCGCGAGGGCGACGAGGCCGCCTGGAACGAGCTGGTCACCCGCTTCTCGCGCTACGTCTACGCGATCATCGGCCAGGGGTTCGGCCTGCGCGCCGAGAACGCCGAGGACGTCTTCCAGGAAGTCTTCGCGCGGGCCTACCAGCACCTCGGGCGTCTCCGTGAGGACGAGGCCATCAGACCCTGGCTCGCGCAGCTGACGCGCCGCCTCTGCATCGATCAGCTCCGCTCGGGCTCCCGCGAGCAACTGAGCGACGAGGAGCTCGAGCCGGCGGACGTGGACGAGACGCTCGACACGCTGGTGGAGGCGCTCGCCGTCCACGAGGCTCTCGCCGAGCTCCCCGAGCACTGCCAAGAGATCCTCGACCGCTTTTTCGCGCGCGACGAGAGCTACCAGACAATCGGCGCCGCTCTCGACATTCCCGCCGGCACGATCGCCAGCCGGATCTCGCGCTGCCTCGCAAAGCTCCGCGAGCTGTTCGAGGGAAGAAAACCGACCACCGACCCGTCCTGAGAGCAATGACCCCGAACGGCCACTACGACGAAGAGCGCCTCGCAGAGCTCCTGAGGGCGCTTCCTCCTGCGCCTGAGGGCTGGGTCAGGGCCGCGCAGGAGCTCCCGCGCGTGCGACGCGAGCTCGACGACATCGTGGAGCGGGCCGTCGCCGATGCCGAGTTCCGCAAGGCATTGATCGCGGATCTCGAAGCCGCCTTGCGCTCCGAGGGCTACGAGCCCCAGGCGATCCCCCTGGACGAGCTCCGTCGAAGAATCGGCGAGCCGTAGCCGAACTGTACTTAGGGGGGAGCGCTCCTTCTCCGGGCGGCCAGCGGCAAGGTAGCCCGAAAGCGTTATGTATCCGGGCAGGAAGTCCATCTCTGCAGGAGAAGGTCGCCTCATGACCATCGTCTGGATCATCGTCGTCATCGTCGCGCTGATCGCCCTCTTTTGGATCATCTCGCGGCGCCGCGGCGCCGCCTAGAACGCGGCGACCTCATGACTCGAAGGGAGCCGCAGCGATGCGCTCGCGGATCCCGGCTTGCATCGCCCGCGCCGCCCAGCACCCGGGCTTGCGCTCCGCTTGGTCGGAGATGAGTCCCGTGAAGCCTTCCTTGAAGTCGAGGCGCGGATAGGCGGCTAGGACGGCGCTCACCGTGGGCGGGCTCACGTCGCCGTGGCGGTCGCCCCCAACGTCCAGGCCCGTCGAGTGCCACAGGAGGAAGGCCTCCGGCCCGTCGCCCAGCTCGACCTTCGTCGCGACGTGGAGGCGGATCGCATCCGCCAGGGCATCTGAGCGCTCCGGCGGCCAACCCTCGAGGGACGCGAGCCGCGCGGCCGCGGCAGCGCCGTCCTCCTCGAAGCAGGCGCCCGTGTCGAACTCCTCGACGAGGCCGATGTCATGGAGAAGAGCAGCGACGTAGAGAAGCTCGGTGTCGAAGCCGATCTGATCCCGGTCGGCGAGCGCCACCGCGAAGAAGTGGCTGCGGAAGGCGTGGTTGGTCAGAAAGAGAGGCTGGACCGAGCGGATCAAATCCTCCGCCTGCCGCGCGAGCCGCGAGTCGGGGCGCCTCGCCATGAGGGCTTCGACCACTAGGCGTCCCCGGACTTCAGGAGCGGATGAAGGGGCTCGAACCCTCGACCTTCTGCATGGCAAATCGTGAGATCTAGGTCAGGATGACCCATAAGTCCCATCAGATAGCCATGTTCGATGCGGCACCGTTAGGCTAGATCGACGTATTCGGGGACAAAGTTCGGGACAAAGAACGTTGGCTGTTGTGGAAACGTGGCGTGGGACACGAACAAGCGATTGTCCCATTAGTAGGCGCGACCCCGTCACCTGTGGGCGGCCCACCGCTGTCGCGGAAGCCGCGCGACCTCCGATCTGTCACGCCGGAGGTCGCGGGTTCGAGTCCCGTCGCTCCCGTAAAAGTCCTGCAAATCCGCACATGTATTTGACATAACGACCGCCGGCTTCTTTTCATCCCGCGCAGATCCCGCGCGGGAATCAGCCTGAAATCGCCGCACGGAGCCGGCCGTAGCCGGTAATCCCCGGAGAAGGATGACCGGCCGGGAAGACCGGCGGTCGATTGGCGGCCGGAATCTACCTCGTCGCGTGGACACGATGTCGCATTGTCGTGATCCATTATTGGCCTGAAACCTGAGGTGGAGGTGGCGGGAATCGAACCTCCGGATGTGGCCCCTGCTCCCGCCGGGCATCCGGCGACACCGCCTGGACAGGTCGCCTCAGCGTCTTCGCCTAGCGGAAATCGAGGCGCGCCCCCATGACGGCCGCTTGTAGGCGTTGTACGTTCTGCCTCATGGCGAGTATCCCTGGACGCCGGCTTCTCCCCCGAGCCACCGCGCGCGCTCGTTCGCTCGTGCTGCTCTCGATCGTCATGGACCTGCCGCTGCTTGCCCGCACGGCGACCGGTCTGACGCGCCGGCCACGGAGCGAGAACCTCGACGTCGACGGCGTTCCGGTCGAGGTCACCTGCCCCGCCGGCCGGGGGCCCTGGCCCACCTTCGTCTTCGTAACGGGCGCCCATCCGCTGCGTCGGAAGGAGCCGGTCGTCCAGCGTGTGGCGCTCGGTCTCGCCCGCGCGGGGTACGTCGCGGTCGTCCCGGACCTTCCGGGACTGGGGTCCGGCGAGCTCACAGTCCGCACCTTGGAGGCGGCTGCCGCCGTCATCGAGGCGGCGGCTGCGCGGCCGGACGTGCGCCACGGGCGCGTTGCGCTGGTCGGCGCCTCGACGGGGGCGAGCATCGCGCTCATCTCCGCCGCGCGTCCGGAGCTCGCTCGCCACGTCTCGCTCGTTGCGGCCGTCGCGCCCTTCGCCGACATCGAGCGGATCGTCTGCCTCGCCACCACCCGCCGCTACGAAGAGGACGACGGCGCGCTCGTCGAGTACGCGGTCACCGCCCTCCTACGGCGAGCAGTCGCGCGCTCGCTCGTTGCGTGCCTGCCTGATCCGCACGATCGGGAGCTCCTGCTCGCTCGGCTCGGCAGCATCGAAGAAGAGACGGATGCGCTCGAGGCGCTCGAAGTCGACCTCGAGACGCTCCGGCCCGAGACGCAAGCGGTCGTTCGCCTGCTGACGAACCGGGATCCGGGCCGCTTCCGCGACCTCTATGGCGAGCTTGCCCCCGATCTCCACTCGATGCTGCGAGAGCTTTCGCCGCTTACCCGTGCGACGAGCCTCACAGTGCCGGTGGAGTTGGCCGTCCCGCCTCGGGATCCGTATTTCCCCTTCCGGGAGGCGAGCGCGCTCGCGAGCTCGCTGCCGAACGTCCGCCTCACGGTCACGTCTACCCTCGATCACACGCGGCCCACGGCGTCGCTGCGAGGCCTGCGTGACCTCGCGCGGTTCGACCGCTTCGTCGTCCGCACGCTGGCGGCGGCCTGACGGTGGAGGCGCCGACACCCGCGCCGACGAAGATTGCCTTGGCGGGGACGGTGGCCCTGACCGCCGGCGCCCTCGTCGCGTTCCTCCTCGGCCGCGGCGACACGGCTGTCGACCCGGGCTTTGCGGCGTCATTCCTCTTGTTCTTCTCGGCGCTCTTCGTCCTGCGCGTCGGCGGCCAGGTGTTGGTGCGGCTGCGACGCCCCGCCTGGCTCCCGCCGACGGAGCAGTGGAACCTGACGCCGTACGGGCTCCTCCTGCCCACGCAGCTCGCCATCCTCGGCCTGATGGCGTGGATCGACGTCGATTTCGCTCGCGAGGCCGGCTTTTGGGTCGACGCGCGACCGGATTTCGGTCGCGCAATCCTCTGGTTCGCGTACGCGTATGCCTCCGTGATGGCTGTCCGCTACGTCGTGAGCATGAGGCGCAGGCCCGAGCACCGGTGGTTCGGCGGCACGATCCCGATCGTCTTTCACTGGGTCTTGGCGAGCTTCCTCTTCGTCCTCGGGAGCTTCAATGCCTCCTACTGAGACACTCGAGGTGCTGATCGTGGGCGGCGGCGCCTCCGGCCTTTCGGCGGCGGGCGCGCTGAAGCGCCGCGGGCACGACGCGGTCGTACTGGAGCGCGACACTCGAGTCGGGGCTCGCTGGGCGGGACGATACGAGCGCCTGCACCTGCACACTGTGCGCCGGTTCTCGGGTCTCGCCCATTACGGCATTCCGTCCGACTATCCTCGTTACGTCCCCAAGGACCTGTTCGCTCGCTACCTCGAGGAGTACGCCGAGCAGATGGGGCTCGACGTGCGACTCGGCGCACGGGTGACCTCCGTCGCGCGCGACGACGGGGCGTGGACGGCCGAGACGGAGAAGGGCACGTGGCGCGCGCGCGTCGTCATCGTCGCCACCGGGCGCTACAACGAGCAACGGCTCCCGCGCTGGCTCGGACGGGAGGAATTTCGCGGTCGCATCGTCCACTCGGGCGACTACCGCTCCGGCCGGGACTTTGCTCGCGAACGTGCACTCGTCGTGGGGATCGGCAACAGCGGCGCCGAGATCGCCACGGATCTCGTCGAGCAAGGCGCGTCGTTCGTCGCCGTCTCGGTGCGGAGGCCGCCGCCGATCATGCCCCGTGATCTCTTTGGCGTCGTTCCCGTCCAGCTTCTCGGGCTCGCGTTGACGCCCGTTCCAGCGCCGCGGCTCCTCGACCGCGCCGGCACGGTTGTACGCCGTATCGGGGTCGGCGACCTCAGCCGCTACGGGCTCGGGAAGGCAGCGTGGGGACCCTTCACAGCGCGCCGGCCGGCCGTGATCGACGTCGGCTTCCTCGGGGAGCTGAAGGCGGGCCGGATCCACGTGCGGCCCGACGTCGTACGTCTTACCCCCTCCGGCGTTGTCTTCGCCGACGGGCGCGATGAAGACTTCGGAGTCGTCGTCGCGGCCACGGGCTTCGCGAGCGGTCTGGAGCAGTTGCTCGACCTCCCGGGGGCCGTCGACGAGCGCGGTCGTCCCCGCTTCCGATCCGGCCGACGCACCGATCACGCGGGCCTCTACTTCATCGGCTTCGACGAGACGACGCGTGGGGTCCTCTTCGAGACGAACCGCGATTCCCGGCGGCTCGCGCGAGAGGTGACCACCTACCTGGAGGGAAAATGAGCCGCGTCGGACAGCCGGCCAGGTTCCTGGTCGTCGGCATCGGCGGCTACGTCGTCAACCTCGGGGTCTTCGCCGTGCTCCATACGCTCGGGACGCCGTACGTCCCCGCCTCGATCCTCTCCTACGCGGTCGCCAACGCGCTCATGTATCTCGGCAACCGGTACTTCACGTTTCGACTCGGTCACGAGGGGTTCTGGAGCGCGTACGCCCGCTACATGCTGGTCGGCGCGGTCGTCGTCGGGTTGAACGCGGCCATCCTCGCGGCGCTCGTCGAGGGCACCGGCATCAACGCGGTGCTCGGGCAGGCGATCTCGCTGCTCCTGATCACCCCGGTCGCGTTCGTCCTCTTCAAGCGCTGGACCTTCCGGATCAGGCCGGCGTAGCCTCCGTCGGTTCGAGCTCGTCGGCGAACATCGCCCGGTAGTGCCGGTACCACTCGCTCTGGAAGCGCTCAGCGGGGTCGTGGCGGCGCTTCTGCCGGAGGAAGTCCGGGAGCTGCGGGTAGGAGGCCGCAACCTGTTCGCGTGTCGCCCAGCGGTGGTAGGTCAGATAGAACTTGCCGCCACGCTCGAGACCTCGGTCGATGAGGCGGCGAAAGGCATCGGCAGAGCGCTCGAGCCCCGCCGGCGTATGCACCGTGCAGAGGTTGAAGATGATGCACGCCCATGGCTCGGTCGCCCACGCCAGGAACGACTCTTCGTCGCGCTCGACGAGCCTGATCGTCCCGTAGATGAGGCTGACGTCGTGCGCGCGGAAATCCTCCGCGACGGCCGCCATGAAGTCGACAAGGCGACCGCGGGGCACGTAGATCTCCGTGATCATCTCCGTCGCGGCGTCGGTCGACCCGAGTCGCCCGTCGAGGTCGCGGTGGTAGCCGTCCGTGTAATCGGCGAGCTGGTGTGCGTCCGAGTAGTAGAGCTGGCCCGTCGTGGCCAGGTAATGCGTCGAATACAGCTCCCAGGCGCGCGCCTTGTCCGTGTGGGCGAGATGGATGAGGCCTTGCCAGTCGTCGGTCGAGAGGGCGCGTTGTCCCTCGGGGGGCGCCTCGGCGGACTCGACCGGCCGGTAGCAGGAGAAGACGCCGCGCTGCAGGAACTCGTCGGAGGTCGGGTCGATCGCGAACTGGAAGTCGCCGTAGAGGAACCCGTCGCGGATGCGCTCCTCGAAGAGCGTCATCAGCTCGTCGAGCAGCCGCAGTTCGACCACGCGCTCGAGTAGCCGCCGAGGCGCGAGCCGCAGTCGCGCCGAATAGATGCAGCCGAGGAGCCCATAGCCGCCGGTTGCGAGCCGAAAGAGGTCGGTGTTCTCGTCGCGGCTGCACGTCTGCGCGTCGCCGGCGTCGTCGACCAGGACCAGCGACTCGAGGTCGTCGACGATCGGCTTCATCGTCAATCCTCTCCCGTGGACGTTGGCGGAGATCGCACCTCCGACCGAGAGCCGATCCGCCCCGGTCTGTTTCTGCGCCACCGCCCAGCGCGTCGGCGCCAGGTACTCGAGGAGGGCGGGCCACTGGATCCCGGCCTCGACCTCGATCATCCCGCGCTCGTCATCGAAGGCAAGCACGCGGTCGAGTGAGCGCGTATCGAGTAGGAGACCGTCGGAGCAGAACTGCTGACCGCCCATCGCGTGCCGTCCGCCCGCGATCGCGACCGGCGTCGTGGCACCGCGGATCGCCGCCCGGACCGCCTCAAGGGAATCGACGGCAACGACGTCCGCCACGATCGTCTCGTTCAGCTCCGAGTGGATGTCGTTCACGACCGTGGGCATGGCTGGAGATTCGCAGGCTGCGATCGGGACTTCAATAGGCTGGACCGATGGATCACGAGGCGTGGCTCAGGTCGGGAGAGCGGGTCTCGGTCGAGCTCCCCGGATCCGGCCGGTTTCAGATCTTCTGCCGCGCAACGGGGAGCGGCCCCTGGCTCACCCTCCTACACGGCTTTCCGACGAGCTCGTGGGACTGGGCTCGAGTCGCGCCGGCGCTCGAGCGCCGGTTTCGCGTGCTCGCGGCAGATTTCCTCGGCTTCGGCGACTCTGAGAAGCCGACGCGGCACGCCTACTCGATCTTCGAGCAGGCCGACCTCGTCGAGGCGCTCTGGCGCGACGTCGGGGTCGAGGAGACGACGATCGCCGGCCACGACTACGGGGCGACCGTGGCCCAGGAGCTTCTCGCGCGGCGTGGAGACGGCACGCTCCGTACCCGGCTCCGCGCCGTCGTCCTCCTCAACAGCGGCCTCTACGTCGAGCTTGCGCGGCCGCTTCTCATCCAGCGCTTGCTGGCGAATCGCCTTCTCGGCCCCCTGCTCGCCCGCGCCGTCACCGAGCGGGCATTTGCGCGCAGTCTCTCGTCCGTGATCTCGCCGGCGCACCCTCTTGGCGCTGACGAGCTGCGGGCGCAGTGGGAGGTCGTGCGCCGTGGCAACGGCGTGGCCGCGACGCCGGGCCTACTCCGCTACATGGCGGAGCGGCGCGAGAATGCCGGTCGCTGGGAGCGGGCTCTCGAGCGAACCGATGTGTCGCTTCACCTCGTCTGGGGAATGGCCGACCCCCGCTCGGGCGCGCAGATCGCGGAGCACGTGCGCCGCCATGTCCCGGGTGCCCGGATCGTCGCGCTCGCGGACGTCGGCCATTATCCGCAGCTCGAAGCGCCCGCCGCGGTCGCCGCCGCCATCACCGAGGCGGGCTAGAGCGGGACAAGGGAGGCGGCGGGAATCGAACCCGCGCCCGCCTTCCGCGGCGCCCGCGAAGCTCACGGGGCCTCCTCCCATTGTGGCGACCTCGGCCGGCACTGCTTACGGACGACTGCATCCCCGCATTCATCCGGGCTCGTTGCTAATCAAGACAACGCTTCATCCCGCGCAGATCCCGCACGAGGCTCCCGGAGATCCCAGCCGGTACCCGTAGATCCCCGCAACGTCAGGTTCGGAAGGCCCTGCTCACGCGGGCAATTCCCGCTTATCCCCGTCCAGCCCGGAATTACCAAGACCGGCCTGTCACGCCGGAGGTCGCGGTAGAGCGAAACTCGACCTGGCTAACGGCGCCTTGGGCTCCCATGTCATCTGGGGACGCTCAAGTCCTTGAAGCGGGAACGTCAGCCGTGACCTTCTCAACGAGGGCCACGCGTGCGATTGTGGTCCCATGCCACTCGGACCCCACAATGGTCAGGGCGAGCGCTTCCTGGTGACCGGTGCGTGCGGCTGCATTGGTGCCTGGATCGTCCGAGAGTTGGTCTCGGACGGTGTCTCCGTCGTGACGTTCGACCTCGCGACCGACCGTCGTCGCCTGCGCTTGCTGCTCTCGGAAGACGAGCTCACCCGGGTCCCGCACGTCGAGGGGGATATCACCGACCTCCACGCACTCGAGACGGCGATCGACCAGCACGAGATCACGAACCTCGTCCACCTCGCGGCCCTCCAGATTCCGTTCTGCCGCGCCGATCCGCCGCTAGGCGCCCGGGTCAACGTGGTCGGCGCGATCAACGTGTTCGAGGCGGCCAGGCGGCGCCGCGACCGGCTTCGTCGGGTCGTCTACGCCTCGTCCGTCGCCGCGTACGACGCTCCGGATGACGGTGCCTCCGCCCCCGCAATGTCGGGATCACCGAGCACGCTCTACGGCGTATTCAAGCGGGCGAACGAGGCGAGCGCCCGCGTCTACTGGAAGGACGACGAGGTCTCGAGCATTGGACTCCGCCCCCACACGGTCTACGGGGCCGGGCGCGACCAGGGTCTCACCTCGGCTCCGACCGCGGCGATGCTCGCGGCCGCCGCGGGCGTACCGTTCCACATCCCCTACGGCGGCGCCGGCCAACTCCAGTACGGACGCGACGTCGCTCGCGCCTTCGTCGCCGCCAGCCGTGCGGAGCATGAAGGCGCGAGCGTCCACAACCTCGCTGGCCCGCGGGTCGCGATGGCGGAGGTGGTCGCCGCGATCGGAGCGGCCGCCCCGGACAGCGTCGGCTCGATCACTTTCGACGACGTGGCGCTGCCGTTTCCGGAGGAGGTCGACGCGCGATCGCTTGGGCAGGCGATCGACCTCGAGGCAACGACGCCACTCGGGGACGGAGTGCGCGAGACGGTCGAGCGCTTCCGCGAGCTCCTCGCCGTCGGACTCGTCGCACCGCCTGGACCTGTCCGATGACCGAAGGCCGGCCGATTCCACTCGAGGCCCTCGAGACGCCGGCTCTCGTCGTCGACGTCGAGCGCCTGGAGCGGAACCTCGAGCGCTGGCAGCGCTACTGCCACCAGACGGGGCTCGCCAACCGCCCGCATGTGAAGACGCACAAATCGGTGGAGATCGCGCGCCGCCAGGTCGAACTCGGCGCTGGAGGCATCACGTGCCAGAAGCTCGGAGAGGCCGAGGTGATGGTCGACGGCGGGCTCGACGACGTGCTGATCCCCTACAACCTCGTCGCGGCCGGCAAGCTCGAGCGCCTCTCTTCGCTCCTCGCCCGTGCCCGCGTCGCCGTCACGGTGGACGACGAGCGCCTCCTGGCCGGCCTCGCCCGGGCCGCCCGTGCGGCCGGCCGGGAGCTCGACGTCGGCGTGGAGTGCGACACGGGCATGAGACGTACCGGCGTCCAGACGCCGGCGGCGGCGGTCGAGCTGGCTGCCGCCGTCGCCCGGACCGAGGGACTGCGGTTCGGCGGTTTCTTGACCTATCCGGCTCCGGAAGGGACCGTGGCGTTCCTCGACGCAGCAGTCGCGGGCACCCGCGCCTGTGGTCTCGAAGTGCCCGTTGTCTCGGCTGGCGGGACGCCGGCGATGTGGCGCGCCGGCGAGCTCGTGCCGACGGTGGACGAGTACCGGGTCGGTACCTATGCCTTTCACGACCGCGCGACGGTCGCCGCCGGTGCTGCGGAGCTCGACGACGTGGCGGTCACCGTCCACGCGACCGTGGTGAGCCGCCCGACCCGTGATCGCGCCATCCTCGACGCCGGCTCGAAAGCGCTCGCCTACGACCCGGGTCCCGGCCCGGGGCATGGGTTGATTCTGGAGGCGCCCGACTCGATCGTCGAGGCGATCTCGGAGGAGCACGGCCACGTCCGGGTCGGCGGCGGAGACCGCCTCGAGCTCGGCGACCGCGTCCGGATCGTTCCCAACCACGTTTGCGTCGTCTCGAACCTCTTCGACGCGTTCTGGGTCTCGCGCGACGACGCCGTCGTCGACCGCTGGCCGGTGGCCGCGCGCGGCCGCTCCCAGTAGAGGTACTCGTTGTACGCGAGCGGGGCCCGCCCGGGGCGGCGGCGCGGAGGCGGCCGTCGACGGCGCCGTCGACGGTGAGGCTACGGGGTGCGTCCGAGACGCCGTCGGAGGGCGTCGAATGATCAGCCGGACTGGGCGAGATAAGCTGGCCCGGTGCGCTATCGCCGGCTCGGGGACACTGGCATGGCGGTCGCCGAGGTCGGCTTCGGAGCGTGGGCGCTCGGGGGTGACTGGGGCGAGGTCGACGAGCGGGACGGGATCGCGGCCGTCGAGCGCGCCGTGGCGGGCGGAGTCAACCTCTTCGACACCGCCGACGTCTACGGCGCCGGGCGGAGCGAGGAGATTCTGGGACGGGTCATCGGAGCACGTGACGACGTCTTGATCGCGACGAAGGTCGGTCGGCCCGAGCTCGACGATCCCGCGACGTACTCGTGGGAGAGCGTCCGGCGCCGATGCGAGGCGAGCCTACAGCGGCTTCGGCGAGAGGTCATCGACCTCTACCAGCTCCACACGCCTCCGACCGACGTGCTGGCCGGCGACGAGGCTTGGGAGAGCCTCCGCCGCCTCCGGAACGAAGGCAAGGTGCGGGCGTTCGGGGCGAGCGTGGAATCCGCGGAGCAGGGGCTGATCGCGATCGAGCGCGGCGCCCAGACCTTGCAGGTGATCTTCAACGTTTTCCGGCAGAACCACGTCGACGAGCTCTTTCCAGTCGCGCTCGAGCGGCGGGTCGGGATTCTCGCCCGCATCCCGCTCGCGAGCGGTCTTCTCACGGGGAAGTTCACGAAGAACTCGACCTTTTCACCCGACGACCACCGGAACTTCAACCGTGAGGGTGCGGCCTTCAACGTCGGTGAGACGTTCGCCGGGCTTCCATTCGATGCGGGTGTCGACCTCGCGAACGAGCTGCGATGGATCGC
>Ga0126313_10000863_pt1 | contig 15222 bp, 19 predicted proteins | sample Plot105A_FD_89954 | JGI IMG/M metagenome (GOLD analysis project Ga0126313, IMG submission 89954) | Serpentine soil microbial communities from UC McLaughlin Reserve, CA, USA - Plot105A | ecosystem: Environmental > Terrestrial > Soil > Grasslands | place: USA: UC McLaughlin Reserve, Lake County...
CTTGCGCTGTTTGCCATTAGTTTAACTGCAAGCTCTAAAGCATGCATGTATATGCAGTTAGGCGATGAAGGCGCATAGACCCCCTATCGTTTGTGGTGCCGCTATAACTAACTCAGCAAGAATGATACAAAATGAGACAAATGTACCCTCTCTCATAAGGTGCATATAGTGCATCAAACAGAGAATTGTTAAAAATAGAGCTCAATTCAATGCCGTATTTTCCCAGAATAAAAGAAACGGACCGGGTGGGAGTTGACCCACGACCTCAGCAATAGTTTTCCAGGCTACTTTTACCTCTATCTAAAGACAGGCAGCTATGGAAAGAATCATTAGCAATGCTTAGTGTCATGAACTTGTACTCTCCAAGGCTTTTTTCCACCCTTCCATTTCAATATCAAATGCAGCTAGTTGTTCTTCAAATTGTTTGTCATCCAAGCCATCAGGTCTTATGAATGTCCATGAAGCTGTAGAACCATGCGGGTTAGGAACTATTCGTACATAGACATACCAAACCAATCCATTGCCGACAAATATATGGTCTATAACGCCTAATTCTTGCTCGACTCGACTAAGTTTAAGCTTTGCTTCTCCTGTAGGAGTATGAAATTTCCACCAGTCATCTTCTCCTTTTGTAATATCCTTAAGGATTCCACCGCTTTCCATGTTCTTAACATTTTCAAAGAATTCAAACACAATGTTGACGCTTCTGTTTACAGTCATTGTTTTTACAATGACCTTTCGGGGAGTTGTGCTATCAGTTTCTTTTTGTTGACTTGTTGTCGCCATGTTTAAATTAAGCAAAAGAATAGCTACTTAAGTATCAGTTCCCCCCTACGGGGTATAGAAGAATGAGCATGTTAGATGACCTAATTAGCATAGGATTGACATCTGGAGAGGCAAGGGTGTTTCTGACGCTACTAAAGTTGGGTTCTGCAAAAGTTGGACAAATTGTAAGGGAGTCTAATGTATCATATTCTAAGGTATATGATGTACTGGACAGACTTTCATCAAAAGGTCTTGTCAGCCACATCATTCTAGGAAATGTGAAGTATTTCAACGCGGTTGAACCCCATAGATTAGAAGAATACATCAAAAGTAAAGAGCAAGAGGTCCGTAAGCAATTAGAGACGGCTAACAAGATAATTCCTGAGCTTGCCAAGATTGCTGACAAAAACAGACAAAACGATATGGCAGAAATATTCATTGGAGATAAGGGAATAAAAACAGCATACGATATTCTTCTCAGAGATGCAACTTCACAGGACATATTGTATTATTTTTACCCGCTTGAAGGATACCACCCTATTGCAAGTCCATTCTATTCAAGATTATACCTATTCCAAAAGCAGAAGAAAGTACAACAAAGAGGAATAGCAACACTTGATTTCAAGCAATCAAAGCATTATGCAGAGATTGCAAAAGATGTGAAGATGAAATTTGTTGATTTTCCTCTTCCAGCTACAATGGATATTTTCAAAGACAAACTATTGATAATATCATGGGAAAATGTGATAGGCATCCTTATATCCTCAAAAGAAATAGCGGGGCATTTCCGCAATTACTTTGATAGTATTTGGAAATTGGCAACAAGGTAGCAATTACCAGGTTTCTATGCATTTTGTCCGACGACCTTCTAAATCAAGCTCAGTCTAATGCCATATTTTACCAGATTAGAAGAAATGGACCGGGTGGGATTTGAACCCACGACCTCAGCTGCAGCAGCCTCTATGTTATAAGGAATCTTTTCCACTGTCAGGTTCAATATGTCCACATACGGAAAATACGGACTATGTGAGTCATAAGAACCTACACCATAAGCACTATACTTCACCGAGATGAACTTTAACTGCGTTATTCACTGACTTCAATCCAAGACGCAAGACTACTACTGCTATCATATGCAAAAAATTCCGGACGTCTATCTCCCATTGGTAATGGTGAGGAATAGCACTTGCGTGCGAGATAATGATATGCTACCGGATAATCAACCCAACTTATTTACGACCTTTGCAATTTCTTCTTCAGTAAATGCCTTTAATGTAGTAGTCCTAGTATTGCCAAGCCTACCAACCCTTAGCCCAAACTCCATTGCTGCCTCGTCGTTAGGAGCCTCCAAGATACCGATTCCATCATATTTGCCAAATGTCCAAAATACTGTAAATTTGCAGCCTAACTTTTCTGCCTCACTTTTTTCTGCCTCCGCACGTCCTATAGTATCCTTAACATTTCTTATTCCTTGGTCTGTAAACCGCATCAACATGATATAGTGTTGTGCCATATGCACTTAAGAAAGAACCCGCTGCTGAACTTTAGTTTTTCGGTAGCATCTTCAGTTGCCGTTATTATGTGAAAATTATTGAAAAACCATTGCTAGGAGTTTTTGCCTTACACTTATCAAAGATGAACTTGAAATAATACCGTATTTTACCAGAATGATAATAGTGGACCGGGTGGGATTTGAACCCACGACCTCAGCAATGCCAATGCCGTATCCTACCGGACTAGACGACCGGCCCTCTGTGCAACAATCCAAGTTTGATAAGGATATTAATACGTTTAAGCAGAAAAACAGTATTATAATTGCCCCTAGTTTTTGATGCTGGTAGTATAACGCAACGTGGCTCTTGAGCGATCAATAGGCGCCGTCATCAGGTATCAGTCACCTTCTTCATCCTCCTCCCACGAGGATTCTTCAGAGTTCCTGCTCTTGAAGAACAAGAGGGGCTTTTGGGGCTTCCCTCAGGGCCACAAGGAAAAAGGGGAAAGCGAGATCCAGACGCTGGTTCGAGAAGTCCTCGAGGAGACGGGCATCAAGGCACTCGAGATCCAGTCATACATCGGCAAGATCCAGTATTCGTATTTCAAGGGCGACGGTATGAAATCTGAAAAGGAGGTCAGGTTTTACTTTGCCACGACGCCTACTCATGAGGTCAAGATTTCTGACGAGCACGCCGACTTTAGATGGGCGACCCTTTTCGACGCCTTGAACCTGCTCGACCACACCAAGCTCAAGCTTGTGCTGACAAAGGGGCATATGAAGGGCCTGTACTAGCCTAAAAACCTACTCGCAGTGATGGTAATAGATTTATAGCCTGCGGGTATCGAATATGTGATACATACAGCATGGTCGCATCAGCAGGTGGCAAACGGATAGTTTTAACCGCAGACCGCAGCTTAATGACGAACTATAGGGGCAATTTCCTCTACGGCTTTATCGCCTGTGGCCCGTACGAACTTGTTCCAGAATTTGTGTTTGACAAACTGTTCTGCCCAAGCGTCGAGACTGACCAGAACACTGGCGAAGTCAAGGTGGCGCAGTGCGGCCTGAGAAGAATTGAAGGCGCGCTTTTCAAGGAGTACAAGCGCGATGAGGTCTTTATCGCTCATCCAGAGATGCTGGACAAGTGCGTCGGCCCGGATACCAAGGTAGTCGGCATCAACGTCATGGATCCGCTTGGCATGGCACCCGTAACTACTACGATGTCGCCTGAAAAACTATCATACGTCGCCATGAAGTTCAAAAAGATGTGCGCTTCCATTATCCAGCTCAAAAAGAAATACAACTTTAAAGTCGTCGTAGGCGGCAACGGCTCGTGGGAGCTTGCCAAGCCCGACAGGATGAAGATACATGGCATCGACACAGTGGTCATTGGTGAGGCAGATGAGCTTGCGCTCGACCTCTTCCGCGACCTTGAAGCCGGCGACGCGCCAGAGCTCTTGCACACATTTGTCAGAAACATCGAGAACGTCCCAATGATGCAGGGGCCCACGGTCAACTCGCTCATTGAAGCTATGCGTGGCTGCGGCAGGGGATGCGACTTTTGCGACGTAAACAAGCGCTCGAAGAAGGACTTTCCGCTTGAGCGCCTACAAAAGGAAGCGAAGCTCAACCTCGACTATGGCTTTGACTCGATATGGCTCCAGTCAGACGAGATGCTGCTCTATGGCTGCGACAACAAAGACTTTATTCCAAACACAGACGCCATTACGGAACTGTGGAGCGGCCTGAAATCAACGGACGCCCGCTTTGTCGGCACCACCCATATGACGCTTTCAGCGGTTGCGTCTTCACCCGACCTTATCAAAAAGATGTCTGAAATCAACGAAATGAACGTCGCCGGCGGCAGGTGGCTAGCGACCAACCTAGGCGTCGAGACAGTCGCGCCGAGGATGGTCAAGAAACATCTTGGCGTCAAGACAAAGCCGTTCCAGCCAGAAGAGTGGGGCGCGGTCGTAAGGGAAGGCTGCGAGGTACTCAACCAGAACAACTGGTTCCCGGCGCTTACGCTCATAATCGGGTGGCCTGACGAAACGCCAGACGAAACTCAATACACGATCGACCTCATCGAGGACTTTAAGGAGACTAACATGCGCGGCCTTGTGGCCCCACTGCTCTACCAGGACTTTTCCGAGAAGAACTCGATGCACTTTGGCAACCTCAACGAGGCGCAGTTCACGCTGTTCTGGAGGTGCTGGGAACACAACCTGCGCGTAATTAACGACATCATACCAATCATAATTAGGAACAAGACATACGGCCCGGCGATGAAGGTGTTCATGGCCGCGCTTATCAAGGCGGGCACATGGGCAATAATGCGATACCTCCGCGGCCTGTCAAAGGAGCTCTTCAACGGGCAGGTCCCAGAAGACATCGTGGCAAGGTACTCGGGCAAGAGATCCGTGACGACTACACCGCCGCCACGTCTGTAAAAAATTTCTTTTATCCTTTCAGTGCCTTTAGCGCTTCGTCAGCTAGCGTCGCAATCTTGGGCGCTAGCACGATAAAGTAATTCCTGTCGGCACGCTCGACTGCCGTGACCGGCCTGAACTTTTTCGTTGATATGTCGAATTCCACAAGGCCCGGCTCGAGCTTGCCCTTTGTGTATATCATCATCAGGATCTCGCCTGAAAGTGGGGTCAGCGGCACGATTGAAAAGATGTACCCCTTGTACGAGCTGATTGGCAGGACCTGCTTCATGTATGGTGCGACAGAGACAAGGTAGAGAAAAACGTCCTCCACCGTGGCAAATTCCTCAAATTCAAACTTCATTCTACTCTCAATCTCATTTGTCGAAAATATAAGGTTTTAAAAAAATAGGGCGCTAGCCGTAGGACTCAAACTTGATGTCGTAGCTGCCGTCCTTGCGCTTGTTGCGCTCGGTGACAAAGCCCTTCGGGATGAGGTAGTCCAGCGCACCGTCAACCGTTCCCTGCCAGCCGCAGATATAGAATGACGTGTTCTCTGGCGTTACCTTTTCGCCGACGAGCTCTTCAAGAGGCGAGAGGTCCTTGCCAGGCTTGGGTCTGAGGAAAGACTCTACCCTGCCCTTCTGGCCCGACCATGTCCTGTTGAACCACTCTTGCGGCCTGCTGATGCTTGCGCGGTAGCGGAAGTTCCACTTGTCGCGGCCCTTGTCAAGGCTCTCCTCTTCAAGCGACGTCAGTAGGTCCTTATAGCCCAGCTCGTCGACATAGCTGGCGCCGTGCAGGATGACGATTTCGCGCTTGCTTCCAATCGTCTTGAGGTGCATCGAATATGACACAAAGGGCGCAAGACCGGTTCCTCCGCCGATAAGGACCATCCTTCTATCATCAGGTCGGCCATCAGGCATCTTTTCACTTATCGTAAATATTCCAGTAGGCTTGACCCATAGGATCTCCTCGCCTTCCTTCTTGTTGAAGAGCTCAGTCGTGAGCCTGCCGGGCACAGGCTTGCGGACCCAGCGTATGTACAGCTCAAAGCGCTTCTTTTGCTCCGGGGGCGACGCAATAGAATAAGCCCTGCGTATTATCTTGCCCTCGCTTGGAATGTGAAGGCCGAGGGTGACAAACTGGCCCGCCTTAAAGTCCGGGATCGGGCCATTATCTGGTGTAATGTGGAAAACGCCAAGATCCTCCTTCATTATCTCGACATAGGAGACCTTGCCCTTGTTGTCAACTACCATATGTCTGAGAGGTTCGCAAACCGGCAAATAAATACATTGTTATGACGGGTTAAACTGAGTATTAACGCGACCTTATGTTCCCTTCGCCGGTTCCTTTGGTTTCCCGAGCGTGCCGCTGGCGCGAAAGCCGTCTATTTCGTTCGCGTCGAACCCTAGTTCCTTAAGAATCTCTTCGTCGTGTTCTCCAAGTTCTAGCGCTCGTTTTGCAGGTTTGATTACGACTTCGCTAGCGCTCTCCTCGGTGGTAGTGGGATCTTGGTTATACATCAGTTATCATGATAGTTATAGTATCTACACCGAATCCAAACCGGAACGTAGCGTATTTCCGTCTACACAGTCATCCGGTTCAGAGACTTACATATGCAATGCCCCACCTTCCTGCCCTAATAGCGGAAAATCATTTTCTGATGAAGTACGATGTGCTGTAGATTGTCCAAGTGGCGGTTTGGGATGTTTTACTGGTCAATGTATGATACCTAATGTTGAATCTACTCCTGAACTTGGCCTTGGAGTCTGTAAAACTCCTTCCGCAGGGACTCCCATTCAGGCAAGGAATAACCAAATTGCCGAAATCTGGCGGAACTGGCTCACTATCGGGTAATGATAGCAATAGATGAGTTATTGGAATATTACACTAATGATGTGGCGCTTAGAGAGATGGAAGGTGTATTATCGAACCTTTTGCAAAGGGTGCAAGCATTGAAGATTTTGATGAAAGAAGCCAATCACGACCGCGGAATTAAATAGAATAGGTTAGCAGCTCATGACACGTCCTTTCTTTGATCAATTTCTTTATCAAATAACAAGAGCCAACGACATTTGTCGGAGTAGCTTAATGGGTTTGTAAAGCATTGGCGAGTATGGCTGATGCCAACAATTTTGACAGAATCTACATATGTCATGAATGCACCACGCTTTTTCCATCCCGGACGCTTTCAGAACATCACCTAAAGTCTAAAGGAGACAGGTCACAAGAATGTCGGAGTCTCCGATCTGACAGCTTCGTCATTGACGAAAAGTTATTCATAATTTTTGAGATGCCATAGTAGCTACAAGCCTTTCGGCCTAACTATCTAGGAGAAGATATGCCCAGAAACGTCATAAGCGAGAACCGTGTATAATATGCTATACATTATGATGGTACAAGAATCACAGCTTAATATTTGTCAATTATGTTTTGGAGAAATTCCAATAGATCAAAAGGAAAAGCATCTTCGAGATTTTCACAAGGTAGTCGAAAAGGCGATTAACAAGAAGGAACCGCTTAGTCGCTGGTTCAAGCAAAAGAAAGCCGAACAGTCTGAAAAGAAACAATTATTCTGATTTTGATAAATTACATAGCTTTAACCTTAATGCATACGGGGGCCATTACGATTACGGTAATAGTCTATTCACATCATGCTTTATTGATTATACTGCTTTTTGCTTTTTATTTGTCCATGATAGCTTGGTCTAATTGAGGTTAAGTCTATTCTTTAGGTCACTGAGTCTATTTCTAACAGTCACTTCTGTTACTCGAGCCACTTGGGCGATATCTTTCTGAGTTGTACTCTCACCGTTGGTGAGGCAAGACAGGTAAAGGATCGTTTTGCTGCAAGAAAGACCCATAGGATCCTTTCCCGCAGCTATTTCTTTCTTGATAAGCTCACTCGTTGTAGACATTTGCCATTCGTATGGTCTCTATCCCTTCCATTATCGAGAACTCGATTAACTAATACAACAAATCATCTAAAACTAAGAAATAGAATTCATCTGCATATCTTATAAACAACGCCGTTTTCTCACGGGACACGAGTGAAAGCTAAGAACTTTGTTGCACAACACTTTATCCGGCTTGCATATATAGTCGCACTGTCTATCATTAATCGAGAAAAATGAAATACAGAAGTAGAACAGAACTTGCTTCTAACATTTTAGAAGCAGCAAACGGCGGTGCAACAAAGACCAAGATAATGTACAAGACCTTCTTATCGTATGCTCAACTAAAAGAATACCTTAACTTCTTGGCAGCTAATGGCTTAATTGACTATGACACATCAAGCCAGACATTTCGTACAAGCGAGAAAGGTCACAAATTTCTCAGACTGCACAATCAGATGGGCGAGCTCTCTCTGACGGCTACGAAAGCTGAATAAGCAGTCCAGCACATTAAGCTGATAGGATATCAGTGTACGACATCCTGCATGCTCCGGGGCTTTCCATCTTCAAACAAGTCTTTCGAGCAGTATTGCAGAGAAAAGGCAGCCATCTGATCAAGGATTGGCTTTGTCGCCCGTCCTTTTTCTGTAAGAAAATACTCTACTCTCAGTGGCGTTTCAGCATAGACCTTTCTCGTAACCGGTCCGTCCTTCTCCATCTCTTTTAATCCTCATTGTTGGAATCCTGGCTGAAAGTCGTTTCACTTACCAATTACAAAGTTTGCTAGCTGCTGCACATTGTCGAGTAGGATATTTTGGTATGTGTGGTTCTTCGCTTTGTAATTGACGGCTGCATTGAACTTCATGCTGATTCTCTCAATTAGCATCTTTGCAGATGCAGCCATAATCGTCGTCGTCCGCAGCAGAATGCGGTGCACACCACCGGTGGGTCAGGTATGGCTACAAGGTAACGAGACGATGGCGTCAGCGGTCAAGGTTGCCGCCTCCTGTGGCATTTACACAAACATTTTACCTTCAGCCCAATAACGCGATTAACATATCCGCCCCTGCACTCTTCACGGGGTATTAACCCCTCAGCTATAGTGATCAGATTAATTTTGGATTCGGAGGCAGTCATCTTGTTTACGCTGGCTCCTTCGGTACATGCGCCGCGCCTCTTGTCGCCCGCTCTCAGATGGGTGTGATGGATATCTTCTTCTGCTGGCGCGCGGAGAGATCCAGAACCGCGCGCTTTTCTTCCACGTTTTCCGGCGGGCGACACCGTGGCAAGGACACGCACAAATCAGCCTGTGACCTGTAACCGGGCTTTGCCATTCTCTTTTGCACTGGGCGTCATGCCAATATGGGCAGCGCTCAAGATTCAAAGTCGGTAGCGCTGATTGCAATTATGCGGCTACATAATGCGTTTGGTTTAGCACAACTTTTTTGGCGGGCTTTTGCGAAACTCTAACAAAACGTGATAAGCCCTGTTGTCTTGATTCCTTCTGCTGCTCTTTTTCCTCAACTGCCTGCAAAAGGTTCAGGACAATACTGTCCATCGATTGATGCCAGTTGCCACGCCGAGCTAATCTTTCATATGTTGCATCTGCAAGCCGGATCAGTTTGGATATTTCATTATGCAATAGTCTAAACCGACATATAGCAAGTTCGCTAAGTAAACGTTGTAAACATAGCAATGACGCTATCAAAAAGCCTCAGAGCGGCTCTGAAAGAGCAAAATTGGGGCGCGGCAATGAAGCATCGTCAGAATCAGGCTGAAACCCGCAGTGATGTTATCGCAAACATGAAACGCGATATGCAAGACTTGGCGCTCCTAGCCTATAGGGCTCCTGACGACATGCTCGAGCAGGTCTATACCCCTGACAAGATAAGCGAGTTTCTAGGAGCCGTTCTACATCACGAGGGAGAAGATGATGCTGCTATCAAAGCGTTAGCAGCCGAGGTTAATAGACTACGGCAGCCTATCACAGAGATCCAGACAATACTCGACAGAGACAGCAGCGAGCGAAATAAGTTAAGGAAGTTGTCAGCTGGCAAGCGCCAGAGGTTGCAACAAGAAAAGGAACGGCTCGAAGCCGAGATACCTTGGCGCTCCGTGGATGAAGAGCTTGCGAGGCTTATTCGCCGTGTTGACTTGAGGCGCTCTAGGATCGCAAGAGTGCTTTTAGAGCTAGGGACAAGATACTTGATAGACCAATATTCGAACCTAGAGCAAGAACTGCCAATCCGCAATAACGTCACTACAACGATGCTTCAATCATTGCAACTTTCTAATAGCATCGTCAACAAAGTTGCAGATGCAACTGAGTCCAGTGGGCTGAAAAAGAGAAAGAAGTAAGAAAGAAGCGCCTAGGCGCTCTTTGGCAGATAGCCCTTCTGTATCAACTGCTTCGCTATGGCGTCTTTCTTCGCCTCGTCTTTTTCCATCACGTATGCCATCATGAGGCTCGATTGTTCCGCCAATTTTTCGTAGCGCTCTTCTGACGCTTCGAGTTTTCTTTCGACTGTAGCACCACGGGCTTCCAACGCCTCTATGTCAAGCAGCAAAAGATACGGCTCCACTGCCTTGAAGGTCTTGACCTTCTCTGCTTCTGGCTTTGCCCAGTATTCCGAGTTGGCATGTCCAAGGCAAAATTCTGCAAACTGGTTGTGGCCAAGACCGTCGATAACGGTGTACACATAGCGACGCATTGAGTGAAAGTTGACTTTTGGATAGCCGACTCTGCTCACAGCCGCCTTGAATGTGTCATACAGTGGATAGTAGCTGTTTTTCAGAATGCGCTGTGCGTGGAGCATATTCTTCAACTTATGCAAGTTGTCAGGCTTTTGGTTCCCATAAGGCAGGAACACAAAGTCGGAAGCGTCTTGCACCGGCTCAATGTCTCTTTTCACCCATTTACCGTTGCTGTCCCTGCTCTTGATTGTCCGCTCCCTGTACTTGTATTCGATCCATACCTGAAGCTGCCTCTTCATTTCTTCTGTCAGCCAGACATAGCGCTCCTCTTTTGTTTTTGTAAAATTACCGTCAATGTGCACGGTGGCGGGATTCTTGGCAAGGTCGAGATCGCCCATCGTTATTGATAGGGCTTCTTCGGCTCGGCAGCCGGTTGAAGCGAGGAACATTACGTAGGTCTTTGCGCGTATGTCCGGTAGCGAGTTGATTATCTTTACAATGTCAGGCTTGGAGAGCGCGGCAGGGCGGATCTTGAGCGCCTTTGGAAGCTTTACCTTTATGTGAAACTTGCGAGTAGAAATGTCTACGTCGTAAAACTCCAAGAACCGTCGCGCGGTCTTGACAGAATAGCGAACGGTCTTGCCGCTCAGTGTGCCCTTGTTCAAAAGGTAGCCGGCAAACGACTTCAAAAGTTCGTAAACGTCCATCTTGCCGGATTTTAGCAGCTCGATTGCTTCGTCGGTATTGCCGTCGTTGAACTTGTCAAAATCCCGCAGATGTGATCCAAACACTCTGGCGGTGCGGTAGTTCTGCTTCTCTATTTCACTCAGATATTCAGAATTCCTTGACTCACAATTGGTCTTAGCCAATGCCTAGCTATAAGTGTTTAATTGGTGTTAAATACCCTGAAAATACATTGTTAATTCCTGGTGTGTATCAATAACCGCTATTATAGACAGAATAGGCAAGTTTTAATTGGATTTTGACTGCAATTCTGTGTGTATGCCAGACTGGCCCAAAGGTAAGGGCTTTGGAGGTTCTGACGACGAGATAGACCAGCTTACCAAGACCATAAACGAACAGAGCGACGAGCAGCGAAAGATCGTGGCGCAGTTCAACAGGGCAATGAACGCCTTTGCGACCGAGAGGTCGCTTGAAACGTGCCTAGACGCTCTCAACCTGTCGATGCAGCTTGCGAACGTCAGGGGCAAGCTTGCCGAGTCGTACGAATACTACGCAAGGATGCTCGAGCGCGAAATAACAAGGCTGAGCAGGTCAACAAATAAGCCCTAGTCAGATATCGGGATCGGCATCGACAGCTTCTTGAACTCGTCAAAGAGCACGTGGGCGGATCTTTCATTCATGAATAGCAGGAACATCCCCTCGTCCATCAGGTTTTCAACAGCCACTCCCAGCTCCTCTATCTTTGTTATTGGCGCATACGACAGCGAGTCTGTTACGAGCATCAGATTCGTGTTTTCATAATTGTCCAGTACGTCGTAGAGCATCGACTCGAGCAGGCCGAAAAAGTTGATGTCGTACATATCTATTTTTGGCCGGAAATAGGTGGCTATGGTTGGTTTCCCTGTCGTCGCCATCTCCTTTAGAGCCGACCAGAAGTGAGTTGAAAACCTTATTGCCCTGGTCAAAGACCTTGTCATGTTCAGCTGATCGTAGCCGTTTGACTTGAAGAATTCCTCTCAACCCTTTACCAGCTGCCCCTCGGTCATCCATCCGTGCCTGCCCTCATTCATGCGAGCAAAGAACGTCCGGGGCGAGATCATCCTGTTGTTGGTCAAGTTGGTGTTGTATTTTGTCAGCGAGTCGACTTTGTATAAATTTACTGAAATAATATGCGGTTCTTTATTATGCCCAGCTTTTCTATCGTTATCTCCACCATGTCGCCGTGCTTCAGGTACCTTGGCTCCTTCATAGACATTGCCACGCCGGCTGGCGTGCCGGTTGAAATGATGTCGCCGGGCTCCAGCGTCATGGTCACGCTGAGCGCCGATATTATCCTCCGCACGGGTATTACCATGTTCGAGCTGGAAGAGTTCTGGCGCACCTCGCCGTTTACCTTGGTCATTATCTGGAGGTTCTGCGGGTCTGCAACTTCCTCCCGCGTGGTTATCCACGGGCCGCATGGCGCGAACGTGTCTATGCCCTTGCCGCGGGTGAACTGCTTGTCCTTGAACTGAATGTCACGGGCAGAAACGTCGTGCAGTATCATGTAGCCGAATACGGAATCAAGCGCCTTGTCCTCCGGCACTTTCTTTGTTTCCCTGCCAATGACGACTGCAAGCTCGGCCTCATAGTCAAGGCGAGTGACAAACAACGGACATATCACGTCCCTGAAGGGCTCGTTCAGCGCGGTCCGGGGCTTCATGAATATCACAGGCTCGTCTGATGGCGTGAGCCCTGCCTCGCGGGCATGATCGTAATAGTTGAATGCAAGGCAGATTATTTTGGGCGGATTTGGAATCGGCACTAGGAGTTCGACATCGCCTATCTTATGCTCGTACTTGAGCCTCCTCTTTTGCTGCCTGACCTCGTCGAGCCAGCCCTTGAACATGAAATCCTTGATGTTGGGCGGGACAGGTATGCCTGTCTGCTGCTGTATTTCGGCTTTTGTGGCGACGTGCTTGCCATCATCGGAAATAATGCCGTACGTCTCCTTTACCTTGCTGTCCCATATTCTTGCTATCTTCATTGTCTACTTCTTTTACCTGTGCGTCATTATCGCGGTGTGACTGCTGATGTTGTCGTCGATCCTGCAGAACCCAAACCTCACGAACTGAACTCTTGCATCCGGCCTGAGGGTGGATACGAAGGATTCTGCAAAGCCCTGCGCGATTTCGAGGCTGTTCGTGTTGTATTCCTCGCCTACATAGAGTTCCTTGGGAATCATAACCTTGTAGTCAACTATATCATTCTTTGCAATCCACTGGATCTTGGGTATCGACTGCCGGATTTCGTCGCCACCCACTGCTGCCTCTATAACTTGATGTCCCTCCATACCTAGATCCTTGGAAGTTATCTTGATATTGTACAGCTCGATTAGGCGGATTTCGTCGCCAACCTTCAGGTTGGCCGCGTCGTCGCCGGCTATGTACAGGCTGTCCGACACCCTTACCTTCCTTGTCCCTAGGCTGACGTCAGAGGGGTGGTTCTTAAGCACGACCTCCGTTTCCCGGGCGCCGCTGACGTGCACTTCAACCGGGTTTTTCACAAAGAACAGCCTTGGAGATATTGGATCTATTATCTTCCTGTTGAACGCTTCAAGTGTCTCAAAGGGCGGCTTTGTCTCTGCCAGCGTGATGCCAAGCGAAAGCACGAACTTGCGTATTGCCTCTGGCACAAAGCCGCGCCTGCGAAAGGCGGCAAGTGTTGGGAGCCTCGGGTCGTCCCAGCTCTTGATAGTGCCGTTGTCGACAAGCGGCCTTATCTTTCGCTTTGAAACCGGAATCCCTTCAAACTCGAGCCGCGAGAACTCGATCATCATTGGCTTTCGCAAGCCAAGCCTGTCAAGTATCGCAAAATACAGCACGTTGCGGAGCTCGTACTCTTTTGTCCTCATGGCGTGCGTCACTCCGTCAAGGCTGTCCTCTATGGGCGCCGCAAAGTCATAGGTCGGCCATACTCGAATCCTGCCGCCCAGCTTTGGGTGATCGCCTTCTATTATCCGGAATAATGTAGGGTCACGCATGACAGTGTTCTGGTCAGCCATATCGCCCTTGAAACGCACAATGGCTTCGTTCTGGCTGTACGAGCCGCCAAACATCTTTTCCATCCTGTCAAGCGCGGTCGCAGGGTCGCGCCTGCATTCGCACGGGACGCCCTTTGCACGCAGGTCGTGCATTTTCTCCTGGCTGCAGGTGCAGACGTACGCGCCGCCCAGCTCTATTAATTTCCTGCCGTAATTGTGTAACAATTCGATGTCATCAGAGGTATTCTTGACGACGTCCGGCCTGACGCCGAGCCACCCCAGCCCTTCGGCTATCGCGTCATAGTATTCCAGCTTTTCCTTAAGCGGGTTTGTGTCGTCGAACCGCAGGATCAGCTTGCCGTCATACATGCGAGCGTACTCCTCGTCAATTATTGCCGCCTTTGCATGCCCGATGTGAGGGTAGCCATTTGGCTCCGGCGGAAACCGGGTGACAACCTTGCCCTGCGCGGCGCCTTCAAGCGGAGGCAGCTGAAGCAGCTGCTGCTCGCCTGTTTGCTTTTTAGCAGCAGTAGTTTCGCCGGGCGCAAGCACTTCAAGGAGCGACTTTTGTTCCCCAAGCGACAGGGAGTTTACTTCCTGCACTATTCTTTTGATTTCAGGTATCAGCTCTTTGATCTGCTTGCGCTGGTCCGGCCGGCTTCCGACAAATTTGGAAATGACGGCATCTACCTGCGCCTTGCCTTCGTGCTCGACTGAATTTTTCAGCGCGATTACCTTGATGAACTTCTCTGTTTCCGCGTCGACTGGCACGTACCTTACAGACTCCTGCCTACAGCAAAGTCCGCCGAAAATTGCAGTGAGCGCTTGGCGTCAGAGTTGCCATAACTTTCAATCGAATTTAGCGCGTCGTACATGTATTTCCTGGCCGCGTTTCTCACATCCCGCTCTATGCCAATGTCCGATATCACCCTGACGGCCTCTTTGATGTCAGAGCTTGAAGCCTTGTCTCTTGCGCCAAATACCTTGAGGATCTTGTCCTTCTCTCCCCCCTTGGCACTTTTTAGCGCAAGCAGGATTGGGTAGGTCTTTTTGCCCTCCCTGATGTCGTTGCCGGCCGCCTTGCCGGTCAGCTTGGGGTCCCCCGACACACCAATCAGGTCGTCCACCAGCTGGAACGCAATGCCAATGTTCTTGCCAAACGAAGAGAGGTTCTCAACGTCGCGCCCGGTATGGCTCGGCGCCGACAGCGCGCCAAGCGCGCACGAGACTTCAAGGAGC